>Ga0209890_10000206_pt1 | contig 27241 bp, 22 predicted proteins | sample OrgsoiDNA2013049_FD_185799 | JGI IMG/M metagenome (GOLD analysis project Ga0209890, IMG submission 185799) | Permafrost soil microbial communities from the Arctic, to analyse light accelerated degradation of dissolved organic matter (DOM) -... | ecosystem: Environmental > Terrestrial > Soil >... | reverse complement strand
GAGTCAGGGTTCCGGAAGTATCTCCCGTTCCAGAGAAGTCAAGCACTACGGTGCTGTTTTTCTGGTTTGCAGTGACAGCGAACGTGACGCTGCCGGTGAAATTTCCGCTTCCGGTGGGCGCGAACGTGATCGTCGTCGAAGCCGCTTTTCCGGCTTGCACCGTTAGTGGCAGGGCGAGATTGCTCATCGAAAATCCCGCGCCGCTCAGCGTCGCCTGCGTGATGGTGAGATCGCTTCCGCCGCTGTTTGCCAGAGTCACAGCAACGCCCGGGTGGCCCCCAACCTTGGTGTGGCCAAACGGAACCGGCGAAGGACTCGGTAAAAGCTTCCCAATCGTGACGGCGTTACCCGAGGCAGTCACCGAGGCATAATGCTGCGCATTCGCCCCATCAAAGGCAATCGTGGCGGCTGGCTTGCCGGGATCTGTAGGTTTGAACTGGACGCTAAACGGAACGCTGTGGCCCGCAGGTAACACAATTGGAAGTGTGACGCCAGTGACCTGAAAGGCGGGGTCCATCCCTCCAATCGAGCTGATGGCAACGTCGGACGATGTGTTGTTCGATATCGTATTGGCCAGCGTCTTGCTGTCGCCGATCACCACCGTTCCGAAGTCCAGGCTGCCGTCCGCGACCCCGACTGTGCCTCCGCCGTTCGAGCCTCCGGCGAGGCCACCGCAGCCTGCGAGCAGCAACAGGCTGCCAGCAATCACGAGCGAAATGGCTAAGCGACCATGCAACCGATGACAGTTCAAAGCGACCTCTGTTCGCCGTCTTCGCATGCTACGGCGGGGATTTCGAGCCGCCGGAGCCCTGAAAATCGAGCTCTGGCAAGACCAGTGTCGCCCCTGGCTGCCGCGAACCATAGATTGCGAAAGGCCCAGCTGGGCAAGGCATCTGGCCAGTTTGCGCACGGGCCAAATCTCCTGTTCGGACGGAACTGTGGTGCGAACGGTAGAACGGGCCGCTATAGCCTTTAAGCTGCTGCTAATAAACGGATAAGGACGGGACCACTCCGGAATTAAAGTGCCCAAGGTCACATTTTGGCTGGTTACTGGCGGAAGTTAGGAAATTGACGGCGATGAGCAGGACAATGAGCAGGACAATGCGCAGGAATTTGCACCTGCTCACCTCCTGCGCATCCCGTCCGCCCGGCTTGCAGGCGACCGCCGTCCTGACTAACCCGTTAGCCTTCTTTACTGTTCTCGCGAGTGCTTTCCTGTAGTGGCGGGTTTAACATAGCGGAAGGATGTAAGCGCCGGATGGCAGGGTGCGTGCATCAAATGACGGGTAGCCCGAAGTTCCCGAGCAGGGAAGTGCGGGCGGGGGTTTAGAAAGATGAGAGTTTCGTTAGCGGTTGCGGTCGTACTGGTTGGTATCGGCGTGAACGGACTGGCGCAGCAAAATAAGACATTCAAGGTTAAGCCTTCCCACGACGCCAAGGCCGCGAAAACAAGTGTGCCCATCGGCAAGACAGGGGCGAGTCCGGCAACGGCTTCCGCCGCCACGTCCAAGGATTTACAAAACCTGGAGCGTCAGACTGCCAAGGCGCCCCAGCCATCTCGTGGAAAGAGGACGCCGGGGTCGGCCTCCGCGCTGAAGCCGGCAAAAGATATGCCTAATCCGCCGATCAACTTCGGTGGCGCCGGCGGCGGCAAGGGTGCGGGAATGTCCCACCCGGGTAAGAACCCCTACAAAGGGCGGCTTCGACAGAAGCACGCTCACCAATAGTAAAGAGAATTCAGCCCGAGATTCATCGCGAAACGGTGAAGCGATCCGGGGCCGGGACGGCCTGCGGAACCGTTCGAATCTTGGGCTCTTTGATGGAGTACTTCAACAGGCAATACAAGGCGCGCACGCCGTCTTTCCATCCAATTTTCTTGCCCTCCTCGTACGTGCGTCCCCAGTAACTGATGCCCACCTCATAAATGCGCAGTTTTCGCCGCGCTACTTTCACTGTGATCTCGGGCTCGAATCCGAAACGATTCTCCTCGATCGGGATCGACTGAATCACTTCACGCCGGAAAACCTTGTAACAGGTTTCCATGTCGGAAAGATTGATGTTGGTGAGGCAATTGGAAAGCAGAGTGAGAGCCCGGTTGCCGACCGAGTGCCAGAAGTACAACACGCGATGCGGTGCGCTGCCCAGGAAACGTGAGCCAAAAACTACGTCCGCCTTCCCCTGGATCAATGGCTCGATCATCAGTGAATACTCCGCCGGATCGTATTCCAAATCGGCGTCCTGAATAATGACATAGTCGCCCGTAGCTTCCTGAATGCCGCGGCGGAGCGCGGCTCCTTTACCCATGTTATGCGGCTGAATAACAGCGCGGATTTGCGGATACTCAGACTGAAGTTCGGTAAGGATCTCGCGCGACCCATCCCGGGAGCCGTCGTCCACGCAGATCAGTTCGATCTCCATGGGAACGGAGAGAACCTTCAGGACCACCTCCCGGAGCGTGGCGCGCTCGTTATATACCGGCATCACAACGGAAAGTTTCATGGCGCGCCTGATTTGAGGGGAGTGACTCCTCCAGGATTCATCACAATTGTAAACTGCGTGTTTCTGGCTGGGTATTAGAAGCTAGGCTACCGCAATTGGACCAGCTAGTCTGGTCGCCTAATTCTTAGAAGGGGAAATTCCAAAATTTCGTTTCAGAGATTGCGGCGCGAGCAGTCATGGGAAAAGGCACATTTGGAAGTGCTTGAAGGTCCATGCTCACACTTTCAAGGAACCCAGAGCGGTGCCCGCTTTATCGTGATGCTCTTCTGTGTACCATGAGGGGGCATAGTCTTCGAGAATGTCATACAGCATCTTTAGCGCTTCTCGTATCTTCAGGACTTCGACCGGATCGTAGTAGCCATCCGGTGACAAGGTGCGCTCGTTCTGGGCCGACTGGGCCGAAGTTGCCACAACTTCCTCCTCTTGAAGCTCAAATCTGGAATTCTATTCTGGGGTTCCTCCCGCAACCTGTCTGTTCAAAATTGCTCACTTTTCGGCGGGGGCGCCGTCTTTCACCCCGTCACCAGTCAACACCCAGCTTCGTCTATAAATGTTGAAATACCTCCACTTTCACAATTCGCCGGATTTGTGCTCACGATGATTCCTCGGCGATTCCTCGACTTGCTTCCAACGGATTCGATGCGCGCAAGCTGTGGAATCAGAGTTGGCACGGTAGTGGAGCATCGTAAACACCATTGAGCGCGCTGCACCAGCCGCCGTCGTTGCGTCACTGCACTCAATAACGACCAGAGCTATACTCACAGGTCGCGCGGGAAACTGGATTGCCCGTCTCGCCCGGCACGGAACGTCGGAAGGATGGAGCGATGAGGACTTCCCGCCATCTCAAGTTCCTCTCTGCCGCGCTAGCCTTCGTGGTTGGCCTCGGCACGCTGGGCTTTCACTACATTGAGGGATGGCCCTGGTTCGATGGTTTCTACATGGTCATCACTACGCTGACCACCATCGGATATCAGGAAGTCCATCCCCTGTCGCAGGCCGGGCGCGTGTTCAACGTCATTATCATCCTGGGTGGAGTCGCGCTTGTGTTTCTGGCCATCGGATCCCTCACCCAGGCTTTGCTAGAATTCGAGCTGCAGAACTTTTTTGGAAGGCGCCGCATGGAACGTGACATAGGTCGTCTCACCGGTCACTACATTATCTGCGGCGCCGGACGCGTCGGCCGCAGTGCCGCCCGCGAGTTGGCGCGCCGGCCCGCTCAGTTCGTGATTATCGAAAGCAGCGAGGCCAAGGCGCAGAAATTTGCCAGCGAGAACTGGCTTATACTCGTCGGCGATGCCACCCAGGAACAAACTCTGCGCGACGCCCAGATCGGCCGCGCGCGCGGCCTGGTCGCCGCCACCACCACCGACGCCACAAATCTCTATATCGTCCTGACCGCCCGCAGTCTGAATCCGAGCCTCCGCATCATCGCCCGCGCCAGCGAAGACATGGCGGAGAAGCACCTGCTCAGCGCGGGTGCCGATTCCGTCGTCTCTCCCTACATTTTTGCGGGACAGCGCATCGCACATTCGTTCCTGCGTCCGCACGTGGTTAGCTTCCTGGACACCGCCACCACCCATCTCGGCATGGATCTCGAGATCGGCGAAGTACCGATCACCACGCGCAGTCCGTTCGCCGGGAAGACCATCGAGACCTCGTGCATCCGCCAGGACCGCGGCGTCATCATCCTCGCCATCAAGCGCGAAAAGGGCATGCGCTTCAACCCCGCCCCCGACGACCTCATCGAAGCCGGTGATTTTCTGATCGCCATGGGCGAGCCCCAGCAACTTCGCGAACTCGAACAGACAGCCGGGTCCGAACCATGAAAATCGTGAGCGCGGCGGAAATGCGCGACATCGATCGCGCCACCTCCGAGCGCTTCGGCGTTGCTTCCATCACCCTGATGGAAAACGCCGGCGCAGCGGTCGCCCGTTTCGTCCTCTCCGATTACCCGCAAGCGGAGCGTGTCGGCATCCTCTGCGGCAAAGGCAACAACGGCGGCGATGGATTCGTCGTGGCCCGCAAGCTCGTCGAAGCGGGCCGCGCCGTGCGCGTTCTGCTTTTGTGTGATCCTGCGGAGCTTCGGGGAGATGCGGCGGTCATGTTTCAGAATATGCTGCAGAAGCTCCATCCAGTGAATGTCGTGCCCCATATCGTGCGCGAAGGAAGTGGGCTCGATTCGCCCGATGCGGCGGAGATCTTCTCAGCGGACGTGATCGTCGATGCAATCCTCGGCACCGGTTTTCGTCCGCCAGTCGGCCCGCTCTATGCGGCGGCGATCGCGAAGATGAATGCGGCGACCACTCCAATCGTCGCCGTCGATATTCCATCAGGCTCTAATGCTGACGCCATGCAGCCACAAAACGCGACTGGCTCCGCGGACAAAGCGCGTGCCGATGCCGTCGTGACCTTCACCGCGCCACGCCCGGCGCACGTTTTCGCGGCACTTACCAGCGGGCCCACCGTCATTGCGCCCATCGGCTCGCCGCCAGAAGCCATCGTCTCGCAGCTCGGCCTTCAACTGAGCGTTCCCCTCGATTTCGCTCCGCTGCTCATGCCCCGACAGCGCGAAAGCAACAAGGGCAGCTACGGACACGTGCTGGTGATCGGCGGATCGCTCGGCAAAGCGGGCGCAGCGGCGATGGCTGGATTTTCCGCGCTCCGAGCGGGCGCCGGCCTTTCAACGGTAGCTGTGCCAAAATCCGTGCTCGCAACCGTTGCCGACTTTCATCCCGAACTAATGACCGAGCCGCTGGCGGAAACCGAACACGGCACAATTTCCTTGCAAGCGGTCGGACAAAGCCTCGATGCGCTACTCGAACGCAAGACCCTCGCCATTGGCCCCGGCATCTCGCGTAACTCCGAGACCGCCGAATTCGTGCACACAATCGTAACCCGCGGCGACAGGTCGCTGGTTGTGGATGCGGACGCGCTGAACGCTTTCGAAGGAGCGCCCGACAAGCTAAATGGCCGCGGAAGAACCCTCGTCATCACTCCGCACCCGGGAGAAATGTCGCGCCTAACCAGCTTGAGCATCGCCAAGATTCAAGCAAACCGCCTGGAAGTCGCGCGAACCTTCGCCCGCGAGCACGAGTTAATCGTCGTACTCAAGGGACATCGCACCTTAATCGCAGCGCCCGATGGCACCGTCTGGGTTAATCCCAGTGGCAATCCGGGCATGGCCACTGGCGGAACAGGAGACGTCCTCACAGGAATGGTCGCCGGCCTAATCGCGCAACACCCAGATCATCCACTCGAAGCAACCGCCCTCGCCGTCTATCTTCACGGACTAGCGGGGGATATGGCCAGCGAATCCGTAGGAGAAAATTCTCTGGTGGCGACGGACCTCGTGCGCTTCCTTCCCCAAGCGTTCGCCAAGACGCGGAATCAGCAATCCGAGGAGATTCGCCTTCCCGCCTGATTACCGTGGAATGTAATTGTCGAGCAGCGGAAGGAACTGCGACCCCAGTTTCATCATGCGCGCCTCGGCGGCATCGGGAGACTCGCCGTCGAGCATCGGGGTCATCAGGCGCACCAGCGCGCCGTCGCTGCGATTCAGGCGAACTGAATCAGAGATCAGATAGTATTTGGCCCAGTACTCATTGGCTACGACGCGGCCATGCGCCTGAAACCAGTAAATCGCCAGTTGCCGCTCTCCCGATTTTGAACCCACGTATCGGTTCGCAGGGAACGAAGAGCCGTCGGGACGCGTAATCTGAACCAGTTCTCGCGAAATCGGAACCCATCCCGCGCCCGGCAGGCAGTGATTCGGCGAGTGGATCGTATCGCCGGCCTTCTGCGTCGGAAAGTATGCAATGTAGAGATTGATCCAAAGCTTAGGCTGGCTCGCATTTTCGTAATCGCGCACCAGGAATTCTCCCGGCCCCAGGATGTCAAGGGTCTGTTGGTCGAGAGGGTCGTCGGTTCCCGTCCAAGCATCCATCTGCAAGGGCAGGGAACTCAGAGACGCTCGCGGCGGAAAGAACTCGTTGCTCGAATGGGCCTGGAGCAAGAGCGCCGTGGCTAACATGAGCACGGCCGCAATCCCGAAGCGAAGTGAACTGGCCTTCATGCGGATTTTGCCTCCGGCCCGCTCTTCCCGATCAGCGAGATCACCCGGTGCACGGCGAACAGCATGATCAGTGCCACAACGAAGATCAGCCAACCCCCCAGGGCATGGTAGAAGCCCTCGGCTTTATCCGGATCCCAGTACTGCACCAGCAACCCTGTGCCAAAAATACGAAAGCTGTTGGCCGCCACCGCGATCGGCACCGCCGCGATGGCCAATACCACCCGCACCCACATCCGAGTCTCCATCAGGTACCCGTAGATGATGGCCAGCGTTACCAGAGTCAGAAGAGAACGGATCCCACTGCATGCTTCTGCCACGTCCAACGGCATGGAAGCCAGCCGGATCACATTCCCCTCCCGCAGCACCGGAACGTTGACCAGTTCCAGAAGTGCAGTTGACAGCCTTGCGGCCAGCAACTGCAGGGGAAAGGTGACCTGTTGCAGGATCAGGTTCGGGATCGGGATCATCAGGATCAGAAAAGCCCAGGGGAACAGGACCGCGCGAAAAAACGTCCATCCCTGAAACAGAATAATGAGGCCCGCCAGCAGGATCAGCAGCGATGTGCGCGAGAAAAACAGTTCCGCGCCCAGGACCCCCAGAACCAGCATAAGCAGGCTCAGCACCACCAGCGGCAGACCAACCCACGACGGGGCGGACGCAATTGCGGTAAGTTTCTTGCGGTCCTGCCAGAGAACAAACAAGGCAAAGAGAGGGACGAAGATCCCGTGCTCGAAGTTAGGATCGCGAGAGGGGCCGACCCACTGCAGGAAAAGGCGGCCCAGAGTCGAGGCGTAAAGCCAGGCGATGAGCAGTAGAAGTGTCCCTACTTGCCAACGGGGTAAGTTGGACGACAGGCGACCCTCCCTCGCCGATAGTAGCGGAGTTATCTCTACTGAGTTACCCATATGGCGCGCGCTTGCTTCTGAGAATATGCGAAAGCGAGTCTTCGCGCAAAGTGAAACCAGTACTTCGAGTCCGCACTTAGGATTACGAACAGAAGTGAACTTACGGACCGGTCGACAAAACGTTGGGTATCGACAGCCGAGCGCCATAGTGCCCTCAGAGAATGGAAACTATGTCCCATTCCGCTCCGGCACATTGTCAGCAACCTGCGTCCCATTAGGGGGACGCTAATTTGCCAGTGCTTACAGAGAGTTAGGACTTTATCCCCAAGACAAGTGGAAAGTAATCCCCACGGAGTACCCGGGATGTGGGTAATAAATTTCCCATTTGTCCGCAATGTGGTAACGTATGGGTTCTGTCGCCACAACAGGGCTCAGTCGCAAGTCATTGATAAAAAAGCGTATATTGTTTCGGTGACGCTTAATCCCTCTGCGCCGGATTGGCAGCGCGTGTGCTCTAGTGGAGGTATAACCCCTTGTCCGAGACGTCCCCCCACTGTCTTGGCCGCAGAACGGTAAAGCGGATAAGTATGGACCTCGACAGAACCGAAATCCTGGCAACCGCTGTAGCTTCGCAGAACGGCGGCTCCCGTGTCTGGCTGGAGAGCGTCAGCGCCGGCATGCGCACCGTCGAAGCCGTAATTCGCGAGCTGTCGCAGAATGACGTTCCTGTGCTGGTGGTGGCCGAGCACGGTTCCGGCAAGGCGGCAGCGGCGGCCCGGATTCATGTTCTTTCCAGCCGCGCCTCGGAGTCGTTTCAGGTCCATCAGGGTCGTGAAGTCAGCGAGGAAATTCTGGCCGCTCGCGACGGTCAAGGTGGAACCGTCTATCTTCAGGAAGTGGGAGACCTCGCCGCAGCAGCACAGAAGGAACTGGTTCGCCAGATCGCTTTGCATGGTGACGAGCAGCGCCGCGTGCCTCGGTTCATCTGCGGAACCTCGCGCGAGTTGGAGCCCGAGGTGAAGGCCGGCAAGTTCCGCGAAGATCTCTACTATGGCATCAGCGGTGTTTGTTTGCGGCTGCCTCCTTTACGTCAGCGGAAAGAAGATATTCCCGTGCTGCGCGACTGGTTTCTATCGGCCGCTGCCCTTGATTTTTGCAGGGCCGTACCGGTGCTCAGTCCCGAGACCCAGAACTTCTTTCTGGAATACAACTGGCCGGGAAACATTCGTGAACTGAAAGACGCCGCTCGAGCCATTGTTGCGCTCGGCGATGAGACGCTCGCTATGGGGGGATTGCGCTCGCTTTTGCGGCGCGTAGATCGTGGCGGCAACGGCGAAAAGATATCACTCAAAGATGCGGCGCGCGCTGCCTCCCGTGAAGCCGAAAGGGAAATCATCCTCCAGGTGTTGACTCGAACTCGCTGGAATCGGCGCCGGGCCGCGCAAGAGTTGCAGATCAGCTACAAAGCCCTGCTCTACAAGCTGAAACAGATCGGGTATGAAGAGTACGGGGCCTGAGGGCAGCGCTCAGGTGCGCGAGAGTGGTACAGGAGTTTAGGAGAAAACATGAAATCAACAAGGAAAGCGGCGGTTGCGGCACTAATCCTGATCAGCAGCATCGCGTGGGCGCAGGATGCGCCCGCCCAGTCCGCCGCCAATCCCGCTTCCGACAAGGCCGTTTCCGGTAAGACGACGAATGAGGTTTCCGACAAGCAGGCCGGATCCGAATATGTCATCGGCCCCCAGGATGTGCTTCACATTGCAGTGTGGAAAGAAGCCGACCTCACCGCTACCTTGCCGGTCCGTCCCGATGGCAAGATATCTCTTCCCTTGCTAAACGACGTGCAGGCCTCAGGCCTGACGCCCCAACAGTTGGCCGACTCGGTGACCGAGAAGCTAAGAAAATACATAGCTGACCCGCGGGTCACCGTGGTCGTTAGCGAGATCAATAGCAAGAGGATTTACCTGGTCGGCGAGGTCTTGCATTCGGGTGCGACGCCGATGCTGCCCAACATGACCGTCCTACAAGCTTTGTCCAGCGCCGGATTAAACCAGTTTGCCAACACCAAGGGCATTTACGTCCTGCGCACCGAGAACGGCAAACAACACAAACTGCCCGTCAACTATCGCAAGCTGGTTAAAGGGGAGCGGATCGAACAGAATTACTTATTGCAGCCGGGGGATACAATTGTCGTCCCGTAATGGATATTTGGTCCGTAAGGGATCTTCGGTGAAAAGCATGGCAAATATGCGAACAATCCGATTGGCGCTGCTGGTTTTCGGCCTGAGCATCTGCGCCGCCGCCCAGACTAGTTCCCAGTCCCAGTCAGGTGCCACTCCGGCTCCCGCGCCGGCTTTCGGCCAAACTGCCACGGTGCTGGACCCGGATAACCCGCCCGTATCTGGACTGGATCAGCCCAGCCTCGAACTCCGTCCGGCCGGCCGCAGCTTCATCTCCCCAGCTTTACAGGTCAGCGAATCGGCGGACACCAACGGTGCCAATCAGCTTGGGGGCCGCCCCGGTTTAGAATCAGTCACCCGCGTTCTCGGAGCGCTCGATCTCCAGCAATTCTGGCCTAAAAGTGATCTCTTTCTCGAGTATCTCGGTGGCGGTTCTTTCTACAGCAGTCCTTATGCTGCCAAGCAAATGCAAGCGGCTGGCTTAGAGGCTGTGACGCGCTGGCGAACTGGCCAGGTGACGCTGCGAGACTCCTTCAGCTACCTGCCCGACGGCTCCTTCGCCGTCTCTGCCTTCGGTGGCGTCCCGGGGCTTGGTATCGCCACCGGCGGCGGCACTGCAGGCCTGGGTGGTGGTGCGCTCGGCGTCAACCCCAACGGTCAGTTGGGCGCGGTCGGAAACATTCCCCGCCTCTCCAATCGCGCAATTGTCGACGCGGTGCAGGCCATCAGCAAGGTTTCCGCCCTCACTGCGGCGGTCGGTTTCAGCAATGCTCATTTCTACGACCCCAGCGGCACTCTCCTCAATAGCGATGAGATCACTGTCGAGGGCGGGTATTCCCATCTGCTTCGCCGTCACGATCAGATTGGCGTCGTCTACGCTTTTCAGCTGAATCAATTTCCCCAGGTGATCGGTGGCCAGATTTACGTTCAAACCGCTAATTTGCGCTGGAGCCATACCATCACCGGCAGAATGAGCCTCATGGCCGGTGTCGGCCCGCAGTACGTCGACCTGCAGAATCGTGGAGACTTCCCGCATTGGTCGGTCAGTGCGCGGGTTCAGTTGCGCTACAAGTTTGCCCATTCGTCGATGATTGCCAGCTACGAGAAATTCACTTCCGCAGGAGCGGGCTTCTTCGCTGGCGCCGAGACCCAGGCCGCCCGACTCGCCTTTCAACGTCCACTGGCACGCACCTGGAACGTTTTTGGCGACGTGGGCTTCTCCCATAACAAAAGGCTCCAGACTGTTTTGTTCGGCGTGGATGCCGCCAGCTACAACGATGTCTTCGCCGGCGTTATCTTCCGCAAACACATGGGACGTACCTACGACTTTTTTGCCGCTTATCGCTTCAGCGAGGTGGCCTTCAATGTTCCGGTTACTCTGGGTGGCGTCACCAGCAGGAATAATCAGCGGCAGGTCGGCACCATCGGGGTGGAATGGCACCCCACGCCGACTCGTATCGAATAATTGTTTGGCCGCCTCTGGCGGCCGGATTGGTGAACGTATGAGTGAGAATCGCGAACTGACGATGGACGATTATCTGGCGATGCTGCAGCGCCGCCTTAAAGTTATTTTGATCCCGGCCCTGCTTGCCCCGCTGGCGGGCTTCATGGTCTCTTATGTCTTCCCGCAAAAATTTACTTCCACGTCCACGGTTCTGGTGGAAGCCCAGAAGGTGCCCGACAGCTACGTCCAGCCGGTCATCACTTCCGATTTTTCCCAGCGCATCCAGACTCTCAGCCAGCAGGTTCTGAGCCCCAGCCGCCTGCGCCCAGTGATTCAGACCCTCGCCCTCGTCAGACCCGAGGAAGAGGGCAAGCTCATCTCGGACATTCAGCAGAATATGCAGGTCGAGCCGGTGATTACCTCGATGAGTCAGGCCGCCGGAGCGGGAATTTCGGGCGCCAAGAAAAAGAAGCCCTCGGCCTCGCAAGAGACCGTGCCCGGCTTCAATGTCAACTACACGGACAGCAACGCCGGCCGCGCGAAAAAAATCTGCGATGCCATGACCTCGCTGATCGTCGATGAAAATCTCCGCTCTCGCGCCGAGGTCGCTCAAGGCACCACCGAGTTTCTCAGCCGCCAGGTCGAAGACGCCAAGCACGCCATTGACGAGCAGGATGCCAAGCTCGCCAACTTCAAAAGACAATACATGGGCCAGCTTCCCGGCGATGCCGACAACAACATGCGCATGCTGATGTCGCTCAATTCACAACTCGATGCCACCACCCAGACCCTGAGCCGCGCTCAGCAGGATAAGGCGTACACCGAAAGCATGCTGGTCCAGCAGACAGCCACCTGGAAGAGTTCGCAGTCCAATGCCAATCCCCAGACCCTCGAACAACAGTTGAACCAACTGCAGGCGCAATTGATGCAACTGCAGGCGCGCTATACCGAAGATCACCCCGACGTGATCAAAGCCAAGGCCGATATCGCGAAGGTCGAGAAGAAGTTGAAAGAAGTTAACGCCGCCGCGGCCAGCGCCACCGACAGCAGCGAGAAGGCCACCGGCGCCGAACCACCTGAGGTGCGCCAACTCCGTCTGCAGATTCACCAGTACCAGACCGTGATTGAGCAAGCCACGCTCGACCAGAAGAGGCTGCAAAGCCAGATCGGTATCTACCAGAGCCGCACCGCCATGAGCCCGAACGTCGAGGAGCAATACAAGCTGCTCACCCGCGACAACGATAACGCCCAGACCTTCTACAAAGATCTGCTGGCAAAGAAAAGTTCCGCCGAACTGGGCACCAGCATGGAGAGCCAGCAACAGGGCGAGCAGATGCACATTCTGGCCCTGGCTAGCCTGCCCGATTCTCCCAGTTTCCCCAACCGTCCCTTGTTTGCCGCAGGCGGCTTCGGCGCGGGTCTGGCTCTCGGCTTTGTCATCGCTATCTTTCTGGAATTTACTGACAAGTCCATCCGCACCGAAGAAGATGCTGCCGCCATCATGGATTTGCCCCTCCTGATTTCCGTGCCATGGCTGGGTGACGACGAGGACAATGCCGCTGCCAACGGCAACGCCCGCCGCCGTTTCTGGGGCCGGGGTGATCCCGCCGCGGCAAAAGATCACCAGAATGTCGAGGTCTAGCGCAAGCCTATGTACAAAGAATTTTTTGGACTTCGCGCCAACCCGTTCAACGTCAATCCGGACCCGCGTTACCTGTTCCTCACGCGGCACACCGAAGAGGCGCTGGCCTGCCTTACCTACGGCATCCAAAGCCGCAAAGGCTTCGTGTTGCTTACCGGCGAGGTCGGTACCGGAAAAACCACGCTCATCAATAAATTGATGGAGTGGCTCCGCCTGCAGCAGGTGGCGACCGCCTTCATATTCAACTCGCGTATGGACGTGCCGCAGCTCCTCGATTTCATGATGGCCGATTTCGGCATCCCCTGCGATGCCAAGTCCAAGAGCCAGCTCCTGCAGCGTCTTTATAACTGGCTGCTCGATCGCTACCGTGCCGGTGAGACGGCGGTGTTGGTCGTCGACGAAGCCCAAAACCTCTCCGACGAAGTGCTCGAAGAGATTCGTATGCTCACCAATCTCGAGACCTTCACCGAAAAGCTCCTGCAGATCGTTCTTGTTGGGCAACCGGAACTCGAACAGCGCTTGAAGCAGCCCCAGTTACGCCAGTTGCGTCAGCGTTTGACCCTGCGCGCCAAGACTCATCCCTTCAATCTCGAGGAAAGCAAGTCCTATATCACCCAGCGTCTCCGCATCGCGGGGTCGAACGGCGAACCGATTTTCGATGCGGACGCCACCGTCGCCATTTTTCGTTACTCGCTGGGAATTCCGCGCATCATCAACCTGCTTTGCGAGCACTGCCTGGTCAGCGCCTTCGTTGATCAGAAAAAAACGGTCTCTGCCGAAGTCGTCGATTCCGTTGCCCGCGATTTCGATCTGGCCGACGGCAATGCCGCCGCTGCCATGACTGCGCCCGCTCCACCCTCATCCGAAAAATTTGATCTGGTCGAAGCCTTGCGTACGTTGGCAACGCTGGCCGACCGGCTGCGCCAATCAGAACAACAGGATCTCCCCAAGGAAAGGAAACTATGAGCCGCATCCATGACGCTTTGAAACGCGCCGAGCAGGAAAGAGCAACCTCCATGGGGACGCACGTCGAGCCCGCCTTTGACCTACCCGAGGCGCCACGCGAAAGCATGCCTTCCCTGCAACCATCGGGAGCCACCGCTATGCCAGCCATGGCCTCCGGATTCAATTACGAATCGCTGCTCGCCCGCTGCCCCCAGACCGAGTGGACTCCGGATCCGCTCACGATGCTCTTCTTCCAGGAAGACGACAGTCGCCTCGGGGCGGAAGAGTTTCGCACTCTGCGCTCCCGCCTCTACCAGATCCGCGAGAAGATGCCGCTCAAACGCCTCATGGTAACCAGCGCCCTTCCGAAGGAAGGGAAGTCCTTCGTGGCTGCCAATCTCGCTCAGGTCATGGTGCGGCAGCACGGGCGCCGCGCCCTCGTGATCGATGCCGACCTGCGCAACCCTGGCATGCACCGCCACTTGGGTGCCGCCCAATCCCCCGGATTGGCCGACTACCTGTTGGGCGAATGCGACGAGTTCGCCGCCCTGCAACGCGGACCCATGGAGAATCTGTTCTTCATGCCCGCCGGCCGCGTCGCTGGCAGCGCCCCGGAACTGCTCTCCAACGGCCGTCTCAAGCTCTTGTTGCAGCGCGTTGAGCCTTTGTTTGATTGGATCATCCTCGACACTTCCCCCGTCATCCCCGTGTCCGATGCCACATTGGTCGCCGGTTCCTGCGACGGCATTCTCATGGTCGTGCGCTCCAATGTAACGCCGTCCGATTTGGCGCGCCGGGCCCGTGCAGAATTTCCCGAAAAGCTGCTGCTCGGAGTTGTCCTTAACGGAACCCCATCCGGAAAGTTGGCACAGTCGAAGTACTACTATGGCGAGGCGTTAAACAGCCAAGTCTAGTATCGAGATGAATTGGAACCGAGGCCCCGTTGATCCGGCTCTTCAATGTCTATTACCCAGTCCGTACTCTGGTCCTGTTGATCGGAGAGGCCCTGATCGTCTGGACCTCGTTCCTGCTCGGGGCGGTGTACGAACTGCGCGAAGACAGTTACCTGGTCCTCAACTATGAGGGTGGCTACCTCAAGATCCTCGGAGTGACGGCCCTGGTATTGCTCTGTTCACACTGGCTCGACCTCTACGACACTGCCCGCCTCAATACCAAAGGTGAGCTTTATTTCCGCTTGCTCATGGTTCCTGGCGTGCTCGCCTTCGTCCTGGCGGCTGTCGCCTACGTGCGGCCTAGTTACTTGTTGGGAAGCGGTTCTTCAGCGGTAGGCCTGATCATCCTCACGGTCGCTCTGTTTGGGTGGCGGTTGGGCTTCACTTGGCTCGTCCAGTTGCCAATTCTGGTCGAGCGCGTCTATGTCCTCGGTACCGGCGAGCGCGCGCAGCGTGTGGTCCAGGGCCTGCGCCAGAATCCTGAAATCGGTGTGGAGATCGCCAGTTGGACGGGCAAGATGGAAGGTGCGATCACCATCGAGTCCGTGGCTGCGCACCTCATGGAAGTCGTCCACAAACAAAAAGTCCATCGCGTCATCGTCGCCATGCCTGATCGCCGCGGTACCATCCCCATGCACGAACTGCTTCAACTGCGCATGCAGGGAGTCAAGATCGAAGAAGCCACCTCCTGGCTGGAAAAAATCTCCGGCAAGATCGAGGTCGAAAATCTCTATCCCAGTTGGCTGGTATATGGCGAGGGCTTTCGCCGCAGCACCGCCTTCATCGTCGTTCGCCGCGTCATCTCCATCGTCATCTCGCTCCTTGGTCTCATCCTCGCTCTGCCCCTGCTTCCCTTGATCATGCTCGCCATCGGCCTCGATTCCAAGGGTCCCGTGTTCTATACCCAGACGCGAGTCGGCAAGGCCGGACGCGCCTTCAAGGTCGTGAAGTTCCGCACCATGCGCCAGGACGCCGAAGCCGCCAGCGGTCCCAAGTGGGCCGGCGATAACGATCCCCGCGTTACTCGCATCGGCAAGGTTCTCCGCTCCTCCCGCCTCGATGAGGTTCCACAGTTGTGGTGCGTGCTCAAGGGCGATATGGCATTCGTCGGCCCCCGTCCCGAGCGCCCCGAATTCATCGAGTGGCTCTCCAAAGAGATCCCCTATTACAACGTGCGCCACATGGTGCGGCCCGGACTCACCGGATGGGCACAGGTCAAGTACAAGTACGGCAGCACCGTCGAAGATGCGCGCGAGAAACTTCAGTACGACCTCTTCTATATCAAGAACGCTTCCATTGGCCTCGATCTGCTGATCATGTTCCAGACCGTCAAGACCGTTCTGTTGCGCCGGGGCGCACAATAATGGGTGCGCAATAATGATCGCAATCACAATGACCAAGATGAAATGCGTCTTCTGGCTCGCCGCTTCGTTCGCTGGCTACTCCTACCTCGGCTATCCGGCGTGGTTGTGGCTGCGCAGCCGCTGGTCGCCGCGTCCCGTGCGCCGCGGTTCTGCGACACCCGCGGTCTCTGCGGTCATGGTCGTGCGCAATGAGGAAGCTGTCATCGCTCGCAAGCTCGAAAACCTGCTGACCCTTAACTATCCCCAGGCGAACCTCGACGTCGTCGTTGTTTCCGATGGTTCCAGCGACCGTACCCCCGCCATTCTCGCCGACTACGCCCGTGATTCCGGGGTGCGAACCAGAGTGCGAATTTTGACGAAGCCTTTATCCCAGGGCAAAGCTGCCGGCCTCAACGATGCCATCAAACTGGCGACCGGGGACGTGCTGCTGTTTACCGACGCTCGCCAGCAGATCGAATCCGGGGCCCTGCGTTTGCTGATCGAGAATTTTGCCGACCCCGATGTCGGTGCTGCCAGTGGTGAGTTGATGCTCGGCGATCCCACCAGCGGAGAGACCGGGAAGGGAATGGGGTTGTACTGGCGCGTCGAAAAAGAAATTCGCGAGCTGGAGTCCGCCTCCGGTTCCGTCGTTGGCGCCACCGGCGCCATCTACTGCGCCCGCCGCACGTTGCTCGACACGTCGCCTTTGCCCGAGGGCACCATCCTCGACGACGTTCTCTTGCCCATGCAGATCGTGCGCCAGGGATCTCGCGTCATCTTCGACTGTCGTGCCCGTGCTTGGGACGCTCCCGACTTGGGCGAAGGCCGCGAATTTTCCCGCAAGGTGCGCACCCTCAGCGGCAACTACCAGCTCCTGCAACTTGCTCCATGGCTGTTGAGTTCACAAAACGCAATTCGATTTGAATTCGTAAGCCACAAGCTCTCGCGCTTGGCCGTGCCCTTTGCCTTGCTGGCGCTCCTGATCGCCTCCGCATTTTTGCCGCAGCCGCTCTATCGCGCTGCGCTCGTCATCCAGCTCGCGTTGTACGCGCTTAGCATGGCCGCGCTAGCCGGCGTCAATATGGGACCGCTCTCGCGCATTGCCGATCCTGCCCGCACTTTCGTCATCCTCAATTCCGCCGCCGTGGTTGCCTTCATCAACTTTGTCACCGGCAGAAAGGCAGTCTGGGTTCGCTGAATAATGTTCGCTGATCCCGCCATGAGAATTCTTTGGGTCAAAGCCGATAAGCTCCTCCCCGTGCAGAACGGCGGCAATATCCGCACTTACCACGTCTTGCGATATCTGTCCGCGCGGCATGAGCTTACGTTTTACTCTTACTATGGAGGAACACCCGACCCAGACTACGAGCGCGAGTTGCAGCGCCAGTTGCCCGGTGCGGTCGCCCTCTGCACCGGCAAGCGCGAGCTTTCGGGAGCCGCGCGCGGCCTCGACTACCTGTCTCATCTCAGCGCCCATTCGCCGTATGCGGTTAGCCGCTTCGCCGACGCGAAAGTCCGGAAACAGCTCCATACCTGGTTTCGCGAGCAACGCTTCGATGTCGCAGTCTGCGACTTCCTCGATGCTGCCGTCAACTTTCCCGGAAGTCTCAATATCCCCAGCGTGCTCTTCCAGCACAACGTGGAAAGCGAAATCTGGCGTCGCCATGCCGCGACCGCTGGCAATCCGGCAAGAAAAATTATGTACCGCATGGAATTCCAGAAGATGCTTCGCTACGAGCGCGCTGCGGTCTGCAAGTTCCAGCATGTCATTGCCGTCTCCGAAAACGATCGCTCCCTCATGACGCAGTGGGTGGATAGAGATCGCGTTACGGTCGTCCCCACCGGCGTCGATCTCGCAGAGTATCGCCCTGATCTTGTATCGTCCGATTATTCGTCGGCGTCCGATCCCAATGCCTCCGCCCCCCTCATTAGCTTCGTCGGCGCTATGGATTGGGAGCCGAACGTCGACGGCGTCGAATATTTTTGTAGCGAAGTGTGGCCCGCGATCAAGGCCGAAGTGCCGCGGGCCCGATTCCGCATTGTCGGCCGCAATCCCGACCGCCGCGTTCAGAAATGGGCATCCGATTCCATCGAAGTCACTGGTCGCGTGCCCTCGGTCGTCGAGCATCTGCACCAGTCCGCCGTTGTCATCGTGCCCTTGCGCATCGGCGGCGGAACGCGGCTCAAGATCTACGAGGCCATGGCTACTGCCAAAGCCGTCGTCTCCACCACGGTCGGTGCCGAAGGATTGGATGTTCATCACGGCCGCGACATTATACTGGCCGATGATGCCCGTTCCTTCGCCCAGGCAGTGATCATGCTGTTGCGCGATTCGGACCTGCGCCGCCGTTATGGAAAGTCCGCCGCCGAGACCGCCGGCCGCTACGACTGGCCGGCGATTGGTGAACGCTTCAGCGAAGTCTTGCGGTCGGTGGCGGAAAAGAAATCTCTTGCGGTGCGCGCAATTCCGGCGCGTTTAGCGGGGAAAAAAGCGTAAATGAAAATGAGGAATTTGTGGCCATCGGCGATAACGGCAATACAGTAACCGCGGAAGTCTCTGGAAAGCGCTCACCTTTCCGGGTCTCGGACCCGACCAGGAACGCGTTCTTCTGGCTCAGTGGCTTCTTCGTAGTCTATTGTGCTCGCCCGGAAGACTGGATTCCCGGTCTCAATTATTTACCGCTCGCCAAAATCACCGCTATCCTCGCCATGTGGGGCCTGTTCACTAGCATGGGTAGAACCAAACGTACCTTCAAGGATCTGCCCAAGGAGGCATCACTCCTCCTGACCATGATTGGCATTCTCTATGTCGGAGCCGTTCTCTCTCCCATCTGGAGGGGTGGCGCCCTTACGCACACCATGGATTTTTCCAAGATCTACATTGCCTGGGTCATGGTTTTCCTCCTGGTTACCACCTTCGACCGCTTGCGCCAAATCATCTTTATTCAGGTTTTTTCGGTGGTCGTCGTTTGTGCTGCCGCCCTCATCAAGGGCCACGACACGCAACGCCTCGAAGGTGTCCTGGGTGGCATCTACTCCAACCCGAACGATCTTGCATTCGCCATCGTGCTATCGCTGCCGTTTGCGCTGGCTTTCATGGTCACCGCCAAAAACGCTTTCATCAAAGTGCTTTGGCTTTCCGGAATGCTGGTGATGGCCGTCGCCATTTTTATGACCGCATCCCGCGCCGGTTTCATCGACCTCGTCATCTCCGGCAGCGTCACCCTTTACTACTTCGCCATCAAGGGAAAGCGCCTTTACCTCATCCTCGCCACCGCCCTCGTCGGCATCGTGGTCATGGCCGCCGCCGGCGGAAAACTCTATGATCGCTTCACCGCCTTGTCCGGCGACAGCACTACCGATCAATCCGCCTACGGATCCTACGAGGACCGCAAGTATCTTATGATGCGCGCTCTCGATGGCATTGAACACTATCCTATCTTTGGCCTCGGCGTTCGCAATTTCCAAACCTATTCCCTCATCTGGCACGACGTGCACATGACCTACCTCCAGATCTGCGTCGAGGGCGGCATCGCCGTCCTGATTCTCTACCTCATGTTTTTCTGGCGCGCTTTTAAGAATCTAAAAACGATGCGACAAATGAAGAATCTCGATCCCGACGTCGTTTTGTTTGTTGGCGCATTGCAAAGCTCGTTGGTCGGTTTCGTCGTGGGTGCTTGCTTCGCCCCTGAGGGTTACCAGTTCTTCCCTTATTTTGCCGTGGCCTTTACAGCAACCTTGTTGCAGACCATCAAAGAAGGAGAACGGGGACCCAGCACGGCGCTACCCCCGCCCATCAAGCCCCGCCATTTCCTGGAGGTTTATGCCGATCGCGGAACCACCGGTGCAGTCTCCCCCGTCCGCTGACTTGTTGGCAATTTTGCGTTGCCTGAGTTGCGGATCGAGACTCGAAAGAGACCAGGCCGCGGGTTTCCTCTGCCCGGTGTGCAAGCGCGTCTATCCCAATGAGCAGGGCATCGTGCGCTTCGTGGACGCGCAACAGTACGCCGCCAGTTTCGGTTTTCAGTGGCGCCGTTATCAGAAGACTCAGCTCGACCACGACGAACTCCGCGAATCTGAGCGCCATTTCTTGGAGAAGACCGCTCTCCGCCCCGAAGATCTCAAAGGCAAGTTCGTACTAGACGTTGGTTGCGGTATCGGACGCTTCGCCGAAGTCGCTACTCGCTGGGGCGCGTGCGTGGTGGGTGTTGATTTGAGCACGTCCGCCGAGGTTGCCGCCAGGAACCTTGCCAGCCGCGACTTCACCGCTTTCCAGGCCGATGTCTTCGCCCTTCCCTTCGCTTCTGAGAGCTTCGACGTCATCTACAGCATTGGTGTGCTCCACCACACACCGGATTGCGAAGCCGCGGTCAAAACGCTCGATAAATATCTGAAACCCGGTGGACTCCTCGTCGTCTGGCTCTACAGCGGATACAACAACTGGTACCGCTTCAGCGATTTCTGGCGCCGCTATACCCACAAGATGAAACCCGAGACCCTGCACCGTATTCTGAAGGTTGCGGTTCCGTTCTTCTACAACTTGCAGCAGGGTTTGAAGCACGTGCCCTTGCTGGGTCATCGAGCTGGGAACTTTGTTTATCATCTGGTTCCGGTGAACCGCCAGAAAGATCCAGAAGCCCGTATGCTTGACACCTTCGACTGGTATTCTCCGAAGTATCAGTCCAAGCACACCTATGAGCAGGTGTTCAAATGGTATGAAGCGATGGGCATGGAAGATATGCACGTGGGCGAGGTCCCCGTTGCCGTCCGCGGCCGCAAGCCAGTGAGAGGACACTAGCTGGTCGCTGAAAGAATTGTTCCTGTGTGCGGCTAGGGCCTTAACGGTAAATCCAGATGTCAATATGCGTCTAGAAAAACAACTCGCCTATGCCAGAAAGGTCTTGCCGTCCGCAACCTGGCGCGCGCTAAATCCGCCCGTCTCCGGTCCCGCGCACCTGATCTTGGCACTGGCCGATCATTTCGAACCGTCCATCGTTCCCGAAGACGGCCGAAAGCGCGCCCCTCGCCTCGAGCAGGAGCGCCGCTTGGAATCGTGGACGCGCGAATATCCCCAAGTCGTCGACCGCTGGCGCGATTCCGATGGCCGCCCGCTCGTCCACACTTACTTCTATCCTGCGGAACAGTACGACCAAGCCTTGATCGAGATGCTCGCCGAGCATTGCCATGCCGGCTGGGGAGAAGTCGCGATCCACTTGCACCACGGAATGTCGCATCCCGACACCGCCGAAAACACACGCCGCGTGCTCGCTGAGTTCCGCGACCGGCTGGCCTTCCGTCATCGCTGCCTCGCCGTCGAAGAAGGTTCCACCCGTCCCGGCTATGCCTTTGTGCACGGAAATTTCGCGCTCGCCAACTCCGCCGCCGGACGTTTTTGCGGCGTCGACTCGGAAATGCGGATTCTTGCCGAGACCGGCTGCTACGCCGACTTGACCTTGCCCACCGGTTTCTGGCATCCCGCGCAGATCGAAAAACTTAACTCCGTTTACGAATGCGCCCTTCCTCTCGATCAGGCAGCCCCGCACCGCAAAGGGCACGACCTGGTTGCCGGACGCGTGCCCCGAATTTTTCCGCTGATCATCCAAGGTCCGCTCGTAACCGACCTCCGGAGTACGTTATGTTCTGCCCGGCCCGCTCTCGATAACGGAGCCTTCACCACAGCTATGCCTCCTACCATGCACCGGCTCTCCCTCTGGAAGCAGGCGCAAGTCCGCGTCCTCGGACGTCCCGACTGGCTGTTCATCAAACTTCATTGCCATAGCATGGACCCGACCCAGAAAGACGCCGTGATCGGCGACAGCTTCCGCAACTTTCTTTCCGCTCTGGTCGGCGGTGCGCACGACAGAAAGGAAACGCTGCACTTCGTCGCCGCGCGCGAGATGGCCAACATCCTGCTCGCCGCCTGCGACGGTCGCGAAGGCAATCCGGGTGACTACCGCGATTATCGCTTCAAGAAGATTGCCGACCTGCCGCTGGCTACCGGGAAATCCAGTTCTGTTCCCGTAAGTCTGAAAGGATAGAGAAAAGACCATGTGTGGAATCGCTGGAGTGGTGAGCACAACTCGCGAGAGCAACATCACCGAATCTCTCGTTCACCACATGTGCGAACAAATCGTGTACCGCGGCCCCGACGATGAAGGGCTCTACGTCGCCGACGGCGCGGGTCTCGGGATGCGCCGCCTCAGCATCATCGATCTCTCCGGAGGCCATCAGCCCGTCTTCAACGAAGATCGCAGCTCGTGGATCGTCTTCAACGGCGAGATTTACAACTTCCCCGCACTCCGCCCCGAGCTGGAAGGCCGCGGCCATCGCTTCTTAACCCACACCGACACCGAAGTCATTATTCATCTCTACGAAGAAATGGGCGCCGACTGCGTTAAGAAACTCCGCGGCATGTTCGCCATCGCCATCTACGACAAGACTAAACGCAAATTGATCCTCGCCCGCGACCGCCTCGGCAAGAAGCCGCTGCACTATGCGCTCCACAAAGGAAATCTCTACTTCGCGTCCGAAATCAAATCGATCCTGGCCGTCGCCCCAGAACTGGCCGAGGTCAACCCCCAGGGCCTGCTCGAATATCTTTACTACGGATATGTGCCCGACCCCATCACCGCGTTCACCGGAATTCAAAAACTCCCACCCGGACACCTGCTCGAGTTTCAGGACGGAAAGATTTGCATCCGTCAGTACTGGGACCTTCCCGAATACAACACGCACGCGCCCAAGAACGAAGAAGAATGTCTGGAAGAACTGGAGCAGCGCCTATTTGAGGCGACCAAAATCCGCTTGATCTCTGACGTGCCTCTGGGCGCTTTTCTAAGCGGTGGCACCGATTCCTCTACCGTCGTCGCCCTCATGGCGCGCGCCAGCTCCAGCCCCGTCAAGACTTTCTCCATCGGTTTCAAGAAAGACGATTTCAACGAATCCAACTACGCGCGCATCGTCGCCAAACGATTCGCCACCGATCATCACGAGATGATCCTCGAGCCCGACGTAGTTCAGACCGTCGAACATCTCACCAGTTCCCTCGAAGAGCCTTTTGGCGACTCCTCCATGCTGCCCACCTACTACGTTTCGCAAATGGCGCGCCAGCATGTCACTGTAGCTCTTTCCGGCGATGGCGGAGATGAGATGTTTGCCGGATACGATCGCTACCGCATTCACGCCGATCGCCGCGTGTTCGAACATATCCCCGGATGGGCCCGCAAGTTCTTCCGCGACCAGGTCTTCCCGCGTCTGCCCAACAGCATGCAGGGCCGTAAATTCAGCTACAACGTTTCGCTGCCCTGGCAGGAACGCTACGTCGACGGCATGTCGTTCCTGCCCGCCTTCGAGCGTGATACTCCTCTCCTCTCGCCCGATTTTCGCCAGATACTGAACCGCAGCGACGATCCCGGCAATGTTTTGCGCCGTTACTTTGCCCAGGCGCCCGCCAAAGATCCCGTCGACCAGCTCCTCTACGTCGACACCAAAACTTATATGGTCGGCGACATCCTTACCAAAGTCGACCGCATGAGCATGTTGAATTCGCTCGAAGTCCGCGTCCCCATCCTCGACCATGTTTTCGTCGAGTGGGTCGCCGGACTTCCGCCCGAGTGGAAACTGCGCGGCAACCAGCAAAAATATATTCTCCGAAAACTGGCGGAGCGAGTAGGCGTGCCCCGCGAAGTCCTCTATCGCCAGAAGCGGGGATTCTCCCTCCCGCTTGTACACTGGATGCGCAACGAACTCAAAGACATGCTCATGATCCTGCTCGAACCGCGAACCCTGGATCGCGGTTACTTTGCCGCCGCCGGCGTCCGGAAATTAATGGACGACCATCTTCTTCGCGGCCGCACCATGACCGGACGCATATGGCGTTTGCTGATGTTCGAGCTCTGGCACCGCAATTTTCTGGAAAAATACATCAAGCCTGCGGGTCTTTTCTCTCTCCCCGTGGTCGCTGACTCTCGCCGTCAGGCGCCCAATTCCGCCGCCGCGCTAGCCTCCGCCCCGGTGGGAGGATGATCGAGTGCAAGCCACCACAGATTGCGGGAAAACTCAGGATTCGTGTATAGACGGAGCGTGCCCCGTCTCAGACGGCCTAGAAACTTCGGTTCGAGCAGGGTCTAGGGAAGGGCACGACTTCAGTCGTCCCGTAAGTCCGACAAAATCGTCCCCGCCTTTAGCCGCTGAGCGCCCCCGCGGTCTGCAGCGAGGCTCTTTCCCCAGTTCCACCAGCCCTGCTAGCCCGACCGAAGTTCCGCAAGCCGACCTTTCCGACCCCTCCAATCTGCCCATCAGCCTGTTTCTAATGGTCAACACTTTTGAAACGGGAGGCTCCGAGCGCCAGTTCACCGTCCTCGCGCAGAGTCTCATTCCTCCACAATTCGAAACTCATCTCGGCTGCGTCAGCCGGCGTGGCCCCCTCGCCCACAACTTTCCAGACGCGGCCCAATTTCCCCTCGGCGGCAGCCTTTTCGGATGGCAGTCGCTGCGCACGCGCCTCAACCTGAGCCGCCATCTGCGCCACCATCATGTGCAAGTCGCCCACGCCTTCGATTTCTATACCAACCTCACCCTGATTCCCGCCGCCAGGTTTGCCCGCGTGCCCGTCGTAATCGGCAGCCATCGCCAACTCGGGGACCTGATGACCCCCACGCAGTTCCGCGCCCAAGCCGCCGCGTTTCGCTGGTGCGACGCAGTGGTTTGCAACTCGCAAGCCGCCGCTGATCGCCTCATTGACACCGGCATCTCGCCCAATAAAATCGCCGTCATCGGGAACGCCCTTCCAGCCGAGGTTTTCACCGAAGTTCTCAACGAAGCCACCGCAGCTCTGCCCAAGCGACCCAATGTCACCCGTGTCGGCATGGTCGCGCGCATGAATCATCGCTACAAGAATCACTCCGGCTTTCTACGCATCGCCGCGCAGATCCATCAGCGCATGCCCGATGCTGAGTTCGTTCTCGTCGGCGACGGCCCGCTGCGTCAGGAACTGGAAAGGGAATCGTTTAGCCTCGGCCTCGGCGCCTCTGCGATCTTTCTGGGCGATCGCCAGGATATGCCCGCCGTTCTTGCCTCATTCGACGTCGCGGTCAATACGTCCGATTCCGAAAGCTTGTCCAACGTTATTCTCGAAGCCATGGCTGCCGGCTTGCCAGTGGTCGCCTATGACGTAGGTGGAAATTCTGAACTACTCAGTCACCAACCCGGAGCACTGATTCCCGCCGGAAACGAAACCGCCTTTGCCGATGCCGTGGGGAAACTTCTAGCTGACCCCGGACTTCGCCGGCAAATCGGCCGCAGCGCCCTGCTTTTCGCACAAGCAAACTTCACCCTTGATCGAGTGCGCCAACGCTACGTGGAACTCTATGGAACGCTTCTCCAGAAAAAGCGCCGAAGGAGTTCTACCGCATGAGCGAGCCTGTCCAGCCGCCCAACCCAGGCCAGGGTGCCCCGTCCAAGCTCCGCTTGGGCGGGGGGCTTTCGACGCCCAAGGAAGGCCTCCCGAAACGCCTGCGAGTGTGCATAGTAGCGCCCAGCCTGCGCTACGTAGGCGGACAATCCGTCCAAGCCGATTTACTCGTGCGGCACTGGCAGAACGAGCCCGACATCGACATCAGCTTCCTCGCCGTAGATCCACCCTTGCCCCAAGTCCTGGCCTGGGCAGAACGCATTCCCGGTCTACGCACAATTTTGCGCGAGCCCATTTACTGCTGGCACCTTTGGCGCGGTCTCAAAGACGTCGACATTGCTCACATTTTTTCCGCGTCCTACTGGTCCTTTCTGCTAGCCCCCGCCCCCGGGTCGTTTTTTGCCAGAATGCGCGGAAGCAAGACCCTGATCAACTACCACAGTGGCGAGGCCCGCGACCACCTCCAGCGCTTTCGTTCGGCCAGGTTCGTTCTCTCTCACGTCGATAAAATTGTCGTGCCATCCGGCTACCTCGTCGACGTTTTCCGCGAAATCGACTTGCCGGCATCTGCTGTCCCCAACATCGTCGACCTCTCGCAATTTCGCTATCGCGAGCGTAAGCCGCTGCGTCCGCACTTAGTCTGCACCCGCGGTTTCTCCACTTACTACAGCGTGGATGTCGTAGTCCGTGCATTCGCGGAAGTAAAAAAGGAATATCCCAACGCGCAGCTCGATCTGGTGGGAGGCGGCCCGCTAGAGGCCGATGTCCGCAAGCTGGTTGTGGATCTAAATCTCGTAGGAGTCAATTTCACCGGCGTAGCCTCGCGCCAGGAGATCGGCAAGTATTACGACCAGGCCGACATCTTCATCAACGCCTCATGGCTAGACAATATGCCACTCTCTGTAATCGAGGCTTTTGCCTCGGGTACACCCGTCGTCACCACCTCGCCGGAGTGCATGCCCTATCTAGTCCAGCACGAGCGCACCGGATTGCTCTCACCCGTAGCCGACGAAAAAGCCCTCGCCGCAAACGTCATCCGTTTGTTGCGCGACCCCGCGCTAGCCGCAAGCCTTGCGAACAACGCCCACGATGAATCGCAAAACTACACCTGGCAAGCCGTCCGCGAACAATGGCTGAACACCTATCGCGGATTGCTGTGATACGTCAGGAGCCGTTATTGTACTTTCCAGCGAAGGGCCAAAAACGACCCTCGAATTTGTTATCCATACTCAAATTTGTCATCCTCAGCGAAGCGAAGGACCTGCTTTGCTCCGCGCCACTACGCTAGTGTGCGCAAGTGGAGCCGAGCCGCTTCTGATTCGCCGCCAGAGCTGTACTTTGTCAGGTTCATTTTTTCCATGCTATCCTTTCCTTCGTACCTCGCGGGGCCCGCGCGCTGATCTCGATAGACTGGGGCAGCGCCACCGAAAAATGAGGGTCCCTACCTACGTCCTTCCTCGCAAGGGTCGTGGATGGAGGCGATGCGAGCACACCGGAAGTGTGCAGTCATCGTCCTTCACGACGCACATTCGTCCGGAATCAATTCACAAACCCGAGAGGAGAAGCCCATGCAGATCAAGAAACTAACGCCCAATCTAGTGGTCCGCAACGTCGAAGCCAGTCTGAAGTTCTATCGCGAGATACTAGGCCTGGAAAAAGCCATCAGCATTCCTGAACACCCGCCCTACGTCTTCGCCTCAGTCTCAAACGGATCGGTAGAAATCTTCTTCAACGATCAGAAGACCGTAGCCGCCGAATCTCCCAAACTAGCCGCCACCATCGGCGCAAGTCTGACTCTCTACATGGAAGTGGACAATCTTCAGTCCGTCCTCGATCAAGTCCAGAAAGCCAAAGCGAAAATCTCCATGCCCGTAACCGACCAGTTCTACGGCATGAAAGAATTCGC
>Ga0209890_10000205_pt1 | contig 27337 bp, 22 predicted proteins | sample OrgsoiDNA2013049_FD_185799 | JGI IMG/M metagenome (GOLD analysis project Ga0209890, IMG submission 185799) | Permafrost soil microbial communities from the Arctic, to analyse light accelerated degradation of dissolved organic matter (DOM) -... | ecosystem: Environmental > Terrestrial > Soil >... | reverse complement strand
TTGTGGATCGATCCGCTGCAGATTGCCGCGGGAAATTTGACCGCTCTCGCGCTGCCGTCCGGTCGATCGCTCAAAGCCGTGGGGGTGTTGCTGTTCTCGTATGCGAGGCTGAAGCTGCAGCTGCAAATTGCCGGCTGCAACGCGAGTTTTTATTCCTACGACTGGCGCTTGGGGCTGGACGAGCTGGGCGCGAAGCTTGCGGCACGGATTGCACGGGGCGGACGGCCGGTCATCCTGGTTGCGCACAGCATGGGCGGCTTGGTCGCGCGCACGGCGGCGCGCATCTTGCCCAAGCGCCTGGTGCGCAAGCTGATCATGCTGGGTGCCCCCAATTCGGGTTCGTTCGCCCCCGTGCAGGCGTTGCGCGGAACCTATCCGTTCGTGCGCAAGGTGGCGGCCCTGGATCGCAAACATTCGGCGGAATACCTTGCTGAAAGCGTTTTCTGCACGTTTCCGGGGCTCTATCACATGCTGCCGCCGCCGCAGTTCGTCAAGGATATGGATTTGTTCGATGTTCGCTGTTGGCCGGATGATGTCCCTGCGCCAAAGCCGGAGCTCCTCGGCCAAGTCGCGGCGGCGCGGGCCGGATTCGCGGCGGTGGATTCGCGGATGGTCCATATCGTCGGCGTCAACCAGGAAACCGTGGTCGGGCTGCGCCGCACCGCCGCCGGGTTCGAATACGCGATGGACAGGAACGGCGACGGCACGGTACCGCTCTCGATGGCGAGGCTTCCCAAGCTCAAGTGCTATTTCGTGGATGAATCGCACGCCGATCTCGCGAACAACCCGCGAGTGATTCAGGCAATCATCGATCTCGTGCGGCGCGGGCGCACCGGCACCTTGCCGCAACGCTGGCGCGCCAAAACCGGAGTCGTGCGCCGCATAGACGATGCCGAGCTGCGGGCGGAGGGCGCCGAAAAGATCGACTGGCGGCGTCTCACGCCGGCACAGCGCGAAGCGGTTTTTGCTCAATTGGACAGCGGCCGCCTCCTGCCCGCTGCACGGCATCCGGTCGCTTAGGAGCCTGGAAGGGCCATAAATCGTGACGGCCGTCTCGGCCTAGGTCGGACGGGCCCCTGGGGCGGTCCAGATGCCGATTATTTCACATATTCCGCTTGCGCGAAGCGTCATGATCAGCCTCCGGAGGAATGCCTGAGTATGAACGCTCGAACTATTTCACCAGTGGATCCGCAGACAGCGGCTCCGCGCTTCGATCGCAAATTCATCGAAGATCACAATCTTGTCGGGCGCTATCTGGAAGGCAAGCTGCCGTTCAAAGGGGCCCGCGATCTCGAGCAGTGGTGCCGCGCGCATCCCGAGTACCTGAATGAAGTCAAATTGTCCGAGCATACCCAAGCGTGCCTAAAACTGCTCGAAGCCAGCGGCCGTCCGGAGGACCTGCGGGAACCAAAGCCGCCCTGGTGGAAAACCATCTATGTGCTGTTCGGCTTGGGCGCGCTCGCAGCCTTATGCCTCATTGCGTTTTGGGTCCTGCTCGGGAAGTACGTGCTGTTGCGCGGCGAACTCGACGACACCCGCACCGCGATGAGCCGCGGTTCGCTGGTACAACCGGCGATCAAGAGCGACGTGCGCATCACTCCGGACCGCGCTCCGGGCATCGACAGGGCAAAGATCGTGGTGAGCCGCAGCGCGCCGCAACTCATGGATCTGCATATCGATCTCAGCTATACGAACGAGCTGCAATTCCGGATGTTCATCGACAAGGAAGATCAGGGACGCGCCCTGGTATTGAATAATCTGCTCAAGGATTCGAACGGCGAATTGCGAATGACGCTGAACTCCACGGGACTCGCCGCCGGCATATACAAGGCACGCTTCGAGGCGCTGCCGTTTCGCGGCAGTCCCACACCCTCGGGTTGGTTGATCCTCGAAGTGCGCTGACGTTCATTCGTCGCGCAAGGTGTTGATGGGCGGAGTGTTGACCACGCGGCGCGTCGCCAGCGTGCCGCTCAACCCCACGAGAATGGTGCCGCACACGAGCCCGGCCACCCACACCATTGGATCGAGGGTGTACTGCAGCGAAAACAGGCGGCGCGCCAACACCCAGCCGACTCCCGTGGCGCCGAATGCCGCCAAGGTGCCCGAGAGAAACCCCAGCGCGGAAAATTCGGCGGCGACGCCCTGCAATACCGTACCTCGGCTCGCGCCCAGCGTACGCAGCATGGCGCTCTCATAACGGCGCTCGTCCCGCGTCGACTGCACTGCCGCCAGCAGCACGACGATTCCGGCCGCCAGCGTGAACAGAAAGACGTACTGCACGGCCAGAGACGCACGATCCATGATGTCGCGGATTTGCTTGAGAATGGCATCGACGTCGAACACCGAGATCGTCGGAAACTTGGCTACGAGGTCGGCCAGCGCCGGCCGCTGTACCGGGGTCAGATACACGCTCGTCATGTAGGTGCCGGCGGCTCCGTCCAGGAGCCCGGGCGGGAACACCAGAAAGAAATTTGGCCGGAAGCTGTCCCAGCGGATTTTGCGGATGCTGGCCACGCGCACGCTCAGCTTCTCTCCGGCAACATCGAAGCTTACTTCGTCCCCCAGCTTCAACTGCAAGGCTTCTTGATATTCCGTCGAAATGGAAACCAGGTGCTTACCGGTGTCCGCAGCCGTCCACCAGGACCCCGCAATCACTTGATTGTCCTCCATCAGAGCGGCGGACCAAGTCAGGTTTTGTTCCCGCTCCAGGAATCCGCGACCGGACTCGCCGTGCAATTTGATCGACTCGCTGGGCTGCGAGTTGACCGCGGTGATGCGCGCCCGCACCATGAGAAACATCGGCGGCTGACCCATTCCGTGCGATCCCAAGAATTCCTCCAGGGATTGGCGCTCCTCCGGGCGGATATTGATCAGAAAATTATTGGGCACATCGGCGGGCAGGCTGCGCCGCCAATCCTTGAGCAGGTCACCGCGCACCACCGCCAGCAACAGCAGCACCATCAACCCTAAGCCAAAGGCGACGATTTGCACGACGCTGTCCCCGCCGCGCCGTGAAACATTGGCCAGACCATAGCGCCATGCGATGCCCACGCCGCCGCGCAGCCGGCCCGTAAGCCGGACCAAACCGTATCCCGCCAGCGTCAGCACCAATCCGACGCCGAGCACGCCGGCAAGAACAGAGAGCACCAACTCGGTGTCGCGCACCAAGCTCCACAAAATGGCGAACAGCGCCGCGAGCGCGAGCACGTAGCTCAAGCCATAACGCAGCGGCGGCGCGCTCACGCTCTTGCGCAGCACCCGGGCCGGCGGCGTGCTTTTCAGTTGCAGCAGCGGCGGCAGAGCGAAGCCGATGAGCATGGCCAACACGGTGACGAGCGCGATGGGCAGCGGCGCCAGTGATGCCGCAGGCAGTTCGGTGCGAATGAGGTCGCGCAAGACCCAGGCAAGCCCTGCTTGTGCGAGATACCCGAGCAGCGCCCCGATGGCCACCGCAACGACCGCCAACAACGTCAATTCAATGATCGAGATTGCCAGCACGAAGCCCTGCGAGGCGCCCATGCACTTCATCAATGCCACGGCATCGATGTGGCGGGTCGCATAGCGTCTGGCGCCCATCGCCACCGCCACCGCCGCGAGCAGCACGGACGCGAGACTGGCCAGGTTGAGAAATCGGGCGGCGCGATCGATGGCGGAATTGAGCTGTCGGCTCGATTCATCGACCTCGCGCAGACGCTCGCCCGGCGCCTTGGTCGACACCAGGTATTCGCGAAAATCCGCTATTGCCGCCGCCGGACCCGCGAAAAGGGCCGCGTAGGTCACACGGCTGCCAGGTTGAATCAGCTCGGTCGATGCCAGGTCGTCGAAGTTCAGCAGCGCGGCAGGGGCGAGATTCACGAAACCGGTGCCCTGATCGGGGCGGTAATCGAGCACCTGAGTCACTCGAAACGAGGCCGCGCCGATCCTCAAAGGCGTTCCCAGCGCTATCTTCAATTGGGCGATGATGCGTGCGTCGACCCAAACTTCGCCGCGGCCGGGTACGCGATCGGTCGCGCGCGCGACACCGAAGGGAGCGTCCGCGATGCGTACGTGGCCGCGTAACGGATAGCTCGCCGTCACCGCGTTGAGCGCCGTCAACTGACTCACATCGCCGCTGAATATTGCGGTCGGAAAAGACATGATTCGCGCGCGCTTCAATCCCCTGGCGCGCGCTTCGGCAAAGTAGCGCGGCGCGATGGGATTCGGAGACTCCAGGCGCAGATCGGCCGCCAGCACTTCGGCCGCCTGCGCGCGCACTCCCTGCGAAATGCGGCTGGTGAAGAAACCGACGGCCGTCAAGGAGAGAACGGCCACCGACAGCGCCAGCAACAACACCGAGAGCTCGCCGGATTTGAGGTCGCGCCACAGGTTGCGCAGGGCGAAGCGCAGGATTTGCATCAGTTCACCGTGTGGCCGGCGTCGAGTTCGAGGACACGGTTACAGCGCCCCGCTAGCGCCCGATCATGCGTAACCAGGACCAAGGTGCTGCCCGCGCTGCGATTCAGATCAAATAAAAGGTCGGTGACGCGTTGCCCGGTTGCCGTATCCAAATTGCCCGTCGGCTCATCCGCGAACAGCACGGCCGGATGCGTCACGAAGGCGCGCGCGATGGCCACGCGCTGCTGCTCGCCGCCCGACAATTGCTTCGGATAATGGGCGAGGCGCGGTGTCAAACCGACTTGGGCGAGAGCGGTGACCGCCGCAGCCCGAGCGTCGCGGCGCTGCCGAAGTTCCAGCGGTAACATGACATTTTCCACGGCGGTGAGCGACGGAATCAAATGAAACGACTGAAACACGAAACCCACGTGCTGGCCGCGAATGGCGGCTCGGCCGTCCTCGTCGAGCAGGGTTATATCGGTGCCGGCAATCAGCACACGACCCGTGCTCGGAGAATCGAGTCCCGCGAGCAGGGCCAACAAAGTGGACTTGCCCGCGCCGGAGGCCCCGACGATCGCCAGGGTCTCTTGGGTTCGCACACTAAGGCTCACATCGGCGAGAATGGTGAGCTGACCCTCCGGGCTCGCGACGGTCTTGGATACATTCTTCGCTTCGAGAACGATTTGATCTTGCATTGAGGAGCGCCTGTGAAACGGCTATTGATCCTGCTGGTATTGTTTGCTGCATCCGTCCCGGCCAAAGCCGAAACACCGGTGATTCTCGTGTTCGGCGATAGCATCAGCGCCGGCTACGGCCTCGCGCGCGTAGAACAGGGCTGGGTGACGTTGCTGCGGACGAGGCTCAAGGATGAAGATTACGGTTACCTAGTCATCAATGCCAGCGTCAGCGGCGAGACCACCGCGGGCGGGCTCGCGCGCCTGCCGCGGGCGCTCGACCTGCATAAACCCAAAATCGTCATTCTGGAATTGGGCGGCAATGACGGCTTGCGCGCTCTGCCCATCGCGCAGATGCGCGCCAATTTGGTGCGCATGGTCGACCTCGCGTCGGCGGCCGGCGCCAAGGTATTGCTGCTGGGGATACGGATGCCGCCCAACTATGGCCCTGAATACACGGAACAATTTCGCTTGTGTTACAGCGATCTGGCGCGCGACAAAAAGCTGCCCCTGGTGCCCTTCCTGCTGAACGACGTCGCGCAATCCCCTGATCTCATGCAAGCGGATGGAATACATCCCAACGAGCCGGGGCAGCCCACGTTACTGGCCAATGTCTGGCCGTCGTTGAAACCGCTGTTGCGCCACTAGCCTGTCCGTTACTCCCAGAGGCGCGGTATCCTCGCCCAATTCCCCAGGTTGATTCGAGCCTCTGAATTGTAAACGGATTCGCGTCCCATCACGAAATAGAAGTCTCAGTGGGGCGCGGCAACCGGCAGTATTGTGTTCACCTTCATCACGAACGGCGTGTACTCGCGGCTCGACACCGCTTGAAACAGAACCCCGTCGACGCTGACATGCGAATTCTCGATGACGTTCTGCGGAAATTCCGAGACGCCGACCAGCTGCACGTCGTTCGCCGGCAGGCAATGATGGCTTTGCGCCGGGGCGTAGACATAGGCAGTCCGATCGAGCGCCAACACCGGGACATTGTCCACACCGTCGGCGCTCGGATAGTCGCGAAAATGAACGCGCCCAGTCAGGGAATTCTTTACCGGCTGTTGGAACAGGCAGGGCCCGTAGCCGATGACGCAGCCGGACAACCCTAGACACGCACCGATGAAGGACGCTCGCCAAATTCTCATCGTCGGCTCCCGGCGATCAACCTTGGAGCCTGTCTGAGTATTTCACGTGGAATACTCAGACAGGCTCCAAGTCGCCTGGTGAGTGTGCTCCTTAGATTCGAGCCTTGCATATCAAAATGACGGACGACGGCGCCCGGGGCCGTGGTTTTTTGTGCTACTCCGGCAAGGATTTGCTGGCGTCGCGAGCGGATGCTATACACGCGAACCGAGAATCTGTTTTCTTGCTCGCGCAGCGAGCACTATCGGACGGGGTCGCTTCGACCCCGTTGACAGTTGCGCGAAGCGCACGAGGAGTGCCGGCGTGGATCGAAATTGGCTGAAGCAGTACCCACCTCAAGTACCGGCGGACATTGACCCCGACAGCTATGCTTCGCTGCGGGACATTTTCGAGGAGGCCTGCGCCGCGCATCGGCATGCGCCTGCGTTCACCAACATGGGCGCAACGTTGAGCTTCGCCCAGCTCGACGAGCTCAGCCGCGCATTTGCGGCATGGCTGCAGCACAAGTCCGGCTTGGGGCCAGGCGATCGTGTTGCGCTCATGATGCCCAATATTTTGCAGTATCCGATCGCCCTGTTCGGCGTGCTTCGAGCCGGCATGGTAGTGGTCAACACCAATCCGCTTTATACGGCGCGCGAACTCGAGCACCAGCTGAAAGACTCCGGGGCGCAAGTAATCGTCATCGTCGAGAACTTCGTGCATGTGCTGCAGCAAGTGCTGCCGCGCACGGCTCTCAAGAAGGTGCTCGTCACGCGCATAGGCGATTTGTTGGGAGTGCCGCGCGGCTTCGTCGTGAACTTCGTATTGAAACACGTGCGCAAGCAGATACCCGACTGGAAGATGCCGGGCGCGTCGACCTTCAAGGGCGCATTGGGCGGCGGCCTCGGACTCAAGCTCGAACCCGTGCCTTTGGGTCCCGAGGACATCGCCTTCCTGCAGTACACCGGCGGAACGACCGGCGTCGCGAAGGCCGCCGTCCTCACCCACCGCAACATGGTGGCCAATGTGCTGCAAGCCTCCGCCTGGGTGACTCCGTCGCTCAAGGCCAACGAAGCGCGCATCGTAGTAACCGCACTGCCGCTTTATCACATCTTTGCACTTACGACCAATTGCCTCGCCTTCCTTGCGTTGGGCGCCCGCAACGTGCTGATCACGAATCCCCGCGATTTAAAATCGTTCGTGGCCGAGCTCAAGAAGTACAAATTCAATTTCATCAGCGGCGTCAACACGCTATTCAACGCCCTGCTGCACACTCCGGGATTCGAGACCGTGGACTTCCGCGCCCTGCGGGTCACCTTCGCAGGCGGTATGGCCCTGCAAGGCGTCGTGGCCGCCCGTTGGAAGGAAGTGACCGGCTGCATAGTGACCCAGGGGTGGGGGTTGACCGAAACCTCGCCGATCGCCACTGCCAATCCACCCGGCCTCGATTTCAACGGTTCCGTCGGCCTGCCCGTTCCCTCGACCGACATCTCGATACGCGACGATGCAGGCAAGGAATTGCCCGTGAACGGCATCGGAGAGATCTGCGTGTTCGGGCCGCAGGTGATGCGCGGCTATTGGAACCGGCCGGATGAGACCGAAAATGTGATGTTCGGTGATTGGCTGCGCACCGGAGACATCGGCCGCATGGACGCCGCCGGCTTTGTTTTCATCGAGGATCGAAAGAAGGACATGATCCTGGTGTCCGGCTTCAATGTCTATCCAAACGAGATCGAAGGCGTGATCGCCGGGCATCCGGGCGTGCTGGAAGTGGCGGCCGTCGCGCAACCGGACGAGAACTCCGGCGAAGTCGTCGCGCTATTCGTGGTCAAGAAGGACCCAAATCTTACTGCGCAAACCTTGATCGCCTTCGCCCGCACCGAATTGACGGGCTACAAGGTGCCGAGGCATGTCTACTTCCGCAGCGAGCTGCCCAAGTCCAATGTCGGCAAGATCCTGCGCCGCGCGCTGCGCGATGAACTCAGAAACACACCGGCCGGGGCAAACGACAAAGGTTGAAGCGCTACGCCGGCGCGATCTCGTATGCTTGCACCGTCTCGACGAGCAGCGCGACCCGATCCGGGTGGACGTCCGGTGTGATGCCGTGGCCCAAATTGAAGACGTGGCCAGGACCCTCGCCGTAGCTTTCGAGCACACGCAGGGTTTCTGCGCGCAGTGTCTCGGGCGCAGCGAACAAAGCCGAAGGATCGAGGTTGCCTTGCAGCGCCACGCGGCCGGCGACGGCCTCGCGCGCCTGCTTCAAATCCGTGGTCCAATCGACGCCGACGGCGTCGCAGCCGATCGCGGCAATTTTTGCCAGCCAGGCGCCTCCGCCCTTGGTAAACACGATGTTCGGAACTCTGCGTCCCTCCGATTTTCGCGTCAGCGCATCGATCACCTGCGCCATGGGGCGCAGGGAGAATTCCTCGTATTGCGCCGGGGTCAAGACACCGCCCCACGTATCGAACAGCATCACCGCCTGTGCGCCGGCCGCGATTTGCGCGTTCAAGTAAAGAATCGTCGCCTTCACGAGAAGATCGAGCAAGCGGTGCAGGTCCTGCGGCGATTCGTACATCATTCGTTTGATCCGGCCGAAGGTCTTGCTGCCGCCCCCTTCCACCATGTACGTAGCCACCGTCCATGGGCTGCCCGCGAAGCCTATCAGAGGCACCCGCCCGCGCAGTTCGCGGCGCACGAGGGCGACCGCGTCGATCACGTATTTCAGTTCCCGACCCGGGTCGGGCACGGCGAGCCGATCGATGTCGGCCGGCGTGCGGACCGGGTGCTCGAATTTCGGGCCTTCGCCGGCCTCGAAATCCAAACCTAGGTTCATCGCGTGCGGAATCGTGAGGATGTCCGAAAACAAAATCGCGGCATCGAGCGGAAATCGGTCGACCGGCTGCAAGGTGATCTCGCACGCGATCTCGGGATTGGTGCACATCTCCAGAAAACCGCCGGCCCGCTCGCGCGTCGTCCGGTACTCGGGCAGATAACGGCCCGCCTGGCGCATCAGCCAAATCGGGCGGCGCGGCGTCGGCTCCCGCAATAGGGCGCGCAGCAGCAAGTCGTTATTCAGAGTCGCAGTCATATGCTCACGTTCGTTCAGCCGGATCGAACAATCGACGATGCTCGAGAATGGCGTATCGATCGGTCATTCCCGCGATGTAGTCCGCCACTGCGCGGGCGCGTCCTGCGGGCCCCTGCACCAATTCCAGCCGCGAGCCGGTCGCCTCGTGCTCGTCCGGCATCAGCGTGGGATCGTTGAAGAACACGTCGAAGAGTTCGCGGACGACGCGACGCGCCTTGGCCGTCATTCGCCGCACCTTATAGTGCTTATACACATGTTCGCGCAAGAATGTCTTCAGTGAATGGTTGAGCTCGCGCGTCCTCTCGCTGAAGCCGATCAGCGGCCCCGGATGGGATCTCACTTCGGCGATCGACCGCACCCCTGAGGCGCCGATTCGCGCGGCGGATGAATCGATCAAGTCGGTGACGAGCTGATTGATCATGCGCCGCAGAATTTCATACACCTGCCGGCGACCCGCGAGGGCCGGGTACTTCGCGTGCACTTCGGCGTGATATTCGCGGAACAGCGGCACCACCAGCAGCTGCTCCACGGAAATGAGGCCGGCGCGAATGCCATCCTCCACATCGTGGTTGTTGTAGGCGATTTCGTCGGCGAAGTTCGCGAGTTGCGCCTCCAATCCAGGCTGCTGCCGGTTGACGAACCGTTCGCCGATGTCCCCGAGCTGAATCGCATTGTTGTACGAACAATGCTTCAGAATTCCTTCGCGGCATTCGAAACTCAAGTTCAGGCCGTCGAAATCTGCGTAATGCTCCTCGAGCTCATCGACGACCCGCAGCGACTGCAGATTGTGCTCGAAGCCGCCGAAATCCATCATGCATTCGTTCAACGCATCCTGGCCGGCATGCCCGAACGGCGTGTGGCCGAGGTCATGCGCGAGGCAAATCGCTTCGGACAGCACCTCGTTGAGCTTGAGCGCCCTGGCGATGGTGCGCGCGATCTGCGCCACCTCGAGCGAATGCGTCAGCCGGGTTCTGTACAGATCGCCTTCATGATTGACGAAAACCTGGGTCTTGTAGACGAGCCGGCGGAACGCCGTCGAATGGACAATGCGATCGCGGTCCCGCTGATATTCCGAGCGGTATGCGGGCGTGGGTTCCGCGTAGCGTCGCCCGCGCGAATGCTCGTCGAGAGCGGCATAGGCGGCGAGGGCGCTCATCCGAAGTGCTCCGCCAACGTGGCATCGAGTGCTGCCTGGCTGTAGTCGGCCGTCACGATGGCCCGTCCCATTTTTTCGAGCAGCACCAGCCGCAGCGAGCCGGCAAGCACCTTCTTGTCCATTTGCATCAGTTCCAGCGCCTTGGCGGCACCGATACGCGGCGCCTCGGTGGGCAGGCCGGCTTTGGCCAGGATATCGCGGAGGCGATCCGCGGTGGCGGTGTCGATCAACTCCAGGCGGCGCGACAATCCTGCGGCGATCAGCATTCCCAAGCCCACCGCTTCGCCGTGTAAATAGGCCGTGAAACCGGTGGCGGCTTCTATGGCGTGGCCGAAGGTATGCCCGAAATTCAAGATTGCCCGCAGATTCTGTTCGCGTTCGTCCGTGGCCACCACCGTGGCCTTGATCTCGCAGGACCTTCCGATGGCATAGGTGAGCGCATCGACGTCTCGCGCGAGCAGCAGATCCATGTTGTCATCCAGCCAGTCGAACAGCAGCGGATCCCACACGCAGCCATATTTGATCACTTCGGCGAGCCCGGCGCGCAGTTCCCGGTCCGGCAGAGTGGCGAGCGTATCGGTGTCCGCAATGACGCAGAGCGGCTGATAGAACGCGCCGACCAAGTTCTTGCCGCCCGCATGATTCACCCCGGTCTTGCCGCCGACCGAAGAGTCGACTTGCGCCAGCAGCGTCGTCGGGAATTGCACGTAGCCGATTCCGCGCTGATAGCTTGCCGCCGCAAAGCCCGCTATGTCGCCGACGACGCCTCCTCCCAAGGCCAGCACGGTGGCATCGCGATTCATCTTCTGGCCGGCCAGCGCGTCGAACACCCATCCCGCCGTGTGCAGGGTCTTGTGCTGTTCGCCGTCCGGCAAGATGCATTCGGCGACCCTTCTTCCGGCCAGACTGCCGGTCAACTTCGCGAGGTACAGGCGCGCGACCGTCGCATTGGTCACGATCATCAAATCCCGGCCGCGAATCTGGGCATCCAGCAACTCCCGGTTCATCAGCAGCCCCGGGCCGATCGCGATGGGATAGCGTGAATGCCCTACGTCTACATTAAGCGTTTGCACGGCGTTGATTATACGAACCTTACGGCACCCGTGCCCGCCGAAGCGAATGGTGAATCTCCTCCGCCACGAGCTGCACCCGCCGGCCATCCGTGGAAACCGTCAAATCGGCTATTTGGGCGTACAGAATTGCCCGGCGCTGCATTAATTCATGGAGTTTTCGCTCAGGGTCCGTGGTGTCGTTCAACAAGGGCCGATGCCGCGCATGACGCGTGCGCTCGAGCTGTTGATCGATCGAGGTCGCGAGGTACACCACCGCGCCGCGCTCGGCGAGCGCGCGGCGGTTGTCCTCCTCGATTATCGCGCCGCCCCCGGTGGCGAGCACGATCGACTCCAAGCGCGTCAGGCGATCGATGGATTCCCGTTCGCGGACCCGAAAGCCCGACTCGCCCTCTTTCTCGAAAATGAATGCGATATCGACTCCGGTCCTCGCCTCGATATCCGCGTCGCTGTCGTGGAAAGTGAAGTGCAGCATGCGCGCGAGATGCCGCCCCACGGCGGTCTTGCCTGATCCCATGGGGCCGATGAGAAAGACATTGCGCTTGCCGAGCATGTGCGCATTTTGTATGGTTGACGCGCCAAAAGTGAGGGAATTCGGGACAAATTCAGCCGTGGAATGAAAAAACCGCCTCCAAAGGCGGTTTCCTCAGGTCTGCCTGCAACAGGGCCTCAGTAGAGATTCGATCCCTCACGCAGAATTTTCGGCGTAATGAAGATCAACAATTCGGTCTTGTTGTTGATTCTGATCGTGCTCTTGAACAGGTGGCCCAAGATCGGGATATCGGCGAGGAACGGCACCTTGTTGGCTGAAAAGGATTTGGTGGTATCGAGGATGCCGCCCAGAACCACGGTCTGACCGTCGTTGACCAGGACTTGGGTGATGATTTGGCGAGTGTCGATCGACGGCACGGTGCCGCCGGTGGCGCTCGTCACCTGCGCTCCGACCGAATCGTCGCTGACATCGAGATCGAGCACGACGCGGTTGTCGGGCGTTATCAACGGCGTCACTTTGAGCGAGAGCACGGCGTTCTTGAATTGCGTCGTCGTGGCGCCGCTCGAGGCCGACTCCTGGTACGGAATCTCCACACCCTGCATGATGGTGGCCTGCTTCTGGTTCGCCGTGATGATGCGCGGCGAGGATATCGTTTCGCTCTTTCCCTCGTTTTGGGCCGCCGAGAGCTCCAGATCGAGGAGGTGGGTCCCGGACAACAAGGACACGCCTATGCTGCCGTTGGTATGCGAAGCCGGCAGATTCACTTGATAGCGGTTGTTCAACGTGGGAAAGTTCACGAATCCCGAAGGGGCCAGAGTCGACGGCGGAAACGCCGAACTCAGCATGGAGTCGGTGCCCGCATTGGTGCCCGACACCGTAATGAGGCTGTTGGCCCCGGCCGTGGTGAAGCCTGTAATGCCGAGCTTGGCACCCAAGTCGCGCTCGAAGGTGTCGCTCACGATCACGATGCGCGCTTCGATCAACACCTGTTTGACCGGTACATCGAGGGTCTGCACCAAGCGCCGGATGTCGGCCAAGTTTTCCGACGTGTCCTGCACCAACAGCGTGTTGGTGCGCTCATCGACCGACAGGCTGCCGCGCTGCGACAGCATGGAGTTCCTGCCGCCGGCGGTGCCGCCGCCGGCGGCGGGCCTGATCAGCTTCGCGAGATCCGCGACCTTGGCGTAGTTGACCTGCATGAATTCGGTCCGCACGGGGGCGAGCTCTTGCACTTCTTTGTGCGCGGCGAGTTCCGCCTTCTCGCGCGATGCGAGTTCCGCGGTCGGCCCAATGATGATCACATTGTCCTGCCGGCGCTTATCCAGTCCCTTGGTGCGCAATACGATGTCGAGCGCCTGATCCCAGGGCACATTCTGCAGACGCAGCGTCAGGTTTCCCGTGACCGAATCGCTGACCACGATGTTCTGGCCGCTGGTGTCGGCCAGCAGCTGCAATACCGAACGTACGTCGATGTCCTGGAAATTCAACGTCAAGCGCTCGCCGGTGTACTCCTTCTTTTCCTCGGCGCCGGCGGTGCGCTTGAGCGAGGGCTTGATCTCGATGGTGTACTGATTGTCCGATTGGTAGGCCAACTGTTCGAAATCGCCTTGGGCGCTGATCACCAGGCGCGAACTGCCTTCCACCCGCAGCGCATCGACGGTTTGCACCGGGGTCGCAAAATCCATGACGTCGTAACGGCGCATCAGGTTCTTCGGCATCAGCGTACCGGAAAAGTCGACCACGACTTGATTGCCTTCCTGCCGCACGTTGACCGGCGTGCGCGGATCCGTCAGCTGCACGATCACGCGGCCCGTGCCGTCGGCGCCGCGCCGGAAATCGATGGTGCGGATCGCCCGTTCGACCGGCGCAGCGGCCTGACCCGAACCTGCGCGAGCCACGGCTGTTTGAGCGGCAGCCTGTCCGGGCTGTCCGCCGAGCGTGACGATGATGGTATTGCCGTCCACCTTGGTGGTGTACGGCAACAAGGAATCCACATTGACCACCACGCGAGTACGGCCATTGGCCTCGGCGGCGAGCACCGTGTCGACACCTCCCGAGCGGACGTCGATGCGCCGCGTCGTCAGTGCGAGAGTGGTGTTCGGCAAGTCGAACGCGATGCGCGCCGGCTTGTCGATCGTGAACGGCAGAGGCTCGGGAGCCGGGCCGCTCATGTGCAGTTTGAGCTGCACCTGTTGACCCGACAAGGTCTGAACGTCCATGGCGTCGAGCTTGAGCGGTTCCTGCGCCCGCACCGCGAAGCTTAAGGCGACGAGCGCCATCGCGCCGATTGCCGACGTTCGTATTTTATATCTAATCATGCTCGCTTCTCCCTGTGGCCTCAATTGGCCAATGCCAACGAGGCCGGTCGCTCGATATAGCCGCCGAGACCATCCGGGATGATTTCGACGAGACTAATTCTTCCGCCGGTAATTTCCGTCACTTTGCCGTCGTTCTGCCCGAGGTAGTTCCCCGGCTGAACCTTGTGCACGAGGCCGTCTTTGGACTGGACCAGCCCATAAAAGCTGCCGCCCACCTTGAAGGTGCCGACCATTTTCAGAGTGTCGAGCGAAAAGCCTTCCAAAAATTCGCGGTTGCGCCGCGAACTCGGCCGCACACCGGCCAGGCCATTGCCTGAATTCGGACCCTGCGGCTGAAACGGCGACCGCAGCCTTGCGGCGCTATACACGTAGGTTTCGTACGGCTTCACTTCCGGCAGCGCTTGGATGCGCCCACCGGGCTTTTTCTTGGTATCGGCAATCCATTTCTCCAGATCCGATTGGCCGCCCGAGCAGCCCGCCGCGACCAGGCCGGCGAGGACGGCGCCGATGAGGCCCGCTTTGCGCAAAGCCGCTTTGCCCATGATTCTCACGTCGCACCTCCCGCCTTCTTCTTCGCCGGGTGCGCGCCGCCGTCATCCTCGATGTAGCGGTAGGTCTTGGCCGTCACGTCCATGGTCAGATTGTCGTAGCTGCCTTTTGCATCGACCGGCGCAATCTGGATGTCGTGCAGCGTGACGATTCGCGGCAATGCTGCGATGCCGCTGACAAAATTGCCGAAATCGTGGTACGTGCCCACCAATTTGATTTTGATCGGCAGCTCCGCGTAGAAACCGTTGCTCTTCTCGCTGCCGGGCTGGAAGAGCTTTTCCTGCAAACCTGCCGCGAGGCCGGTCTGCGAAATATCGACCAGTAGATTCGGAACCTCGGTCTTGCCGGGCAATTGCCGCAGCATGGCGCCGAAGCTGCGCTCCATTTCCGCGAGCTGCGCCCGGTAGGCGTCGAGGTTGGCGGCGCGCTGCTGCTTGCTTTCGAATTGCAAGCGCAAATCCAGCTCATCCGCCTGGGCTTTTTGCAATACCGGCCGGTCGTCGTTCCAAACGAACAGATACCAGGCGACGGAAGAGCACACGGCGAATATCACCGCAATGAAGAAACCGCGCACCGGCAGCGGCCAGCGGCCGACGTCGCGTGGATCGAGAGTCCGGAGTTGATCGAAAAATTTCATTTCGCCGCAACCTTCTTCACCGTTGTTTCGCCGCCGTGTTCGAGATCCACACCGACCACATCGCTCGTCAGCGTGAAATTCGAGCCGCCCGTCGAAGAGTCCTTGTTGGCGGACTCGACCACCTGCAGCACCGGGTTATCCATCCATACCGACGAATCGATATTGCGCATGAACGTCGACACCCGCGTGCTCGACTGCGCAATGCCGTGAATCTCGAGCTTGTTGCCGGTCTGCTTGATTGCGGTGAGGTAAATGCCTTCGGGAACCGTCTTCACGATCTCATCGAACAGATGCACGATTTCCGGCCGCTTGCGCTGCAGCTTCTCGATGATCTCCATGCGCGCAACCAACCGCTGCTTGCGATTCTCGAGATCCTGGATGTCGGCAATCTGCGCGTCGAGCTTGACGATCTCCTTCTTCAGCAAATTATTCTTCTCGATCTGCGCTTCGGTCCAGCCCGCGTACAGGAGCTTGCCGGCGCCGAGCAATACAATGGATGCGAGCACGGCGCCGCCGGCGGCGACCAGGAACTCGCGGCGCCGTACTTTGCGTTCTTGTTCGCGCCAGGGAAGTAGATTGATACGCGGCATGGCTGCTCTTTAGTCGAAGCTTCGCAGCGCGAGGCCGCAGGCTGTGAGTAACGCGGTGGCATCCCGGCCGACTGCTTGCGCCTTGGCCTTGGAAGACACTTTCATGTTGCCGAGCGGATCACCCTTGTCCGCCGGCACGCCGACGCGGCTCGAGATGACCTCCGCCACGCCCGGTATGTTGGCGCATCCGCCGCAAATCAATATTTGATCGGGCTGTGAGCGGCCGCTGCCGGACGCCAGATAAAATTGCAGCGAACGGCTGACCTGCTGCGTCATGTCGTCGATGAAAGGATCGAGCACTTCGGGTTGATAGTTGCTAGGCAGGCCGCCTTCCTTCTTGGCGCGGCCGGCTTCTTCCATGGAGAGCCCGTAGGTGCGCATGATCTCTTCGGTGAGCTGCTGTCCGCCGAAGGCGAAATCGCGGGTATAGATGACTCGCATGTCGCGCAGCACGCTGAATGTCGTGCTGCTGGCGCCGAAATCGACCACAGCGACGGTGCGGTCGAGGCCGCCGTCCGGCATCTGGTGGCGCATCAGGGCGCAGGCATTCTCCAGCGCGAAAGCCTCCACGTCGACGAGGTGCGTGGTCAGCCCCGAGGCTTGGACCGCGGCCTGGCGCTGCTCGACGTTTTCAGTGCGGGTCGCGACCAGCAGCACGTCCAGCATATCGGGATCTTTTTCAGACGGACCCACGACCTGATAGTCGTAGCTGACTTCTTCCATCGGAAATGGAATGTATTGGTCGGCCTGCATCTCGACCTGACCTTCGAGTTCGTTTTCGCCGAGATTCTTCGGCATTTGAATCACTTTCGTGATGGCCGCGTCGCCTGAGATCGCGATGGCGGCGAGCCGGCTTTTGGCGCCGGAGCGCTTCACCGCCCTGCGAATCGCTTCCCCGACCGCCTCCGCATCCACGATGGCCTTTTCGTTAATCGCATTATGCGGCGTGGGTTCCGCCGCATAGGATTCGACGCGATACTGGCCGCCCGACATCGTGAGCTCGATTAGCTTCACCGACGAGGTGGTTATGTCAAGTCCTAAAAGCGGACGATACCTTTTGCCGAACGACCACACAGCGTTTTTTCCTTTTTCGCTCAGTACCTTGGAGGCCGAAACTGATGCACGAGACTACTTAGCCCGCGCAAACTTAGCAAGAAACTGTTAAATAGAACGTGAAGCTACTCACGGTAATCGCCGCCGGGCAGCTTGCCGCACCGCAAAGTGGGATCTACGACATATCCGTCGCAACGTTTGGATCGCTTGACTCATCCCGATCAGACCTCGTCGCCCTAAGCTCTAGGGGCGATTGGTTAAGCTTGGTCTGGCAACCCCGCTGTCCCAAGGGCTTGCGCCCTGTGGATCGGTGGCTTTGCGTCCTCATCTTTCGATGAGTATGCCCATGTGTCCGGCGGTAATATGCTTGCGCAATTTCGCCGGTGCAATAAGTTAGAACTCTTTGCTGTGACCAAACGTTACCTAGTTCTCATCTCGCGCATATGTGCATGTTTAGTTGGCGTAATAGCGTTAATTGCGTTCGCCAACGTCTGTGCTTATGTTTACTTGAGGCCCGCCCTGCCCGACGTGGACGGCCTGCGGGACGTGCAGCTGCAGGTTCCGCTGCGGGTCTATACCCGCGACGGGAAATTGATCGCAGCCATCGGCGAGCAGCGCCGGATCCCGGTGCGCTACGAACAGCTCCCCAAAAAGCTCATCCAGGCGTTTCTGGCGACCGAGGATGATCGCTTCTTCAGGCACCATGGTGTTGATTGGCAAGGGATTTTGCGTGCGGCGGTGGCCAATGCCAGAGCCGGCGGCATTCGCCAGGGAGCGAGCACGATCACGATGCAGGTCGCCCGCGACATGTTTCTGACCCCGCGGCGCGATATGAAACGCAAAATGAGCGAAATCTACATTTCCCTCTTGATGGAGTCGCAGTTTTCCAAGGAGGAGATTTTCTCGCTGTACGTCAACAAGATCTTCCTCGGCCAGCGCTCCTACGGGGTCGGCGCGGCGGCGGAGGTGTACTTCGGCAAGAGCTTGGACCAATTGACCGTGGCTGAAATGGCCACCCTGGCGGGGATTCCGACCGCTCCCTCCGTGGTCAACCCCGTGGCAAACGCCGAAGCAGCCAAGATCCGCCGCGCACACGTGCTGGGGAGAATGCTCGATCTCAACTACATCACCCAGGCCGAATACGATGAGGCCAAGATCAGCCCCATGGAATCAAGGCTCCACGGCGCATCGATCGAAGTGGACGCGCAATATGTGGCCGAGATGGTCCGCAATGAAATGCAGGCCAAGTACGGCGACGACGTTTACACGGCCGGCTACAAGGTGTTCACCACCGTCGATTCGCGCCTGCAGGCGGCCGCTACTGTTGCGCTGCGGACGGGGCTGTTGGAATACGATCGCCGCCACGGCTATCGCGGTGCAACCGCCAAGGTCGATCTCTCCAAGATCACCACACCCGCGGAGTTCGACGGCCAGCTCGAGGAATTCCCGGTGATCGGCGGCCTGCGGCCCGCGATCGTGCAGAAGGTCGAGGCGAAAAGCGCGAGGATCTACGTCAAGGACATGGGTGAGGCCACCCTGCCCTGGGAAAAGCTGGCGTGGGCAAGACGCGAATTGCCCGACGAAAAGACCGATCGGTCGCCGGTGGGGGCCTCGGAGATATTGGCCCGGGGCGATGTGATCTATACGGTGGGCCGGACGGCGGAATCACTGCTGTTCGTGCAGGTGCCGGAGGCGCAAAGCGCTCTCGTGTCGGTGGATCCGCGCGATGGTGCGGTGGTGGCGCTGGTCGGAGGCTTTGATTACTTCCAAAGCAAGTTCAACCGGGTAACTCAAGCCCGCCGCCAGCCTGGGTCGGGTTTCAAACCTTTCGTGTATGCGGCTGCGTTCGACAAGGGCTATACCCCGGCCAGCATCGTCTTGGACGCGCCCATCGTGGTCGACGAAGCAGGGACGGAGCAGGCGTGGCGGCCCAAGGAAATGGAGAACAAATTCTATGGCCCCATCCGCCTGCGCGAGGCATTGACCTTTTCGCGCAATCTGGTTTCGGTCCGGCTGATGCGTGCGCTCGGCGGGGACTACACGTGGAACTACGTGACACGGTTCGGCTTCGACAAGGCGCAATTGCCGAATGACCTGACTCTTGCCTTAGGCACCGCTGAATTGAGTCCGCTGCAGGTGGCCATCGGGTATTCCACGTTTGCCAACGGAGGTTATAAGGTAAGCGCCTACTCCATCGACCGGATCGAAGACGCAACCGGTAAAGTCCTGCAGAAGGCTGCACCCGCACTCGCCTGCTTCGAATGCGATCGCATCACCGATCCATCCGCGATGAAGCGTGCCGCCGGCGCTCGCATGGCACAGATTGACGAGGCGCCGCACGACGGCAGGACATTGATTCCCCCGAAGAATTTGGCACCGCAGATCATCAGGCCGCAGGTCGCGTATCTGCTCGCCGACATGATGAAGGATGTCATTCGCCGCGGCACCGGAGTGCGCGCGCGGACGCTGAATCGAGAGGATATCGCCGGCAAAACCGGCACGACCAACGATCAGCGCGACGCCTGGTTCAATGGTTTCAACGGCGATATCGAGACGACTGTATGGGTCGGCTTCGATCAGGATCGTTCGCTCGGCGAGGGCGAGCAGGGCGGGCGCACGGCCGTGCCGGCCTGGACCTACTTCATGCACGAGGCGCTCGGCGGTGCCCCCAAGCATGGGGTGCCGCTGCCGGACGGCATAGTCACCGTGCGCATTTCGCCCGAAACGGGTTTGCTCGCGAGCTCCGACAATCCCAATGGCATCATGGAGAAATTTATCGAGGGCAATCTGCCCAAGCCCGAGGCCTATGAGGGGCCGAACAACCCGAACGACACCGATAAACCGCTATTCTAGAGACCATGGCCAAGAAATTTTCGCAGCGTGCAGAGGATTTGCGCCGCGCTCTCGCTCAGGAAGCGGCGCGAATCATGGCCGAACACGGCATCGAGGATTTCCTGCAGGCAAAGCGCAAGGCGGCGGATCGGCTGGGCGTGAATGATGTCGCGGTGTTGCCGAAGAACATCGAAATCGTAGCGGCGCTGCGCGAACATCAGCGATTGTTCGGGCGCGATTCTCACGACACCACCCTGAAAGAACAGCGCCGCATCGCCTTGGATACGATGCGCATGCTGAGCGAGTTCCAGCCGCGCCTGGTCGGATCGGTGCTCACGGGCACCGCCACCAATTACAGCGACATCAATTTGCATTTGTTTGCGGATCGATCGGAGTCGGTCGCCATGCGGCTCCTCGAAATCGGCGTACCGCATGAATTCTATGAGCGGCGCGTAAAAATGGATGCCGAGCGCAGCATCAACTATCCAGCCCTGCGTTTCGAGGCCAGCGGCCGCACCGTCGACGCCACCGTGTTCCCCATCGACGGAATCAGGCAATCGCCGTACTCACCCGTCGACGGCCGGCCCATGAAGAGGGCGGACGCCAGAGAAGTGTCGGAGCTGGTTGGATCAAACTGACCCGCCGGCGGCGACCAGCGGCAGCGCACTTTCGTGCGTCGGCGAATCAGTTCCCCGTCTTCTCCTGCCAGACCGCCAGCATGTTCGGCGAGCCCTGCGCGCGCACGCCATTGTCGGTCAGGATCTCATCGGTGGCCGCGAGCATGGCCGCGCGCGAAAACACCAGCGCCTCATTGCCCTTTTGATCGAACTCGATGGTGACGAAGGGATCCTTGAGATCTCGGAGTACGGCAACCAGATGCTTGAGGCTGCGCACGTGCGTGCCGTTGATCGAATACACCACAGATCCCGCGGGGTTCGAGTAGCCGTTGGCGAGCTTGTGCGGGAAGAAAGGCGAGGAGATGACCACGAACTCTTCCGTTTCGGCATCCGGCGGGTCGAGGGCGCGTGTGATCAGCGGGCTCTTCACGGCGCCCAAGATTCGCAGCAGGCCGGCGTTGTTTTCGAGATTCGACAGCAATTGCCAGGTTGCCGTCGAAAACACCAGGGGACCGTAAATGAAGTAGGAGGGGTATCCGCCGCGCAAATCGGTGACCAGAGTGGGGTGCTCCGCCGACACGGGTAGTTGTATCTGCATGGACTTACCGGCTCTGACGATGGTCATCGGCACCTTGTCGTCATTCGCCAGATGTTGAACCAAGTAGGCAAAGCTGACCCGCAGGTCCTTATCCAGCTTGATCATGCCCTGATTGTCGATCGGAGTGTTGCCGATGCGGGTCAGGACATCCCATTCCTTGAGGGGGTATGAGGCATCGGTCTTGTACGGACGGTGAACCACCATTCCTTCGACGCTCTTGTCCAGCTTGAGGTACTCGCGCAGCGCCGGATTTTCGAGAGTTTGCAGCTCATCGTACATGGCGGCCTTGCCGTAGCGGCCCTCGGCAACGTCCTTCAAGAACAATTCGACTTCTTCGTTGGGGATGATGTAGCCGATGTTCTGCGTGTCGCCTCCCAGCTTGCTGAAGGCGAGACCGATCATTTTGCCGCCGGCGACCGCGGGGCCGCCGCTGTTTCCGGGGTTGATCGCAGCGTCGACTTGGATGCGCAGTCCCGACACCGGATAGTTGTAGGCCACGAACTCGATGCGCGACACGATTCCCTTGGTGATGGACAGCGAGTTGCCGCCGGTCGGGAATCCGTACGCCAATACCGCATCCTTGATCCGCGGCAACTTGCCGGCGCGCGGCAGCGGCGGATGCCTGTCGAAGAACGCCGCATCGTCGAGCTGCAAGATGGCCAGGTCGATGCCGGGCGCCACCGCGACGACAGCGGCCGCCACCTTGTCGCCTGCCGCATTCGCTTGAATCTGTACTTGGCTCGCGTACAGAACCACGTGGGCATTGGTCAGGATGCGCCTGCCTTCGATCACCACGCCGGAGGCCGTCACTTCACTGGGCGCCTGTTTGCTCCAGGGCTTGAAAGGATCCGGGTAGCGCATGGTCGCGAACACCTTCACCACCGAATTCTCAATCGCAGGGGCCGGGTCCACATCGGCCGCGCGCGCTGTCGACGCCTGTGACGCGAACGCAATCAAACTGCAAAGAACACCCAAGCCGACCAACCCAAGCCGCTGTGAACGAGTCATGTTTGTCTGTCGAATCCTATTTACCGTCGACGGAGAAGGCGAGCAGGGCGTTTCCGGAATTGACGTACACCGTGCCGTTCACGATCGTCGCTCCGCCGTGATCCAAGGGGCCGCCGCTCGCTTTGATCCCGTTCTTGGTTTGAAAATCCCTGGCCGTGTCGAAGTCCCACAGGATCTTGCCGTCGATGGTCGAATATGCGCGCAGATGCCCGTCCATCGATCCGGAGAATGCGCTGCCCGGCATGACGGTGACCGCTTGCGCTTGTGCATGCGAGCAATCGCGGTCGGTCCCACAGGCCGGCTCCGGAGAGGCGGTGTGCCAGCGCGCAGCGCCGGTGGTCATATCGAGCGCCGTCAAACTCCCGGACGCATTCGCAGGCTGTGCCAGAAGCCCGGAGATCGCCACGTAGAGATTGCGATGATCCGCCGCACTGCCCCAGGCAACCCCGCCGGGGGCGCCCGCAACGGCCGCGCTCGCCGCAGCCGGGCCCCAGCTGCCGAGCGTGCCGGCGGCAGTGTCGCCGATTTTTGTCTGCCACAGAATATCGCCGCCGTGATCGGGATCGAGGCCATAGACGACGCCTGACTTTTGTCCTGCCAGGAGGACCTGATTGCCGGTCGCCAGTGTCCGGAGGATTGGGGAAGCCAAAAAGCCGGCTCCGGCCGTGCCGGCATCCGACCGCAGCAGCTGCTTGACCCAGCGCAGCTTGCCGTCCGCCAAATCGAAGGCGACGACGGCGTCCGTCAAGGATTGCTCCATCCCGGTCGGTGAGCCGGCGGTCGCGACGTACACCACGTTGCGCTTGGCATCGATGGTCGGTGCCGAAGAGATCGCCGCACCCGCCGGGCCGAATTCCTGGATGCCCGCGCTGTTCTTGCGGGTCGGCTGCGGCTCCTCGAGAACGGTGTAGCTCTTCCACAATGTCCTGCCGCCGGCGATGTCGAGCGCAACCACGCTGCCGCGAAACGTGCAGCAGCTATAGCTCGGGTTGACGGCCGCACCATCCTCCGTCGAGGACACGGCCACGTACAGGTGGTCGCCGTACAGCGTCGGCGCCCCCACGATGCGCGCCAGGGGGTGCGTGTCCACTTGAGTCTTCCACAACAGAGTTCCTTTCTGCGCATCCAGCGCATACACGGTGCCGGTATCGTCGCCGAAGAACGCGGCGCTCGGCGCCTTGATGACGTCGAGATGCGCCAATGTGCGTTTCAGCTTTCTCGGCAGCGCGGCGACTCTGGCGCGCGCCAGTTCGCCGATGGAAACCGCGCTGCGGCTGCCCGTGGCGGAGTCATACGTCCAGTAGGTGCAGCCCGTCTTGGCATCGAGCGAGTAGATCCGGCCCGCGGAACTCGTGACGAATACCCGTTCGTCCACGACGGTCGGCTGGCCGAATTCGGTGCCGTTCGGGTAGCCGTAAGCCCATTTCAGCGCGAGCTTCGCCACATCGCTGGCACGGATCGCAGGCTCGGGCTGGTATCGCGTATTGTCGAGACCGCGGCCCCAGCCATTCCATTGCACGCTGCCCAAGGCCACGGGTCCCGACGGACTCGGGCAGTCACCCAAGGCGCGGGCAACATTCGCGGGGCCGCCGAGCGCCAGTGCCGCAATTATCAAAGCTGCATGCGATCGCGCCGCCATCGATCAGCGCTTATCTATGGGCTGGTAATCCCGCTGCGTAGGGCCGGTGTACAGCTGGCGCGGCCGGCCGATCCTCATGTGGGGATCCGACACCATTTCCTGCCACTGCGCAACCCATCCGGCGGTACGCGCGATCGCAAACATGACGGTGAACATGGAGCGTGGAATCCCCAGCGCGCTGTAGATGATGCCGGAATAGAAATCCACATTGGGGTACAGCTTGCGCGATACGAAATAGTCGTCCTTGAGCGCAATTTCCTCCAGTTTGAGCGACAGCTCGAACAGCGGATTGTCGGTCTTGCCGAGCTTCTCCAATACGCGGTAGCACATGCCGCGAATGATCTTCGCGCGCGGGTCGAAGTTCTTGTACACGCGGTGCCCGAATCCCATCAGCCGCACGTGATCGCTCTTGTCCTTGACGCGCGCGAGAAATTTATCGATGTTGGCGACCGAGCCGATTCCGCCCAGCATATCGAGCACGGCTTCATTGGCGCCGCCGTGCGCGGGTCCCCAAAGGGCCGATACGCCGGCCGATATGGCTGCGTAAGGGTTTGCACCGGTGCTGCCGGCCAAGCGCACCGTCGATGTGCTGGCGTTTTGCTCGTGGTCCGCATGCAGAATGAACAGCAGATCCAGCGCCTCGGCTGCGACGGGGTCGATCGCAAACGGCTCGCACGGAACCGCGAAGAACATATTGAGCATGTTCGCGCAGTAACGCAGATCATTGCGCGGGTAAATGATCGGCTGGCCGAGCGTGTGCTTGTAAGCCGCGGCGGCAATGGTCGGCAGCTTCGCGATAATTCGATGCGCGAAAATCTCCCGGTGCCGCGGGTCTTCGATGTCCGTGGTGTCGTGATAGAACGCGGCCATCGAAGCGACCACTGCGGACACCATGGCCATGGGGTGCGCGTCGTGATGAAAACCCTGGAAAAAGCGCAGCAATTGTTCGTTGACCATGGTGTGACGCATGATCGAATTCTGGAACGCGCAAAGCTGCGTTTTGGTGGGCAAATCGCCATAGATCAGCAAATTCGCCACTTCGAGAAAGCTCGACTTCTCCGCCAGTTGCTCGACCGGATGGCCGCGGTACAACAGCACGCCCGCATCGCCGTCGATGTAAGTGATCTTGCTTTCGGTGCTTGCCGTGGCCATGAAGCCCGGGTCGAAGGTGAACACCCCCTGTTCTTTGGTCAGATTGGAAATGTCGAGCGCTTCGGGCCCGATGGTTCCCGAGACGGCGTTCAGAAGAGTCGTCTTTCCGGTGGCGAGATTCTTCAGTTCGAATTTCGTGCTCATGCGCTTTTCCGACGGATGGTTCGCGTTAGGATCCGCAGCCTTGCACGGCCGTACATCGGAATCAAGGGACCACTTCTTAAGGCGCGCACGAACTCAAGGCGCGCACGAACTTCGCGCCGCTTCGACAGAAACGCTCGGGTCAGTCCAGCTTAGGCTTTTGCAGCCGCCGCATACTTCTTGCGGAATTTATCGACGCGCCCGCCGGTGTCCACAATTTTCTGCTTGCCGGTATAGAACGGATGGCAGTTGGAGCAAACTTCAACCTGCAGATCCTGGCCAATGGTCGAGCGAGTCTCGAACTTGTTGCCGCAGGTGCAGGTGACCGAGATGACTTTGTAATCAGGATGAATGCCGGCTTTCATGGGAACCTCAATCTCGTTAAGCGGCAGAATCGATGGGCACCACTAAGGGTGCGCAACGCCACGCCGGAGCCGAACATGTTATCTGCCGGGGACAGTTACCACAAGATCAGCGTGTAAGCCTTTGTCTGACGGGGTTTTAGGTGTTTGTCCACAATAACTGTGGATAAGTCTGTGGACGGCGGCCAAGTCGCCCGATTCAGACGGCGGAAATTCGTATAATTGTTAACTTGGTCAAAAAATATACAAGTCGTTTTCTTATTGTATTTCAATCACTTGAGGCGTGCATCTGACCTAGTGCGGATGCAATGTCTCGTAGGTACCCCTTTATGCGGGGCCCTTCCCTCCGTGTGCATAAGCTTACGCGAGGAAACTTGCCTGCAGATCATTTAGGAAGCGCCGGCCCAACTCCGTGGGGCGCCAGCCGTCCGCCCGCCTCTCCAGTAGCCCGCGCGCTTCGCCTGCAGCGAGTTTGTCCGCCGCCGAATCGATGCCGAGCCCGGTTCGCTGCCGGTATTCGCGCACCGTAAAGCCCTCATTGAGGCGCAGCGCATTCAGCATGAACTCGAACGGCAAATCCTTGGGGTCTATGAACGAACTCTCGCCGATTTTCGCTCCGGGCGCCGCGCCCGCCGGGGCGGCTGCCGCGCGGCGCACTTGGTCCTGATATTCGCGCGGTTGCTTGGGTCTTGCGGTTCGCAGGATGCGCTGGGGAAGCGCGAGACTGAGTTTTCCATGCGCGCCTGCGCCGATCCCCACGTAATCGCCGAACAGCCAGTAGTTGAGGTTGTGCCGGCAGCGTGCGCCGTCGCGCGCGTACGCCGAGACTTCGTACTGCGCATATCCTGCATCCGCCAGCAGTTTTTGACCGGCATTTTGAACAGCCCAAGCGACATCCTCATCCGGCAGCTGCGGCGGCCGCGCGTGAAACACCGTGCCCGGCTCGAGGGTGAGCTGGTAATAGGAAATGTGCGAAGGCCCGAGCGCACACGCTATTCGCACATCATCGAGCGCTTCCTCCGGCGTCTGCCGCGGCAGGGCGTACATCAAATCGAGATTGAAATTGTCCAGTTTCGCCGCGCGCAGTTCCGCCACCGCGCGGTGCGTGTCTTCCGCCGAGTGAATGCGTCCCAGGGCTTCAAGCGCCCGCGGCGCAAAGGACTGGGCCCCCAACGACACTCGATTGATGCCGGCGTCCCGATAGCCTTCGAATCGGCCGCGTTCGATGGTTCCTGGGTTCGCTTCCATGGTGATTTCGGCATCGTCCGCGAATGCAATTCGATTCCGCAACGCGCCGAGCAGACGGCTGAAATCTTCGGGTTGGAACAGGCTTGGCGTGCCGCCGCCGAAGAATACCGTGTCGATCCTGCGGCCTAAAACCCGCGGCAGCTCCAGATCGAAATCGCGTATCAGCGCATCGATGTACGACGCGTCGGGTGCGGCCGATTTCAATTGATGCGAATTGAAATCGCAGTACGGGCATTTGCGCACGCACCAGGGCATGTGCACGTACAAGGCGAGCGATGGCTGCGCCAGCCTACGCGAAACCTCGTTCAACGTAGCACCGGCAGCCGGTCGCGCGCGCACTGCGAAGCCGCGGCCTGCTCACTCGCCGCCAATTGATCGCGCAACCCGCGCATGGCAATGCCGCGATGGCTGATCCGGTTCTTGGCCGGAAGGTCGAGTTCCGCCGCCGAGAGCTTAAGGTCCGGAAGCCAAAAATAGGGGTCGTAGCCGAAGCCGCCCGAGCCTCGCGGCGCATCCAGAATGAACCCCTCCCAAAGCCCTTCGGCAATCAAGGGTGCGGCATCCGCAGGCGCAAATACGCACACCAAGGCGCACCGATAGCGCGCCCGGCGCTGCTCGC
>Ga0209890_10000204_pt1 | contig 27352 bp, 22 predicted proteins | sample OrgsoiDNA2013049_FD_185799 | JGI IMG/M metagenome (GOLD analysis project Ga0209890, IMG submission 185799) | Permafrost soil microbial communities from the Arctic, to analyse light accelerated degradation of dissolved organic matter (DOM) -... | ecosystem: Environmental > Terrestrial > Soil >... | reverse complement strand
GCACATCACGCCGGCGAAGCTCTACGGCATCCAGTTCCAGGTCAACATCCCCCGCGCCACCTACGACATCTACATCGACGACCTGAAGTTCTTCTGCGAGTAGCGCGCACCGACTCGGCTCGTCGGTTTACATCCGGCGGGCCGGACGTCAGGCGTAGTCTTCCACCTCAGGACAGGTGCAGAAGAGCTTGCGGTCGCCGAGGACGTTGTTGAGGCGGCCGACCGGCGGCCAGAACTTCGCGGCGCGCACGAACGGCAGCGGGTAGGCGGCTCGGTCGCGCGGGTAGGGGTGTGGCCACTCGACGGCCAGCAGTGCCGCCGCGGTGTGCGGCGCGTTCTTCAGGAGGTTTCCGGTACGCGGGGCGGCGCCGCTCTCGATCTCGGCGATCTCCTCGCGGATGGCGATCAGCGCGTCGCACAGGCGATCGAGCTCCCCCTTCGATTCGCTCTCGGTCGGCTCGATCATCAACGTGCCGGCGATGGGGAACGACATGGTCGGCGCGTGGAAGCCGTAGTCCATCAGGCGCTTGGCGACGTCGTCGACCTCGATCCCGGCGACCTTCTTTAGCGGCCGCGCGTCGACGATGCACTCGTGCGCCACCCGCCCCTTCGCGCCCTTGTAGACGACCGGGTAGTGCGCGTCGAGTCGGTGCGCGATGTAGTTGGCGTTCAGGATCGCGATCTTCGTGGCGCGCGTCAGCCCCTCGGCGCCCATCAATCGGATGTAAGCCCAGGAGATGAGCAGGATGCTGGCGCTTCCCCAGGGCGCCGCCGAAACGGCGCCTGCGCCGGAGGCGTGAGCATCTGCCAAAGGATGCCGGGGAAGAAATGGCGCTAAATGCGCGGCGACGCAGATCGGTCCCATCCCGGGACCGCCGCCGCCGTGCGGGATGCAGAAGGTCTTGTGGAGGTTGATGTGGCAGACGTCGGCGCCGATGTCGCCGGGACGGCAGAGGCCGACCTGCGCGTTCAGGTTGGCGCCGTCCATATAGACCTGCCCGCCGTGCTGGTGAACGATGGCAACGACCTTCTTGATTCCAGCCTCGAACACGCCGTGCGTCGACGGGTAGGTCACCATCAGCGCCGCCAGGCGCTCGCGGTGCTCGTTCGCCTTGGCGGCGAGGTCGGCGAGGTCGACGTTGCCGCCGTCGTCGCAGGCGACCACCACGACGCGGTAGCCGGCCATCACCGCCGAGGCGGGGTTGGTGCCGTGCGCCGACGACGGGATCAAGCAGACGTCGCGGTGCCCCTCCGCGCGGCTCTCATGAAAGGCGCGGATGGCGAGAAGACCGGCGTACTCCCCCTGAGACCCGGCGTTCGGCTGCAGCGAAGTCGCGGGCAGGCCAGTGATCGCCGAGAGCATCCGCTCGAGCTCGGTGAAGAGCACGTGGTAGCCCTCCGCCTGCGCGGGCGGCGCGAAGGGGTGCAAGTTGCCCCACTCGGGCCAGGTCACCGGCATCATCTCGACGGTGGCGTTCAGCTTCATCGTGCAGGAGCCGAGGGGGATCATCGCGTGCGTGAGCGACAGATCGCGCGACTCGAGACGCCGCATGTAGCGCAGCATCTCCGTCTCCGAATGGTGCGTGTTGAAGGTGGGGTGCGTGAGGTAGGCGCTCTTGCGCGCCGCCGTGTTCCAGGGGAGCGACACCTCGCGCGCCAGCGCCTCGACCGTGGGCACCGCGACATTGCCTGCTGGCGCGAACAGCTCGAAGAGGCGCCCGATATCTGACGCCGTCGTCATCTCGTCGAGCGCGATAGTCAACGACTCGTTCGAGAGCCGTCGCAGGTTCATCTTCCGGGCGGCGGCGGCCTTCATCCACCCGGCGACCTCAGAAACGCTGCCGTCGACGCGCACGGTGTCGAAGAAGCTCTTGTGGCGCACGCGGGCTCCGAGCCGCTCGAGGCCGCGCGCCAGCACCGCCGCGAACCCTCCCACGCGCTCAGCGATCGCGCGCAGCCCGCGCGGCCCATGATAGACCGCGTACATCCCCGACATCACGGCCAGCAGCACCTGCGCCGTGCAGATGTTGCTGGTCGCCTTCTCACGGCGGATGTGCTGCTCGCGGGTCTGCAGCGCCATCCGCAACGCGCGGTTGCCGTGCGCGTCCTGGGAGACACCGATGAGCCGCCCGGGCAGCTTGCGCGTCCATTCGGCACGTGTGGCGAAGAAGGCCGCGTGCGGGCCGCCGTAGCCGAGCGGCACACCGAAGCGCTGCGCGCTGCCGACGGCGACGTCGGCGCCGAGCTCGCCCGGTGGCGCCAGCACGGTCAGCGCCAGCAGATCGGTGGCCATCGCTACCAGCGCGCCCGCCTCGTGCGCCCGCGCGATGGTGGCCGTGTAGTCGGGCAGAGCGCCGTCGGTGGCCGGATATTGCAGCAGCAGGCCGAAGGCCTTCTCGGCGGCGAAGTCGAACGCCGCCGGATCGCCGACCTTCACCTCGATGCCGAGCGGCCGCGCGCGCGTACGCACCACCTCGATCGTCTGCGGGTGGCAGCCGTCGGCGATGAGAAACGTCCCGCCGCGATCGACGTCAGCGGCGGCCGGGGCCAGGGCGTGCAGCATGTGCATCGCCTCGGCGGCCGCCGTCGCCTCGTCGAGCAGCGAGGCGTTGGCGATCGGCAGCCCGGTCAGGTCGGCCACCATCGTCTGAAAGTTGAGCAGCGCCTCCAGCCGCCCCTGCGAGATCTCCGCCTGGTAGGCGGTGTAGGCGGTGTACCAGCCCGGGTTCTCCAGGATGTTGCGCTGGATGACCGGCGGCGTGAAGCAGTCCGAATAGCCCATCCCGATGAAGGACTTCCAGACCTGATTCTTGGCCGCCAGCGCCCGCAGCTCGGCCAGCACCTCGGACTCGCCGACGGGCGCCGGGAGATCGAGCGCGCCGGCGAAGCGGATGTCGGCGGGGATCGTCTCGGCGATCAGCGCGTCGAGGCTGGCGGCGCCGAGGGCCCGCAACATCTCCGCCTCTTCGCGGGCGTCCGGGCCGATGTGGCGATCGACGAAGCGGTCGGGCAGGGCGAGATCAACCGCCACCCGCTCACTCCCCCTGTTCGCGCAGGAACGCCTGGTAAGCGGCGGCGTCCATCAGGCCGGTCAGCTCCTTGGCGTCGCCGACGGCGAGCTGGATCATCCACCCCTCGTCGTAAGGATCTTCGTTGACGTACTCGGGCGAATCGCTGAGCGGCGAGTTGACCTTCACGATCTTTCCCGACAGCGGCGCGAAGAGATCGGAGACCGCCTTGACCGACTCGACGGAGCCGAACACCTCGGCCTGCTTCAGGCTCTCGCCCTCTTTTGGCAGATCGACCTGCGTGACGTCGCCCAGCTGGTCGACGGCGAACCGGGTGACGCCGATCGTCGCGAACTTCTGGCCGTCGCGATCTTCCAGCCGCGCCCACTCGTGGTCCTTCGTGTAGTAGAGGTCGTCGGGGTATTGCTGCGCGCTCATGCTCTTCCTCGCTTGTAAAACGGACCTTTGACCACTTCGGCGTCGACGCGTTTGCCGCGACAGTCGACCGAGATGCGCTCTCCGGCGCGATCGAGCCCCACCGGCAGATAACCGAGGCCGATGTTCTTGCCCAGCGTCGGCGCCGGGCCGCCCGAGGTCGTCGTCCCGCTCGGATGGCCTTCGCTGTCGAAGAGCGGGTAGCCGTGGCGGGCGATCCCGCGGCCGGTCATCTCGAACCCGCAAAGCTTGCGCTTCACACCCGACGCGCTTTGCGCCCGGAGCGCCTCACGGCCGATGAAGTCGGCACCCTCCAGCTTCACCACCCAGCCGAGCCCGGCCTCGAGCGGTGTGGTGGTGTCGTCGAGATCGTTGCCGTAGAGGGGCAGCCGCGCCTCGAGACGGAGCGTGTCGCGCGCGCCGAGCCCGACCGGCTTGCCGCCGATCCCCGCCGCCGCCTCGACCAGGCGGTCCCAGAGCGTGGCGGCGTCCTTGGCGTCGCAGAAGATCTCGAACCCGTCCTCGCCGGTGTAACCGGTGCGCGCGATCGAGGCCTTCACGCCGGCGATCTCGCAGCTGTCCACATACGCGAAGCTGGCGAGATCGCCGAGCCCGAGCTTGGTGAGCGGCTGCAGCGCGTGCTTGGCCCCGGGCCCCTGGAAGGCGATGAGCCCGGTCTCGGCGGAGGCGTCGGTCACGTCGCAGAGAGGGCGCGCGTGCTCGAAGAACCAGGCGCGATCCTTCTCCAGGTTCGCGGCGTTGACGACGGTCAGGTAGTGGGTCGCGGAGATCCGGTAGACGATGAGATCGTCGACGATTCCGCCGGTCGGCAGGCAGGCCACTGTGTAGAGGGCCCGCCCGTCGGTGAGCCGCCCGATGTCATTGGTAATGAGGCGCTGGACCGCCTGGGCGGCGCGCTCGCCGCGGAAGTGGATCTCGCCCATGTGGCAGACGTCGAAAACGCCCACCGCCTGCCGGGTCGCGCGGTGCTCGTCGATGATGCCGCCGGCGTAGCTGACCGGCATCGCCCAGCCGCCGAAGTCGACCATCTTCGCGCCGAGGCGGAGGTGGGATTCGTAGAGTGGGGTGCGTTGCATGGGCGGCGACATCCTGGAAGAAAGGTCGCGCGATTTCAAGCGAGCCGGCGATGAATCACCGGCCGCCCCTCGAGCCCCCCCAAGGGCCCCTAAAAGGGGCCGCGTGACGCAGCGAAGTAACGAACAAAGCGTCGCGTCGAAAGGATACGGAAACATTCGGCGCGCATACTGATCTTTGAGAGGGACGAGAACGGGAGAGAACGAGAGAGAGAGAGACCGGGCGCGGACGGCGGGGGCGTCGCTCCGCGCCCGGTCGGGGTCGGAAGTTTTCAACTGATGCTCGATCGGCCGACCTGGCGGGAATTTTTTCGGTACAATCCGAGGTAGTAAGGGTGAGCATCACCGGGGAGGTCAAGATGTTGCTGCGTCACATCAGTCCGCGTTCGACCGATTGGATGGATGCGATGGATGAGGGGAGCGGGGGACGAGGGTGGGAGAAGCTGGCGCCGGAGGAACAGGCGAAGCTGCTTCGCGACCGGCCACGAGACGCCGAGGGTCGGAGTCCCGGCGGCGAGCGTCGTCCGGCCCGTCCGGCCGGCTACTTCGCGACGGCGTCGCCCTCGAGATAGGAGACCAGGATCTCCGCGGCGCGATCCTGCGCGCGCCGTGCGTCGTTCGGGTTTCCGATATCGTTGACGAGGATCGAGAACACGAGCGGCAGGTGCCCGGGCGAGCCGGCGAATCCTGACAGGCAGCTCACGTTGGCCAGCGTGCCCGTCTTGGCGCGCACATAGCGCTCTGCCAGCGTGGCGCCCATTCGGTGGGCAATGGTGCCGTCGGTACCGGCGATCGCCAGCGAAGCCAAAAACTCGGCCGAGATCCGGAAGTCATGGGCCGCCGCGCGGAGGATGGTGGCGATCTGCGCCGCCGAGAAGCGGTTCGAGTCGTAGAGGCCCGACCCATTCTTCATCTGATAGCTGTCGGCTTTGATACCGACACCGCCGAGGTAGCGGGCGACGGCCTTCAGCCCTTTGTCCCAGTTTCCAGGATGTCCGCCGATCTCGGCGCCCAGCGTGCGGAGCAGCTGCTCCGCGGCGAAGTTGTTCGAGCGCTTGTTGAGATCCTGGACCACCACCGCCAGCGGCGCCGAGTCGTGCGTGGCGATCACACGCAGCCCTTGGGCGGGCGCTGCGCCGACACGCACGCCGCCGACGGCAATTCCACGCCTCTCGCAGAGCTGCTTCAGCGTCTGCCCGAGAAACAGCGAAGGCTGCGCGACCCGCCGGTAGAACGTGCGCGGGTCGGCGCCCAGCTTGATGCGGCCCCCGACGTTGACGCGCGTCCGGTTGCCGTCCTCTTTGGTGTCGACGCTGGGCGCGGCGGGGCCGTTGGCGGCGGTGACGACGCGCCCGGCAACGGTAAAATAGGGCGACGCCGGATCGACGACGATACGCGCGGGCGCGCCCGCCGCGGTGCCGGGGATGATGGTGACGCCGACGACGTTGCCGTCGAGCGACGCTGCCGACGAGGGCGCGCGCGACGCGGTCGAGTCGGTCTTCTGATCGTAGGCGGGCGGCACGTAGCCGCCGTCGAACAGGCTGTCGTCGATCACCAGCGAGCCCTTGACCTTGTGCAGGCCGAGCGACGCCAGGTCGCTCACCATCGCGGCGACATCTTCGGTCGACAGCGTCGGATCTCCCGAGCCGCGGAGGTAGAGATCCCCGCTCACCTCGCCGCCGGCCGGCAATGGCGGGCCGCCCGGGGGGCCGACCACCGCCAGCGTCGTGCGCCAGCGGTACTCGGGGCCGAGCAGTGACAGCGTCGCGGCCGAAGTGACGATCTTGACGTTGGAGGCGGCATTGAGCAGCGTCTTGTCGTCGTGCGCGTAGAGCGTCTTGCCGCTGTCCGCTTCGACGACGATGGCCGAGACCTTGGCCTTGGCCAGGGCCGGTGTCCGGAAGACGGCGTCGAGCTGCGCGCCCAGCCAGGCGCGCCGTTCGGCCGGATCGCGCGGCGGTTTGGGGAGCTCGGCCGAGGCGCCGGGCCGGGGCGCCAAGCCCATCAGTGGGCGCGGACCGTTCTTGCCGGTGGTCGCCGCTTCAGTCTCGGTCGCCGGCGGCGGCTGGGGATTCGGAGCCGGCGACGCGGCCGGCTCAGGCTCTTTCGACTTCGCATCGGCGCTGGGGCCGACAGCCGCGGCCAGAAGGCCGAGGCAGTAGAGCGATCGAAAGGTGAGCGTCGGCCGCAACGCCGCGACCCTAACATCCGTGCGCGGGCAGTTCTAGTTACCCCGGGGCGCCCAGCGCTCTGCCCACGGCGAACGTCGCGGTCACGCCTGGTGAAGGTCGCGGTAGGCCGCCTTCGGGCGGCACGTCGTCGGGCATGGTTCGCTTCGCTCACCTTTGCCTTTCGGCAAAGCCCTCCTAGACTCGCGGCGATGGACCTCTTCGCGCGTGCGGCGACCAAGGATCGTCGGGGGCAGCCGCTGGCCGAACGAATGCGGCCGCGGACGCTGGGCGAGCTCGTCGGGCAAGCGCACCTGCTCGGGCCGGGGAAGCTGCTCCGACGGGCGCTCGAGGCGCGTGAGCTTCCGTCGCTCATCCTCTGGGGGCCCCCGGGGACGGGGAAGACGACGCTCGGCCGGTTACTGGCGGCCGAGGCGCACGCGCGCTTCGTGTCGCTCTCGGCCGTCATGGCCGGCGTCAAGGATCTGCGCGAGGCGGTGGCCGAGGCGGCGACGCGGCGCGATCAGCAGGGGGAGCGCACGGTGCTGTTCGTCGACGAGATTCACCGCTTCAACAAGGGGCAGCAGGACGCGCTCCTGCCGCACGTGGAGGCGGGGACGATCGTCCTCGTCGGCGCCACCACGGAGAACCCGTCGTTCGAGGTGAACGCCGCGCTCTTGTCGCGCGCCAAGGTGGTCGTCTTGCATGCGCTGTCGGACGCCGATCTGCGGACGGTGATCGATCGGGCGCTCACCGACGCCGAACGGGGGCTCGGCGGCCGCGGGCTGTCGATGGCCGAGGAGGTGCGCGATCTCGTCGTGCGTGAAGCACGCGGCGACGCGCGGCGGGCGCTGGCGACGCTGGAGGCGGCGGCCGCGGTCGCCGTGCCCGACGCCGCCGGACAGATCGTCATCACCGCGCCCGTCGTCGAGGAGGCGGCGCAGAAGAAGACGATCCTCTACGACAAGGCGGGGGACGAGCACTACGGCGTGGTGAGCGCCTTCATCAAGAGCCTGCGCGGCAGCGATCCGGACGCCGCCGTCTACTGGATGGCGCGCATGATCGAGGCGGGTGAGGACCCCCTCTTCGTGCTGCGCCGACTGGTGATCTTCGCGGCGGAGGACATCGGCGTGGCCGACGCGCGGGCGCTCTCGGTCGCCACCGCCGCGCTCGACGCCTTCCGCTTCGTTGGCCTGCCGGAGGGGATCTTGCCGATGACCGAGGCGGCGATCTATCTGGCGACGGCGCCCAAGAGCAACACCGCGGTCACTACCTACGCCGCGGCAAAGACGGACGTCGATGCCCACGGGGCGCTTCCGGTCCCGGCGCATCTGCGCAACGCCTCGAGCGGGATGGGGAAGGCGCTCGGTTGGGGCGCCGGCTACCGCTACCCGCACGACTTCAAGGGGCACCACGTGCAGGAGGAGTACCTCCCCGAAGAGCTCCGCGGGCACCGCTACTACGAACCGTCGGACTCCGGCGATGAGCGCGAGATCGCCGCCCGCCAGGCGCGGCTGCGCGACGACCAGACGAACAACGCCAAGAAATAGGACGGTGGCGATGCCGACCTACGTGGCGATGTTGCGCGGGATCAACGTGAGCGGCAGTAAGCCGGTGAAGATGGACGCGTTGCGCGCGTCGTTCGAGGCGCTGGGGTTCAAGAACGTCCGCACCTATGTCCAGAGCGGTAACGTCGTCTTCCAGGCCAAGGAGCGCGCGGCAGCGCCGCTCGGCCCGAAGATCGTGGCCCGAATCAAACGCGACTTCGGGTTCGACGTGCCGGTGCTGGTCCTCGCCGCCGGCGAGCTCGGACGGGTCGTCGACGAGAACCCGTTCGTCAAACAGCGGGGGCAGGCGATCGACGTGACGAAGCTGCACGTCACTTTTCTCGCCGCCGCGCCGGCGGCCGCCGGGTTGAAGAAGATGGAGGGGGTCTCTTCGGGACGCGACGCCTTCCGCTGCCTCGGCACGACCATCTACCTCGTCTGCCCCGACGGCTACGGCAACACCAAGCTGTCGAACAACGCCTTCGAGCGCGCGCTCGGCGCCCCGGCGACGACCCGCAACTGGAAGACGGTGACCACGCTGGCAGCGCTGGCCGCGGGCGAGCCGCCGGAGAGTGCCTGAGCGATCGAAAAGCCTGCCGGTGGTTCCCGCTAAAGCGGGTTGCGCACCGCCAGCGGCGACATTCGGGTGAAGTCGCGGTCCGCCGAGAGCAACTCTCGGGCGCCGTGGTGAATGGCCAGCGCGGCGATTCGTGCATCGTGGACCTTGCCGCCGCGGATGTTGTTCGTTCGGATCAGGTCTGCCAAGACCAACCAGTAGCCCTCTTCCTCTCCCAACAGACGGAGAGTCGGTGATTCCACCCAACTTTCGATCTGGGTCAGGGCGGCCGCGACCGGGGTTGGCTGCTTGAAGATGCGAGGGTTGGTGACGATGGCCAGGAACTCGTGCACGCAGGGCCAGGGAATCGCCCATGCCGCGTCGCCTTGGGCATGTTCCTGCAGGCAGTTCCGCGCGCGCTGGTGGAAGCTCGAATCTCGTCGATGAGCGTAGACGAGAATATTCGTGTCGATGGCGATCACCCGCCGCGCCCCTCGTAAGCGAGGTCGCGGATGCGATCCCATTCTGTCTCGTCCAGTCCTTCGACGAGACCACCTTTGCCGTGGGAGGCGTCGCGCAGGCGGAATTTGGGGGCACGGCGATGCTGGTCGATGACGGCCTCGAGCCCCTCGATCGTCAGCTCGCGCAGCGTGGTCCCACGCGCGTGGGCCAGGCGCTTGGCCTTGGCGAAGAGCGCGTCCGGCAGATCGATGGTGGTCCGCATGCACATAAGCATACTGCGAAATATGCCCTTATGCATTCCCGCTCCGATACGCGGCTAAGACGCGACACGGCCGGCAGATCGTCCGGGCGGGCGGGGCGAACCACCAGCGCCATGCTCAATCCTCCGGGTCCGCGATCTGGACGCAGTTTCGCCCGGCCGCCTTGGCGCGGTACATCGCGGAGTCGGCCAGGCGCAGGAGCGTGCTCTCGCGCCGCCGCTGGGTGCCGCCGGGTGCCAGGTGCTCGCGATAGGACGAAATGCCGATCGACGCCGTGATGCGCGGTGGCGGTTGTGGCGGCGGTGTGCGCCGGTTCTCCGGCTGCAGATCGAAGAAGACCGCGTTGGCGATGGCCGACCGCAGCGTCTCGGCGGCCTGGGCGGCGCGCGCGATGTCGGCACCGGGGAGGATGACCACGAACTCGTCGCCGCCATAGCGGGCGACCAGCGCGGCGGGGGGGGCGTGTTCGGCCAACAGGCGCGCCACCTTCTGCAGCGTCCAGCTCCCGGCCAGGTGCCCGTACATGTCGTTGACCGCCTTGAAGCGGTCGAGGTCGATGAACAGCATCCCCAGCTCGGTCCCGTCGTGATCGGCGCGGGTGATCTCCTCGCCGAGGCGGGTGTGGAAATAGCGGCTGTTGGCCAGGCCGGTCAGATCGTCCATGCGCGCCTGCGCCCGTGCGCGGATGGCGTCGAGAGCGTTCTGGATCGACGACGACATGTAGGCCGCGAAGATCCGCAGCAGCTCCTTGTCGCGCGGCGTATACGGGGTTCCGGAGCGCCGGTTGCCCAGCTGCAGGATTCCGCAGATCGATTCGCCAACGACGATGGGCACCGCCACGATCGAGCGGATCGAGCCGAGCTCCGCGGTCAGGGTGAGCAGCGGATCATCGGGCTCGAGCTTGTCGGTCTGTTTCGGACGCCCGGTGGTGTAGACGCGCCCCGAGAACCCGCTATCGCTCGGCAGCCGCTTGCCGACCACGCTCCCGTTGCCGGGGCCGAAGGCCGCGATGTAGGTGAGGCGCGGCGCCGGCGCGCCGGCCAGCTTGGCGCGCGGATCGTCGAGCAGGATTCCCCCCATCTCGGACGGCACGAAGTCGTTGGCCCGTTCCAGGATTTCCCGCAGCGTGCCGTCGAGGCGGACGTCCCAGTGCTCGGTGTCCGGATCGCGGCGCGCCCGCACGAAGAACCGGGCGATCTCCTCGGGCGAGAGCGTGAAGATCGGGCCGGGGGAGATGACTTCCGTGGGGACCGACATCTCCTCGGTGCGGCGGCGCGGAACGCCGGAAGGAGGATCTTGCTCGCCCATCTCCCATCTAGGTTACACGACGTCCGCGGCCTCGGGATCGAACGTCGTGCGGTAGGCCGCCCGCAGCCGGACGCGCCGCTCGAGATCGGCGATCACGACCTCCGACGCATCGACGCCGTAGAGCTCGGAGATGGCGTGCAGGCCGCCCGGCGTGAAGACGTTCAGCTCGAGGATGCGATCGCCGACGATGTCGACAGAGACGAACGTCAGCCCGTCGGCCAGCAGCCTCGGCCGCAGGATGTCGCAGATGCGCGCCTCCACCGGGCCGAAGTCGCACCTGCCGCGGACGGAGGTGCTGGTCTTGGTGCCGGAGGTCCCGCCGGCCTTGGCGCCGGATGTCCCGACTGACTTGACGCTGCTTTGGGCGCCTTTGCGGGCCGGCCGGCGTCGGTAGATGGCCACCCGATCGCCGATGCGGAGCGGTTCGGCGTTGAGCAGCAGGAGGCGCTTCTCCCCCTGGTCGGCCTCCGGGAGGTACTCCTGGGCCAGCGCGTAGCCTTCCTTGGTCACGGTGGCGATGATCTGGTTGAGGTTCGAGACCTGGCGCCGCCGCAGATAGAAGACGTGCTCGCCGCCGCGCGGTGCCAGCGGTTTCAACACCGCCGGTCCGTCGAGCGCTTTCAAGAAGGCCTTGAGGCGCGTCTTCGAGCGCGACACCAGCGTGCGCGTGCGAACGTCGGCGGGAAAGTCGGACAGGTACATGCGGCTGCCGGCGCGGCGCATCCCCTCCGGATCGTTGATCACCAGCGTGCCGGCCAGCCGCAGCCGCCAGCCGAAGTCGATGAGCGGCGCGCCAGGGCGCCCCTCGCCTTCGCGGGTCGGGTTGTAGCGCAGGAAGACCACGTCGAAGACGCTCAGCGTGTCCTCTTCGACCACCGCCTCGTCCGAGGCGAGCGCGCGGGCGTAGACGGCCGGATCTGCGTAGTCGCCGGCGCGGACGCGAGTCGTCGTCGCTAGGATGTTGTTATCGTCGAGAAAGCTGAGGTCGTCGACCGAGACGAACCGGACGTCGTGTCCCCGCCGGTGCGCCGCCCAAGCCAGGTAGATGCCGGTGAAGGTCGCCTGCTGCGCCCGCACGTCGGCGACCACGAAGCAGATCCTCATGACTATCGATCGCGGGGGGGCTCGGGGACCCTCCCAGGGGCCCTGTCTTGACGAAAAGCCTGGTGATACTTCTGGAGGATCTCGCAGAGGCGGTCGAGCGGCAGCGCCGGGGCGACGTGCCCCGACTGGCCGCGCATCTCGTCGCTCATGCAGAGCGCGTTGACGATCGCCTCCTCCGTGCATTCGACCACCGCCTCGTAGAGGGGATCGCAGGCCTCGTCGAGCAGAACGTCGAGCGTGGCGGTCATCCTGGACGTTTGGCGCGGGACGCGGTTGGAAGTCGAGAAGGCGACGACGATTTCGCCCGAGCCGTGCGCGGCGAACGAGCCGGTGCGGCCGATGCCGAGCGCCGCGCGCTTGCAGAGTCGGACGAGCTGAGATGATAGGAGCGGCGTGTCGGTGGCGATGACCGTGATGATCGAGCCGGCGTTGCGCTCGCGCCGCGGCGCCGCGTAGGTCGGCTCCAGCACCTCGCCGACCGGCGCGCCGTCGACGCGCAGCGAGCGCATCACCCCGAAGTTCGACTGCACCAGGATCCCGACGGTGTAGTCGGTCCCCTCGATGCCGACCCGGCGCGAGCTGGTGCCGATACCGGCCTTGAAGTCACAGGTGATGAGGCCGGTCCCGGCGCCGACGGAGCCCTCGGCCACCTTGCCGGCCGTCGCCTGCTCGATCGCGCGGTAGACGTGCTCGGAGCGGACGTGGCGGCCGACGGTGTCGTTCAGCCAGGAGTCGTCGCACTCGCCGACCAGCGGGATCACGACGTCGTCCTCGCCGCCGATCTTGGGCCACTTCTTGGTCATCCACTTGACCGCGGCGTCGGAGACCTTGCCGACCGCCATGGTGTTGGTGAGCAGGATCGGCGTCTCGAGCAGGCCCCACTCCTGGACCTGCGTGATGCCCGAGACTTCGCCGGCGCCGTTCAGGACGAAGCCACCCGCGACCACCCGGCTCTCGAACACATTGGCGTTGGGGATGATGGCAGTGACGCCGGTGCGCACGGGTCCCTTGCCGACGTCGAGCGGGCCGTCGCCGATGATCAGCGTCGTGTGTCCCACCTTGACGCCAGCGACGTCCGTGATGGCGTTCGATTCGCCGACCGGGAAGCGGCCAATGGAGAAGCCGAGCTCGCGGAGCCGCTGCCTCATTCCGGAGCCGGCGTCGACGGAGGTCCTCCGGCGGCGACCGCGGGACCAGGCGTGCGCTCACCTCCGCTGCCGGTGCCGGCCGGCGCGGTTGCGTTGGCCGCGCTGGCGCCGTTGCCGTTGCTGGTGGTGATGGGGGTCGGGGTCCCGGCCTTGGCGGCGTCCGGCTTGGCGTCCGGCTTGGCGTCCGGCTTGACCTCGGTGCGTGCCTCGGTCTTCGCCTCGCGTCGCTTCTCGCGGAGGCGCTTGAGGCCGCCTTCGAGGATCTCGCCGATCAGCGTCCGGTACTCGATCCCGGCCGCCGAGGCGATCAGACAGAGGTCGGAGTAGCCAGGCGTCAGGCCCGGCAGCGGATTCACCTCGATGACGTAGATGTCCCCATTGGGCTTCACGCGCAGGTCGACGCGCGCGACGTCGCGGCAGTCGAGCGCGGCGAAGGTCTCGCGGCAGACGCGCTCGATCGCCTTCAGCTCCGCCGGCGACAGCTGCGCGGGACACTGGTAGGCGACGTGCTTCTCCCACTCCTGCTTGATCTGGTAGTCGTAGACTGGCCGCAGGTTGGACTTGTCCTTGAAGAGGATCTCCATCGGCGGCAGCACGCGCGGGCGGCGATCGCCCAGCAGGCCGACGGTGAACTCGCGCCCGGGGATGTAGACCTCGATCAGGGCCGGCTGGCGGTAACGATCGATGAGCTCGCGCACGACCGCGCGCAGCCCGTCCTCGTCGTCGACCACCGACGCCGACGCGCTGACCCCTTTCGACGACCCCTCTTGATTCGGTTTGACGATGAGCGGGAACTTCAGCTTCGACGACAGCCGCTCGCGCCCCGTCTCCATCACCTGGAACTCGGCGGTCAGGATCCCGTGCTGCAGCAGCACCCGCTTCGACAGCGCCTTGTCGAGCGCGATCGACAGCGTGGCGGCGTCCGAGCCGGTGTAGGGGATCCCCATCAGCTCGCAGAGCGCCGGTACCGCCGCCTCACGGTTGCGGCCGGCGACCCCTTCCGCGATGTTAAAGACCAGATCGACCGGCGTCTGCATCAGCTGCCGCGGCAGCTCGGCGTCGGCCTCGAACAGCATCACCTGGCCGTAACTCTCCAGCGCCTCTTTGATGGCATCGATCGTCTCGGGCGCGTCGTACTCTGCCTCGGCGTCGTTGCCGCTCTTGGAGTCGACCCGCTTGACGTTGAAGGCGAACCCGATGCGCAGCGGATCGGCCGGGCGTCGCCGCCGTGCCCCCGGCTTGACCACCAGCCCCTGACGCTTGGCCGCGCTCTCGACGATCGCGTGCAGCGACTCGCCGTAGTCGAGCCCTTCGCGCGCCGCCGCGGCGAACAGGCTGGCCCCCGGCTCCAGCGAGGGGAGCGCGTTGACCTCCAGAAGGTAGATGCGCCCGTCCTCACCGATCCGGAAATCGATCCGGCCGACGTCGCGAATGCCGAGCGCGCGCGCCGCCATCTTGGAGATGGCGCGCAGGCGTGACACCACGTCGCGCGGCTGGTCGGGCGGGCAGCGCACCGCGACCCTGTTCGCCTCCGCCGACTTCAGCCGGTAGTCGTAGAGGTTGAAGCGGCTGCGCGCTGGCGGATCGACGACGTAGTCGACCGGCAGCAGCACCCCCTCGTCGCCGCGCCCTTCGAGAAAAGGGACGGTGACGTCGATGCCGGCGACGAACTCCTCGACCAGCACGCCGCTCGGATAGGCGCGCAGCGCGCGCGGCAATAGCTCCGCCAGCGCGCGCGCGTCGCGCACCACCGCCTCATCGGCGATCCCCTTCGACGAGCCTTCGTAGTTCGGCTTGACGATCACCGGCAGCGCCAGCCCCAGCGTTCCCGGATCGCGCATCCGTCGGTACTCGTCGGGCGTGACCAGCTGCCCGCGCGGCGTGTCGATCCCGCGCTTGCCGAGCACCAGCTTGGTCAGCCACTTGTCGAGCGTGACAGTCAGGACGTAGGCGTCCGAGCCGGTATAGGGAAACCCGAGCTCCTCGAACATCGCCGGGTAGAACGCCTCGCGCGTGCGCCCCCGTCGCCCCTCGGCGCTGTTGAAGATCAGATCGGGCCCGTACGATTCGATGCGAGCCGCCAGGCGTGAGGCGGGGCCGGTCACTTCGAGCTTCTCGACCTCGTGTCCACCCGCGCGGAGCGCGTCGGCGATCGCGTCGACGGTCTCGACGCTGTCGAACTCGGCCTCGTCTTCGCTGTCGGTCAGTCGCAGGTTGTGCGTAAACGCAATGCGCATGTGTTGCTTACCCGTGGACCTTTCACCTGACAGTCACCCTAACAGGATTCCGCCGCGACCGCCGAGGGCTTCGGCGACCTTCTCGCCCAACTTCTTCAGATCGTCACCGGGACGAACCAGATAGGCGTCGACGCCGGCGGCGAACGCCTCCGTGACGGAGTCGTAAGAGGGATAGGCGGTGTAGAGCACCGAGGCGCAGTGCGGGAGCATCTGCTGCGCATGCTCGATCACCCGCAGCCCCGACACGCCCGGCAGATGGCGATCGGCCAGCACCAGATCGAAGTGATCGCTTTTGAGCAGCGTCAGCGCCTCGTCGCCGTCCTGTGCCGACGTCACGTGGTGCGCTTTGCCGAGGTACTCCGAGAGGAGCTGGCGGCGCTGCCCCTCGACCTCGACCAGCAGCACCCGCCCCGCACGCCCGGCGGTCCGCGTCGGCTTGGGGCGCGCCAGCTGCTCGTCCCGGCGGGAGAGCGCCCGGCGGATTCGAAACCGAAGGTCGTCGACGTCGCGGATCGGCTTTTCGATGTAGTCGAGCGCGCCGATGTCCATCGCCTCGATCGCGGAGTCGTAGGAGCTGTAGCCGGTGATGAGCACGATGGCGGGGGCGGGGGTCAAGGTGCGGGCGGCCCGCAGCACGTCAAGCCCGGAGGCACCCGGTAGGTTCTTGTCCGTCAGCACCAGATCGAAGCGTCGTTTGTGCATGAGGTCGATCGCCTCCTCGGCCGACGCGGCGGTGGTGACGCGGTAGCCGCCGCGCCGAAGCGCCTCCCGCAGCACGGTCAGCACGATCGCCTCGTCGTCGACCACCAGCACCTCGTGGCCGGTGGGGACGACCGCCGCGTGCGGTCGCGGTGTGCTGGCGTCGGCGATCAGGCGCGCGTCGATGTCGTGCGGCGGCGTCGGGGTGCGCTTGCGCTCGGCGCCGGTGAGCACGCCGTGGCGGGCCAGCGCCTCCACGATCCTGACCCCGTTCGATTCACCGTGGCGGCGGGCCGCCGTGGAGGCGGCGATTCGCCCCAGGAGGTCGAGCGCAGAGCGGGGGAGGTAGGCCCGCGCGCCACCATAGATAGCGGAGGCCAGCCGTTCGATCGAAGGGGCGGCGTCGACCGCCACCAGCGCGGCGCCCGGCACGCGCGTCCGCGCCTCGCCGAGCCGCGTATCGACGGCCTCGTTCGCTCCCACCTCGACCACCGCGGCGTCCGGGTTCGGTTCGTCAGCCTGCCCGCCCGCGGCCAGCACCAGCTCGGCGTCGCCCAGAACCACGATCGCCGGATCGCGCCGGGCGTCGCGCGCCAGCTCGTCGAGCGCGGTTGCCAGCGCCGGATCGACCGCGGCGAGCTCATCCTTGACGCCGGCGAAGGCGTTCAGGACCAGGAGGCCCCGGGTGCGCGCGCGCCGGAATCCCGCCAGCCGCTTGATGTGTGCGCGAAGGAGCGCGTCGACCTCTGGCAGCGGTCGCGGCAGCACGGCGGCCACTTCGCGCGCGAAGGCCTGCCCGCCGCGAATCGGATCGCCGTCACTGATGAGCACCAGATCGCTGAACGGGCGCAGCTCGCGCGAGGCGGCCAGCGGATCGCGCCCGGTGCCCGGTTCGACGTCCAGGCGCTCGGTGGGGAGATCGAGGATCGCCAGATCGAACGACTCGTCGGCCAGCCGCGCCAGCGCGTCGGAGAGCGAATCCGACTCCAGCACGAATCCCTCGCTCGTCAACGCGCCGGCGATGCGGCTGCGTTCTAGGCGGTCGGAGAGCGCGACCAGGAAGCGCTCCTGTCCGCCGCGCGCGGCGTTGCGAAGCGCTTCCAGCGGCCCGCGCGGGCCATCGGAGTCTGGCATCGAGCAGCGGGAAGTGTACTCCATGTCTGCCCGTGCGAGGGGAACCGTTTGGGGGGCCTCCTTACGAGACTCAGGTGCATCTCGGGTTGGTCCGTGTGAAAATTGGGCTTACGTAGTTGAGAGAGGTCCGAGATGTCGGAACGCGACCTGACTGCAGTCGAACGGGATCGCATCGCGGAATGGGACCGTGCGAGCCTCGGGCGTGCCGAGCACACCGGCGAACCTTCACGCGCCGGCGTCGCAGGTTGGGTCGAGACGCGGCTCCAGGCTGCGGTGGCTCATCTGGTGGACGGGTTTTCGCGCCGTTCGACCGACCTCGTCGACGGCGAGGACGCCGCGCCGCTCAGCCGCACCGGCGGCGCCATTGCGCGCTGGATCTCCTTTCCACGCGGTGTCCGCTTCGCGACGGCAGCCACGTCATCCGCGGCCGCCGCGCTGGCTGCTTGGGGGATGATCGCCATTGCGGCGAACGATCTCGGTATCGCCGCGGCGGCGGCGGGCGCGGCGACCGCTCTCTCGGCGGCCTGGGGACCGCTCGGCGTGCGGATGGCCAACCGGATTCATCATCTGGTCGCCCGACGGCGGCTGCACCGGATCTCGGAGCTGCGCGCGATTCCCGACGCGCGCTCGGTCGCCGTGCGCGGTGTGGTCATCGCGCGTCGCACCGCCGCCACGGCGCTGGAGGGGCGCTCGGCGGTCTGGTCACTCACCCGGTTCCGGCGCGGCAGCTGGTTCGCCCCCAGCTTCTTTCACGAGGCAGCGTTCGACTTCCTGCTCGACGACGGGACCGACGAGCCGATCTGGATCGAGGTCACCGGCGGCATGTTGCTCGACCCGTTTCCGAACGAGGAGCGGGTCCAGTTTCACAGCACGACGTTGCTGGAAATCGATCACCCGGTCCTGACCCGCTTGCGACTCGATCAGAGGGAGCTGTGGGCGGCGGAGATCGACATTCTTCCCGGCGATACCATCGAGGTCGTCGGGCGCCTGTCGCGGCGCCTCGATCCGACGGCGCGGTCGGCGTCGGGGCGTGACCCTCCGCACCGCCGGACGCTCCAGTCGGGGATGCGCGTGCCGGTTTTGATCAAAAAGGTGAAGACGCCCGACGCAGTCCTGGCACGGGTACGCCGCGTCCCGTCGCACGGGCCGCCCGCGCTGACGCCTGGCGAGCCGCCGCTGCGGAAGTTTTGAGCTGGCGCCGCCTTTGCAAACGTGAGCGGTATGGCCACTCATAAGCCGACCGAGGTTCGCACGATGAAAAAGCTCCTCGTTGGATTGACTGTTCTTTTGCTTCACACCGCTGCTGCGCACGCGCAACAGATCCTGCCGGAGCCTGTGCCTCCACCTCCGGCCGCGCCGCCTCCGCCCGCGCCCGCGCCTGAAGCTCAGCCGGCACAGGAGCTACCGCCCGCCTACGCGCCGCCGCCGGGGTACGTGCCCCCGCCTGCGCAGCCGATTTACGGACCGCCGCCCGCGTACGGTGCGCCGCCGGCCTACGCGCCGCGTGCCTACGGGCCGCCGCCGTACCAGCCCTACCGTTACGCGCCGTACCGCTACGCGCCGCCGACCTACTACAGCTACCCACCGCCGCCGCCGCGCGATGTGCTCGATCGACCGTTCACGCTGGGCGGGGGGATCGGATTCGGCGGGCTGGTCTTCGAGGATCACTCCACGGGGAAGCAGATCCATCAGAATGGGCTCGCCTACACCTTCCGGATGGGATTCGGGCTGCACCCGGGGCTGCTTCTTCTGTGGGACGTCGAGGGCGCCGCCGCGAACTACGGATCGTCGACGGTCTCGCAGACTGCGAACCTGCTCGCGCTGCAGATCTTCGTGACGCACCGGCTGTTCATCAAGGGCGGCTTCGGTCTCGCGGACGCCGTCCAGGACAACGAGCCGACCCAGTGGGGCGCGGCGGCGATGGGCGGTATCGGCTACGAGCTGGTGCAGGGGTGGAATTGGTCGTTCGACATCGAAGCGACGATCACCGGCACCCACCTGAACAGCAATGGCAACGACCAGACCTGGACCAACTGGTCGCTGGTCAACTTCGCGCTGAACTTCTTCTAGTACTACAGCGGGTGGCCGCCCATGGGAGGGGAGGTCCCCGTCACGGAGGGGAGGGTCGCGGGATCGAACGCATCCATCACCGGGTGCCCGATCGCGCCGGGGGTGTTGGGGTAGCCGAGCGCCCAGAGCGCGGTCGCCGCGGTATCGACGGTGCTGATCGGCGCGGTGATGCGGTGGCCCAAGCGGACGCCGGGGCCCCAGGCGATCCAGGGGATGAGGCGGTCTTCCTTGATCTTGCCCGAGTGGTTGTGGCCGTGGCCGCCGTGGTCAGCCGAGATGATGAAGAGCGTGTCCTTGTCGAGCCCCGCGGCGGCTGTCGCGTCGAGCAGGGTGCGCAGGCAGCGGTCGGTGTGGCGGACGGCCTCGAGCTGGGGGTTCGACATCCAGCCGTCCGAGTGACCGAGGTCGTCGGGATCGGAGAAGTGAATGAACTCGATCTGCGGTCGCTTCTTGACCAGGTAGTCGGTCGCCTCTTCGACGACCTTCTTGCAGAAGTAGCCGGGGCGCGAGAAGTAGTCGACCGAGCCCGGGTGCGCGATGTGCTCCAGCTTTTGCTTGCCGACGAACGCGGCGGCCGTGCCGCCGTTCTTCTCGGCGGCGTCGAAGATCGTCGGTACCTGGATGTAACCGCGCTCCGGCTTCCATGAATTCCAGTAGAGGCCGTGCTGTTTGACGTCGAATCCCGACAGCATCGCCGCGTGGGAGGGCAGCGTGGAGGCGCGGCGGATGGTGCGGGCGGTCAGCGAGTAGGCGGCGCGCTTCATCAGCTCGGCATGCACCGGCGGCAACACGTTCATGAGCGCGTCCGGGCGCAGGCCATCCTCGCTGATGATCACCACGTGGCGGTAGTGCGCGTGGGCGTTCAGAGGCGCCGCGGGCGGCGGTGGCGGCGGGGCTGCCTCGGCGACCGGCGCCGGAGCAGGGGGCGGGGCGACCCGGACCTGGTGTTTCTTGCAGCCGGCGATCAGGACGGCGATGACGGCGGCGACCCGAAGGAATCTCTCCAAGGTCGACGATCGTAACAGACGGTCTTGCAGGTTTTCCAATTTGCCTTAACCTTGCGCCATCAGAACGTTTCGTTTCCCGCCGGTGAGTCTTGGCCCGGCCCTTCGCCTTCTCTGCTTCGCTGGTCTCTGTCTCGGGCCGCTTGCCTGCGCCCACATGGAGGCGGTGCCCTGCGCCAGCGACCATGACTGTAAGTTCAACCGGCTGTGCGACGCCGGCCACTGCACCTGGCCGGCCTCTACCTCGCACGCTCCGGGCGGCGCGGTCGAAGGGGCCTCGACGTCGCTGCCGCTTCCGCAGTACGCCACAGAACCGGCGCAGGCGATGTTCCGTTTCGGTCCGACGCACCGCGGGCGCTCCCCCTTCACGCTCCCCGCCATCAAGCCGACCATCTGGTGGGTCTTCCAGACGGGCGGTCCCATCATCTCTTCACCGGCCATTGCCGGCGACGGATCGGTGCTGGTCGGCTCCCAGGACGATCGGGTATACGACGTCGCCCGGGACGGGACGCTCAAGTGGTCGTACGCGACTGGGGACATCATTTTTAGCTCGCCGGCCGTGGCGCACGACGGAACTATCTATATCGGCTCAGACGACGATCACCTTTACGCGGTAACGCCGGGCGAGGGGAAACCACGCTGGATCATGCAGCTGGGGGCCTGTCCCCAGCGGGTCGGAATCGGCCCGGAGGCCAGCCGGTGCGACGTCGACGCCGGCCCGACCATAGGCCCCGACGGCGTCATCTACACGGGGGGCGACGGCATCTACGCGATCAACCCGGATGGGACGCTGCGCTGGCACTTTGTGACCAACGGGCATGTCTCGTCGGCCCCGGCTCTGCTTCCCGACGGGACGGTCGTCGCCGGGAGCCAGGACAACGTCCTTTACGCCATCGCCCCCAACGGGCAGAAGCGCTGGGACTTTCGGGCGGGGGCCGACATCGAACCGGCGCCCGCCATCGGTGACGACGGGACGATCTACGTCGGCTCGGACGATCACAAGCTGTATGCGATCGGCTCGGACGGCGTCTTGCGCTGGGCCTTCACCACGGGGGCCGACGTTCGCTCATCCGTGGCGATCGGCAACGGCATCATCTACGTCGGCTCGTTCGACGCTCAGCTCTACGCCATCCATCTGGATGGCACGCTGGCCTGGTCATTCCGGGCCGGCGATCGCATCGTCTCGTCGCCTCTGGTCGACGCGGCAGGCGCCGTCCTGTTTGGCTCGCAGGACGACCGACTCTATTGTCTCGAGCCCGACGGCCATCTGCGCTGGTCGGTGGAGCTCGGTGGCGACATCGACAGCTCTCCGACGCTGGCGGCGGACGGCACCATCTTCGTGGGATCAGACGATCACAAGCTCTACGCGCTGCGCGCGCCGAGCGGATCGCCGCCCTACGGCAAACCTTAGAAGGAACACACATTGGACAATTCACAGATGGGCCCGACACTTTCGGGTCTCCCGGTCCGTACGCTGACCGGAAAAATCAAGATTCACCCCGTCGGGTACGGCTTCGTCGTCCCCGACGACAAATCCGAGGACGTGCACGTCTCGGCCCGCAACCGCGGCAGCGCGATGGACGGCGACACCATCGAGATCGAGGCCTGGCCCGGGGTCAGGGGGGTCGAGGGTCGGGTGACCCGCGTGCTCTCCCGCGGCCGCGCCAAGATCACCGGCCAGCTGGTGCGGCGCGGGAAGCACCAGGTGCTGCAGCCCGACGATCCGCGCATCACCGGCCTGGTGTCGCTGAGCGGCTCGATTCCCGAGGCGCGCGACGGGATCGCGGTGGTCGCCGAGATCACACGCTATCCCGACGTCGCCGACGGGCCGATCGAGGCCAAGGTGCTCAAGGTGCTGGGCGACCCCGACGACCCGCGCACCGAGGTCGAGAAGGTGCTCGCCTGCGCCGACGTCGAGGAGGCCTTCCCCGACGAGGTCGAGCGGATCGCCGCCGCCTTTGGCGACACGATCACGCTCTCCGATCGCGTCGACCGGGCCGATCTTCGCGAGGTCCCCTTCACCACGATCGATCCCGAGACCGCGCGCGACTTCGACGACGCGGTGGCGCTGGAGAAGCTGCCGAACGGCGGGTCGCGCCTCTGGGTCGCGGTGGCCGACGTCTCGCACTACGTGCGGGAGGGGTCGCCGCTCGACGACGAGGCGCTCCGGCGCGGCTGCAGCATCTATCTGCCGAGCCGGGCGATCCCAATGTTGCCGGAGCCGCTGTCGGCGCGGATGTGCTCGCTGGTCCCCGAGGAAGACCGGCTGGCGATGGTGGTCCGGATCGATCTCGACCGGCAGGCCAACGTCGTCGACCGGGACTTCATGGCGGCGGTGATCCACTCGAAGGCGCGGCTCGACTACCCGGGGGTGGCGGCGGCGCTGGGGGGCGACACGCGCGGCAAGCGGAAGAAGTACGAGGCATTTCTCCCGGCGCTGCGGGCGATGGACTCGCTGGCGCGGCAGCTGCGCGTGGCGCGGCTCGCCCGCGGGGCGCTCGACTTCGATCTCCCCGAGCCGTTCGTGGAGCTCGATCGCGACGATCCGCGCCTGGTGCGCACCATCCGCAAGTCACGCCGCGATCCCGGCGAGCGGCAGGCCTACTCGATGATCGAGGAGTTCATGCTGGCCGCCAACGAGGCGGTGGCGACCAGCTTTCAAGAACGCGGCGAGGACACCCTGTGGCGGATCCACGACGCGCCCGATCGCGCACGGCTCGAGGAGTTCGGGGCGCTGGCCGAGCACTACGGCGTCATCGTCGACATCGACGAGGCGCGCACCCCGAAGGGATTGAAGCGGGTGCTCGACAAGCTGAAGGGACAACCGGCGGAGAAAGCGCTGTCGTTCCAGCTGCTCCGCTCCCTCAAGCAGGCGACCTACGACGTGGTGAACATCGGCCACTTCGGCCTCGCCTCGGCCGACTACCTGCACTTCACCTCGCCCATCCGGCGCTATCCGGATCTGATCGTTCATCGCCTGCTCAAGTCCCGGCTGGCGGGCCTCGGCAAGCCCGCCGGCGGATTCAAGCCTCCGGCGGTGGCCCCGGTCCCCGACCGGGTCGCCTTGCAGAAGATGGCGGCGGAGTCGTCGTTCTCCGAGCGACAGGCGATGGAGGTCGAGCGCGAGGTGATCGACCTCTACCGGGCCTTCTTCATGCGGGACAAGGTCGGCGACCAGTTCGAGGGGGTCATCTCGGGGGTGGCCGGGTTCGGCGTCTTCGTGGTCATCGACGATCCGTTCGTCGAGGGGCTGGTGCGGATCGACGCCCTCTCCGACGACTACTACACCTTGGACGAGCAGGCTTGCCGCTTGGTCGGGCGACGCTCCGGAAAGACCTTCGCGCTCGGCGACAGCGTGAAGGTGGAAGTGCAGTCGGTCAGCGTGGTGCGCCGCAAGATCGACTTCGCGCTGGCCGACCACGTGGCGCGGCAGCGCGCCCGGGAACCCCGGCGCGGCGACAAGCGTCGCGGTGGGCCACCGAGGCGTGGGGATGGCGAGAAGGGCCCGGCCCGGCCCCGCGACGGATTTCGCCGGGGCAAGCCTGGGTCCGGCTCGGGCTCGCCCCACGGGGATCGCTCGAAATCGGGGGGGCGTGGCAACCCCCCGCGCGGTAAACCGAAGAAGAAGGGGCGATGAGCAGCATTCGCGAAAAACTGGAGGACGACGAGGAGAAGGTCCTCTCGTCGTTTGCCCAGAAGAGCCGGGCCAGCAAGGGGCGCGATCGTCCCGAGCCGCCCGATCCCGTCCGCCCGATCTTCCAGCACGATCGCGATCGCATCATTCACTCGAAGGCGTTCCGGCGCCTGGCCGGCAAGACGCAGGTCTTTCTCGCCCCCGAGGGGGATCACTACCGCACGCGCATCACGCATACGCTCGAGGTGGCGCAGATCGCCCGCACGGTGACCCGCGCGCTCGGCCTCAATGAATCGCTCACCGAGGCGATCGTCATGGGGCACGACCTCGGCCACACGCCGTTCGGTCATGCGGGCGAAAAGGTCCTCGCCAAGCTGATGCCCGACGGCTTCCACCACGTCAAACAGTCGATCCGCGTGGTCGAAAAGCTGGAACGGGAAGGGCAGGGGTTGAACCTCTCCGTCGAGGTGCGCGACGGCATCCTCAAGCACTCCAAAGGGAAGGGGCACATCATCTCGGACAACCCGAACTTGATGGCCATGACCCTGGAGGGGCAGATCGTCCGCATCAGCGACATCGTCGCCTACGTGAACCACGACCTCGACGACGCCGTCCGCGGGCGGGTCGTCGATCCCGCCTCGGTCCCGGCGGCCATCCTCGACGTCCTCGGGCGCACCCACGGCGAGCGGATCTCGCGGATGGTCAACGACATGGTGTCGGCCTCGCGGCTGGAAGAAAAGCGCCAGATCCGGATGACCGACGAGGTGCTCGACGCGCTCATCGCCCTGCGCGATTTCCTGTACGAGACGGTGTACGAGCGGAAGGAGATCCGCGGGGAGTTCGAGAAGGCGCAGCGGATCATCAGCGAGCTGTGGGGCTACTTCCACACCCACCCCGACGAGTTTCGCGCCAGCCACTGGCCCAAAGGAATTCCGGAGTCCGACGGACTCTCCCGCGCGGTGGGCGACTTCATCACCGGTATGACCGACCGCTACGCCCTCCGCCTCTACGAGGAGTACTTCCTGCCTCACCGATGGTCGGTGTATTAGCTAGAACAGGAACCCTGGGAGGGTTCCTGCGACCTCCCGCGAAGAGCTGCGGCGGGCAAAGCCCGCCTACGCTCGACGCGATCAGAAGTCACCGATCTCACACGCGGGGGGGACGTTACATAGAATGTGCGTCGCCGAAACCCGCAGTTAACCGACGGTGGCGTAGTCTGAATGTGTTCATCGGTCTTCCCCGGTGGACGCTACATACATGCGGCTCGTCGGCAACGGATTGCGCGCGATCGTGGTGACCCTGGACCCAGGGCGCAGTCAGGCACGACCCGAATCTCCCGCGTCGATGCTGCGCAGCCTGGGGCATGACGTGACCGTGGTCGGTTACGATCTGGCGGAGCTGGACGCGCTCTCCGGAGTGGCCGATGTGGCAGTGGTGGAGGCGGGTGAGCACCTGGAGATCGGCCGGCACGCGATCAAGCGGCTTCGGCAGCGGACCGATCTGGTGGCGACGCGAATTCTGCTCTGTCTCGAGGTCGCCCGCGTGTCAGGGCTCGATCCGGAGATGGGGGCCGACGACTTCATCCTGATTCCGATCAGCGCCGATGAGCTGGCGGCGCGGCTGCGCCAGCTCCAGGCGCGCGACAAACGGCCGGGCGCGCCGTTGCAGGTCCGTTACGGCGACGTCACGCTCGACTGCGAGATGCGTCAGGCCTACGAGGGGGGGAAGTCTCTCGGCCTCACGCCCTACGAGTTTCAGCTTCTCCGGTTTCTCGCTGATCGCGTGGGGCGCGTGTTTACCCGCCAGGAGCTTCTTTCTCGCGTCTGGGGCTATCGCCACGTCGGACGCGTGCGCACCGTCGACACGCACGTGCTCAACCTGCGCGCCAAGCTGGGCGAGCTGGGCGAGCGGCTGCAGTCGGTGCGCGGCATGGGCTACAAGCTCCAGCGCTCCGACGCCCCCCTCGACGGCCAATCCGCCATAGCGGGTTAGTGATCGCGTGAGGGCGAGACGGCTTCGCCGGCTCGACCTCTTCGCGGGAGGGTTAGGGAACCCTTTTGAGGGTTCCCTATACAGACGTCGGACGGACGCGCCTGCGGATGAGGCGGGCGCGACTGAAGCGGAAGAAGACCTTCGAGACGTCGAATGATCCCATCCGCAGCTTGCGGACGATCTCGCGCACGCTCTGGCGGCCGTCGATCTCGTCGAGCACGCCGAGCTCATCGCGCGTCAGCGTCCCACGCGGCAGCTCGGCGATCTTGTTTTCGTTGCGGATGAAGACCTCGTCCAGGTCGGCGATCTCGCGCTCGATGACCCGCCACTCGTCGACCCGGCGGTATCCTTCCAGCAGCATCCGATCGACGTTGAGCGCAAGCCGCGCCTCGCGTGCCGCCGCCGGCAGCTCGCCGCCGTGCCGAAACTGAAAAAACCCGGCGCGCCAGCGGAGCGTCTCGTAGGCGAGCTCGCTGGTCTGGCGGGTCATCGCCAGTGTCAGCGCCTCCTGCGAGATGAGGCCTCGGGCCACGAGATCGGCGCCGAACAGCGGCGGTGGGACCGTCGCCCGGGCGCGCTCCTCGAGCACCCGGGTGAGCGCCTCCGTCGTGACGTCCCCTGTCTCGACGGTGAAGCGGCCGATGAGGAACTCCTCGGCCACGCCCATCGCCGCTGCGAAGTCGACCCGCCCCGCCTGAAAGTAGATCTCGATGCGGGCGCCGGTCTCGGTGTTGAGGACACGCAGCGTCCCCGTGTGCAGCTGATCGGCCAGGAGCTCGATAATCTGGCTCAGCGAGATGGCGGCCAGATTGCCGGCCAGCAGGAGACCGTCGGCAGCGAATGCGCGGGCCTCGGCAACGCCTCGGTCGGCGGGTCCGGCCGACAGCGAGAGCGCTTCGGCCACGGCCGCCGACGTCGCCGTTCTGCCCAGCGAACCGGGCGGGCGAACCACGCGTGCGACCACCGCCTGGAGCGCCTCCGGCGAGAAAGGCTTGCCGATCGTGTCGACGACGTTGGACGCTTTGGCGAAGCGCTCTTCCAGATCGGCCGCCTGCCCACGCGGGATCATCACGACGACGGGGACCCGCGCGAGTTTGGGCTGGTCGGTCAGCTGGCGGCAGAAGTCGGCGGCGTCGCGTCCGGGGATGAGGCCGTCGAGCAGGATCATCTGGGGCACGGCGCCGGCCTGGCGGATCAACGCCAGGGCCGAGTCACCGTCCGCCGCGGCGAGCACCCGGTGTCCCGCCTCGGAGAGCGCCCGCTCGACGACCTTCTGGACAGTCTGGCTGTCGTCGATGATGAGGAGATATGCGCCCGCCATGTGCCGTCTCCCGAGGTCAGCAGCAGCCCGGAATGGTGGCGCTGGGCTCATAGACCAGGACCTCGATCGCTCTCCCCGTCGACAAGGTGGCTATCTTGGCCTTTTTCGCCGCGACCCGCATCAGGTGAGCGGCGGGTAAGGCATCTGACCACATGTGAGAAATCGGTCCTT
>Ga0209890_10000203_pt1 | contig 27437 bp, 27 predicted proteins | sample OrgsoiDNA2013049_FD_185799 | JGI IMG/M metagenome (GOLD analysis project Ga0209890, IMG submission 185799) | Permafrost soil microbial communities from the Arctic, to analyse light accelerated degradation of dissolved organic matter (DOM) -... | ecosystem: Environmental > Terrestrial > Soil >... | reverse complement strand
CGACAACATCGTGCTCCCGCATGACATCAAGGCGATCGCGCCCGGCACGAAGCTCGCCGGGCCGGTGTGGACGGTTTCCGGCCACATCGACCGCACGAAGTCCCGGCACGATACGCTTCTTGGCTGGTGCACGCTGCTCGCGCAGGCGCCGGCGGGCCACGTGATCGTGTGCCAGCCCAACAATCACGAAGTCGCGTTGATGGGCGAGCTTTCCGCGCAGACGCTTGCCGCGCGGGGCGTGCTTGGCTACGTAGTCGACGGCGGTTCGCGCGATACCGATCTCGTGCTTGAACAAGGCTTCCCGGTATTTTGTTCGTTCCTGACACCGTCGGACATCGTGGCACGCTGGGTGCCCGATCGTTACGGCGAGCCCGTGACGATCGGCACGGTCACCATCGTTACGGGCGACTTCCTGCTCGGTGACCGCGATGGTGTGGTCGTCATCCCGCAGGCTTGCGCCGAAGAGGCGGTAACCAAAACCGAGCAAGTCGTCGCCACCGAGAGCGACATGCGCCGGGCGCTCATCGACGGCATGGACCCCGTGGCCGCGTATCACAAGTACGGCAAGTTCTGACGCAGCGGCCGCTCGCGGGGCGATGAAGCTCGCGCCTGCGCGAGGAATGCAACGCCGAGCGTCGCTCCAGCCGAGACCTGCTATCCGGCCTTGACCGGCATGTGCTCTACCACCGAGTCGATGACCTTTTCCGGTTCCTCCGCGTCCTCGTCAGTCTCCTTGTTCAGCACCTGGTTCATCCGTTTCATGTCGAGTTCACCGCACCATTTCCCGACGACGACCGTGGCCACACCATTGCCGACCAGGTTGGTCAACGCTCGCGCTTCGGACATGAAGCGGTCGATGCCCAGAATCAGCGCGAGCCCCGCGACCGGCACGTTGCCCACGGCGGACAGCGTGGCCGCGAGCACGATGAAACCGCTGCCGGTGACGCCGGCGGCGCCCTTCGACGTTAGCAACAGCACCGCGAGCAGAGTCAGTTGCTGCGTGAGGGTCATCGGCGTATTGGTCGCCTGCGCGATGAACACGGCGGCCATCGTGAGGTAGATCGACGTCCCGTCGAGATTGAACGAATACCCGGTCGGAATGACGAGGCCGACCGTGGACTTCTTGACGCCCAGGTTCTCCAACTTTGCCATCATCCGCGGCAGCACGGACTCCGATGACGAGGTGCCGAGCACGATCAGGAGCTCCTCCTTGATGTAGCGAATGAATTTCAGGATGCTGAAGCCGTGGAATCGTGCAATAAGCCCCAGCACGACCAGGATGAAGACGAGGCAGGTGAGATAGAACGTACCCATCAGCTTGCCGAGCGACAGCAGCGACACAAGGCCGTACTTCCCGATGGTGAAGGCCATCGCGCCGAAGGCACCGAGCGGGGCTACCTTCATGATGACGCCGACGATCGCGAACAGCACGTGCGAAGTCTTCTCGATGATGTCGAACACGAGCGTGCCGCGGCCGCCGAACTTGTGCAGGCAAAAGCCGAACAAAACGGCAATCAGCAGCACCTGCAGGATCTCGCCCTTCGCGAACGCATCGATGATCGTGTTGGGGATGATGTTGAGCAGAAAGTCCTGCGTGCTCTGCATCTGGCCCGGCTTGGTGTAGGCGGCGACGCCCTTGGTGTCCAGCGAGGCGGGGTCGATGTTCATGCCTGCACCCGGCTGCACGATATTGACGATCGTCAGTCCGACGGTCAGCGCGATGCTGCTGACGATTTCGAAGTACAAGAGCGCGAGCCCACCGGTCTTCCCGACCTTTTTCATGTCCTCCATTCCGGCGATGCCGACGACGACCGTGCAGAAGATGATCGGCGCGATGATCATCTTAATCAGCTTGATGAACCCGTCGCCGAGCGGTTTCATCGCCGTGCCGGTCTCGGGATAGAAGTGGCCGAGGAGGACGCCGATCACGATGGCGCAGATGACCTGGAAGTAGAGCGACTTGTAGAGCGGTTTATGGGTCTTGGCCATGCGTATTCCCCCGGTCGTCAGTGTAATTGTCGTTCAGTGCCGTTGTGCGCGGCGGCACGCGCGGAATTTCGGGAACTCGCTCAATCGCCGGGCAGGCGCTGCACCCGGAAAATCTCCTCCAGGTGCGGACTCATCGGCAGATTGAGGCGCGCACCGGACGGCAGCGGCTTCAGAAACCAGCGCTCGTAGATGGCGAGGATCTCGCGGCTTCCCGCAAGCTCGTGAAACGCGCGCTCGACGACTTCGGCGAACTCAGGATCGTCCTTGCGTATTGTCAGCGCATAGTCGGCGTAAGTGAGAAAGTCGCCGACGACGCGGAAGTCGCTGCGCGATCGGGTTTCGGCCAGCATGCCATAGAGCTGCACGTCGTCGTTCGCGAACGCGTCGGCCTTGCCCGCCGCCAGCATCTGAAAGGACTCGTTGTGATCCGCGCCGAAGACGAACTTGACCCCGAGCTTCTGGCGCTCGGCGAGCCTGGGAACCGCTGTCTCGTGGACCGTGCCGCGCGTGAGCACGATGGTCTTGCCGTCGAGATCGCGCAGCGAGCGGATGCCGCTGCCGCGGTGGACCAGGAGCTTGGTGCCGGTGACAAAGATGGTCGGCGAGAAGGCGACGATCTTGCGCCGCTCGGCCGTGTTCGTGGTCGAGCCGCATTCGAGATCGATGGCACCGGAACTCACGAGCTCGAAGCGGTTCTCGGGCGTCACGGCCCGGTATTCCGCGGCGAGATCCTTGCCGACCTCGCGGGCAATCGCGTCGACGACGACTTGGCAGAGGTCGAGCGAATATCCGATCGCCTTCCTTTTTGCATCGAGAAACGCGAACGGCGGCGAGTTCTCCCGGTATCCCAGACGAACGACACGGGTCTCGTCGATCCGCTTCAGCGTGGCGGAGGCATAGGTGGCGACCAGGGCGCCGGTTCGCTGCGCGACCGCCGGGCCCCCAATAAGCGTCGCGCAGACCGCCGCGACGACGGCTACCCGCCATGCCGGTGCCCTACCGTTCTCATTCGTCATGGGGATCCTCCCCTCGCAGATCGATGTCCGACGCCACGCTCTTCGGCACCTTGAGGCGTCTTGTTGTCACCGGCTCCGCGGCACTCGGCGACGGAATCTTCCGCACGTCGTCGGGCAGCCGGTCGCGCGAATTACCATCGATTCTGCGCGCTTCGGGACAATTCTGTCACCCATTTCAGGAATGTTCAGTAGTCGAGGTCCCGGATTTTGCACCCATTGAGTTCGGCGAGAATTCCGGGCAGCACGGGAATGAAGCGCTCGCCGTGGCCCTGGATATTCGCGAGCTGGTACGTCTGGTTGACCGCCTGCGCGATGAACGCAGTGGCCGGGGCGCTCTCGGCCAATTTCGCGTAATAGCGCATGTCCTTGCCGGCGATGCGCAGCGGCCCCCGCAGATGGCTGTCGTCGCCGTCGAGCACCCACGGCATCATCATCTGGAACATCTTGCTGTTTGCGCCGCCGGCGGTGACGACGTCATAGAGTTTGCGCAGGTCTACCCCGAGCTTGGCCGCGGTCGCCAGGGCTTCCGCGATGACGCCGCTGGTGCCGATCGCGATGAAATTGTTGATGAGTTTCAGCGTGTGCCCCGCGCCCAGTGCCCCGGCTTCGATAATCGTGTCGGCATAGCATTCGATGATCGGTTTCAGTTCGCGCACCGTCTCCGGTTCACCGCCGACAAACGTGCTGAGCTTCCCGGCTTCGGCTTCCTTCGGTGTCCGGCCCAACGGCGAATCGGCCATCCGGATGCCTTGCTTCGCGAGGTCCGCGCCGATGCGTTGCGTGCTGCGTGGGTCGGCGGTCGTCGAATCGACGACGATCAGGCCCTTGGCGGCCCCTTCGAGCACGCCGCCCGCACCGTAGATTGTTTGCTCGACCTCGACCGTCGACGGCAGGCACAGGAACAGGACGTCGGATACCCGGGCGACATCGGCGGGCGTTTTCGCCTCCCGCGCGCCGAGCGCGACAAGGTCGTCGACCGGCACGCGGTTGCGGTGGCCCATGATCGTCAGCGCGTAGCCCTTCTGCAATATGTTCTTCGCCGCGCCATGCCCCATGAGTCCGACGCCGATGTAGCCTATGCGTTGCTTCGACATGATTCGATTTCTCCGTTGTGAGATGGCAAGGGCACGACATTGACGAACTAATCATTCGGGTCGAGGACAGCACGGATGAAGCTTTCGAGTTCGGGCGTTTTCGGCGCCGCGAACAATTCGCGCGGCGGGCCCTTCTCCCAGATGCGGCCCTGGTGCATGAACACCAGCGTGTCGGCGGTGCGCCTGGCGAATCCCATTTCATGCGTGACGAGCACCATGGTCATCCCCGAGGTAGCGAGGCGCTCGAGGACTTTGACGACGTCGCCCACCAGCTCCGGGTCGAGCGCCGACGTGATCTCGTCGAACAGCATCAGGCGCGGCTGCATCGCGAGTGCACGCGCGATCGCGACCCGCTGCTGCTGGCCGCCGGACAATTGCGACGGATACGCGTGCAGCTTGTCTTCGAGGTCGACCTCGCGCAGCACGTTCAGCGCAATGCGCTGCGCTTCGGCGAGCGGAACCTTGTTGGTGATGGTGGGCCCCAGCGTGATGTTGCGCTCGACTGAATGGTGCGGAAACAGGTTGAGGCTCTGGAAGACGATGCCGATGTGCCGCCGCAACTCGCGCAGGTCGGCGCCGCCGGGCGGCAGCGGTTTGCCGTCGAACACGATCGATCCTCCATCGGTCGTCTCCAGCCCATTGATACAGCGCAGCAGTGTGGTCTTGCCCGATCCCGAACGTCCGATGACTGCGATGACCTCTCCCGCCTCGACGTCGAGCGACACGTCGTCGAGGACAAGGTTCGACCCGTAGCGCTTACGGATGTTGCTTAATGCCAAGAGTGGCATCAATCCTCCTCTCGAGCCGCAACGCCACCAGCGATATCGGCCAGCACAGCACGAAGTAGAGCCCGGCAATCAGCGGATAGACGATCATGGGTTGGAAGGTGACGTTGACGATCAGCTGGCCGGCGCGGGTCAGCTCGACGAAGCCGATGATCGATGCGATCGACGTGCCCTTGATCAACTGCACCAGAAAGCCGACCGTCGGCGGGATCGCGATGCGAAAAGCCTGCGGCAGGATCACGTGGCGCAATTGCGCCGCCGGCGAGAGCGGGAGCGCCGCCGCCGCCTCCCATTGCTGCCGGGGGATGGCCTGGATCGCGCCGCGCCAGATTTCGCCGAGAAACGCCGCGGCATACATCGTGAACGCCAGCGTGACTGCGGGCCACGGGTCGATGCGAATACCGGTGAGCACGGCCAGGCCGTAATAGGCGAGGAACAGCTGCATCAGCACCGGTGTCCCCTGCATCACGCCGATGTAGGCGGCCGCGATTCCGCGCAGGATCGCGTGCGACGAGGTGCGCGCGATAGCGAGCAGGAGACCACCAATGCCGCCGCCGACGAACGCAATCAGCGACAGCACCACGGTCCAGCGCAATGCACCGAGCAGGAACAGGAACTCCGGCCAATCGAAGTCGCGGCTCATCGTGACCAGGGCTGTTGCACCGGGCGCGCGCGCTCGAACACCGTCCAGTAGATCGCGTGCAGCAGCAGGCGGGCGCCGATCGCCATGAGCAGATACATCGCGGTCGCGACGAAATAGAACTCGAACGCGCGGAAGGTCGTTGATTGCAGGGTGTTGGTCACCGCCGTCAGTTCCTCGGCCGAAATGGCGGCGACGATCGACGAGCCGAGCATCAGCAGTACGAACTGACTGGCGAGCGCCGGATACACGGTGCGCAGTGCGGGAAAGACGATGATGTTCCGGAAAATCTGGAGCCGGGTGAAGCCGAGCGAATAGCCCGCTTCGATCTGGCTGCGCGGAACCGCCTCGATACCGGACCGGATGATCTCGGTGGCATAGCCCGAAAAGTTGAGACTCATGCCAAGCAGCGCCGCCGTGATTGCCTCGAAGCGGATGCCGATCGCGGGCAACGAGAAATAGATGATGAAGAGCTGAACCAGAAACGGCGTGTTGCGGATGACCTCGACGTACGCCGCAATGGCCGCACGCAATGGCCGCGGGCCCGCGGTACGCAGGAACGCGAGCAGCATCGCGATGACGAACCCAAGTGCGAACGCGCCGAGCGACAGGCGAATGGTCAGCCACGCACCGTCCAGCAATCGCGGCAGGTGATCCCAGACGATGCCGAACTGGAAAACATACTTCATCGCCTAGCCCCGCCGCCGCGTTCCACGCAGCGCGCGTCGAACCTTCAAAACGCGGGCAGGTCGACCAGTGCCACTTCGGTATACTTCTTGTAGATGTTCGCCAGAACACCGTTCTGCCTGTTCAGGAACACCCACGTCCTGAGAAACTGGAGCAGATCGAAATCGCCCGGGCGAACGGCCGCCGCATAGTAGGCAGTGCGGACAGTGAACTTGTTTTCGATTTCCGCCTTGGCGTTGCGGTCGCTGACCGATTTCGCGGCGAACGCGGACATGCCGGCGGCGTCCACCTGGCCCGATACCATCGCCTGCATTGTCGCCGCGATGTCATCGAAGAACACCATCTGCGCACCTTGTGGCGCAATAGGGGGAACGCTCGCTTCCTCCAGGGTTGCACGCGTCAGTCCGATCTTCTTGCCAGCCATGTCCGCGGCATTGCGGATCTGGACTTTTTTCGCTCCGGCGATCACGATCGACAGGGCGCCGTGCGGCGGCGCGAACATCACCGTCTTCGCGCGATCGAACGTGATCGAAAGCGACGAGATCGCGACGTCGGCGCGACCGGCCAGCAGCGCTGGAATGCGTTGCGGGCTCGTGACCTGCACGAGCTCCAGTTCGACGCCGAGATCCTTCGCCAGCTGCCGCGCGGTCTCGATTTCTGACCCGTCGGGCTGGTTGTTGCGATCGAGGATGCCGAACGGAGGTGACGTGACTTCTGCCGTCACCCGGATCTTCTTTTCCTTGATGATCCGATCCAGCACGCCGCCTGGCGCGAGCGCGGGCGCTGTCTGCGCCAGCGCCCGCGTCGACTGCGTGACCGCGGCAATGGTCGCGAGTCCTGCTGCGCCGCTTACGGCGGCGCCAATCAACATGTCTCTGCGTTTCATGGTGGTTCCTCCTGTGGGTCGCTCGATTTGTGGTGATGTCGCGCATTTCCCGGTCGTGTATTCAGGGCGCGGCCGGGTCACCCGTTCGCGCATTGGCAAATTCCTGCGTGAGCGCATTTCTCAGCACGGCAACCTCGTGCCCGATGCAGATGCAGCGGAAGCCCCGGCGCAGCGCAAGCAGTGCCGCTCCGCCGCTGGTCACAAGCCAGCCCAACGGTTTTCCGGCCGCCGCAGCGGCCGCGAGCAGTCGTTGCTCGGCGGCGATATATCGCGGGTCGTTGAAATCCTCTGCGCAGCCGAGACTGTCCGACAGATCATAATGGCCGAGCCACCCAAGGTCGAGTCCCGGTGTCGCCAGTATCGCTTCCGCGTTCTCCACGCCACGTGCCGATTCGACGAGGGCGATGGTGAGGATCGCTTCGTTGGCGGCCTGCATCTTCGGGCGCGCCGCCCCGCCGGTATAACGATCATGCGCGACGCCAAAGCCCAGGCCGCGCCGCCCCTCCGGCCGATAGCGGCACGCCGCGACCAGCGCTTCGGCCTGTTCGCGTGTTTCGATCATCGGCGCCATGATGCCGAGTGCCCCGGCATCGAGCACCGGCGCGATCAGGTGATACGCGCACGCGGTCACGCGAACCATCGGTACAATGCCTGCCTCGTGCGCATGAGCGATCTGCGCCTTGATGGTGTCGATTGAGACACCACTGTGCTCCATATCGAGCAGCACGAACTCCGCGCCCGACGCCGCCAGTACCGGCGCCAGGCCGGGCGTGAAGAATTCGAAGGCCATCACGCCGAACGCATTGCCCCCTGCGCGCAGTCGTTCGCGCACGGGGTTGGCGCGCATCGATGTCGCCTGGACACTCATGACGCGAAGCGCTTTGGCAGCATGATATTCAGCGTGCGCACGCTGTCGGCAATCTGGCGGCGCGTCACGCCGTCGAGCGGAATACCGTCGCGTTCCAGCTGCACGCGGCTGCGGCGCTCGATTTCGCCGGGCAGCAGGACTTCTCCGCCCGGCGTGATGGGAGGTGAGGCCTTGACCCACGCCGCGAGACGCGCGATCTCCGCCCTGAATGCCTCCGCACCACAGAAGGCTTCAGCGTCGAAGACCAGTGAAAGCATGTTGTTGACCAGTCGTCCCGCAGTTGCGTTGCCCGGGTTGGTCGTCTGCCCGCCGGAAAGCGCACCGGCGAAGATTTCGCAGAAGATCGACAGGCCGTAACCCTTGTGTCCGCCGATCGGCAATAGCGCACCCACCGGCGGCCCATAGAACACGGCAGGGTCCAGGTTGGGGCGCCCCTCGCTGTCGATCGTACATCCCGGCGGCAATAGTTCGCCGTGGTTTTTCGCGACCTGGATCTTGCCTTCGGCGATCGCCGACGTGGAGATATCGAGCACCAGCGGCGCGCCGTCGGGACCGGGCGCGCTGGCGGCGATCGGGTTCGCGGAAAGCCGGCGGTCCGTTCCACCGTGCGGCGCGACGAGTATGCCGAAGCCGGAAGTATTGACGAAATGGATCGACGCCAGTCCGGCCTGCGCCACCTGCTCCGCCCACGCCCCGATGCGACCGAGATGGCCTGCATTGCGTATCGACATCGCGCAAAAGCCGGACTGCTGCGCCTTGGCGATCGCGAGGTCCATGGCTTCGTGCCCGATCACCTGTCCATAGCCGAACTGCCCATCGATGACGGCATTGCACATCGTTTCGCGCACGACGACGGCGTGCTGGTTGGCGATCACCATGCCTTTGGCGTGCCAGTCGACGTACTTGGACACGCGAATGACGCCATGCGATTCGTGTCCGGCCAAATTGGCGTCGACGAGATGATCACCGACGATTCGCGCTTCGCCCTCCGCCGATCCCGTCGCGCGGAACACTGCAGCGACGAACGCGCGCAGCTCGACAACTGGAATGCGGTAAGCAGACGGATCGGCGCTCATGGTCATGGGCTATCCCAGCGCAGCCTCGATCAGGCAGCCGAACTCGCGCGCGAAATCGACCGAGACGCGCGCGTGCACTGCGCCCTGCTTGTCGAGAAAGCGCTGCGTGCCGCGCACGCTGAACACGCCCTCGTGCCAGATGCCCGGATGGATGTAGAGCCCCTGCCGGCCGTCGAAGCGGAAGCAGACAAAGTTTTCCGGCCTGACATCGTCGCCGGGAAGCGCCAGCGGAACCAGGAACGGCGCCTCGTCGAGGGGAAAGAACAATTGGCCGCCGTCCGGATGGTAGTTGGCGTGCCAGAGCAGGATGCGTGAAGGGTCGCGCGTGTGTGCCCGGTCCGCGACGGCCGGATCGACCGCGTACGCCAGTATGTAGTGGCCGCCGACGGCTTCGTTACGCCCGAACAGGACATCGCCCTGCCACTGCGCAACGAAGATGCCTTCCGTCGTGCCGCCCTGATCGCCCGTGTCCTCGTCGACCGGACGCCTTCCGGAGGCAGGCCAGCGCACAATCTCGACCGCGCAGCCCTGCGGATCGTCGACCAGATGACCGTAACCGCGCAACATCGCCGCAGTCGCGTCCACGATCGGCATGACGACATGGGGCAATCCCGCAGGCAACTCCGGCCGCAGGAAATCGAAGACGGGCGACATGTACAGCGGGAAGTTGCGGCGGTGCTACTCGGGCGGAACCTCGCCGGGAACGGGAGGAGGAGCCAGCGGATCCGCGGCGGGCACCGCGTGCCGCTCCTGCTTGCGCAGACGTTTCTCCTCCTGCTTTTTTTTCTTCTCGAGTTCCTTTTGCCGCTTCTGAAACTGGAAATTCGGTTTTGCCAACGCATCACCTTTCGTAGGCTGAGAGCTTGACCGTACTCGGCCGCAACTGACGTCGGTCTGAAGGCCGACTAAGGCATGGCCGATTCGCACCGGGTGCGAGGCGCATTGTAGGGTTATTGCGGTCGCCCCCGCCAGCGATTTTCAGTTGGCCGAGCCCTCTTTCACGGGCTCAGTCGGCGGCGTAGCCGTGACGCCTTGGGGCTGGATTGCGGCACCCTGCGGTGGCGTCCACACGTCCTGCAGCACGGCGAGCAGCGCACGTACGACCGGATCCTGCTCGCGCGATTGCAGGTAGATGAACCACAGCGTGGTCGCAACCCGAGCGTCGCGCCAGAGGCAGATCTCGCCGGCGGCGGCCATGCGCAACGCCGCCTCCTCGCGGATCAGCGCAACCCCCAGCCCTGAAGCTACCAGCGAACTGACGACCACCTCGTGGTCGGCGCCGATCAACTTGGCCGGCTTGGCGCCATGCATGTGGAACAGCGTTTGCGCCAGCTGATGGTGGGTACTCACATTGGGTGGCAGGATCCACGGTTCAGCGGCGATTTCGGCCCACCCGGCGTGTTCGATGCGATCGCGCCACGCGGCAGGCGCCGCAACGCGATAACCGATCTCGCGCAAGGCCATGCCCGCCACCTGCGGGCCGTGCAGGTCCCCGTAGTAGAAGCTTCCATCCAAGGTTCCCTGGCGGACGTGCTCGAGCGCCACCCCGGTAATTTCGTGCTTGAACTCGATTTCGAGCAGCGGATAACGCGTGACGGCCGCCGTCATGAAGTCGCCCAGGCGGATGAATTCCGGGTCGGACAATGTACCCAGCGTGGCCCTGCCGCCGACCTCACCCTTGAGCGAGCGCGCCTCTGCCTGAAGCACCTGCGCGGCGGCAAGCACCTTCTCTGCTTCAGCAAGCAGCTTCCGGCCGGCCGGCGTGAGCGTCATCCCGGCCGGCGTCCGCTCGAACAAAGGGAGGTCGAGTTCGTCCTCCAGGGCCTTGATTTGCGCCGACAGCGCTGGCTGGCTGATGTGCAGCTTTTCCGCAGCCCGGGTCAGGTGCCCGGCTTCCGCGACCGCCGCAAAACTCTTCAGACGATTGAACTCCATCGCCCTCGATCGTGCATGAACATGTTAGGACTATAGCATATTTTGTGCATTGCAGCAATCACTTAGGTTCGATCGGTACCCCCTATGAGCCTTATCAGTACTCGCGATTGGACTATTGAGGGCGCCGCCCGCATCTTGGCATTGTGCGATGCACCATGATCGCCTCAGGTATTGAAAGGAGAGGGAATGAAACGCGAATATGTCGTACCGGACTTGCTGGCGTCGATGACTGCCGACGCGCTGTTTGCCGGGAAACCCGAGCTACAGGCCGTGCAGCCCGCCCCTCGGGTGCAGCCTTCGATCTTCAGCCTGGGCCGCTGGTTCAAATCCGAACCCGCCCGTAGCGGTGCTGCGATCGCGCCGCGGGCGCCGGGCTTGGCGCTGGATGACGACTGGGTGGGCGGTTGGTATGCCCGGACCCGATTGCTTCAGGCAGCGACGCCGGCGAATTTGCCAGAGGGCAGCGGGGCCAGCGCCAATCCCTCCTCCTCCGGCGTCGAAGGCGGCCGGTCCAAGGAAATTGTCGACGTCGTCACCCAAATAAAGGACTTCTCATGAAACTGGTCACGAAATTCCTCGATTGGCTCAACGCGGCGGTTGTCAAAGCAGAGCGCAAGCGTCGTGAAGGCTACCTGGCCAGCTCGGCGAATACGTACGAACTCGAGCACCGCATGCGCATGCTCGACCGCCCGGACACGTCGATGATGCGCGGACTGTAACCGCGCGGCGTCAGTGGCTGACCTTGCCGACCGTAGCACCTGACTTGCCGACCAGGAAGTCGAGGTCGACGCCCTCGTCGGCCTGCATAACGGTTGCGCAATAGAGTTTGACCCAGCCGCGGTCGGCGTGCGGCGGCAGCGGCTTCCACTGCTTGCGGCGGCGTGCCAGCTCAGCGTCGGAGATGTGCAGGTGCAGCTTGCGCCTGGCGACGTCGAGTTCGATCAGGTCGCCGTTCTGCACCAGGGCGAGCGGACCGCCCGCCGCCGCTTCGGGGGCGGTGTGCAGCACCACGGTGCCGTAGGCGGTGCCCGACATGCGCGCGTCCGAGATGCGGATCATGTCGGTGACGCCCTTCTTGAGCAGCTTCGCCGGCAATGCAAAGTTGCCGACCTCCGGAAAGCCGGGATAACCCTTCGGCCCGCAATTCTTGAGCACGAGGATACTGTTCGCGTCGACCTGCAACTTGGGATCGTCGATGCGCGAATGCAGGTCCTCGATGTTCTCGAACACGACCGCGCGCCCTTTGTGCTTCAACAGTTTCGGCGTCGCCGCCGAAGGTTTGATCACCGCGCCCTTGGGCGCGAGATTCCCGCGCAGCACGGCGATGCCGCCGTGCGGCTTGAACGGTTTCTCGAGCGGCGTGATCACCGCCTCGTTGTAATTAACGGCGTCCCTGGCGTTGTCCCACAGCGTCCTTCCGTTGACCGTGAGCGCTTTCTTGTGCAGGAACTTGCCGATTTCGCGGATGACCACCGGTAACCCGCCCGCGTAGTAGAAATCCTCCATCAGGTATTTGCCGGACGGCATGAGATTGACCAGGCACGGCATGTCGTGGCCGAGCCGGTCCCAATCGTCGAGCGACATCTTGATACCCACGCGCCCGGCGATCGCGAGCAGGTGCACCACGGCGTTGGTCGAGCCGCCGATCGCGCCGTTGACCATGATCGCGTTCTCGAACGCATCCTTGGTCAGAATTTTCGACATCCTGAGGTCCTCGTGCACCATCTCGACGATGCGGCGTCCGACCATGCGCGCAAGCACCTTGCGGCGGGAATCGACGGCGGGAATCGCAGCGTTGGTCGGCAAGCCGATGCCGAGCGCCTCGACCATCGACGCCATCGTCGACGCCGTGCCCATCGTCATGCAGTGGCCGGCCGAACGCGACATGCAGGACTCGGCCTCCACCATGTCCGCTTCGTTCATCTCGCCGCGCTTCATCATTTCGGTGAATTTCCACACGTGCGTTCCCGAACCGATGTCCTCGCCGCGGAACTTGCCGTTGAGCATCGGGCCGCCGGAAATGCCGATGGTCGGAAGATCGCACGACGCGGCACCCATCAGCAGCGCCGGCGTGGTCTTGTCGCAGCCCATCATCAGCACGACGCCGTCGAATGGATTCGCGCGGATCGATTCCTCGACGTCCATCGCCACCTGGTTGCGAAACAGCATCGTCGTCGGGCGCATCACCGGCTCGCCGAGGCTCATCACCGGAAACTCGAGCGGGAAGCCGCCGGCCTCGAGCACACCCGCCTTGACGTGTTCCGCCAACTCGCGAAAGTGCGCGTTGCACGGCGTCACTTCGGACCACGTGTTGCAGATGCCGATGACCGGGCGGCCGTCGAACAGGTCGTGCGGGAAGCCCTGGTTTTTCATCCATGAGCGATGCACCAGAGCGTCGCGGTCGTGGCGCCCGAACCAGATCGTCGAGCGGAGCTTGCGTTTGTTGCCTTTGGACGATTTCTTTTTCATGTCGTGAGCCGCGCTCCGGATTGCTGGTCGAAGATGTGCACCATGGTCGGATCCACCGCAAGGCCGATCTTGTCGCCCGGATTCACACTCGGTCGCCCATGCGAAACCAGCACGATCGATGCGTCGCCCGCCTGGAGCAGCAGTTCGGTCTCGGCGCCCGTGGGTTCGACCACGGTCACTTCGGCGGCGACGCTGCCGGCAGCGCCGCTGCCGGCAAGCGACAGATGCTCGGGACGGATGCCGTAGGCGACCGCCTGGCCATCGCTGCCCGCACTGTTACCGAGTGGCCACCGCACCCCGCCTCCTGCCTCGACGTACGCGCTGCCATTTGCGCGCCGCAGCGTCCCGTTGACGACGTTCATCGCCGGCGAGCCGATGAATTGCGCCACGAACAGATTGTCCGGCCGATCGTAGAGCGCCAACGGCGTGCCGATCTGCTCGATTCGCCCGTCGTGCATCACGACGATGCGGTCGGCCATGGTCATCGCCTCGACCTGGTCGTGTGTGACGTACACCGTCGTTGTCTTCAGCCGCTGGTGCAGGGATTTGATCTCGGCACGCATCGCCACGCGCAGCTTGGCATCGAGGTTCGACAGCGGTTCGTCGAACAGGAACACCTTGGGATCGCGCACGATCGCCCGCCCCATCGCCACGCGCTGCCGCTGCCCGCCGGACAACTCGCGCGGGAATCTCGCCAGATAGGGTTCAAGGTTGAGGATCTTCGCCGCGCGAGACACGCGCTCCTGAATGACCGATGCCTCGGCCTTGCGCAGCTTCAGGCTGAATGCCATGTTGGCGGCAACGGTCATGTGCGGATACAGCGCGTAGCTCTGGAACACCATCGCGATGTCGCGGTCCTTGGATTCGACGTCGTTGACGATCTTGCTGTCGATCGCGATCGTGCCGGCGGAAATTTCTTCCAGTCCCGCTAGCATGCGCAGCAGCGTCGACTTGCCGCACCCCGACGGCCCGACCAGCACCATGAACTCGCCGTCCTTAATGTCGAAGCCGATGCCGTGGATGACCTTGGTGCTGCCGAAACTTTTTTCGATGTTTTTGAACGATACCGATGCCATGGTCGATGCCCAGAAGTCAGTTATGGAGGATGAGTCCGATACGAATCAGCTCTTCACCGCGCCGGCAGTCAGACCGCCGACCATATAGCGCTTGAAGGTGTAGTAGATCGCTGCGGGCGGCAGCGCATAGATCAGTCCGACCGTCATCAGCAGTTCCCACGGCGAATCGTCCGCGGCCAGGAAATTACCCAGAGCGACACCGAGGGTTATCTGCCTGTCGTTCGAAAGCAACAGGAACGCGTACAGATACTCGTTCCACGCCAGCAGCAGCGAATAGGTTCCGATCGCGACCAGCGACGGCATCATCAACGGCAGGTAGACCAGCCGGAACAACTGCAACGGCGACGCACCGTCCATCTTCGCGGCTTCGTCGAGCTCGTAGGGGAGCTTGTCGGACGCTTGCTTTAGGACCCAGATCGAGTACGGCGAAGCGATGGTCACCATCGCCAGGATCAACGCCCACTGGTTGTTGAGCAGGCCGTAGTTTCCCATCGTCTTGTACATCGGCACTGCCAAAAACGCCGCCGGAATGAAGTACGTGAACAGCGCGAGATTCATCATGGTCCGGCCGCCCCTGACCTTGAGCCGGCTGATCGCGAATGCCGCAAAGGTGGCGACCAACAGGGTCAGAATGCCGACGCTAACTGCAATCAGCAACGAATTCCAGAGCTGCAACCAGAAATGGCTCAGGTAATAGTGCTTTTCGCCGAAGACAACTTCGAAATTGTGCAGCGTCGGATGGTCGGGCCACAGCTTGCCCCCGAACGCAGATTCCTTCGGCGAAATCGAGAACAGGAACATGTGGTAGACCGGCAGCAGCGTCCAGATGAGCAGCGGAATGCCGACCAGCAGCAGCTTCGCTTCCGCCGTCACGTCGCGCAGCTTCATTTTGAAAGCCGCTTCATCATGAAATATACCAGCGGCAACACCAGCGGCATCGCACACACGATCGACGCCATCGACAGGTCGACCTGATCGAGGCGCAAATATCGGATGCCGAGCGTCGCAAGCACGTGCGTCAGGTCCGCCGGGCCGCCGCCGGTCAGCAGATACACGCTGTTGAAGTCACCCAGCGTCCAGATCATCGACAGGATCGTGCACGTCAGATACAGCGTGCGCATCGACGGCCACGTGATGAACTTGAATTTCTGCCAGTTCGTCGCGCCGTCCACCGCCGCCGCCTCGTACATTTCCTTCGGGATCGCCAGCCGCCCGGCGATCAGGATCAGCGTCCAGAACGGCAGCGTTTTCCAGATGTGCACCAGAATCGCCATCCCCAGCGCAATCGTGGGATCGTTGAGCCAGTTCGGTCCGTCGGCGCCCGTAAACTCGAAGATCAGGTGGTTGATGATTCCCCATTCGGGATTGAGCATGAAACGGATCGACAGGATGGTCGGAATCGACGGCACCGCCCACGGCAGGATGAATACGAGCGACAGCCACTTGATCCACGTGCGCGGCTGCACGAAGAATCCCGACAAAAACAGCGCGACGATCATCTTGAAGTTGATGCCGACGATCAGGAACACCAGCGTGTTGACCACCGATCGCGCGAAGATCGGGTCGTCGATCAGCTTGACGTAGCTCGCGGGATGGCGGGCCAGCCAGAGCCCGTAGCCCACCGGATAGATCACGAACACGAGGAACACTAGCGCGTACGGCGCCAGCATGATCAGTCCCCAGGTCTGCCAGGGGGACAGACGCTTCTTGGCCGGGCCCACCGGAAGGGCGGGGTCGGTTCCGGGCATGACGAGCGTGGCCATCTCGCGTTCCCCCGACTGCGACTGGCGAAGGCCGGAACCCGCCCTGGATTCGCTCCAGGTATCGGCGGTGAGCGAAGGGTCCACCGCCCGTTCCTTCCCTCTCCCAGCGCCTACGGGAATTCCCGCTCAGCCGACGACCGTCTTGATGCGCACGATCATCTCGTCGACGGCCTTGTCGACCGGGACATTCTCGTTGACGACGCGATTCATCGCCTTCGCCCACACGTTCTCGTTGTTGAGGATGGTGAACTTGTAGTTCTTGGTGAACTCGAACGTCACCGTGCCGGCGTGGAACTGGTTGTACACCGACAGGCGATGCCGGTCCGCCTTCCAGAATGGGCTCTCCGCCGCCTTCTTGGTCACCGGATACCAACGCCCGAGCGAGCCCTCGACATAAGGCGTCAGGTTCTCGTCCTGAAGCAAGAACGCCACGAACTCCTTCGCCCGCTTCTTGTTCTTCGACGCTTCGAAGATCACTCCGGTCTTGACCGCCGCCCGATACACCATCTTCGCGCCGTCGGGCTTGTTGGGGAAGCCCGCCGTGCGGATCAGCTCGTAGTAGTACTTCTTCGCCTGCGCACGCTGCTCGGGAGTCAGCGTCTCGTTGTTGGCATCGTCAAGCCATTTCGCCGCGATCGAGATCGTCGCGTTGTGCGTCATCACCGTCGTCTTGTTGTGGAAGGCTACGTTGTTGTCGGGGTCCTTCCACGACGTCGAAGAGGGCGGCGTGCAACCCTCCTTATAGACGTTCGTATAGTCGGTGAGCGCGCCGATCAGGCCCTGCCGGACCTTCGGATCATCGACCAGCAGCTTGCCATTGTCATCCACGAGCTTTACGTTGTAAGCATCGGCGAAGGTGAGGAACGAGTAAAACGAGTCGCTGGAATCGACGCCCATCGGCTGGCCGATGCCGTAGATGCGCTGCCCGGTCTTGGCTCGCGAGGCCGGCTGCACCTTGTTGCACCAGAACGACCAGTACGCCTTCCACCCCGTCGGAATGTCCGATTCCTTGAATCCCGCATCCCCTAGCATGTCGATCCAGTACTCGATATGCATCGTCTGCTGCTTCAGTGGGAACGCATAGTAGGCGCGCTTCTTGGTCTTGTCGTTGTACAGGTACACCGTCTCCAGCGTGTTCGGCAGGAATTCCGCCTTCATCGGCGTAAGGATATCGGTCAAGTCCTCGAGCTTGCCGTCGTAGGCCCACTTTCCGGTCACCTGGAAGTCGTACACATCGGCGTACGCTACATCCGGCGGCGTGCCGGCGTCGAGCGCAGCCACCGTCTTCGGAATCATGTCCTGGACAGGGTACTGCGACAGTTCGACCTTGACCTTGGTCTTGTCCTCGAACTTTTTGATCGCCGCGAACAGCGCGTCGTCCTCGGATTTGTAAAATCCCTTCACCCACCACACGGTGAGCACTTCCTGCGCCAGCACCTGTCCGGCAAACGCCAGCGCACAACCGGCAACGATGCCGGCAAATAGCTTCTTCATGGAATCCCTCCTATTGCAAAAATGGACTGCGGATTCTAACTGCGTAGCTCTGCGGCTCTTCGGCCAACGCTCCGTGTCAGCGTACGGGCAACGCCCGATACTGTCAATCGCGCGGGACTCACATCACAGCCCCCAAATACCAGGGCACGAATTCGTTCTGGCCGTAACCGTGGCGCTCGCTCTTGCTCTTGGCGCCTGACGCCGTGTCGAGGATCATCTGAAAAAAGCGCTCGCCCATTTGCTCGACGCTCGCCGTGCCGTCGACGATTTCACCGCAATTGATGTCGATGTCTTCTTCCTGTCGATTCCACAACGCGGTATTGGTCGACAATTTGAGCGATGGCGACGGCGCACAACCGTACGCCGAGCCGCGGCCCGTCGTGAAGCAGATCATGTTGGCGCCGCCTGCGACCTGTCCCGTTGCCGACACCGGGTCGTAGCCCGGCGTGTCCATGTAGACGAAGCCCTTCGCGATGACAGGTTCCGCGTATTCGTAAACGGCGACGAGGTTGGTGGTGCCGCCCTTGGCGACCGCGCCCAGCGATTTTTCGAGGATGGTCGTCAAGCCCCCGGCCTTGTTGCCTGGCGACGGATTGTTGTTCATTTCACCTTTGTTGCGCGTGGTGTATTCCTCCCACCACTTGATGCGCGACACGAGCTTTTCGCCGACGTCGCGCGACACCGCGCGACGCGTCAGCAGATGTTCGGCACCGTAGATCTCCGGAGTTTCGGAGAGTATCGCGGTGCCACCATGACGCACGAGCAAGTCCACCGCCGCGCCCAGTGCCGGATTCGCGGTGATGCCCGAGTAACCGTCGGAACCTCCGCACTGCAATCCGAGAACGAGATGGCTAGCGGGGACCGTCTCGCGCTTGACATTGTTCGCGTGCGGCAGCATTTCCTTCACCATGGCAACGCCCGCCGCAATCGATTTGCCCGTGCCGCCGGTATCCTGGATGCTGAAAGTGCGCAGCAGCGCGCTCTCTTCGAGCTGCTCCGCGCCGAGCAGCGCGTTGATCTGGTTGGCCTCGCAGCCGAGTCCGACAATCAGCACGCCGGCGAAGTTGGGGTGTCTTGCATAACCGCCGAGCGTGCGGCGCAGCACCTGCATGCTCTCGCCCTGGACGTCCATGCCACAGCCGCTGCCATGCGTCAGCGCGACCACGCCGTCGACGTTGGGAAATTGCGCGAGCGCATCGCCCTTGAACGCGTCGGCGATGCCGTGCGCCACCGTGGCCGAGCAGTTCACCGTCGACAGGATGCCGATGTAGTTGCGCGTTGCCACGCGGCCCTTGTTGGGACCATCCGCGCGCACGATGCCCTGGAACGTCGCGGGCTTGTCGACGAACTGCGTCGGCTTGGCGTCCACGCCGAACGCGTAGTCGCGACTGAACTCGCCCATCGCCAGGTTGTGGAGATGAACATGTTCGCCGGGCGCGATCGGCCGCTTGGCGAAACCGATGATCTGGTTGTAGCGCTTCACGGGCTCGCCGACTGCGATGGCGCGCGTCGCGACCTTGTGGCCAGGCGGGATCAGGCCCGATATCGCCACCTTCTCGTCGATGAGCGTGGTGCCCGACACCAGTTGCTGGCGGGCGATGACGACGTCGTCGTTGGCGTGGAGCCGGATCGTGAAGGATGTTTTGGTCAGCATGGGATTCTCCGCGCGCCGAAAGGTGGCGCTGAATGCTTAGAGTGCGTTTGCGAGCAGCCGTTCATCAATAGAAAAGATGCGGCAACCACAGCGATATTGCCGGGATGTATGTCACCAGAATCAGCGCGACCAGCAGCGGTACCAACCAGGGCAAAATCGCCATGGTCGTTCGCTCGAATGAAAGGTTGGCAATGCGCGCCAGAACGAACAACACCATGCCCATCGGCGGATGAAGCAGGCCGATCATCAGATTGAGCACCATGATCAGCCCGAAATGCACGCCATCGATGCCAAGTTGATGCACCACCGGCATCAACACGGGAACCAGGATGAGGATCGACGCCGTGGGTTCGAGGAAGCAGCCTACGAACAGCATCAGCAGGTTTGCAAGCAGCAAAAAGACCCACGGACTGTGCGTGAACGACAAGACCCAGGCCGCGAATGAATCCGTGACCTTGGTTACCGTAAGGAGCCAACCAAAAATGGACGCTGCGGCGACGATGAACATGACAGTCGCCGTCGTCTCGATGGTTTCCATCGACACCTTGATCAGCATCTTCCACGACAGCGTGCGGTACCAGACCATGCCGAGAAACAGCGCCCATACGCAGGCGGCAATGGCGCCTTCGGTGGGCGTGAAGATGCCACTGGTCATGCCGCCAACGAGCAGTACAGGCGTCATGATCGGCAACACGGCTTCGAACCGGAATTTCCAATCCGCCGCCAACAGCAGCAATAATCCAACGGCAACCGCAAGATTGAAGGAGGCTCCAAGTTGGATCGCGCCCCATATAGCCACCGGAAAAATGACCACGATGAGGAATTCGAGCATTGCCTTGCCCACGCGTGGCCACTCGAACGCGATGTCGCCACCCCATTTGTACTTCCACGCGTAGTAGCTGACCGTCACCATCATCAACGCAGCCATGACAAAGCCGGGCATGATCCCCGCGAGAAACAACTGACCGACGGAGACGTCGGCCATCATTCCGTAGATAACGAACGGGAGCGACGGCGGAATGATCGGACCCATGGTCGATGACGCTGCCGTGACGCCCACAGCGAATTCAACGGGGTAGCCCTGATCCTTCATCGCCTTGATTTCGATCGTACCGAGCCCCGCGGCTTCCGCGATCGCGGTACCCGACATGCCGGCAAAGATCATCGACGCGATGACGTTGACGTGACCCAGACCCCCACGCATCCAGCCGACCAACGCCAGCGCAAAGTTGTAAATACGTGTCGTGATCCCCGCGTTGTTCATCAGGTTGCCAGCGAGAATGAAGAATGGGACGGCAAGCAGCGGAAAGCTGTCGATGCCGCTGATCATCCGGTGCACGACAACGAAAGGGGGGAGGTCGCCGGTCAGTAGCACATAGACCAGTGCAGCCCCAGCCATGGCGATGGCGACGGGAACACCCGTCGTCATCCCCGCGAGAAAACTGCCGAGAAGGACTGGAGTCACGCGCCTTCTCCCGGGTTCGTAGCGCCTTCCAAGGGATTGAGCGCGCTGTAGCCGCGTCGCCAATTTTCAATGGCGACCTGAACCGCGCGAACGGCACTGCATGCAAAACCAAAAAGGCACGCGCCGTAGACGAGATTCATCGGCAAATCGATGATCGTCATGCGGTAGCTGCCCATCTTCTGCATCATCAGCCACGTCAGAACGACTGCGTAGGCGAAGAACGCGAGCTGCACGACATCGACAAATGTCGACAAAACACGGCCGGCTGCGCGAGGAATCAATCGATACAGGAAGTCGACGTGTATGTGCCGGCTGTCGCGCACCGCCGCCGCGAGGCCGACGAACACCGTGCATATCAGCAAGTAGCGCGCGATTTCTTCAGTCCACGACGCCGAGTCGTTGAGAAAATATCGAGTAAAGAATTGGTAGCAAACATTAATCGCAAGAAGCCAAAAGAACGCAAGGGCAATCCAGCCCTCCACGCGATATATGGACAGGTCAATCGGCGCGTCGGCAAAATGTACATGGCCAGTAGCGTCGAGGACGTGGTCGTCTCCCGATATTTGCGGTGCAACGGGTGCCTTCTTTTCCATTCGCCTTCGTTCCTGTAGCCTCGGTGCTTATCGGGTCGACACTAATGCGGTTACGGTCGTCGCTCCCGAGCAAAACGCAAATTCGTCGTTCCCGCGAAAGCGGGAACCCGGTGCCGTTCGTTGCAAGCCACTGGATCCCCGCTTTCGCGGGGATGACGTCGGGCCCTAAGCCGCGCGTACCGCGCGGCTTGGTCCGACGTCACTTGATCGCCTGGATCTTGTCCCAATCGGCCTTGGAGTAACCCATCGACTCGAACGTGACGCTCTTCAGCACGGCGTCCTGAAAAGATTTCTTGTCGACGGCGGTCACCGTCAGTCCTTTCTTGCGGAATCCGTCCGCGAGTTCGGCCTCGCGCTTCGTGATCTCCGTCGTCGCGTTCGCCGCGGCTTCCTGCGTGACCTGCGTGAATATCTGCTTTTCCTGGTCGCTCAGTTTGTTCCAGACGTGCGGCGCCACCTGCGTCGCCAGCGAGTCGACGATGTGCCCGGTGAGGATGATGTTCTTCTGCACTTCGTAGAACTTCTTCGCTTCGATCGTCGTCAGCGGATTTTCCTGCGCGTCGACCGTGCCGTTTTGCAGCGCGAGGTACACCTCCGCGAACGCGATGGGCGTCGGATTCGCGCCGCAGGATTTCGGCAGCGCGAGATACGCCGGCACGTCCGGGACGCGGATCTTCAGGCCTTTCATGCCCGCGCAGTCGGTGAACGCCCTGTTGGAAGACGTGTGGCGGACGCCGTAGTAGGTCATCGCCGTGATCTGAATGCCCGTCTTGCTGCGGTATTCGTCCGTCATTTCAGTGAATATCGGACTCTTCGCGTATTTGATCAGGTGGTCGCCATCGCGAAACGTGTACGGGTAGTAACCGACGCCGATGCGCGGCATGGTGCGCGCGGCGAACGACAGGCCCGAGATGATCATGTCCACCGTGCCGAGCGTCAGCCCCTGGTTGATGTCGGATTCCTTGCCCAGCGACGATGCCGGGAACACGTCGATGTGGTACTTGCCATTCGTACGCTTCTCGATCTCCGCTGCGGCCCACACCGACCACTTGTGATACGGCTCGGAAGTCTCGTACACGTGCGCCCACTTGAGCTTGGTCTGCTGCGCCAGTGCGGTACCCGATGCGATGCACATCACCCCGACGATCAAGGCCACTTTGCCAATCCAACGCATGGTGCTCCTCCTGTTGTATGTATCCTGGTTCATGCTGCAACGAGTTGCACTTTCGTGCTTTGCGTCTTGTCTTTGGCAAGTTCGAACGCCTTGACCGCGTCCTTGAGCAGAAACTGGCCGGACAAGAGCGGCTTGACGTCGACGCGACCCGAGGCGATGTACTCGACCGCCCAGTCGAATTCGATGCCCCAGCGGAACGCGCCCTTGAAGTCGAGTTCCTTGCTCATGATTTCATTGACGACGAACGGCAGCGGTTCGTGCGGCAAGGTCCCGATCTGCACGATCGTGCCGCCGCGCTTGGTCGCGGCAACGCACGCCTTAAGCGCCGCGAAACTGCCCGATGCTTCGAACGCCACATCGAATTGCGGTGACGCGAGCGCGTCGCTTTCCTTGTCGCCGCGAATAGTCCGCGACGCGCCGACCGCGCGCGCCGTCGCGAGCGGCCGGTCCAGCACATCGGACACGGTGACCGACGTCGCGCCGGCAAGCCGCGCGGCGATGACAGTCAGGCAGCCGATCGTGCCGCCGCCGGTCACGAGCACGTTCTTGCCGAGCAGGTCGCCGGCGCGGTTGACGCCGTGGAGTCCGACCGCAAACGGCTCGGCGAAAGCAATTTCTCCGAGGCTCACGTTGCCGGTCACGGGGTAGCACTGGCGCTCGGCCATCACGAAGTATTCGCAGAACATGCCCTGCACGTGCGGATACAGGCTGGCGCTGCCCAGGAAGCGCATGTTGCGGCACAGGTTCTCGCGGCCTTCGCGGCAATAGTCGCAATGCCCGCACGCGTGCGACGGGCTCACCGCGATCTTGTCGCCGACCTCGACGCGGGTGACGCCGGCGCCGATGCGGGCGACCACGCCCGAAGCTTCATGCCCGGGAATCAGCGGTTCGCGCACGACGAAGCTGCCGTTGCGGCCCTCGAAGTAGTAATGCAGATCGGACCCGCAGATGCCACCGGCGCCGAGCCGAATCAGCACCTGGCCCGCCGCGATCGTGGGCTCGTCGGCGGTTTCGATGCGCAGGTCTTCCTTGGCGTGAATGCGGCATGTCATCATGATGCGTCCCTCCTATTGAATCGCGTCCCAGCCGGTGCTGAAGCGCTTGTGCGCCTGGTTCAAATGACGCTGCATTGCCGCGCGTGCACCGGCCTGGTCGTGCGCGGCGATGGCCTTGAGCACCGCACGATGTTCGGCGAGCGCGGCCTCCCACAGTTCCGGCGAGTCGTAATGATGCTCGAGTTGCTTGTACAGCGGCCCCGTGCGTTCCTCCCACAGCATTCTGACCACCTGTACCAGCGCGCCATTGGCGGTCGCCTCGGCGATGCGCAGATGAAACAGACGATCGCCGGCGAGCGGCTGCTTCCCGGTCCGGTGTTCATCCTGCATCAACTCGAGCGCCTCCTCGATCGCGGCGATGTGCGACTTTTTCGCGGACTTTGCCGCCAGCGCTGCGCATTCGCCCTCGATCATCCAGCGGGCGCGCAGCAACTCGAACGGCCCCGACGCGGCCTGAATTTCCCCCGCGCCGCTGCCAACGCGGCTGCCGTTGAGCACATAGATGCCGGATCCGATCCGGACCTCGACGAGTCCCTCGACCTCCAGCGCGATCAACGCTTCGCGCACCGACGGCCGCGACACGCCGAGCTGTCGCGCAAGGTCGCGCTCCGGCGGCAAGCGCGACCCCGCGGGGAATTCGCCCGAGCGGACCAACGTGCGAATCTGATCTGCGATCTGACGGTAGAGCCGGCGTGGTTCGATACTATGGATCGGCATGGGTACCGCTGGTGCGCCGACCGTTGGGACATCATCGCCATCGGCTTTTCTGGCAACGTGCTAGCTAATCAAAAACCTGCCAATTGGTCAAGTGGTTTTACCAATTTCCCGGCAAGTCTTGCTACACTATCGAGTTCGAACGCAGGGGGAGAACGGGCTTGGGTGAACGCCTCGCAGGCAAGACCGCGCTGATTACCGCGGCAGGACAAGGTATTGGCCGCGCGACCGCGCTGGCGATGGCGCGCGAGGGCGCCAAGGTGATCGCGACCGACCTCAGCCCCAAGCTGCTCGAGACCTTCGCCGGTGCCGCCGGCATCACCACGCGCGTGCTCGACGTGCTCGACGATGCGGCGATCAAGAAAGCGATCGACGAATTGCCACCGCTGTCGGTGCTGTTCAACTGCGCCGGCTTCGTGCACAACGGCACCATCCTCGAATGCGGTGCCAAGGATTGGGATTTCAGCTTCAACCTCAACGTTCGCGCCATGTACATGACGATCAAGTGCGCGCTCCCGGGGATGTTGCGCAACGGCGGCGCCAGCATCATCAACATGGCCTCGGTCGCCGGATCGATCAAGGGCATCCCGAATCGTTTCGTGTACGGCGCGAGCAAAGCCGCAGTCATCGGGTTGACCAAGGCGGTGGCAGCCGACTTCGTGACCAAGGGCATCCGCTGCAACGCGATCGCACCGGGCACCGTCGACACGCCATCCCTCGACGAACGCATCAAAGCCTACCCGGACCCGGTCGAAGCGCGAAAGGCATTTGTCGCGAGGCAACCGATGGGCCGTCTGGCGAAGCCGGAGGAGATCGCGCCGGTCGTCGTGTTTCTGGCGTCCGACGAGTCCGCATTCGCGACCGGCAATGTCTATTCAGTCGATGGTGGCATGACGATTTGAAACGGGTGCGGCATTTTTCGCTGCACCTTTCGCATTGCATTCCTTAGGAGATAGTGATGAAACTCGTACGCTATGGACCCGCCGGCAAGGAAAAACCTGGTTTGATCGACGCCGACGGCAAACTGCGCGACCTGTCGAGCAAGGTCAAGGACATCAACGCCGCTACGCTTGCGCCGGGTGAGCTCGCCAAGTTGCGCAAGCTCGATACCAAAAAGCTACCGCTGGTCAAAGGCAAGCCGCGTTTCGGCCCCTGCGTGGCGACGCCGTCGAAGTTCGTCGCGATCGGCCTGAACTACATCGATCACGCCAAGGAAACGGGTTCGCCCATTCCTGAATATCCGATCGTCTTCTACAAGGCCGAAACGTCCATCGTCGGCCCCAACGACAACATCATGCTACCTCCCGATTCGACGCACACCGACTGGGAAATCGAACTCGGATTCGTCATCGGCCGGACCGCGCGGCACGTTCCGCTGAAGGACGCATTGAAATATGTCGCCGGGTACTGCCTCATTAATGACGTCTCCGAGCGCCACTACCAGTTGAAGCTGAGCGGCTCGCAGTGGAGCAAGGGCAAGGGTTGCGACACCTTCGGGCCCATCGGACCGTGGCTCGCCACGACCGACGAGATCAAAGACCCGCAGAATCTCGACATGTGGCTCGACGTCAACGGTGAGCGCAGGCAGACTGGCAATACCAAGACCATGATTTTCGGCGTGGCCCAGCTGGTCGCCGACGTGTCCAAATACATGACGCTGTTGCCCGGCGACGTTGTTACCACTGGCACACCGCCGGGCGTCGCCATGGGCATGAAGCCGGAGCCCAAATACCTCAAGGCTGGCGACGTCGTCACGCTCGGCATGAAAGGCCTGGGCGAGCAAAGGCAAAAGGTCGTCGCCTACAAGAAGGGTCGCTAGGGAAATGAGGCGAGCGGTGTTCGCAGAACGGCGCCGAGGCAGTGGGGCGCCGCATGCCGCGATCGTGTTGCTGGCGATCGCGGCCATGTTTGCGCCGGTCGCTGGCGCCCAGAACTACCCGAGCAAACCGGTGAAGCTCGAAGTCGGGGCGCCCGCGGGCGGCGGCACCGATATCGTCGCGCGCATGCTCGGCGACAAACTGGGCGAGTCGACGAAGCAGAGTTTCGTCGTCGACAACCGTCCGGGCGCGTCGAATACGATTGCCGCCGACTTCACTGCCAAGTCGACGCCGGATGGCTACACGCTGCTCGTCGCCACGACCACTGGCCAGGCGATCGCGCCGCACCTGATGAAGCTCAATTTCGACACATTGAAGGACTTGACCCCTGTTGCGCTGGTCATGGTCGTGCCCAACGTGCTCGTCGTCGGGCCGGCGGTCACCGCCAAGGACGTGCGCGAACTCGTCGCGCAAATGAAGGCGAAGCCCGACAGCTTCAACTACGCGTCGTCGGGCGCGGGCAGCACGCAGCATCTCGCCGGCGAAGCGTTCAAGAAACTCGCCGGCGTGCAAATGACGCATATCCCGTACAAGGGGAGCAGTCAGGCGCACGCCGACCTGCTCGGCGGTCAGGCGCAGATCATGTTCGACACCACTTCGTCGGCGATCGGTCAGATCAAGGGCGGCAAGCTGCGCGCGCTGGCGGTGACGTCACCCAAGCGCTCGCCCGAATTGCCGGACATTCCCACGCTCGCCGAGGCCGGCTTCCCCGGGCTGGAAATGACCACGTGGTACGGCGTGTTCGCCCCTGCAGGAACACCGAAGGATGTCGTAACGAAGCTGTACGCGGAGATCATGGCGGCGCTCAAGTCGCCGGACGTGCAAAAACGCATCATCGGTCTCGCCGGCGAGCCCGGCGCGATGACTTCCGCCGAATTCGCCGAACTCAATCGCGCCGACTACGACCGCTACGGCAAACTGATACGCGACGCCGGGGTCAAATTGGAATGAGCGCGGCGCGCGAGGCGAAGCCGAGCAAGGCCCGGAGGTCGCCTAGGCGAGCGGGGCGAAGCCCAGGCGCGCAGCGCGCGTCAGCGAGCGATGGCGGCCGCCGACGCGTCGCACCTTCGATCAACGCTGCTCGTTCGGAGGCCGCCCGTCGCCGCGCGATTGACGCGAGGCCGACA
>Ga0209890_10000202_pt1 | contig 27497 bp, 19 predicted proteins | sample OrgsoiDNA2013049_FD_185799 | JGI IMG/M metagenome (GOLD analysis project Ga0209890, IMG submission 185799) | Permafrost soil microbial communities from the Arctic, to analyse light accelerated degradation of dissolved organic matter (DOM) -... | ecosystem: Environmental > Terrestrial > Soil >... | reverse complement strand
AATATCAGCCTGATCAACCGTCGACTCAGCTCGCCCTCGGCCCGTCATTTCCTGATTCGTCGCCCAACAAGAGAGAAGACACACCGACAACGAACGTCACTTAGAACTTGCGGGGTCGTTCCATATCAACGACCTGCCGTTCAGCAGCGAACGCCAAGGTCGTGTTCGAGCGTACCACGGCCGCGAGGAGCCGCGGGCGCAGCCCGCGGTGTCGCGGCATGAGCCTACGCTCGCGCGGAAAGGTGTGGCGTTCGTCTGCTGCAACGGCCGGTTCGGCAGCTCACGGACGGCGCCTCCGGAGGACGATCATCGAGAGCACGCCAACAAACAAGAGCACCGACGCGACCCGAGCGACGCTCTTCGAGCCCGGGATCACGCCAGGGAGGACCATCAAGAGCGACGCTGCGATCAGCACGCACTGCTCGACAATCACTCTCCGACTGTCACCCCGTTTGAGCCCAACCACGACTGTTGCGACGCCAAGGGCTAGAAAGACGACGAAAAAGAAGACGTCTCCTACCGGCCCAATCGACGTTTCGCTCGTGTTCGCGCCCATCCCTGGCTCCAGTCTGCCGAACTTTGTATTAACCCGCAGTCTCTCGCTGCCCTAAATTTTCGGCAAGCAAGGGGTTACGTGAAACGGGCAGCTCGTAATCCGGCGTGATCGCTTCGGTATTGTCTCCGGGGGGTGCGCGAGGGCGCTCTTTGGCGGTCTGTCTAATACAGGAGAAACGCAGCGTGGGTAGGTAACGGATCGCGAGCCTGGAGGACTGGAGGCTTCTAACGGCCGGTGGCGGCGGACGTGGCCCGGGCCCCGCAACGATCGCCGGGCTGATCTCGCTGTAGGGTGGCCCGATGCGCTAGCGTTTCAAGGCGAGAGCCCGGAGATCCATTGCCTGATCGTGTCGAGGCCGGTGCTGTCGACCAGCTCGGTCGCCAGCGGCGGCATCTGGTCGTCGGTCCCGCGAGCCGACATGCGGGCGACGATCGCGCTCTGATCCGGCTGGCCGGGCGCGACGCGGACGGTGATGGCGCCGCCTCGCCAGTACTGCAGCGGCACGTTCACGATCGATCGATAGACCGCCGACGCGTCGAGCCCCGTGTCGGCCACCACCGATCGCAGGACCATCTGCGTGTCGGGCCAGGAGGTGCCGTTCTGGTTGTGGCAGTGGCCGCAGTTCGCGTGCAGGTAGCCGAGCGCGGCCGCCGTGGCCGGGTCGGCGCCCAGCGGATAACCGCCCGCGGCCGGTGGATTCGACAGCAGGCCCGCCGCATTCAGCGACTGCAGATTGGGCTGCAACGACGCAGCCGACAGCTGGATGGCTGAGAACCCGAGCACGCGGCCGACGTCGCCGCGGTGGCATTCGCCGCAGTCCTTCTGCGCCGGCGCGTCGTGCATCGTCCCGGCGATGTTCTGCTGCCCATCCGGCGCGAAGTCGGCGTCGGTCTGGTCGGCGTTCCAGACGAACGCGCCCAGCCAATAGTCGTCCGGGCCGGTGCCGTACCGCTCGACCAGGCGGGTCTCCAGCAACACCCCGTTCAGCGAGAACTCTTTCCAGAACTGGGTCCCTATCGGGAAGACCCAGTGGTCCATGTTCGACGTGTCGATCTTCGTCCCCGGCGGCAGGCGGATCCAGCGCCGCTTGGTGGCGCCGTCCGACCAGAGCTTGTAGCCAGGCTCGAACAGGATCGCCGACGGGTCGACCGCCAGCGACGCGAGGTCGCTGTAGAAGCCGGTCTCCGACAGGTGCTGATAGCTCGGGCGCGGGTAGGGCGCCGGCGGGGGCGCGGCGTCGACCGCTGGCGCCCCGTCGGCGGCGTCGGCCGCAGCGTCCGTGACCGTGACGGGCGTGTCCGAAGTGACCGCCGCGTCGTGAGGCGCCGCGGCGCCGCCGCTACACCCAAGCGCGAGCAACGAGACGGCGACGGCGGCGCAGTTCGCCGCCCGTCGCGCCGTCCCTGACTTATTGGCCGCCGGCACCGCCGTTGCCAGCACTGCCGCTGCCACCGCCGCCAGCGGCTCCGCCGGCCGCGCCACCAGCCGCGCCGCCGCCGCCCGCCTTGCCGCCACCACCGCCAGCCGCGCGGCCGCCGCCAGCCGCGCCGCCGTTACCACCCGCGCCGCCGACCGGAGGCGACCCCGGCGGCCAGCTGCACATGTCGACGATCGTGTTGGTCACCGGCGGAATCGAATGGATGTAGTTGGCGATGTCGTTCGCGTCCGAGTCAGTCAAACGCCCAAACGCCCCGTTCGGTCCGACCGGCATCGGCGGGCAGATGCCGCTGCCGTCCTTGGCCTTCCCCTTCTTGAGGACGGTCACGATGTCGGACACCGCCCAGGTCCCGAGGCCCGTCGCGCTGTCGGAGGTGATGTTCTTCGATACCGGGTGAATCATCAGGGTGCTCGCGAACAGCGCCGAGAAGTCCTCGCCGCCCGCGAAGAAGTGGGCCTCGTCCAGAACCGTCGCCGATCCGGGGTCGAGGTGCTTGGTGTGGCACTCGACGCAGATGCCGCCCCTGGCCGCCAGGTACTGCCCGCGCATCGCGCTGGCCAGGTTCGGGTAGGTGGCCGGGGGCACCGGCAGCTTGGTCACGTCCAGCGGCGGCGCCGGCGCCGGAACGTCGAACGAGGCCCCGCGCCGCGGGATCGTGTTGCTCACGCCCGGCACGGTCCGCAGGTAGGCGACGATCGCGTCGGCGTCGTCGGCGTCCATGTTGTGGAAGACGTAGTACGGCATGAACGGGTTCAGCGGCTCCGAGCCGGTCGCGGTGGGCCGCAGGCCGTTCTGGAACATGTTCTTGATCTCGTCGTCCGTACGGTTCATGAGGCCCGTCGGATCGTTGGTCAGGTTGCGCGTCGGCAGCGCGTCGCCGTTCGGCAACTGGATGAACGTCGCGTTGCCGGCCAGATAGTGCGTCAGGTCGGGACCGGTCGCCGTCTGCGGCGTGTGGCAGTCCCCACAGGCGTTGACCGCGTCGACCAGGTACTCACCGCGCGCCTGCTTGGCCGTCAGCACGACCCCGCCGGCTGCTCCACCGGCAGCGCTCCCCGCGGCTCCACCGGCGCTCCCCGCCGCACCGCCCGCTGCCCCGGCCACCCCACCATCGGCGCCACCGGTCTTGCCCTTCGAGTTCGAGTCGCTGCTACAGCCGACCGACCCGCCGGCGAGACCTGCGACGGCCATGACCAGTACAATCCCCCTCAGCGTCCCGGCGTACGATTCTTCGCGCATGGGCGTGAGGGTTCTCATAGCTGAGCCGTGGCGTCTACAAAATTGACGATGGTTGACACCGAATTAACGAAGCGCCGTATGCGACCCCATCTGAGGGGCATCGGACGCGCGATCTCTCAACTGGACGTTTGAGGTTCGGTCGCGGAGGGCGTGCCGCGCGCCGCGGTGCAGGCTTCGCAGGGGCAGTTCGCGCGCAGCTCGCGGAAGTTGTAGATGCCGGTCGAGTGGCCGTCGCTCCACTGGATCAGGATGGCGTACTGACCGACGAGCTCGATCTGCTTGGCCTGGACCTGCGGCGGAACGGTCGCCGGCTCGAGCAGCGCCCGCCCCGAGGTCTCCTCGATGCACCCGGCGCAGCGGCAGGCGAGCCGCAGATCGCGCGCGCGGTAGCGCGTCTCGTGGCCGTCGTCCCACTTGAAGGTGATCGTCGAGCGCAAGAGGCCGACGATCTCATCGGGCATCGGCATGTCAGCGGGCCTTTCCGTTTTCGTTTTTGCGCGCGCGGCGCAACAGCAGCTGGAGGAGCGGCGCCGCGTGCAAGGCCTGCACGAACCCGCCCCCCTCGACCATCGCCTCGATCTTCTCGAGCGGGGTGAGGTGCACGGTGATCTCCTCGCTCTCTTCGGGCGCCGCCGCTCCCGCCGTCACCCCCTCGGCGAGAAACGTGTAGGTCAGGTTGTTTTGCAACGCGGGGTTCGCTGACAGCGTCGACAACAGGGACCAACGGCCGCCGCTGTAACCGGTCTCCTCGCGGAGCTCACGGCGCGCCGCCTCTTCCAGCGACTTGTCCTCCGGATCGGTGGTGCCGGCGGGGAGCTCGTAGTGGACGGCGCCGATGCCGTGCCGGTACTGACGGATCAGCACCACCTCGTCGCGGTCGGTCAGCGCGACCACGTTCACCCAGGGCGGATACTCGTTGATCCAGTACTCGGGGATCACCGTGCCGTTCGGCATCTCGACCCGATCGACGCGGACGGTGTACCAGAGCTTCTTCGCCAGGTACTCGCGGGTGAGGACCTTCCAGGGGCCGGGATCGTCGTCGAAGTGATCAGGCATTGGTTGCCGCGATGATGCCACGCGCGCGCTCGAAAACCGCCCGCATCATCGGAGCGGTCAATTTGCCGGTGTTGGTGTTCTGGCGGCTCGGGTGGTAGCAGCCGAGCAGCAGGGGTTGCCCGTCGCCGAGATTCGCCTCGCTGCCGTGCCCGAACGCGGGCCGCGGGCGCGGACGGACGCCGTGGGCTGCTGCCAGGTAGGCGAGATAGGCGTCGTGGCCGATCTTGCCGAGCGCGATCACCACCCGCAGGCGGGGGAGGGCGGCGATCTCGGCGGTCAGGTGGCGACGGCAGCGGACGATCTCGCCTGGCGTCGGTTTGTTGTCGGGGGGCGCGCAGCGGACCGCCGCCAGGATGTAGGCGTCGCGCAGGGTGAGCCCGTCGTCGGCGCTGCGCGAGGTCGGGATGTTGGCGAACCCTGTGGCGTGGAGCGCCGCCGCCAAGAAGTCGCCCGAGCCGTCGCCGGTGAAGACGCGCCCGGTCCGGTTCGCGCCGTGCGCGGCCGGCGCCAGCCCGACCAGCAGGAGGCGCGCCTCCGGATCGCCGAACCCGGGCACCGGGCGCCCCCAGTAGGTGTCGTCGCGGTGCGCGGCCTTCTTCTCGCGCGCGATCTTCTCGCAGTACCGGCGCAGCCGCGGGCAGTCTTCACAGTCGACGATCGCCTGGCGGACGGCGGCCAGTGACGGAGGGGGCTCAGCCCTTGGGATTACCGTCGCTGCTCTCAACCGGATATTCCGCTTCGCGCCAGGCGCGCATGCCGCCGTCCATCGAGATGACGTTGGTGTAGCCCATCTTCTGCAGGTTGTCGGCGGCCAGCGCCGACCTGAACCCGCCGCCACAGTAGAGGACGATCGGCGCGTCATGGTCGGGGATCAACGTCTCGACGTCGCGCTCGAGCACGCCGCGTCCGATGTGCCGCGCGCCGCTCGCCCGGTCGACCGCGAGCTCGCTGTCCTCGCGCACGTCGACGAAGTGGAAGCGCTCGCCGCGGTCGAGCCGGGCCTTCACGGCCGCGACGTCGCACTCCTGGACGCGCGTCTTCGCGTCATTCACCAGCGCGAGGAATCCCGGGCTATGCTTCATGCCGCCGAGATTAGCACTGCCACATCACTGCACGGTCGCTGCGGATTGACACCGCGGTGGCCGCTCTCTTACAAAGGTCTTTGAAAGGTCATTCGTGTCCGAGAAACGGGATTACTACGAAGTGCTGAGTGTCGAACGAACCGTCGACGGCGCTGAGCTGAAGCGCGCCTATCGCCGGATGGCGATGGAGCTGCACCCCGACCGCAACCCCGGCAACGCCGAGGCCGAGCACGGCTTCAAGGAGGCGTCGGAGGCTTACCAGGTCCTCTCCGATCCCCAGAAACGCGCGCAGTACGACCGGTTCGGCCACTCCGGCCCCGGGATGAACTTCGGTGGCGGCGCCGGCTTCCGCGACGTGGGTGACATCTTCTCGGCGTTCTCGGACATCTTCGGCGACATCTTCGGCGGCGCCGCGGGCACCGGCCGGCGGGGTCCGGCGCGCGGTGGCGACATCGAGACGCGCGTCTCCATCACGCTCTTGGAGGCGGCGGCCGGCGTGACGAAGGAGATCACCATCCTGCGCAATACCACCTGCGCCACCTGCGGCGGCAGCGGCGCCGCGCCCGGCACGCAGCCTGAATCCTGCCAGCACTGCGGCGGTCGGGGCCAGGTGATGCACTCGCAGGGGTTCTTGATGATCTCGTCGACCTGCCCGGTCTGTCGCGGCGAGGGGCGGGTCGTCCGCAAACCCTGCACCCAGTGCGAAGGGAGCGGTGTCGATCAGCAGGAAGACACGCTGCAGATTACGATCCCCGCCGGGGTGGAGAACGGCTCGACCTTGCGCTTGATGGGGCGGGGTGAGGCGGCGCCTCGGGGCGGGCAGCCCGGGAACCTGTACGTCGTCCTGGGCGTCGAGGACGACGAGCGCTTCGAGCGCGACGGCGCCGATCTGCACACCGAGGTCGAGGTCAGCTTCCCGCAGCTGGCGCTCGGCGATCTGATCTCGGTGCCGACGCTCGACGGCGACGCCGAGGTCGAGATTGTGCCGGGAACACAGCCGGGCGAGACCCTCTCGCTCACCGGGCGCGGCATGCCGCGCCTAGGCGCGCGCGGTAAGGGGGACGTCATCGCCCACCTCAAGCTGGTGGTCCCGCCCGCCCTCAGCGCCGAGGAGGAGACCCACCTGCGCGCCTACGCGGCGGCGGGCGGCCAACGCGTCAGCCCGGAACGCGGCGGCTTCTTCCGGCGCAAAAAGAAGAAGTAGGAGCCGATCGCGTGGACGGAGCTCGGCTTCGCCGAGCGGAGTCCGTCGCGGGAGGGTGCGGGAACCCTCTCAGGGTTCCCGAGTACGTGGACGGAGCTCGGCTTCGCCGAGCGGAGTCCGTCGCGGGAGGGTGCGGGAACCCTCTCAGGGTTCCCGAGTAAAATGTCCCGGGTGGGACGCTTCGGCGCGGGCGTGCTCGACCTGGTCGCGGTCGGTGTGCTTGGTCTCGGCGCGGGCCCGCAGCGGAACCGTGGGGACCGGCTTCGATCCGTAAAGCCAGGAGTAGGCGAAGTACGAGGCGAGCACCCGTTTGGTGTAGTTGCGGGTCTCGTCGTAGGGGATCGTCTCCATGAACTCGTCCATGTCGAGCTCGCCGCGATCGCCGAGCCAGTGGTCGACGGCCGCCTCGCCCGCGTTGTAGCCGGCGATCGTCAGCGGCGCGGTGCCGTCGAAGTGCTTCCAGAGGAAGCCGAGAAAACGCGCCCCCAGCTCGACGTTCTTGGCGGGATCCAGCAGCACGTCACGCGTGACGGGCGCGCCGTCGGAGAAGCGCTTGGCCGTCTTCACCAGCATCTGCGTGAGGCCGATGGCGTTGGCGAACGATTCGGTCTTCGGCGCAAACGCGCTCTCCTCGCGCATGATCGCCAGCTCCAGCGCCTCGGGGAGCTGGTTGGCTTTGGTGTTCTTGGCCACCAGCGCCGGGAAGGCGCGCGGGTAGGCGAGCTTCCATTTGGCGACGCCGAGCCCTTGCGGATAGGCGAGGCGGTAGGAGGTCACGCCGTAGCGCGGGAGCGAGTGCGAGGCGCTCCAGACGCCGCCTCGGTCGAGCAGCGTGGCGGTGATCCAGAGGAGGTCCTCCCCCTCGGCCCGGGCAGCCGCCGCGGCCGTCGCCGGCGCGTGCTTGTCGGCCGACGTCGCCAGCCCCAGCTTGGCGAGCTCGCGCCGCGCGTCCGACCCCTGGCCCAGACGCCCGAGCTCGACCGCGCGCAGGAAACCCGGATCGCCGTAGAGCGCGCGCGGCGGGAACGACCAGGCCGGCACGTCGTGCAGCCCCTTGCGCAGCGACGTGACCAGCGCCTCCTCGGCGTGGTGGTCCGACGATTTGAGCCGCGCCAGCGCCAGCAGCGCGTAGACCGACAGCGGGTACTCGCGCACCGCGCGCTCGTACCAGGCGCGCGCGTCGTCGTCGTGCCCCTGCTTCTCGAGCACGCGCCCCTTCCAATATTGAACGCGCCCCTCGGCGTACCAGACCTCCTCGTGCGGGACGAGGCGGAGATTCTCGTCCAACCAGTGCGCCGCCTCGTCGAGACGGCCGCCGCGCCAGGCGGCAAAAGCCAGCCGCCAGAGCGCCTCGTTCAGGAGGTCGCCCTGCGGGTAGCGTGTCGGCACCTCGGCCAGGATCTTGGCGGCGCCTGCCTCGTCGCCGGCGTCCGTCGCCAGCTCCGCCATCCTGATCCGCGCGTCGTCGGCGTAGCTGTGGTCGGCGTGCTCGGCCTCGATCCGCGCGTAACGGGCCATCGCCGCGTCGCGGTTCCCGGCCGAGGCGTACGACCGTGCCCCCTGATAGAGCGCCTTGGCGTGCAGATCCCGGTTTCCGGCCTTCGCGCAGATACCGTCGGCCCCATCGAAGAGCGGCGCCGCCCGCGGGCGCTGTCGCTCCTTCCAGACCGACTGCGCGCGGTAAAAGCGCGCCTTGCACTCGAAGTCGGCGTTGAGCCCGGGGGCCCCGAGGGCGGCGGCGAACGCTGACTCCGACTCCACGTTCCGGTTGTGGTCGAAGAGGATCATTCCGCGCGTGACCAGCTCGGCCGCCGTGCGCGTGCGGACCACCGTCGCCTCGGGCGCCGGGAGAACGGAGGCGATCTGCTCGAGCCGGTCGCCGGCGCGCTCGCTCCAGGCCTCGAGCGGCGCCTCCGCCCAGACCCGCCGGTAAAGATTGATGACCTCCTCGCGCACCTCCTGGCCGGGGAGCCGCGCGTCCTTGCCGGGATGCGCCTTCTCGGTCGCCTTCTCGGTCGCTTCGGCCTTCTTGTAGAGTACCTCGGCGTGGCGCAGGCCACGCGGGAACCGCACGAGGTGGCTCTCGACGGCGGCGAGCGCGTCGTCCCAACGGTTGAGCGAGCGCAGCGCATCGATGCGGATCAGATCGGCCTCGGCCTCGGGGACGCTCCCCTTCACCACCTTGGCGGCCCACTCGATCGCGCCAGCGTAGTCGCTGCGTCGCAGCCGGCAGCGGGCGGCGTTGTAGGCATGGTAGGGGGCGAGCTTTGGATAGCTGTCGTAGAGCTGCTCGAACAGCTTCCCGGCGTCGGTCCAGTTCGACTGGTTGGCGCGCGCCAGCGCCAAGAGGTAGGTCGCCGCCAGCCGCTCGTCACCGCCGCGGGAGAGCGACTTCAGCGCGCGGGCGAACCCCGTCTCGGCGGCGGCCCAGTCCTCGCCGCGGAACTTCTCGGCCGCCGCCTTGGCCGCGCCGTGCTGGAAGAATGGCTCCAGCCAGGCGCGGTCGAACGGGACCGGTTTCCCGGCATGCGCCGTCGGCGCGGCGGCGGGAGCGTCGGTGTCGTCATCGCCGACCGGCTGCGCAAACGACGCGTGGACGAAGGCGAAGATGAGGGCGAGCGAGAGCGTCGCCGCGATCGGCGAGCGGCGAGCGATGGGCACACCAACAGACTACGAACCGCCCGCGCCACCTGCAAAAAAGAAGGTCAGGTTTCTCGCACCGCGCGCCCCGGGGGCCGCTTGCGCGGTGCCAGGGGGGCGGCCGGCGCGGGGCAGACGAACCTCATGAGGGCGTGGTCGTCGTCGACCTCCTCGCAGCTCATCTGCACGCCGCGGCCGATCTCGACCATCGGTAGGCTCCCCCGGCTCGACCTCGGCGCGGCGGCCTTCCTGGCTCGAGCCGAGAGTGCCGGCGTCATACCTGGTGGATCGTGACGCGGTTGCGGCCGCCGTGCTTCGACTGGTAGAGGGCCTTGTCGGCGCGGGCGACCAGGTCGGTGGCGTCCTTGACCGCGGGGTCGGGCAGGCCGGCGATGCCGACGCTGATGGTGACCGGGATCGGGATCCCCTCGTGGACGAAGCGGTGCTTCTCCACCGACTTGCGCATCCGCTCGCCGACGATCGACGCCTGGGTGAGGTCGGTGCCGCGGCAGATGACCGCGAACTCCTCGCCGCCGTAGCGGGCGAACACATCCTCGGCGCGCAGCGCGCCGGTGAGCAGCGTGGCGATCTCCGACAGCACCAGATCGCCCGCCTGGTGGCCGTGGGTGTCGTTCACCTTCTTGAAGTGGTCGATGTCGAACATCACCAGCACCAGCGGCGACTGGTGGCGGATGGCGAAGGTCAGCTCGCTCTCCAGCCGGTCGGTGAAGTACTTCTTGTTGAACGCCTTGGTCAGCCCGTCGCGCAGGGCCGATTCGTACATCTGCTTCTGGAAGATCTCGTCCAGGTTGTCGTGGTAGGTGAATTTGAGGATCGTCGTCGATCCGACCAGGATCTTGTCGCCGTCGGCCAGCTCGCGGCGATCGACCTTGAGCCCGTTGCAGAAGGTGCCGTTGGTCGACCCGAGATCCTCGAGGAAGATCCTGTTTCCCTCGACGACCACCTGGGCGTGCTCGCGCGAGATCCCGTCGTCGAGCAGCCGCACCTGCGCCTTTTGCCCCCGGCCGATGACGGTCTTGTCGGAGTCGACCTTGTACATCTCGCCGACGCTGGCCCCGGCCAGGACCACCAAATAGGCACGGTCCCGCTTAACGCCGCCTGTCGGAGATGGTGGCGGTTCGAAGATCTGCGTGCGCTCGTCGGACGCCATCCCCCTCAGGGCGATGGTATCACAACCAGGGCGAAGTCCAGCGGTTGCCCGGGGCCCTACCGCAAAAGCGCGCGGGCAAACTCGACCAGGCGCGCACCTGCGGGACCGAACGGAGCGACCCTGGCGCAGGCCTCGGCGATCAGCATCTCCAGCCGCGCGCGCGCGGCACCCGCGTGCTGACCATGCTCGGCGTCGTCGCGATCGTCGGCGTGCTGGAAGGCGACGCCGTAGGCGGTGCCGTAGCGGGCGAGGGCGGTCACCACCTCGGGGGCGGCGCCGGCAGCGAGCGCGCCGACCTTCAGCGCCGCCTCGAAGAGCGCGGCCGTCTTCTCGCCATGTAGGACCTCCAGTGCTTCGAGCGTTGCGGGGGGGGGCGCGCCGAGGTCCCGGGCCTGCCCGCGCACCATCCCGCGCAGGCCGGCGCCGTGGGCGAGCGCCCGTGCGGCACGGAGGTAGCGCCCGGCCTCGCCCGCATGCTCGCCCGCCTCGGCGATCCAGTCGAACGCCAGCGTCAAGAGCGCGTCGCCGGCCAGGATGGCGGTCGCCTCGCCGAAGGCCTTGTGGTTGCTCGGACGGCCGCGCCGGAAGTCGTCGTCGTCCATCGCCGGCAGATCGTCGTGGATCAGCGAGTAGCAGTGGATGAGCTCGACGGAGGCGCAGGCGAGGCGTACGTCGTCGTCGAGCGGCCCTACCGTTTCGGCCGCCGCCATCGCCAGCAGCGGGCGGATCCGCTTGCCCGGCGCCAGCAGCGAGTAGCGCATGGCTTCGACCAGCCTGCCCGGATCGCCGTCGCCGGGAGGGGCCATCCGCGCCTCGAGCAGCGCCGACAGCTCGGCGCGCCGCGCCTCGACCCAGGAGGCCGAAGTTTCGGAAGATTCGACTGATCCGAATTGGTTGGCGGTCATCAGGTCTGATCGAACGGGGTGACACGGGGCGCGCCGGCGCCGCCGAGCAGCATCTCGACCTTCTTCTCGGCACCATCGAGGATCGCGGTCCCGCGCCGACAGAGCTCCATCCCATCCTCGAACGCGCGCAGGCTCTCTTCGAGCGGAAGGTTCCCCCCCTCGAGCCGGTCGACCATCGCGCGCAGGCGGGCGAGGATCTCCTCGAAGCGCTCGGGCACCGCTTCGGGTTTCGCTTCAGACGCCATCGCGGTCTCTTTTACCTGGAACGCCGCGGCGGTTCCAGACGGTTTGGCGACGCCGTTTGGGGCGTCGGTCGTCGGTCGTCGATCTCGGGCGCGGGCGGTGTATTCTTTCGCCCACCATGGCCGTCGAAACGCCGCCTGCCGAGCTGGGCGCCCCCTGCCCGAGCTTTCAGCTGCCCGCCGTCGACGGCAAGACCTACGCGCGCGACGACTTCGCCGCCTCGCCGGTGCTTTGCGTGATGTTCATCTGCAACCACTGCCCGTACGTCAAGGCGGTCGAGGACCGGATCATCCGCCTGGCGCGCGCGTTCGAAGGGCGCGGCGTGCAGATGGTCGCTGTCTGCTCCAACGACGCCGAGAGTTACCCCGACGACGCCTTCGACAAGCTCCGCGATCGCTGGCGCGACAAAGGGTATGGGTTCCCCTATCTGCACGACGAGGCGCAGGACGTGGCGCGGGCGTTTGGCGCCGTCTGCACGCCCGACATCTTCGTGTATGACCGCGGAAATGACGGTTTGCGCAGGCTCGCCTACCGGGGGCGCATCGACGACTCCTGGAAAGACGAGAGCAAGGTGACGCGACACGAGCTCGCCGAGGCGCTCGAGGCGCTGGTGAGCGGCAAGGCATCGTCTCCCCAACAACGACCGTCCATGGGATGCTCGATCAAATGGCGACAGCAGGCAGCGTGAGCAAGACACCGACGGCGGTGCGCACGGGCGCGCACCCGGACCCGAAGGGGCACTGGCGCGCCTACCTCGAGCGCAAGGGGCTCAAGACCACCCAGCAGCGCGAGGCGATCGTCGACGCGTTCCTACGGTCGTCGGGGCACGTTGCGCTGGAGGATCTCCTCTCGTCGGCGCGCCGCAAGCACCCGAGCGTAGGCCTGGCGACCGTCTACCGCACCGTTAAGCTGCTGGAAGAGGCGGGGATCGCCGAGGCGCGCCACTTCGGCCCGGGCCAGACGCTGTACGAGGTCTCCGAGGGTCGCGCCCACCACGATCATCTGATCTGCGACGCCTGCGGGTTCATCATCGAGTTCGAGAACGACGAGATCGAGAAGCTGCAGGACAACCTGGCCAAGCGGCACGGCTTCAACGTGCTCCGCCACCGCCACGAGCTGTTCGGCCTGTGCGAGAAGGCCCGGGGGATCTCCGGCGGCGCCTGCCCCGCCGAGGCCGCCGGCCGGCGCGGCCGTTCGTAGCGCCGTCAGCTGATTCGCCGGCGAACCCCCACCGCCGACGCCGCCCGAGATCTCGTAGCAATCGGCGGGGCGCACATTGGATTTCCGACTTCGAGTGTCTACGTTCGGGCCTCGGCCGTCGGACCATGCGCCCTCGAAGATCAAATATCGCCAGCCCCACTGGTTTCGAATTGATCTCGTTTCGTTGAGAGTGCCGCACAGACGTCGTTGAGGGTGTGACGTGCCGGGCTTGGGGGAGCCACGGTTCAGCCGCCCCTCTTTTGTTGCTGACGAGCTCAGCCGCCGCCACGCGCGCCGCCTCTGCGAGCGCCGGCGGGCCGGTATTCGACGCCCGAGCACCGCCCGTTACAGAGCCGAAAGGACCGTTCCCATGAAATTCTCGACTGTCGTCCCCGCCCAGCTGTCCCTCGTCGTCCTGGCGATCGTCGCACTGGCGATCGCAGACGGAAGAGCGGCCGCTCAGACGGCGCCCCCCCAGGCCAAGTCGGTCGCGCTCGATCGATTCTCGCCCGGCGAAGCGGGCTCCGGATGGTTCGCGCTCGACACGCTCGAGCTGCGCGGGCGCGGGCGCTGGGATGCCTCGGTGGTGGTCGAGGACGCGTACCATCCGCTGGTCCTGCGGTCGACCGGGGGGGGCGCCGATCAGGCGGTGGTCAGCAACCAGCTGGTGACGTATCTGCAAGGAGCGGTTTTCCTGGCGGACCGGCTGCGGCTGGCCCTGTCGTGGCCGCTGGTCCTCTTTGAATCGGGCGAGCCGGTGGTGGTCGGCGGCGCAGCCTACCCGCAGCCGGAGGCCGGTGTCGGCGACCCGCGCATCGGCGCCGACGTGCGACTGTTCGGAAGCGAGCAGGGGCCTGTGGTCGGCGCTGCCGGCCTGCAGGCGGACCTTCCGATCCACCTCGGCGATCGGCGCTATGGGCGAGAGAACGACCTGCGCCTCGGGCCCCACTTCGCCGTCGCCGGCAAGATCGCCGACGTGGGTCGGCTGGGCACGCTGGTCTACGCTGGTCGCGTCGGCCTCCTGCTGCACCTGCCGCGCGATCTCACCAGCGAGCTCCCCCGGGGAACGGATCTCGAGCTCGCGGGCGCGCTCGGCCTGCGGCTCTGGCGCGATCGGCTGCTGCTGGGGCCGGAGCTCTACGGCGCCACGATGCTCGATGGCAACGGTCCGTTCGCCAAGAGCAGCTCGCCGCTGGAGATCCTCCTTGGCTGCCACTACCGCAACGCCAACGGACTCGGCGCGGGGCTCGGGGTCGCCGCCGGCCTGGTGCAAGCCACCGGCACCCCGCCCGTTCGGTTTCTGCTCGCCCTCGACTTCACACCCCGCACGGAGATCCAATGAAACGCGCCCATTTTGCAGCTCTCCGTCGCTCGGTGTTCGTCGCCTCCGCGCTGTCGGCCTTCGGCCTCGGCTGCGGGGCGGAACGTCCGGGGAGCGATCCGTCCGGCCTGTCACCCGCGGTGAAGATCGCCGCTTTCGTAAACGGCGACTTCGAGTCGAGCGCGATCGGCACCGTCCCCTCGAGCTGGACCGTCCAGACAAAGACCAATCCGTCCATCACGGACACCACCATCGCCACCCCGCCCGGTCCCCAGACGCTGGCCAGCCTGAACCTGGCCACGGGCGGCTACGCCGCGACCTTCGTCGTCGGGGGGACCCCGACCGAGTCGCAGACCGATCCTGACCTCGGCGCTGCGGCTTCACTCCGCTTCCCGAGATACGGGTTGAACGCGGTCCGCGTCAACTACGCCAGCGCCACCAGCACCGCCACCAACGGCGCCAACGCCAACGCCAACGTCCTTCGCCAGACGATGACGATCGCCAACGCCGACGTCGACGCCAGCGACAACAAAGCCCACGTCAGGTTCGTCATCGCGCCCGTGCTTCAGAACGGGGGTCACCCCTACACGCAGCAACCGTACTACTACGTCCAGCTGCAGAATCTGACCAAAGGGAAGACGCTCTATCAGGACTTCAACATCAGCGCCCAGCCCGGCGTCCCCTGGAAGCTCATCGGGATCATCAACTACACGGACTGGCAGCTGGTCGACATCGCGCCCGGAAATGCGGCGCTGGCAGTGGGCGACCAGGTCGAGCTGGTGGTGGTGGGCTCCGGGTGCTCGCCGGGCGGTCACTGGGGACGCGTCTATGTCGACGGGGTCGGCTCGAGCATCCCCGGCATCTACACTTACGCCACCGGTCCGTCGGCCGCCAACGCGGGGAGCAACATCACCTACGTCTTCAACTACAAGAATGGCGGCACCACCCCGGTGGCGACGACGAAGATCGACATCGTCATCCCGACCAACACCACCTTCCAGTCGGTCAGCTTGCCAGGGGCCTGTACCACGCCGGCGATCGGCGCCACCGGCACCGTGACCTGCACGCTCGGCTCGCTGGCGCAGGGGAGTGGCGGCTCCTTCACTCTGACCGTGAAGATCGGCGCGGCGGCGACCGGCACCATCACCAACGGCAACTACAGCATCTATTCGACCGGGACGAACGTGGTGAACCCGCTCCTCGGCCCCAAGGTCCTGACCGCCGTCACCACCGGGGTGACCTACGCCGACGTCGCCATCACCAAGACCGACGGCGTGGCGGCGGTCGGCTTTGGACAAGCGATCACCTACACGATCCAGGCCTCGAACGCCGGCCCGTCGACCGCGGCGGTCGTGACGGTGGCCGACGCGATGCCGGCGCAGATCTCGGGCGTCAGCTGGACCTGCACCGGCGGAGGCGGAGGAAGCTGCACCGCCTCCGGCAGTGGGAGCATCTCCGACGCGGCGGTCTCCCTGCCGGTCGGAGGCACCGCGACCTACACCGTCAATGCCACGGTGATGTCCGGAACGGGCACCGGATCGATCATCAACTCGGCGACCGCCACCGTGGGCGGGAGCGCCAGCGATCCCTCGACCGGCAACAACACCGCGGTCGACACCGACAGCATCGGCGTCCTGCAGACGTTGACGTTGACCAAGACCGGCGCCGCCGGCGGCACGGTGGCCACCGTCCCCGCTTCGATCTCCTGTGGCGCCACCTGCACCGGCGCCAGCGGCTCGTTCGTCAACGGAACGCAGGTCGTGCTGAGCGCCACCTCCGTCGCCGGCGGCAGCTTCACCGGTTGGGGCGGCGCCTGCCTGTCGGCCGGCAGCTCGCCGACGTGCAACCTGACCATGAGCGCCGATCTGACCGTCAGCGCGGCGTTCGTGCCGCCGCCCACCATCAGCGTTTCGAGCGGCGACAATCAGAGCGCGGCGATCAACGCCGCCTTTGCCTCACCCATCAAGGCGCTGGTCGTCGATTCGGCGGGGAATCCCCTGGCCGGCACCACGGTGGTGTTCTCGGTCCCGGCCAGCGGCGCCTCGGCCACGCTGAGCGCGGCGACGGCGACCACCAACGCCGCCGGCATCGCCAGTGTCACGCTGACCGCCAACGCCACCGCCGGAGCCTATCAGGTCAGCGCCGGCATCATGGGCACCGCGGCCTCGACCACGTTCTCCCTGTCGAACTACGGCACGCCGGCTTCGGTGACCGTGGTGAGCGGCAGCGGTCAGTCCGCCGCCGTCGGGACGACCTTCGGCGCGCCGCTGGTGGTGGTGGTGCGCGACGCCGTCAGCCAGATCGTTCCCGGCGCCACGGTGACCTTCGCGGCCCCCACCAGCGGCGCGCGCGCCACCCTGAGCAGCACCACCGTCGTCACCAACGCCACGGGACAGTCGACCATCACCGCGACCGCCGGCCAGATCGCTGGGAGCTACGCGGTCACCGCCTCGGTCACCGGAGTGGCGACCGCGGCCAGCTTCGCGCTCACCAACAGCGCCGGCAGCGGCGTCAACATCGCCGCAACCACCGGTAGCGGACAGAGCGCCACGGTCGGAAACGCCTTCGGCACCGCGCTGACGGTCACCGTCACCGACACCTTCGGCAACCCGGTGGCGGGGGTCGTCGTCACCTTCACCGCACCCAGCTCCGGCGCGCTCGCCACCTTCACTGCCGCGGCGCTGACCAATGCTGCCGGACAGACCAGCGTGACGGCGACCGCCAACACCGTCTCGGGAAGCTACGCCGTCACGGCGAGCGCGCCGGCGGCCACCACGCCGGCCAGCTTCGCGCTCACCAACAACCCTGGCGCCGCCGCCTCGCTGGTCGCCACCAGCGGTGGCGGACAGGTGGCGCTGACGGGAAGCGCCTTCGCGGCGCCGCTCGTCGCCACCGTCAAGGACAGCGCCGGCAACGCCATCGCCGGTGCCAGCGTCGTCTTCTCGGCGCCCACCTCGGGCGCCTCGGCCGCGCTCAGCCCCGGCACGGCGTCGACCGGCGCCGCCGGTCAGACCAACGTCGCCGCCACCGCCAACGCCACCGCTGGGTCCTATTTTGTTTCCGCCTCGGTCGCCGGGGTCACCGCGCCGGTGACCTTCGCGCTCACCAACTACGCCCCGCTGCTGCTGGCCCCCTCGACGGTCACCGTCGCCCCGCGCGGCAACCGGAGCTTCGCGGGGAGCGGCGGTCAGGGCAGCTTGGTCTACAGCCTGTCCACCAACGCCTCGGGCGGCGCGATCAACGCGAGCACCGGCGCCTATACAGCCGGCGCCACCCCCAACGTCACCGACGTCGTTCGGGTGACCGACGCGGCGTCCGCCACCGCGTCCGCCACCGTCACGGTGAGCGCCGGCGTCAGCATCAGCCCGACCTCGGCGGCCGTCGCGCCGCGCGGGTCGAGGACCTTCACCGCCTCGGGCGGCAGCGGCATTGGGTTCACCTTCACCCTCAGCGTCAACGGCTCGGGCGGCAGCATCAACGGCAGCAGCGGGGCCTACCTCGCCGGGGCGACCGCCAGCGCAACCGACGTCGTGAACGTCACCGATTCGCTGGGCAACGCGGCCACGGCCAGCGTGACCGTCGGCGCCGGCGTCAGCATCAACCCGACCTCGGTGGCCGTCGCGCCGCGCGGGAGCAGGACCTTCACCGCCTCGGGCGGCAGCGGGACGGGCCTCACCTTCACGCTGACCACCAACGGCTCAGGCGGCAACGTCAATGCCGCGTCCGGCGTCTACACCGCCGGTTCCACGCCCAACGTGACCGACGTCGTGACCGCCACCGATTCGCTCGGCAACAGCGCGACCGCCAGCATCTCCGTCGGCGGCGGGCTCAGCATCAGCCCCAGCTCGACGAACGTGGCGCCCCGCGAGAGCAAGACCTTCACCGCCTCGGGCGGCAGTGGCGCGGGCATCACCTTCTCGCTGACCACCAACGCCTCGGGCGGCACCGTCAACGCCGCCTCGGGCGCCTACCTGGCGGGACCCACCCCCAGCGTCACCGACGTCGTGAAGGTGACCGACTCGCTCGGCAACTCGGCGACTGCGACCATCACCGTCGGCGCCGGCGTCACCCTCCTTCCGGCCACCGCCAGCGTCCCGCCGCAGGGCTCGGTGATGCTCAGCGCCTCCGGCGGCAGCGGGACGGGGTTCGTGTTCTCGATCAGTGTCAGTCACTCGGGCGCTAGCGTGGATGGGAGCGGCAAATACACGGCCGGCCCCACCGGCAGCGTCGTCGACGTCGTGACGGTGGCGGACTCGGTCGGAAATTCGGCGACCAGCTCCATCACGGTCGGCCCAGTGGTGACGATCCAGGCGAGCGGCACCAGCGCGCCCCCCCGTGGCGCGCTCACCTTCGGGCCGGCCGGCGGCAGCGGCGTGGGCTACAGCTTCACGCTCAGCACGAACGCCTCCGGCGCGACGATCAATGGCGCCACCGGCGCCTACACCGCCGGAGCCAAACCAGACGTCACCGACGTGGTCCTGCTGACCGACTCGCTCGGCAACGTCGCGGCCGTCAACGTGGCGGTCGGCGACGGTGTCTCCGTGACACCGTCGGCGCCGGCGGTGCCGCCGCGCGGCTCCCTCACCCTCGTCGCCATCGGCGGCAGCGGCACCGGATTCCTCTTCACCCTCACCACCAACCTCTCGGGCGGGACCGTCAACGCCACGACCGGTGCCTACATGGCCGGTGGTGTGTCGAACGCGGTCGATCTGGTCACGGTGACCGACTCGCTCGGGAACTCGGTACCGGTGTCGATCTCGGTCGGCGGTGGGCTGGTCGTCAGTCCGGCCACCATCACCGTCGCGCCCCGCCAGTCGCAGACCTTCGCGGCGGCCGGCGGCAGCGGCATGGGCTTCTCTTTCACGCTGACCAGCAATGGCTCGGGCGGCATCGTCGATCCCCACAGCGGCGCCTACACCGCGGGCGCGCTGGGCGGCGTCTCCGACGTCCTCACGGTCACCGATTCTCTGGGCAACAGCGCCCTCTCGACGATCACCGTCACCTCCGGCATCCAGGTCGGCCCGCCGAGCGCGACCCTGGCCCCGCTCGGCCAGCAGAGCTTCTCCGTCTCGGGGGGCAGCGGCGCGGGTTACAGCTTCACGCTCTCCACCAACGCCTCGGGCGGCAGCATCAACGCCGCCACCGGCGTCTACGTGGCCGGCGCGGCGGGCAGCGTGACCGACGTCGTCACGGCAACCGACTCGTTCGGCAACACGGCCACGGTGCTGGTAACCGTCACCGCGCCGTTGCAGCCGGCCCCCAACCAGACCCTGCCCCCGCGCGGCTCCACCGTTCTCGTCGCGACGGGCGGCGCCGGCAGCTACGCCTTCGCGCTCACCGTCAACGGCTCGGGCGGCAGCGTCGATCCGCTCTCCGGGAACTACGTCGCGGGGAGCGCCGGCAACACCACCGACCTCGTCACGGTCACCGACGGCAACGGCGTCACCGCGGTCATCTCCATCGCCATCGGCCCCGGCATCTCGCTGGCGCCGGCGACGCCCGCCGTCGCCCCACGAGGCACGCTCACCTTCACCGCCAGCGGCGGCAACGGCACCGGCTATCAGTACGCCCTCACCGCCGGCCCCTCTGGCGGCCAGATCGATCCCGCCAGCGGTGTTTACCTGGCCGGACCGATCGCCGCGGTCGTCGACGTGGTCGGCGTGACCGATTCGCTGGGGAACACGGCGTCGGTCAGCATCTCCGTCGGCAACGGCCTGGTGCTCGCGCCTGCCACCTCCGCGGTCGCCCCGCGCGCGTCCATCGCCTTCAACCCCATCGGCGGAAGTGGAGCCGGCTACGTCTATGCGCTGGTCTCCAACCTCTCCGGTGGCGCGATCGACACCGCCACCGGTGCCTACACCGCCGGTGCGACACCCAGCGTGACGGACGTCGTCGAGGTTACCGACGGGCTCGGCAACACCGCGATGGCGACCGTGACCGTGGGCAAAGGGGTCTTCGTGACCCCAGCCTCCGCCAGCACCGTGCCGCAAGGAACCGTGACTCTCAGCGCTTCGGGCGGCAGCGGCACCGGCTACGCGTTCACGCTGACCGCCAACGCCTCGGGCGGCGCGGTCGACCCCAGCTCCGGGCGCTATCTGGCCGGCCTCACCCCCAGCGTGACCGATTCGGTGACGGTCACCGATTCGCTCGGTAACACAGCGATCGCCAGCATCTTCGTCGGAGCGGGCGTAACCCTGACGGCCTCCGCCCACACGACACCGCCGCGCGGCACCCTGGCGTTGACCGCCGCCGGCGGCTCGGGCAGCTACACCTTCACCATCCAGAGCAACGGCTCGGGCGCCACCATCGTCTCGACGACCGGTGTCTACACCGCGGGCGCGGCCGGCAACACCAGCGATACGGTGGTGGCCACCGACAGCCTGGGCAACCTGGCGACCCTCCAGATCTCGGTCGGCTCCGGGGTCGTCATCACCCCGAGCGCGCCCGTGGTGCCACCCGGCGGCAGCCTGACCTTCGTCGCCAGCGGCGGCAGCGGCGCCGGCTTCGTCTTCAGCCTCACCAGCAACGGCTCGGGTGGCGTCATCGATCCCGCGAGCGGCGTCTACCTCGCCGGCGCGGTTTCGGATGTCGACGACGTGGTGACCGTCACCGATTCGTTCGGCAACATCAACGCCGTCAACATCGTGGTCGGAAACGGCGTGGGGTTGAGCCCGCACGCGCCGACCGTCCCGCCGCGCGGCACCGTTCAGTTCACCGCCGTCGGTGGCAGCGGTTCCGGTTACGTCTTCACGCTCAGCGCCGCCCCCTCGGGCGGAACCATCGACGCCAGCAGCGGCCTCTACAAGGCGGGCCCGACGCCGAACGTCACCGACCAGGTGACGGTGGTCGATTCGCTGGGCAAGGGCGCATCCGCCCAGATCACCGTCGGTGCCGGCGTCGCGATCACGCCGGCGGCCACCAACCTTTCGCCGTCGAGCACGCTGGCGTTCTCGGTGACCGGGGGGAGCGGCGGTGGCTATCAATTCACCTTCTCCAGCAACGGCTCGGGCGCCACGATCGACGCCGTGCACGGCGACTACCAGGCGGGCGCGATCGGGGGAACCACCGACGTCATCCGGGTCACCGACGCGCTCGGCAACAGCGCCACGGCGACCATCTCCGTGGGCGCGGCCCTGAGCGGCTCCCTCGGCACGGGCACCGTCCCCCCGGGCGGGTCTGCCCAGGTGGTGGTCACCGGAGGCGCGGGACCCTACTCGTACGCGCTGTCGAGCGACAAATCTGGTGGCAACGTCAACCCGACCACCGGGCAGTACACGGCCGGCACGACGGGGAACACCGTCGATGTCATCACGGTCACCGACGTCAACGGGGTGTCGACCACCATCTCCGTCACGGTCGGTCCCGGCATCACGATCGGCCCGGCGAAGCCCAGCGTCGCCGCGGGCGGCAACGTCCACCTGACCGCGGCGGGCGGCAGCGGCACCGGATACACCTGGCGTCTCACCGACGCCTCGGGGGGTGGCACCGTCGATCCGGCGACCGGCGTCTATACGGGACCGCACGGCAGCGCCGCCGGCGGCACCGATGTCGTGCAGGTCACCGACTCACTGGGAAACACGGCCAGCGTGTCGATCGCGGTGACCGCGACCGGCACGACCGGCACGACCTTCCTCTCCGGCGGCGCCTCGGGGTGCGGGTGTCAAACCGCCGGCGCATTCCCCGTGACGCTGGGGACACTCCTCCTCGCGATGCTGGCGCTGACCATCGCCGTCCGTCGCCGGCGCCGTCCGTCGCGGACCTAGTGCTCGCGATCCGAAGTCCATCGATCTTCAGGGCGGTGGCGCCTCGCGGTCAGATCTCCGTCGGAGTATTCTAGAGCGCACGTGAATGACGGTTGGCTTCGGAAGACGAGCGCCCGGCGCCCAAGCACGGTGCGTGCGTGGGCTATCGTGGCCGTCGCCGTGGCGCTCTCGCTGCCTGCGGTTGCCGCACCGATCGAAGATCTCGACGATCCTCCGATCCCGGCACCCGCGGCGACCAAGGCACCCTCCGCGCCCGCGGCACCCAAGCCGCCTGGTGCGCCCGCGCCGCTAGATCCCGACGCTCCGCTCCCGCCGTCGACCCTGACCTCGCCGGCCGCGCCCCGTCCGGCGGCACCGCCCGCGCCCGCGGCGCCGCCCGCGCCGCCGCCACCGCCCGCGACCGGGCCGTTCCCCTGGCCGCTGGCCGCGCCGGCCGCCGGCAGCCACGAGACACCACTCTCCGCCGCGCCGCCGGCGGCGCCGCTCGCCGCCTCGCCCCCCCCGCTCGATGCATTCACCCGGCGCACCAAGGTCGGGGCGTACGGTCAGGTGCAGCTGTTCGTCGACGGCGGGTCGAACGTCACTGCCCAGCTGCCGCTGGCCGCCTTCCTGGTCGAGCACCGGCCGAGCGACTGGGTGCGAATCGCCGCCTCCGTCCAGGTCGAGGAGGGCACCTCGGCCGGAATGCAGCAGGCGCTGGTCGAGGTGGCGCCCTACGGCGCGCTCGGCCTGCGGGCCGGTCTCTTGATCATGCCGATCGGGATCGGAAACCTCTCGCCCGAGCCGACCAGCTATCTGACTGTCGATCGCCCGCTCACCGACCAGCTGATCGTGCCGTCGGTCTGGCGGGAGCTGGGGGTCGGGATCTTCGGCCAGGTCTTCCCCGGGCTTCGCTACGAAGGTGCCGTGGTGAGCGGCCTCGACGGCACGGGCCTCTCGGCGGAGGCGCCGCTCTGGGGGACGCGCGGGGACGGGAGCAGCATCGCGGTCCACGACGCCGCGCTGGTCGGTCGGGTGGAGCTGTACGATCTGCCGCCGGGTTTGATCGTGGGCGGCGGTGGCTACACGGGCGGCGCCAGCCACGGCGTCGCCGCGCTCTCGGGGCTGCGGGTGGCGATCGCCGAGGCCGATCTCCGCTACCACAACCATGGGTTCGACCTGCGCGCCGAGTACGCGCGCCTCTGGGTCATCGACTCGTATCTGGTGAACGACTACTTTGGGCTGCTCGGGCAGAGCGCGGTGCCGTCGCGCGGTCGCGGGTTCTACGTCGAAGCGGGCTACGATCTCCTCCGGCTGGCGACGCCCGATTCGGCGCAGGAGCTGGTGCTGTTCGGCGGCTACGAGAACGTCGATCCGCGCAGCCAGATGTCTCCTTACAACTACAACCCTCCGGCGATCACCGGGCCGGGACAGCTGCCACCCGAGGCGCCGTCGCCCTCCAAGGCCTACGTGCGCGGCGGGATCGACTACCGGCCGCTTCAGTCGGTCGCGCTCAAGCTCGATCTGCAAGTCGCGCTCGATGGCGAGGGGCCGCCGCAGGCGGCACCTTTGATGTCGGCGGGCGCGCAGGCGACGCCGCGTCCGATCAGCAGCGCCGTGGCGGCGGCGGCGCGCGGCGCGACCCGCGTCGGTCTCGCTCTGGCGTTCAACTTCTGATCAGAGATATACGTCGGACGGACTTGATGCGGCCGTTCGTTTCAGCTGTGATCTGCAGCACCCTCTCGCTCTGCGTCGTTTGCCTAACCGTCGCGGGTTGCAAGACCGCGCCAAGCGAGCCGGCCGCTGCGCCGCCGCCCAACGGCGAGGTCTGGGTCACCGATCAGCAGTTGACCGACGGACACATCTCCGTCCAGCCGGTCGGCGTTCACGCCGTCGGCAACGACGTCGTCACCAGCGGCAAGGTGACGTTCGATGATCTGCGGGTGGCGCACATCTTCTCGCCGGTGACCGGTCGAGTGTCGCGCATCCTGGCCGACCCTGGCGCGCGGGTGAAGAAAGGGGCGCCCCTGGTGGCCATCCAGTCGCCCGACGTCGGCAACGCCTTCGCCGATCTCGGCAAGGCCGAGGCGGAGCTGACCGCCGCCCAGCACGAATTCCAGCGCCAGAAGGAGCTCTACGAGGCGCACGCCGGCTCGCAGAAGGATTTCGAGTCGGCCCAGGACAGCCACAGCAAGGCCAAGGCGGAGATGGAGCGCGCCCGCCAGAAAGCGCGCCTGTTTCGCGGGGGCGGCGCCGACGCCGTCACGCAGGAGTTCATGTTGCGCGCGCCGATCGAGGGGGAGGTGATCGCTCGCAACGTTAACCCCGGCGCCGAAGTTCAAGGGCAGTACTCGGGCGGTACGGCGGCCGAGCTCTACACCATCGGCGAGCTGGATCGCGTCTGGGTGATCGCCGACGTGTTCGAGATGGATCTCGCGCGATTGAAGAAGGGGGCCACCGTGACGATTCGGGTCGTCGCCTATCCCGACCAGGTCTTCACCGGCGTGGTCGACTGGATCTCCGACCTCCTCGATCCGACGGCGCGGACGGCGCGCGTCCGCTGCGAGGTGGAGAACCCCAAGCGCCAGCTGAAGCCCGAGATGTACGCCACCGTCACCATCGGCGTCCCGGGCGTTCAGGCGCTGGCGGTGCCGATCGCCGCGATGCTGCGCCTCGCCGACCAGACGATCGTCTTCGTCGAGCAGGGGCGGACGCCCGACGGACGGCTGCGCTTCGTTCGGCGCCTGGTCTCGGCCGGCGACGACGAGGGGACCAGCATGGTCCCCATCGCCCACGGGCTGACGGCGGGCGAGCGCGTGGTCACCTCGGGCGCCATCTTGCTGTCGGGGATGCTGTGACAGGAGAACATCGATGATTTCACGGCTCGTCCGCTTCGTCCTTCGGATGCCGGCCTTCGTGCTGATCCTGGCGGTGGGGCTCCTGGCGCTGGGGCTCTACTGCTACCAGCAGCTCGACATCGAGGCCTATCCCAACCCGGTGGCGCCGATGATCGAGATCATCACCCAGCCGACGGGGTGGAGCGCCGAGGAGGTCGAGCGCTACGTGACCATCCCGCTGGAAAACGGGCTGAACGGAATGCTCGATCTCGACCACATCCGCTCACAGTCGCTGTTCGGCCTCTCGGACGTGAAGTGCTACTTCACCTGGAACGCCGAGTACCACGTCGCGCAGCAGCGGGTCCTGAACCGGCTCGGCTTCGTCAGCCTGCCGCCGGGGATGACGCCGCAGCTGTCGCCCTGGAGCGCCATCGGCGAGGTCTTTCGCTACGTCGTGCGCGGCGAGGGCTACTCGCTGGCCGACCTCAAGACGGCGCAGGACTGGATCCTCGAGCGGCAGTTCCGCCAGGCGCCGGGCGTCATCGACGTGGTCGGCTTCGGCGGAGAGACCAAGGAGTACCACGTCGAGGTCGATCCCTACCGCCTGAAGGGGCACGGGCTGACGCTGAGCCAGCTGGTGAACGGGCTCTCGACGTCGAATCAAAACGTCGGCGGCCAGCGGCTCTCCATCGGCGAGCAGTCATACGACGTGCGCGGCATCGGCATCATCCACTCGCTCAACGACATCCGCGACGTGGTCCTCTCGGCCCAGAAGGGCACGCCGATCCGCGTGCGCGACGTGGCGGAGGTGACCGTGGGGCACGCGCCGCGCCTGGGGATCGTCGGCAAGGATCTCGATCCCGACGTGGTGCAGGGGACGGTGCTGATGCGCTACGGCGGCGACTCGCTGAAGACGCTCGACTCCGTGCACGAGCGGGTCGACTACATGAACCGCTTCCACGTGTTGCCGCCGGGGATGTCGATCGAGCCCTACTACGATCGCGCCACGCTGGTGAAGCTCACCACGCACACCGTGCTCGAGAACTTGCTCATCGGGATGGTGCTGGTGGCGGTGGTGCTCTGGATGTTCCTCGGGCATGGGCGCGCGGCGCTCATCACCGCGCTCAACATCCCGCTGGCGCTGATGGCGGCGTTCATTGGGATGGTCGCCACCGGCACGCCGGCCAACCTGATCTCGCTCGGCGCGGTCGACTTCGGGATCGTCGTCGATTCGACCGTCATCGTGATGGAGAACGTGTTCCGCCACATGGCGGCGCCCGGCAAGCGCAACGCCATCGAGCGGATCCTGCTGGCGGCGGGCGAGGTCGGGCCGCCGATGTTCTCCTCGACGCTGGTCATCGCGGTCGCCTTCATCCCGCTCTTCACGCTGTCGGGGGTGTCGGGGGTGATCTTCTCGCCGATGGCGCACACCTACGCCTTCGCCATCGGCGGCGCGATCATCCTCTCGCTGACGCTGACGCCGGTGCTGGCCGAGCGGGGGCTCAAGATCGGCACGCTCGGCGATCACGAGCACGACAACTGGCTCATGCGCGCGTTGAAGAAGTTCTACATTCCGCTTTTTGACTTTTCGCTCCGCCACAAGAAGACGGCGGTGGCCATCGGCGCCACGATCGTCGGCGCCAGCCTGCTCTCCTCCGGATTCCTGGGCCGCGAGTTCATGCCCAAACTGGAAGAGGGGAACTTCTGGATCCGCGCCACGCTGCCGACGTCGATCTCGCTCGAGCAGTCGTCGAAGTACGTCGGCCGCATGCGGTCGGTGCTCCTCGGTTGCCCCAAGGAGGGCCCTTGCGACCTGTCGCACCGCTCGCGGCCGGAGATCACCAGCGTCGTCTCGCAGCTGGGGCGCCCCGACGACGGCACGGACGTCTCGGGCTTCTACAACATCGAGCTGTTCGCGCCCTTGCAGCCCGCCGGCGAGTGGCCGCGCGGCGTGACCAAGGAGAAGATGACCGAGGAGCTCTCGCGGGAGCTCAACGCGGCGTTTCCCGGCGTGATTTTCAACTTCTCGCAGATGATCTCGGACAACGTCGAGGAGGCGATGTCTGGCGTCAAGGGGGAGAACACCGTCAAGGTGTTCGGCCCCGACCTGCGCGTCAACGAGGCCAAGGCCAACGAGATCGTCGACGTCATGTCGACCATCAAAGGGGTCGCCGACCTGGCGGTCTTCCCCTCGCTCGGGCAGCCCGACGTGCGCATCTCCCCCGACCGCGCGCTCGCCGGCCGTTACGGCCTCAACATCGGCGACGTCGAGGCGGTGGTGCAGGCGGCCATCGGCGGCCAGGCGGTCACGCAGGTCTATGAAGGGGAGAAGCGCTTCGATCTCACCGTCAGGTGGGCGCCCCCTTTTCGCAAAGACCTGAAGGCGATCCGCGACATCCTGGTGGCGACGCCCGACGGCGCGCAGGTGCCGCTCGGTCAGATCGCGCAGATCGTGAAGGAAGAGGGCCCGTCGCTCATCTATCGCGAGGACAACCGCCGCTACGCGCCGGTGAAGTTCTCCGTCCGCGGGCGCGACCTGGCATCGACGATCAACGAGGCGCGCGCAAAGATCGAGGAGAAGGTCAGGCTCCCCTACGACACCCACCTCGAGTGGGCGGGTGAGATCAACCAGCTCAACGAGGCGACCGGGCGCCTGGCGCTCATCATTCCGCTCACGCTGCTGGTGATCGCCATGCTGGTCTATTCGTCGGTCAAGAATTGGAAGGACATGCTGATCGTCCTCTGCGGGATCCCGGTCGCATGCACGGGCGGCATCCTGGCGCTGATCATCACGCGCACGAACTTCTCGATCTCGGCGGCGATGGGGTTCATCTCCATCTTCGGCGTCTCGATCCAGGACGCG
>Ga0209890_10000201_pt1 | contig 27528 bp, 28 predicted proteins | sample OrgsoiDNA2013049_FD_185799 | JGI IMG/M metagenome (GOLD analysis project Ga0209890, IMG submission 185799) | Permafrost soil microbial communities from the Arctic, to analyse light accelerated degradation of dissolved organic matter (DOM) -... | ecosystem: Environmental > Terrestrial > Soil >... | reverse complement strand
GGCGATGCAGATGAACTTCTTCGCGTTCTTTCCCGGCCTCTACAAGGATCCCAATGTCGGCGGCGACAAGATCGGCTTCTTCGTCAATCCGAAGCAGAAGTTCCACTTTACTCAGCTAGGTGGGCAAGGGATCTCGGTCGTCTCTTACTCAGACCACAAGGACGACGCGCTCGCCTACATCAAATGGTTCGCGCAGCCCGATGTTCAGAAAAAGTGGTGGGCGCTTGGCGGCTATTCCTGTCACAAGGCGGTGCTCAATGACCCCGGTTTTGCAAAGAGCGCGCCGTTTGCCGCCGACTTCCTGAAGTCGATGGATATCGTGAAGGACTTCTGGGCGGAGCCCGCCTATGCCGAACTTCTGCTCGACATGCAGAAACGCGTTCATGACTACGTTGTGGCCGACAAGGGGACGGCACAGGAAGCGCTCGATCTCTTGGTGAAGGATTGGCAAAAGGTGTTCAAGGAAGAGGGTAAGATCTAGCTTTGATCGGCTGCGGTCTCCCGATCTCCAGATCGGGAGACCGTGGCCTTTGGCGTGTTCCGATCCGTGAACGACAGGACTCTCATGAGCACTCTCGCCGAGCGGGCCGTTGCCCGGACGCCACGCCGACTGGCATTGCGGTTTGGCGGGATGTCCGACAGAGTGATCTCCTGGCTGTTCATCGCGCCGTCGGTGGTGCTCCTGCTGGCGATCAACATTTTCCCGCTGCTGTGGACGATCCAGCTCTCGTTCACCAACTATCGGGCCAATCGTCCGAACGCGCCGATCAGGTACGTCGGTCTCGACAACTACCGTGACATACTGACGGACCCTGACGTGTGGCACGCCATGCAGGCCACAGCTCACTTCGTGTTGTGGTCCATCGTGCTCGAGTTGGTCCTCGGCTTTGGCCTGGCTCTGCTGATCAACCGCCGTTTCCGCGGTCACAGTTTCTGGACCACAATTATTCTGTTGCCGATGATGCTGTCCCCGGCGGTCGTTGGCAACTTTTGGACCTTTCTGCTCCAGCCGCAGGTCGGGTTGTTCAATAGTGCGATCGCACTCTTGACCGGAATCGACCCGAGCTCCTTTCAGATGATCGGCGACGTGCGACTGGCGCCGTGGTCCATCATTCTGGTCGATACCTGGATGTGGACGCCCTATGTCATGCTGATCTGCCTTGCGGGATTGCGCTCGATTCCCGATTACATCTATGAGGCAGCCGAGGTCGATCGCGCGTCTCCCTGGCGGCAATTCTGGTCCATCACCCTGCCGATGGTGATGCCGTTCCTGATGCTCGCGGTTCTTTTTCGAGCCATCGAGAACTTCAAGATGTTCGATATGGTCAATCTGCTCACCTCGGGCGGCCCGGGATCGACCACGGAGGTCGCGTCGATCACTTTGAAGCGCGAGGCGTTCGAGAAGTGGCGCACGGGCTATTCATCGGCCTTGGCCATCATTCTCTTCGTCACGGTCTTCGGCGCCGCCAATATCTATGTCAAAGCGCTCAATCGGGTGAAGCAGCGATGAACATGCCCACCACCGCGCATTCCGTGGCCGAGCCGTCACGATGGTCGAAGACTTCGGCTTCATTCATCGTCGCTACCTATGCGATCGTGGCCATTCTGCCATTGTTGTGGATATTCCTGACCGGATTCAAGACCCCGCCGGATTCGATCGCGTATCCACCCAAAATTCTGTTCGAGCCTTCCGTCGAGGGCTATGTCAACCTTTTCACAACGCGCTCGCGGCAGACGCCTGAATTTCTGGCAAGCTTGCCGCCACCGCAGACCTGGTACGAGCGTCTTGTTCGCTCTCGCAACATGGTGATAGGCGGGCCGTCGAAAGTCGTGCCGCGGTTTGTGAACTCGATGGTCATCGGCTTCGGCTCGACCTTTCTCGCGGTGTGCTTCGGCACCATGGCGGCCTATGCGTTTTCGCGATTCCGCGTACCGCTTGCCGACGATCTCCTGTTCTTCATCCTGTCGACACGGATGATGCCGCCGATTGCGGTTGCGATCCCGATCTATCTGATGTTCCGGCACCTCGGGCTCACTGACACCAAACTCGGAATGATCTTGTTGTACACCGCCGTGAATGTCTCCCTGGCGGTGTGGCTGCTGAAGGGCTTCATGGACGAGATTCCGCGCGAGTACGAAGAGGCCGCGATGGTCGACGGCTACACCCGCCTTCAGGCCTTCTTCAAGGTGGTTCTGCCGCAGGCGACAACCGGCATCGCGGCTACCGCGATCTTCTGTCTGATCTTTGCCTGGAACGAATATGCTTTCGCGGTTCTGCTTACCAGTGGCGACGCGCAAACGATGCCGCCGTTCATACCCTTCATCATTGGCGAGGGCGGCCAGGACTGGCCCGCGGTCGCGGCCGCGACGACATTGTTCTTCATCCCGATCCTGTGCTTCACGATCCTGCTACGCCGCCATCTGTTGCGTGGCATCACCTTTGGGGCCGTGCGCAAATGACAGAGAGGATCGCGCGTTACGCATCAAGATGGCCGCTCTGGCTCCGTCGCGCTCCCTGCGAAGCCGCGGCGATGGCGCTGATCGGCCTCGGAGTTCTGATGCTGATGCAGCCAATCTCCTTGAACCTGTATAGCTATTCCTTCGTCACGATCCTGGCCGGCACGCTGGGGTTCGTGATCGTCAGCCATTTTCCGGATTAGCCGCCATGGCAGAGATCAAGGTAGAGGCTGTTGCGAAGACATTCGGAACGTTTGCCGCCGTCAAGGGCGTGACCTTTACGGTCGATCACGGCTCGTTCTTCGTCATTCTGGGCCCTTCAGGCTGCGGCAAGACAACGACTTTGCGCATGATCGCAGGCCTTGAACTGCCGAGCTCCGGTCGCATCCTGCTCGATGGTGAAGACGTAACTGCGCTGCGCGCTTCGGCGCGCGACATTGCGTTTGTGTTTCAGCTATTTGCCCTCTACCCGCACATGAATGTGCGCGAGAACATTGGCTTTCCGTTGCGATGCCAGAATTACCCGCGCGCGGAAATCAGACGGAGCGTCGAGGAAACCGCGAGATTGCTGAGAATCGATCATCTCCTGGAGCGTAGGGTGGGCGGCCTCTCCGGCGGCGATCGACAGCGCGTCGCCCTGGGCCGCGCCATCGTGCGCCGACCCAAGGCCTTTCTCATGGATGAGCCGTTGGGCGCGCTCGATTCGGAGTTTCGCAGATTGATGTGCGGCGAGCTGCGCGAATTGCACGACCGGATCGACGCGACCACCGTCTACATCACCCACGACCAGCTCGAGGCCATGGCGATGGCTGACCGTATCGTCATTATGAATCAGGGCCGGGTCGAGCAAATCGGCGCGCCTCAGGAAATCTACGATCGTCCCCGTACCATGTTCGTGGCCGACTTTATCGGCGCACCGCCAATGAACTTTCTCGGCGTTCAGGCCTCGCTGCAGCGGGGCGATCGCAGCATCAGGATTGACGGCGTGCCCATCGAAATGCCAGAGCTGTTCGAGGATCGTGCCGAGGGCAGGTTCGCCCTCGGTGTGCGGCCCGAGAATGTGTCGTTCGCCGATGCCTCGCCGCTGCGAGGCCGTGTCATTGGCGCCGAATATCTCGGCACGACGCAGATCGTTACGGTGATAACCGGCAGCGGCCAGGTAAAGGCGAGACTGCCGTCGAACAAAGCGGTCCAGGTCGGCGAAACGGTAGGGCTCGCGTTGCGGTCGGACAGGCTCTCTTTGTTCGATGCAATCAGCGGACAGGTGCTGCATTCATCGCTTTATGAAGGAGGAAGCCGTGGCTGAGGTCGCGCTCGTAGACGTCAGCAAGAGCTATGGCGCCGTGGAGGCGGTCCGTGGCCTTTCGCTTTCCATCGCCGACGGTGAATTTCTCGTGTTGCTTGGCCCGACCGGTGCTGGAAAGACAACGACGCTGCGTTTGATCGCCGGCCTGGAGCGGCCCGATCGAGGCAATGTGGTGATCGGGGGGCGCGTTGTAACGAACGAAGCGCCGGCCGAGCGCGACGTCGCGTTCGTATTTCAACAATATTCGCTTTATCCTCATCTGACGGTCTACGACAACTTGGCCTTTCCACTGCGATCTCCGGCGCGGCGCGTGAATGAGAACGCAGTTCGCCGTCGGATTCATCAGGTGGCGGAACTGTTGCATATCGAGCACAAGCTCGATAATCGAGCGACCGCTCTTTCCGGCGGCGAAATGCAGCGGGTCGCCATCGGCCGCGCGCTGGTTCGCGAGCCGGCGGTCTATCTGATGGACGAGCCGCTCTCGTCGCTGGATGCCAAGCTTCGAGCGGGATTGCGCCTCGAACTCAAACGCATCCAGCGCGAACTGGGAACCACGATCCTGTACGTGACGCACGACCAGACCGAGGCCATGACGATGGCGGATCGTATCGGCGTGATGAACGAGGGGATTCTCATTCAACTCGGCACGCCACGGGAGATTTATGAGCGGCCCGACACTGCCTATGTGGCAAGCCGGCTCGGCACGCCGACCATCAACCTCATTCCATCGGAGCTTCTGGGGTGCGATGCGGTGCCGCCGCAGGCGCGGACCGTGGGCTTGCGAACAGAGCATATCAGGATCTCTTCGGGCGATCGCCCGGGACCACTCGCACAGGTCCATTGGGTGGAGCACCTTGGTGATCAGAACCACGTTCACCTCAAGCTCGCGACCCATTCGCTCGTGACCCTCGCGGACCCGGTCCAGCAGCTCAAGGCAGGGGATCAGGTCTCACTCGAGTTTGCCGAACCTCTATATTTCGATCAGGCAGGTAACCGAATAGATGCCGATGGATCCCGGGGGCATGCATGATGATCGATTATCGGATTCGCAAAACTCTGATTGAAGCTGTTGCGCGCCGCGTCATTGCGAGCGCCGACGAGCTTACCGATCTCGATCGCGCAATAGGCGACGGCGATCACGGAATCAACATGCGCCGCGGCTTCGAGGCTGTCCTGGCCACGGTGGATGAGCTCTCCGCAAAGAACCTCGGCGAATCCCTGAAAGGCGTTGGGACGACGCTCGTCATGAAAGTTGGCGGGGCATCCGGTCCGCTCTACGGGACGTTGTTCATGTCACTTGGCAAGTCGCTGGCGGACGAAGTGAGTTGCGAGCAGGCTGCCGATGCGTTTGCCACCGCGATCGAAGCGGTTAAGGTGCGCGGCAAGTCCGACGTTGGTCAAAAGACCATGCTCGACGTGCTTTTTCCGTTACTTGGCGTGTTGCGCGAAGGCGGGGCTGACATGACGGCGCGCCTCAGGGCGACTGCCAAAGCTGCGGCGGAGGATACCATTCCAATGCGGGCAATCCGGGGTCGCGCCTCGTTTCTCGGCGAACGCAGCATTGGTCACATGGATCCCGGCGCACGATCATGCGCGTTGATCGTCGACGCGGTCGCAGACGTTATGGAAGGACTCGCATGAGCGGAAATGTTGGAATCGTCATCGTGTCTCACTCGGCAGACGTGGCTCGGGGCACTGCCCTCATGGTTGAGCAAATGGTAGGCCGTGAAGTGCCGCTCGGCTGGTGCGGCGGAGATCCGGGCGGCGGCTTGGGGACAAGCGTCGAAGCGATCATGAAGGCAATTGAACAGGCGTGGTCGGAAAGCGGTGTTGCCATTCTGGTCGATCTCGGCGGCGCCGAAACCAACAGCGAGATGGCGATTGAAATGCTGCCCGAGGAGCGCCGCGACCGCGTCGTCGTTTGCAATGCGCCCGTCGTCGAGGGGGCGGTCATGGCGGCGACCGAAGCGGCTTCGGGCGCGACCCTTGAGGCCGTGCGTCGCACCGCCGAAGAATTGACGCCGGTCTGATGCGGGGCGAGCGCGATGGATAAGCTCCGGGCATCGGTGCTAATGCGGCATGAGGTCGGGTTGCATGCTCGCCCCTCGGTCAAATTGACCAAGCTGGCGAAGGCCTTTGAATCGCGTATCGATCTCGGCCTGTCGCCGGATGGCCCCTGGGTCGACGCAAAGAGCATCGTCAAGGTGATGGCTACCAGGGCACCTAAAGATTCGACCATCTATTTTCGTGCCGAGGGGACCGATGCGAAGGCAGCACTGGACGCGCTCGTGACGCTCGTCGATGGAGATTTTCAGGATGGACGATAGAACGCATCGAGCCGCTCATCGTATCGAAGGGAGATCCGCTGCCCCCGGAATCGCGCTGGGACCGCTCGTGCGTTTGGCTGCTGCGAAGCATGATATCAGGCAATATCGATCTGCCGCGGAGGAGCACAAGGCCCTCGTCGATGCACTCGCGGCCTCCCATGTGGATCTCTCCGCGCTCGTGAGCGAAGTCGGGGACGCTGAGGCGGAAGCCATTCTCTCTTTCCAGATTGCGCTGCTCGAAGACGATAATCTCGCGGCGCCGGCGTTTGCGCTGATTACCGGAGGCGAGGTCGCCAATCGGGCGTGGAGCGATGCGATTGCCCGGGAAATCGCATCTTATGATGGGGCCGATGATCCTTATTTCCGCGCTCGCGCATCCGATCTGCGCGATCTGCGCGATCGCGTGCTGAGACATCTGGCGGGGGAAGCCGATCAGATCGTGCCGTCAGGAGTTATCGTCGCGGCCGAGGACATGCCGCCTTCGATGTTTCTGGCTACCGATTGGCGCGACGGCGGCTTGGTGCTGCGCCGGGGAAGCCCGAGCAGCCATGTCGCAATTCTCGCCAGGTCACGCGGCGTGCCGATGATTGTGGGAGTCGACGTCGATCATCTCGAAAATGGCAGGGACGCGCTGCTCGACGGGGAGGCGGGGCTTCTCATTGTCGATCCTGATACAGATACTCGGGCTGCTTATTGTCAGCGGCATGCCGAGCAGTCGGAATTTAGGCAAGCGTTTGCTTCATTCAGTGGACCCGCGCTTACAGCCAGCGGTGAACTGGTCCGGGTCATGATCAATGTCACGGGCCTTGCCGAGCTTGAGCAGCTCGATCCTGCCCACGTCGACGGCATCGGTCTGATGCGGACCGAGTTTCTGTTTCAAGGTTGCGAAACTCTTCCAAGCGAAGAAGAGCAATACCAGATCTACCGGCGCATGATTGAATGGGCCGCCGGCAGGCCCGTGACGATTCGCACGCTCGACGCTGGAGGCGACAAGCCGATCAAGGGTTTGACGCAAACCGGCGACATCAATCCATTTCTTGGCGTGCGCGGCGTACGGCTGTCGTTGCGACATTTGGACGTTTTTCGCGTTCAGTTGCGGGCGCTGGCCCGCGCAGCCGTGGCAGGAAACCTCAAGGTGATGATTCCAATGGTCACGGTGCCGGAGGAACTCGACCGCTGCCGCACGCTGCTCGAGCAAGCCCTTGAGGATCTGCGCCGCGAGGGCCAGGAAGCGCAAATGCCGCCGCTCGGCATGATGGTCGAGGTGCCGGCGGCGGCGCTGACCATTGAGGATTTCAACGCCGACTTCTTTTCCATCGGCAGCAACGATCTCATCCAGTACGTGGCAGCCGCGAGCCGGGACGAACCGCAGCTCGCCGATCTTGCTCGCCCTTCACGCGCGGTGTTCGGTCTGATCGGACATGTCGTGAATTATGCCGACAGTTCCGGCCGCGAAACGAGCTTGTGCGGTGATCTTGCGGGCGATCCCGAGCAAGTCGCAGCACTTCTCGATCAGGGCTTGCGTATCCTTTCGGTAGCGCCCAGAGCTCTGGGCCCGGTGAGGGCCGCGATCGCCCGTTATTCCGGTTCTGGAGCGTTTTCAAGCGAAGTGGAACCCGGTTCGCGTCAAGAAAACGTGTCAAATCAAGAATCTAGAGCCCCGTTTCGGTCCGATCGAACCGGAAAAGGCTCCAGCGCATGAGCACGCAAGCTACTCCGGCAGGTTCTCAGGATCTTATCGCTGCCTACAAGGCAATCCTTCGGGATGTGCTCGATCGACGGCCATCCGGCATGCGCCAGCGTCTGGCTGAAGCCCTCGGCAAGAACCGCAGCTTCATCACCCAGATTGCCAACCCGGCCTATCAGACGCCGATCCCGGCTCAGCACGTTCAGCCCATTATACAGATTTGCCATTTTTCGGTTCAGGAACGGGACCGGTTTCTTGCGGCCTATCACCGGGCGCACCCGCGGCGGCTGCTTCTCCTTAAGGAGCGGGAGCGCGGCAGACGTCTGACACTGATGCTGCCGGATCTCGGATCCGAACCGAAGAACCACAAGCTGGACTCACTGCTGAGTGAGTTTGCGGAGAAAGTCGCAAGGCTGATTGAGGATACCTGACGCCGAAGCGATCATAACGGGGAGGCCAGGATGAAGAAGCTGATCAACGACGTCGAAACTACGATGGCCGAAAGTCTTGCCGGATTCTGTTCGGCGCATTCCGATATCGTGCGTATGGGGGAGCTTGCGCCGTTCGTGCAGCGTCGGCATCTCAAACCCGGCAAGGTAGCCCTGGTGTCGGGTGGTGGCTCCGGACACGAGCCGCTTCACACCGGATTTGTCGGGCATGGAATGCTGGATGCCGCATGTCCCGGTCAGGTCTTCACCTCACCGACGCCCGATCTCATTATGGCCGCGGCTGAGGCGGCGGACACTGGTGCCGGCGTATTGTTCATCGTCAAGAATTACGAAGGCGACGTCATGAACTTCGACATGGCGCGCGAGATGTCGGAGAAACCGATTGCAACCGTGATTACCGATGACGACGTGGCGGTGGAGACCTCCACCTTTTCGACCGGAAGGCGCGGCGTTGCCGGCACGCTCATTGTCGAGAAAATCTTGGGCGCGGCTGCCGAAGAGGGGCGCGACCTTAACGAACTGAAAGTGCTTGGCGATCGCGTCAACGCGGCGACGCGCTCGATCGGGATCGCGCTCACGAGCTGCACGGTACCGGCGGCCGGCAAACCAACTTTCGACATTGCCGAGGACGAAATGGAAGTCGGTGTTGGTATCCACGGGGAGCCGGGGCGTCGCCGTGTAAAACTCAAGCCGGCGGCCGGGATAGCGGCAGAGATGGTCAACGCCATCACGACCGATCTAGGCGGGCGCGCGCGTGGCGAGGTTATTCTATTAATCAACGGCTTCGGAGCGACACCGCTTTCGGAGCTCTATCTGATGTATGACGCCGTCCGCACCTTGCTCGAATCAACCGGCAGCATCGTCGCGCGATCGCTGGTTGGCAATTTTGTCACCTCGCTCGATATGGCGGGTTGTTCGGCGACGGTATCGATCCTTGACGAGGAGATGAAGCGCCTCTGGGATGCACCCGTTCATACCGCGGCGTTGCGCTGGGAAATGTAGTCATGGAACGGCGCCCGACGACGGCGCTGCAAACAAGCTGACAATGCTCCGGCGCTGGCATCGGGGCGCCTCGGTGCTTGCGTCGGCTTCTTATCTTAGTTCGAAAGCGACGGCTGCGGTCGGCGGAAGCCATAGTGCGACGGGGCGATCTCGGTGACGAGATCCGGGATCAAGGCTTTCTTCGGCAACGGCGCAAGGGTAGTCGCGCCTTCCTTCAGTCGGACCGTGCAGGCGTAATCGACCCTGCCGTCGATCAACATCATGCATTCTTTGCAGGCGTTGGCGTTGATGCAGGAGAACCGGAACGCAAGCGACGGATCGACCGCAGGCCGTCGAGCACGGACTGGCCATGCTCGAACGTGACCTCGAAGCTTTCCCCCGAAAGCGATGCCGGTCATTATTACCACCGAGGAGTATTATGTCTGGACGTGGGCCTTGGGACGAGGCGCTGCAGCGGCAGCTTCCGGACGGCGAGCTCCGGATCGCCACAGTCGGGTCGCATCCATGTGATCACGACGCTGAAAAGGATCATCTACGATGCCTTCGAGAAATGATGTGGCATGAATCAGACATAAGAGACCAGGCCGTGGCGACGCCGGTGCGCATCGTTGCACTCGACCGCGCGCGTACCGTCATTACGCTGTTGGTGGTGCTGCACCACTCGGTCATCAACTACACCCACTTTGGCCATGGCGACAGGATGCGCTGGCTCGGCTTCGATCTGGTTGTGCTGTTCAATGACAGTTTCTTTATGGCCTGTATGTTTTTCATTTCTGGATTGTTCGTTGGCGGCAGCCTGGCGCGCAGGCGATCGAAAAATTTCCTCGGCAGGCGGGCCTGGCGATTGGGTGTGCCATATCTGGTCTCGGTCTTCGTCCTGATGCCGGTTGCCTATTATCCAACCTTCCTGCGCTATCACCTGCCGGGAACAACGGACTTCAATTTTCTTCATTTCTGGTGGCACACCCTGACCATCGGACCTTGGCCGTCAGGGTCGGCGTGGTTCTTGTGGGTGTTGCTGGCGCTCGATGCGATCGCCGCGCTGCTGTGGGCCGCGGCGCCCCGGGCGATCGAAGCGCTCGGGCAACTCATTTATGCGGTGCGTGACCGGCCGATGACCGCCTTCGTCGCGTTCCTGATCTTCTCGATCATGGTCTATCTGCCGATGCGCCTGATCTTTGGCGATACGTCCTGGCTGGAGCCAGGCCACTATCCGCTTGTGATTCAGACCAGCCGTATTCTGCTTTATGCCGGATATTTTTTTACCGGCGTCGGTGTCGGTGCGGTCGGCCTGAGAACCGGGACGCTTGCAGAGAATGGCGCGCTGGTAAAGCGCTGGATGGTATGGCTCGGCTTTGCGATCGCCTCCTATGGAGCAATCCTGCTTATCGTCTACACGCACCACAGTGGGCTGGTGGATTTCAATTCACCACCCCTTTTGGTGGCACACCGCTTATGGTCTCGCCTTCGCGACGTTCAGCGCGGCGATGACGTTCACGGTCCCTGCGGTTTTTATCCGCTTTGAGCGATCTTCGTTTGGTCTGCTTGACGCGATGCGGCCCTCGGCCTACGGCATTTACCTCCTGCACTTCATACCCCTTATCTGGCTGCAATACGTCGTTTACGATCCAGCCTTCCCGGCATTCGTCAAATTCGCGATCGTATTCACCGGCACGCTTTTTATGAGCTGGGCGCTGACCGTCCTGCTGCGGAAAATTCCCGTCGCCGCGCGGGTGATCTGACGGCTCCGCTGCTGTCTCTCCTATGTGGTTCGGGGACATTAGCGCAAACGACCGGAAACGCGAGAGCGCAGAGCGAATTGTTCTCCCTGCCCCTCTTCTTGCAGAATGCCCTTTCTCAAACGCAACCAAAAAGGAAATTCTTTGAGATTGCGGGTACTTGGCTTTCTCACATACTGATTCAATCCAAAGTGTCCGGTGGTGCGAGGTCCACGATCCTGTCGTCACCGGCGTGATACGCAGCGCAGGGGGAATCATGTCGGATATCGCAGTCAAAACGTCAGATCATGTCGTGGCACGGGACCGGCTGAGCGAGGATTGGTTGTCGGTCGCGATCGGGGTGCTGGTGTTTGCGCTGGCACTGTTCAGCCTGAGTGGAACGGACCTGCTCGGCTGGGCGATCACGACCTCCGTCTACATCAATCTTACACAGGCGCTCGCGCCGCTCGCGAAGGGCTACGCGTGGCTCGGCGGCGGTGCCTCGCTGTTGGCGACCTACGCCGCTCTTTTGGTGATGCTCAGCATAGGCGTTGCGGCGCTCGGCGCGGACGTCAGAAAATTCGCGCTCGCCTTCACCGTCGTATTCGCGATCGCCTATGCAAGCTGGGTCGCCGGCAGCTATGCCTATATCGCCGCGGTCACGCCAGCCGAGCAGCAGAAGTTCGGGATCGCGTGGTCGCTGAAACTCACCAACGAAGGCGGCTTTGTCGTGGCGTTGCTGTCAGGCCTTGTCATCGCCAATTTCTTTCCGCGCTTCGCCAACTGGCTGAAAGAGGCGATCCGCCCCGAGCTCTACATCAAGATTGCGATCGTCATCCTGGGCGCGACGGTTGCGGTGACCGCGGTTGGACGACTCAATCTCGCGTCGTCCATTCTGATCCGCGGTGCCGCCGCCATCGTCGAGGCCTATCTGATCTATTGGGCGGTGGTGTATTACGTGGCCCGAAAATGGTTCGGCTTCAGCCGCGAATGGTCGGTGCCGCTGGCATCCGGCATCTCGATCTGCGGCGTCGCTGCCGCGATTGCGACCGGCGGCGCGATCCGGGCACGCCCGGCGGTGCCGATATTGGTCTCCTCGCTGGTGGTTGTGTTTGCGGTGGTGGAGGTGCTGATCCTGCCGTTCCTTGCGCAGACCTTCCTGTGGCAGGAGCCGCTGGTGGCCGGCGCCTGGATCGGGCTTGCTGTCAAGACCGACGGCGCGGCGGTTGCAGGCGGCGGCATCACGGAGGCGCTGATTATGGCTAAAGCCGCCGCCGAAGGCATCAAATATCAGCCCGGCTGGATCCTGGCGACGACTGCGACCGTAAAGGTTTTCATCGACATCTTCATCGGCGTCTGGGCCTTCATCCTCGGCTACATCTGGACCAATCACATCGACAAGGGGCCGGACAAGGCCAGGCCGTCGGAGATTTGGGAGCGTTTTCCGAAATTTATCCTTGGCTTCATCGTGGTGTTTGCCATTTCGCTCTGGCTCGCGCTGGGCACCACGCCCGATATCGCCAAGGCGCTTCCGGCGGCTGCCGGAGAGGCCAACGTGTTCCGAGTGATCTTCTTCATCCTGACCTTCTTCTCGATTGGCGTGCTGTCGGATTTCAGGAAACTCTGGCAGCAGGGTTTTGCCAAGCTGGCCGCGGTCTATTTCGTCAGCCTGTTCGGCTTCGTGATCTGGGTCGGTCTATTGATCTCATGGCTGTTCTTCAGCGGCGTCAAACCGCCGCTTGTGAGTTAAGGGCAGGAAAGGAGACAGGACATGTCACAGTCAGAATTTGAACGTGAATCCGGCAATGCAGCGGAGCCGCTGCTTCCGATCGAGAAGAAGCTGATTGGCTGGAGCCTTGGGATCGGCGTGGTTTCGCTCGCGATACTCGTGATCCTCAATCATTTTTTGCCGATCGCGGTCTAGAGACCGGCGCCGGGCAAAGGAGCGGGCAGACCACTTTAGCCAGATCCCGGACAGATTGAAATCGAGGGCCGAGTTCAAAATCGATTTGGCCGCATCTGTTCGAATTCGTCGTGGCACGCGTCGCTGAAACCGCGCAACAGATCGATCGTGCCGTCGATGGCCATTTCGCGCAGTTCGACGAAGCTCTTGTCCGGCTCCAGATAGGTATCCAGGATTTTTCGGGCAACTTCTTCGGCTCCGTGGATCACCGGTCTTGAGGAAAGGGCCCGCATTCTGCTCAGCTTCGCGTAAAGGCCGACCAGGCCCGGAATGTCGGGTTCATCGTGCTGGAGCGCATGAATATAGCACTTGGAGGCTTCCTCGATGAAATCCCTGTAGAGGATCTGCCGGCGGCTCTTCTCGTGAAGCAGCCACTGGGCGCGGATCTGACTTCGGTGGTTCAGCCAGTTCGCAATTCCGCTCGTTAAGCCGCCGACGGCTGCTCCGGTGAGAGCGGCGAGCGCGGAGATGATGGAGGCGTCCACAGGTGTACAGTCCCTGACCAGCTGCAGAATCCGGCAGTGATGCCTGCCTGGCCTGACTACTGCTATGACGCGGGCGGCCGCGGCCCTTCGGAAATCAGCCGTGAGCTTCGTTGACCCGACAGGTACGACCAGAACCATTGCGTTTGGACGCGGAACCGGTTCTGAAGCTGTGGCAGCGCGAGCACGTGGAGCGCGGCCCACACCAGCCAGGTCATAAATCCGCTGCTGCGCAGATGACCGGCCCCGAGGATGGCGAAGTTCTTGCCGACCACCGCCATGTTACCCTTGTTGCGGTACCGAAACGGTCGACCATCCTTGCGTCCCCTGACCCGGTTGGCGATGACCTGTCCGACAAATTGGCCCTGTTGAATGGCTGCCTGCGCCACTCCGGGGACGGGGTGACCATCCTGGGTCATCGCGGCTGCATCACCCACTACGAAGACGTTGGGTGCCTCGGGGATGTCCATGAAAGCGCCAACGAACGCGCGCCCAGCGCGATCCGTCGTCGTCCCTAGCATTTTTACGACAGGCGAGGCACTGACGCCCGCGGTCCAAAGCACGGTGGCGCTGGGAATCCGGGCGCCAGCCGCGATGACGCCCTGGTCGTCAACCTTCTCGACCTTTACACCCGTCGAAACTTCAACGCCGAGTTTTGTCAATCGCTTGGCCGCCTTTCGCGACAGCGATTCCGCAAATGTTGGGAGGACACGAGCGCCGCCGTCCAGTAACACAATCCGGCTCTTGGCAGGATCGATCTTGCGGAAATTCTTCTGCAGTGTCACCGTAGCCATGTGAGCGATTGAAGCGGCAAGCTCGACGCCGGTCGGGCCAGCGCCCACCAACACGAAGGTCATTTGGCGAGCGCGTTCTTTCGCGTCATCGGTCGCTTCAGCCAATTCAAACGCACTCAGAATCTTGGTTCGGATCGTTTCGGCGTCGTTGAGGCTCTTGAGACCCGGCGCAAAGCGCGCAAACTCGTCATGACCGAAATAGCTCGGACGCATTCCGGTGGCGATCACCATGAAGTCGTACTCGAGTTCTCGGCTACCAATCCCCGGGCAAATGGCCTCGACGGTGCGAGCTCCCAGGTTGATGCCCTTAATCTCGGCCAGCAGCACGCTGAGGTTCTTCTGTTTCGCCTCAAGCTGTCGGATCGCCGCCGCTATCTCGGATGGCGCCAAAACAGCGGTGGCGACCTGATACAGGAGCGGCCGAAAGATATGGTGATTGCGCCGGTCGATCAGCGTTATTTCGACATCGGCTCGCTTGAGCGCCCGTGCTGCCGCGATGCCGGCGAAACCGCCGCCGGCGATCAAGACGCGTTTTTTGCCCGGGACCGCCTTTGTTACGGGTGGCTTTTCTTGCGGGAACGATTTGGTCTGAACTGTGGTCATGGATGTACCCACGGTCTCCAGGGCCAGCCGCCCGATTGGCAACGGATATCGCGAAGCCTCGGGCTAATCTTGAACGGCGGTGCGGTGCATAGAACGTCCATGCCGCTTTCATGCTGGCGCGGGCGTTAAACGCTTGTACAGCATGCGCGGGAGCATCAGCCCGAAGGTCATCATGGCCATTAAGATCAGAAATGCCGTGGCGGCAACGAAGCTGGCGGCAGCCGGCCAGTCGACTCAAGCGCGGATTGCGCAACTCGACCGAAGCAAACAGGAGTGCGGCTGCCAGCGCGGTCGCCTTCAATGCCGCGTCGCACGTCAGCGGCTCGGGACACGGTGCTTCCCTTTTCAAATTGCTCAATTGCGCTGCGCGGTCCAGTAACCCGAGCATCGCGCGCTCCCCGCGCGGCCGCTCCATTTTCCCCGACCGGACATCCCGAAAAACCTGCCGGTGCCGGACGCGAATTTGTCGTGAACCGTCACCGACGCACGAACCGAACCGGATTTCGCGACGTATCCCTTGAATTTTACTAGATTGGGATGAGTCACAATGCCGTCGGAAACATTGACGGTGAAGTTGTAGCTGGGGTCGCATGAGCCCCTTTGCGTCACGAATACGAGATCCCAGGAGCCATCATAAGCGGAACGCGCGTGTGCCACGGATGCCGGAGCGATAAAGCAGGCGGCTGCAATCATCCAGAGTGAAGGCGTCTTCATTGATGGTTCTCCGTCAGGCGAAGCGGTCGCTTCCAGGCAAACGCGACAGACCTCGTCGATATTCGAATCAGGCAGTGGCCCGTTGCGGATATTCGAACGATGATGCCTTAGGGAAAGCTTGCGTAGAGAGCTTGTTGAAACGTGCTCGTATCATCCTGAATCGTGCGATCGCGACGCGGGTCGCTGGATCCTAACCCGTCAACTGACAATGTTGAGCATGTTTGGCCCCAATCGAGCAGCCGCGTTCAATCGCGGCCGGGAGCGAGGATGCATATTGAAATGCACGCACTGCGGCCCTTTCGAACTGAACACGACAGCTCTCATTTTGAAAAACACTCGGAGCAGCGGGATGAACGTCAAATCCATTGCTGGCCAGCTTGGGGAAAGACGAGCTCGCTTTGCATTATCGTCTGATTCTGCTCATCCACTGGCTGACCATTGGAGTGTGTCTGACTTCGTAGCCCTCATAAAGCCACGTGTGATGATGCTTGCCGTCTTCACCGCGCTCGTCGGATTGAGCAGCGCTCCGGTTCGACTTGATCCCCTAAGCACTCTTGCCGCGGTTCTTGCCATTGCCGCAGGAGCCGGAGCCGCCGGCGTGCTCAACATGTGGTATGACGCCGATATCGATGCGGTCATGAGCCGCACCGCGATGCGGCCAATTCCCCGAGGCAAGGTCTCCCGGTTCGAGGCGCTTGTCTTTGGACTCTTTCTCGGCGTTTTCGCCGTGGTAATTCTGGCGTTGGCGACCAACCTCACAGCTGCCGCATTGTTGGCCTGCACGATCCTCTTTTATGTCGTCGTGTACACAGCGTGGTTGAAACGGTCCACGCGGCAAAACATCGTCATTGGTGGCGTCGCCGGCGCGCTGCCGCCGGTGATCGGATGGGCCGCAGCAACCGGAGACGTCGGGCTGGAGCCTCTTGCGCTGTTCCTCATTATCTTCCTTTGGACGCCGCCCCATTTCTGGGCTCTGGCGCTTAATCGTACCGACGACTATGCGCGGGTAGGCGTGCCGATGTTGCCGGTGGTTGCAGGAAAGGCTGCAACCACACGGCAGATCCTGATCTACAGCGGCCTGTTGGCTCTCGCCTCGGAGCTGCCCTGGATGCTCGGGTTTGCAGGGGCGATCTATGGCGTGATCGTCGCGATCGGCGGAGCGCTTTTCCTTCTGCTTGCACGCCAGCTGAACAGAAGCATGGAGTCCGACCGCCGCGCTGCTCACAGGTTGTTCGTGTTCTCCATCGCCTATCTGTTCGTGCTGTTTGCGGCCCTCCTGATCGACCATGGACGTAAATCATTTTCGCCCATGCGATCGTCGCATGGTGGCCGCGGCGTTTCGGTGCATGCCGAACTCAAGTCAGGCGCCGTCCGCAGCGCATGCTGCGGCGTCAACTTCAGCGAGGTCTAACATGCGATACGGATTGCTTGCCGTCGTCGTGATCGGCGCCGCCATGCTCGGCGGCTGCGCAGAAGGCGTGCTCGATCCGAAAGGGCCGATTGCCGTCGCCGACCGACAAATTCTACTCAACTCGCTTGGCATCATGCTAGCAATCGTGATCCCGGTTATCCTTGCGACACTTGGCGTTGCCTTCTGGTTTCGTGCATCAAATCTGCGTGCACGCTATCGGCCGGATTTTGCGTATTCCGGCCGCCTCGAAATGCTCGTCTGGGCGGTCCCCGCCATGACCGTGTTCCTGGTTGGCGGCGTCGCGTGGGTCGGCTCACACGATGTGAGCCCGCGCAAGCCGATCGCATCCACGGTGAAGCCCCTGCGAGTCCAGGTCGCCTCGCTCGACTGGAAATGGCTGTTCATCTATCCCGATCAGGGCGTCGCAAGCGTCAATCGGCTGACCATTCCCGTCGGCACGCCGGTCAGTCTGGAGCTGACGTCCTCGGGCGTGATGAACAGCTTCTTTGTGCCGCAGCTTGGCAGCCAGATCTACACCATGGCGGGGATGATTACCCGTCTTCACCTGCAGGCCGACCATTCGGGAATGTACCGCGGGTTTTCTGCTCAATTCAGCGGCGAAGGCTTTTCCGACATGCATTTCGACGCCGATGCCGTGACGAGCGAGAATTTCGCCCAGTGGCTTGACTCGGTGCGCAGCGCCGGACCCGAGCTCAACGCGAAAACCTACGCGGATCTGGCGAAGCCGAGTGCTGCGGTGGCGCCATTCACCTATCGCTCAGTCGCGCCCGGTCTGTTCGACAGCATCCTGGTCTCCGAAGCGCAACCCGACGACGTGATGTGCCGCAGCTATCCGAGGTCAATGAGGGCGGAAAAATGAATCTACTTGGCAAGCTGGACTGGAGCGCGATCCCATTCGACCAGCCCCTCATCATGGGCGCGTCAGGCGGCGTGGTCCTGGTCATCGCATTGCTCCTTGGATGGATCACCTTCAAAGGTTACGTCCCTTACCTGTGGCGGGAGTGGCTCACCTCTGTCGATCATAAGCGCATCGGCATCATGTACATCATACTGGCGTTGATCATGCTGCTGCGCGGCTTTGCCGACGCCATCATGATGCGTGCACAGCAGGCGGTCGCGGCAGCCGGTGCGCAGGGATACTTGCCGCCCGAGCACTTCGACCAGATCTTCTCGGCGCATGGCACGATCATGATCTTCTTCATGGCGATGCCGTTCGTGATCGGAATGATGAATTTCGTGGTGCCGCTGCAGCTTGGCGTCCGCGACATGGCGTTTCCGACCTTGAATTCGGTGGCCCTCGGACTGACCGCGTCGGGCATCCTCCTGACGAATATCTCGCTCGCGGTCGGCGAGTTTTCGAAAGCCGGCTGGGTCGCTTATCCGCCGCTGAGCGAGCTGCAATACTCGCCCGGTGTCGGCGTCGACTACTATCTCTGGGCGCTGCAAATCTCCGGCGTCGGCACGCTGATGACGGGCATAAATTTTGTCGCGACCATCCTGAAAACACGCGCACCGGGGATGAGCTACATGCGCATGCCCGTCTTTTGCTGGACGTCGCTCGCCGCGAACCTTCTCATTGTCGCGGCCTTCCCGGTTCTGACCGCGACCCTGGCGATGCTGCTGCTCGATCGTTACCTCGGCTTTCATTTCTTCACGATCGATGGCCAGGGCAACGCGATGATGTACGTCAACCTGTTCTGGGTTTGGGGGCACCCGGAGGTCTACATCCTGGTGTTGCCGGCGTTCGGCATCTTTTCCGAGGTTGTTTCGACCTTCTCCGGCAAGCCGCTGTTCGGCTATCGCTCCATGGTTGCCGCGACGATGGTGATTTGCGTGCTGTCATTCGTTGTCTGGCTGCACCACTTTTTCACCATGGGAGCCAGCGCGAACGTCAACGGCTTCTTCGGGGTCATGACCATGATCATCGCGGTGCCGACGGGCGTCAAGGTCTTTAACTGGCTGTTCACGATGTATGGCGGCCGCATCCGGTTCACCGTTCCGATCCTGTGGTCGATCGGCTTCATGGTGACGTTCGTGATCGGCGGCATGACCGGTGTGTTGATGGCCGTGCCTCCCGCCGACTTCCAGCTGCACAACAGCCTGTTCCTGATCGCGCATTTCCATAATGTCATCATCGGCGGCACGGTGTTCGGCTTGATGGCGGGTTACAATTACTGGTTCCCGAAGGCATTCGGCTTCAAGCTCGACGAACGCTGGGGCAGAGCCTCGTTCTGGTGCTGGCTGATCGGCTTCTATCTCGCTTTCATGCCGCTTTACGCATTGGGCCTCATGGGCATGACCCGCCGCATGCAGCATTACGACGTTGCCAGCTGGCAACCGTGGTTGGTGGTCGCGGCGGCGGGCGTCGTCGTCATCCTCGCGGGGATTGTCAGCCAGGTCATCCAGCTCGTGGTGTCGATCCGCGACCGCGAACGACTGAAGGTGACCGCGGACCCATGGAACGGCCGCACGCTGGAATGGGCGACCGCTTCGCCGCCGCCAGCCTGGAATTTCGCGGTGCTGCCGCAAGTCACGGATATCGATGCCTTCTGGAAAAAGAAGCAGCGCGAGCGCACGCAAGCCCAACCGCCGAAAGAGCGGAAGTTCGAGCCGATCGAGCTGCCGAAGAACAGCGCGACCGGCTTCATCACCGCCTTTTTTGCAGTCGTTACCGGCTTTGCGCTGATCTGGCACATTTGGTGGATGGCGGGTTTGGGGGCAATCGGAACCTTTCTGACCATGCTTGCTTTCGCGTTTCGCGATGAAGAGGAAACCGAGATCCCGGCCGAGCAGATTGCCCGGTTCGAGCAGGTGAACCAGGCGGAGATTGCAGTATGAACATCGCTGTTGCAGTTGATGACGAGGTTAGTCACGAGGCGCAGTCGAGTGCAAGCGAGGCCGGTCCTGCTGCAAAGCGAGTCGTGGTTGGCTACGGCTTCTGGATCTTCCTCTTGAGCGACATCGTGATGTTTGCGGCTATCTTTGCCGCCTACGCGGTGCTCGCGCACGCGACCGCAGGCGGTCCAGGTGGCGTGCTGCTGTTCAACCAACGCAGCGTTGCGATCGAAACCGGCTGCCTTCTCGCTTCGAGCTTCACCTGCGGATTGATGTCCCTGGCCACTGGTTCGCGGCGCTATGCCGGGACTTATTTGGCCGCCCTCATCACCTTCGTGCTGGGGGCCTCGTTCTTGGCCCTGGAGCTGCGGGAGTTCGCCGGCATGATCGCGATCGGAGCCGGTCCGCAACGCAGCGCTTTCCTCTCTGCTTTTTTTACCCTGGTCGGCTGTCACGGGCTGCATGTCACCGCCGGCCTGGTCTGGCTGACAGTGATGATGGCTCAGGTCGCAATCAAGGGCTTTCGCCCGACAGTGGAGCGTCGTCTGCTCTGCTTTTCACTGTTCTGGCATGCGCTCGACATTGTCTGGGTATGGCTGTTCACGGTGGTCTATCTGATGGGAGTCCTTTCATGACCGACACGCAGTACGATCGCGCGCCCGGCGACGCGACAGCACTTCCTGACGTGGAACAGGGCACATCGTCCGGCGTGCTTGTCTACACGAGCGGATTATTTCTCGCGGTGGTCCTCACAGCCATGTCGTTCTGGGTGGCCAACACATCACTGCTCTGGGCGGGTGGTGTCTCTCTCGGCCTGACTGTACTCGCGATCGCGCAAATGGGCGTCCATCTGGTGTTTTTCCTGCATGTCACCACGGGTCCGGACAACACCAACAACGTGATGGCGCTGGCGTTCGGCGTGCTGATCGTCGCCCTGGTCGTCGTCGGATCGCTTTTGATCATGGCAGATCTAAACGACAACATGATGCTTGCGGCTGAGCTGATGAATCTGCAAATGCAGCACTAAAGGGAGCTTTCGACTCCCGCTACAGTCCTTCTGCTTCCCTTCGGTCGGATATCCGAGGCTCTGCCCAGTTCGGTCCGTTTCGCCATCAACGCCGGGTGCGCACAAACCATCAAGTCGTCACACCATTGTCCAAGAGTTGGGAACAACACCAACGCTAACGTTTCATGTTGAAATAATGCGCGGCTGATATGCCACTGGTGGTGGGAACGGGAAATGCTGAAAGGATTCACTGCGCCTCGGTCCCCTCTGGGCGCTGCTGCATTGGTCCCGTCGCCTCCCTGGCATTTTGCGGGTGACGTCCTGGCGGTGGAGTTCTGGAATGATCCCGATTTATCAGTCCATACTCTTCCGACGGGTGTGGAGCTTGACAAGGAATGTCCGGGCCACTCTGTTGCACTTTTCGCGGACTACCAGTTCACCGCGCAGAACAATGAGCACCTCGATCCTGCCAGATATCAGTGTCGCGGATTCAGCGTCCTTCTCGACACGACTTGGAAGGGGGCACGAATAGCATGGTGTCCATATTGTTATGCCGATAACGACTGAGAGGCTGGATCCAGGGTTATCCGAGAAAATTCGGTGTCGTTCACCAGACCCGCACTTTTGCGGTCGCGAGCCCGGCTTCGGCGCCACTTGCGCACGATAGCAGGTTCACCGCCTGCATGTCGGCCCACGGTCGGTTGCTGGTGCAAGCCCGCTTCACCTTGCGCGAAAAAGCAGAGTGTCTTGTTGGCTTGCTCGATCGCCGTATTGTGGGACGGAGATATTTTCCGCGGCTCTCCGCGGGTTTGCACGACAAGCCAGCCGTGGATGAACTCGTTCGATGCGTCTCGGACCACCTCCTGATAACAAACATCTGGATCGGCGAGGGCGAGCTCAGTTTTCCGGAGGCCTGTGGCGAAGAGTTGGAAGTGCTGGGGCCGCTGAAGGTGGGGCGCGGATGTCGCTTCTCGTTTTCCTATTCCGTCACCAATATCGAGATTCTGGCAGACCTGACCGCCTGCAATCGCGGCTGATGCCAACAAGTGCGTTGCGGATCGTGGCAGGAACCAACAAGTCGACGCGCTTCAATCAAATCAATTGTGGCTGGTTTAGGTAGCCTCGGTGACGAAAGTGATAGACGCATCGGGATATGGAAATGCTGAAGGGTTTTACAATTCCGAAATCGCCATTCGGTCAGGCCGCACTAACTCCGCCACCACCCTGGCACTATGCCGGCGACGCTGTCGGAGTCGAGTTCTGGACGGACCCCGATGCGACGGCGGCGACATTGCCGAAAGGTCTTTCCCCCGATCCGAATTCAAACGGTCGCGCCGTCATGATGTTTCTGGACTGGCAATTCACCGCCCCAGCACGACGAATATCTCGAGCCGGCTCGTTATCAATATCGCGAGGCGTTTATTGTCGTCGACGCAATGTATCGCGATGTGCCGGTCATGTGGTGTCCGTACATTTATGTCGACAATGACGCCGCGCTGGCGCGCGGCTGGACGCAGGGATTTCCAAAGAAAATGGGTAGCATTTTTCAGACGCGCTGCTTTGCGGCCTCAGGCCCTGCCGCGGCGCCGGTCGCGTCTGGCAGCCGGTTTGGCGCCAGCCTCTCGGCGCATGGCCAACGTCTTGCGGAAGCCTGCGTTACCTTGCAAAAGCCAGTCGTAAACGGAATGTCTCTGCTCAGTCGACCCACGGTCTTGTTGCGATACTTTCCGAGATTGGCGGCCGGCTACCAGGACAAGCCTGCGGTCAACGAGCTGGCGATGTCGATCACCGACAATCTCACCGTTGCCGGCGCATGGATCGGGAAGGGTGAGCTTAACTTTCCGGAAGCGAATGGCGAAGGACTCGACGCGCTCGCGCCGCAAAGGATCGAGTGCGGGTTTCGTTACTCACTTTCTTACTCAGTTAGCGGTCTGAGGATCCTCGAGGACCATGGCTCATAGATGACTGAAAAGACTCCTGCCGCAACGGCGATGCGTACAGTCCCTCGCTTCGCCGAGAGGGTCTCCGCGGCCCCCCGTCGCGCGGAGACCCTCGGGCAAATGTTCTTGCGATAGATGAGGAAAGCTGTCCTGATGTCTTTCATAGCATTTTGGATCTGAGCGACTGCCGAAGTGTTGGGAGTCGTTGCTAACTCAGGTTCGCCAAGGTGTAACACATTGATATCTAAAACTAAAGTCGTTACGTGGGGCTGAGCAACATTAACCTTCCATAACGCTGATTAACGCGCCAAAACGGGCCCGTTGCTGCACTCTCTCGTCGATCCGAAGGGTCGGATAGTTCGTCGAGGGAGTGATCATGGAAGGACTTCAAACTACCGGACCAGAATCTTCCTTTGCGGCTGACCAACAGTTCCACCTGGTTGCGAACAGTCTGGCCAAGCTGCTTGAAACTGCAAGGCGAGAGCTGGAGCGTGATCGGGAGGCGGCCAAGGCGTCGCTGGTCACAGCATCGCACATCCTGCAAGCGGAGATCGAACGTTGTTCGAGCGCTAACGGCTACACAAGGGGCGGTCTGGCGGCTTGGCAGATCCTTCGAGTACGAGCTTACATTGACAACAACTTACACCGCACCATTCACATCCGGAATCTCAGTGCGGTCGCGCGTCGTAGCCCGGCGCACTTCTCTCGAAAATTTAAACTCGCTGTCGGCGAGCCGCCACATGCCTACGTGGTGAGAAGGCGCCTGGAGAGAGCCTGCCATCTGATGATCACCAGTGCGGCATCACTGAGTGAAATAGCCTTGAGCGTAGGCTTTTCGGATCAAGCACATCTATGTAGGCTCTTCAGACAGGCCTTTGGTCAAAGTCCGGCCGGTTGGCGGCGCGAGCGCGGAATTCCCGACGAGGTCACAAGAACCGGCATGGACGAGAATATCCCATGAGCGATCAGCGCGGCAAAGTGCTGAGCTTCGGCCCTTTCGAACTCTCGATCGGAAGCAGACTTCTTACAGCGTTGAACTTTGCGCAGCGGCACGAAGATACGCGTCTGCACTTGTCTCTACTTGGCGGAAAGTCGATGCAGATCGCTAGGCTCAGCTTCATTGTGTGGTGACAAGGCCCAGCGTCTGCGCACGTGATACCGCCTGCGCGCGCCTCTCCACGCCCAGCTTGGTGAAGACGCTTTTGAGGTGCGACTTCACGGTCTCAGGACCAATATCAAGGCTCCGAGCGATTTCCTTATTGGACAATCCCTGTGCGATCAGTTTTAGGATTTCGGTCTCGCGTGTACTCAATGCGTGCAGAGCCTGGGCTCCGAAGGTCGGTACCAAGCGATCTTGCCGCGCCTTTTGGGAGTCGGCCACGAGGCGATCGACATAAGACATTAAATGCGCGCTAATGCTGCCGCTCCGCTGGACCATCTGGACGAGGTCGGAAATGATCGAACCCTCGTCCAAAATGATCTGATAGAGACCCCCGCCCGCGCATGCAGCAAGAATACGGCGAAATTGATTCGTTGCCTCCGCGGTTTTGCCGACGCGTAGCTGAAGGGCTGCGATTCGAATCTCAGCCCGGATCAAGAAGTGGCGATGGTGTGCTGCTTCGGTTTCGCGCTGCAGCTCCCGCAGAATGGACATCGCCTCCTCAGGGCGCTCCAGTTGTCCTAACAAATGAGCGTGGGCTAGTTTGTGGTCCCATTGAATTTCCGACCAAGCACAAAGCCTGGGTGCAGGGTACTTTCGCGTAAGTTGCTCCAGGCGATCGACGCATGCGGCGCCTTCATCCACGCGGCCTTCGTTGAGGTAAAGCCGCGCTTGTTCTGCTGTCGCAGCTGCCGTCAGCCTTCCCCAATCCCGGGAGATGCCATGGCTTTCAGCCCGCTCCAGGAGCGTGTGAGCCCGCTCGAGGTTCATCCGAGCCGCCGCTATTCTAGCCAATACGAAATAGGCGCTCCGAACGCAGTCCAGCATCGTTCCAGAACTGATCAGCGGTGCGCGATCGATCACCAAAGCTTCCGCCTCGTCCAACTGGCCTTGCTCGTACAAAATCCGTGCAATTAAGCTGCTGGGCAAAGCCGCTGCCACCGAATTCGGGCCAACATACTGCTCCGCAATGCGCAACCCCTCACGGTAATGCCTCTCCGCCGCGGTGAGACGTATCTGCCGGAACTCTGCAATACCTTGAAGGCAACGCCGATACACCGACGCGAATACGTTTCTCCGGTCCTCCTCCAGCGAATAGGGTATCCAGGGCGTCGCATAGAATTGCTTGAGGTCACCGGCTTGCAGGTGGCCGAAGCGAACAACGTTGGAGGCGACATTTGCGGTCCACGAATCTCGAGATCGGTTGACGCAATCCTCCGCCAGGGGCAGCGCTCTTTCGCTATCATCCTTCAGCGCGATAGCAACGGAGCGGATCGCCTGGCATTCGCACAGCAAATGGCTCTCCGGCAGATCAGCGGCAGTGATATCATTCTCTATGTCAGTTGCGAGCTGCAGGGCTTCATCAAACCGTAGCGCGAGTGCCAATCCCCAGGCGATCGCCAACCTGACCTCGGGCTGACCTCTCATGAGTTCATCGGGAAACAGGCGCTGCCATTCGAGCAGGGTGAAGAGATCACCCCTCTTGATCAAGGCCATTGCGCAATTCTTGATCCAGCTGATCGCACGATCGGGGTCTCCTGCTGCAATCGCGTGCTGGACCGCTTCGGTCCACAATTCCCGGGAGGCATACCAAAGTGCCGCACGCCGGTGCAGCTCGGAAGTTTCAATGCCGGTGTACGCCTCCAGCGTGTGCCTCAGATATTCGGCGAGAAGCAGATGATAGCGATACCAAACGCCTTCATTGTCGAGCGGCGTGAGAAGAAGTTGCCGCTGCGCGAGCGTTGCCAGGATTGTTCGGCCCGAGTTCGCACCGGTGACGGCCTCGCATAATGGACCGGAGAGCCGATCGAGAATGGCTGTACGGAGCATGAACTCGACCAACTCGGTGGAAAGCCCATCCAGCAGCTCCGCAAAATAGGTAGCGATTGGGCGCTGCGAACCGGAAAGGTTGTGCACATACTCCTTCAGGTCGGGCCCGGACTGGGAGGACATCGAGGCGATGATTCGCAGGGCCGCCGGCCAACCTTCGGTCTTGCGTTGCAGTACGTGGACGTCGGCAAGCTCTAAGGCGCCAGGCCTGGTCTGCTCAATGAAGGCTTGCGTCTCTTGCTGGTCAAACCGCAGAGCCAAAGCATCGATCTCCAGCAGTTGGTTCTGAGCGCGGAAGGTCGCGAGCGGGAGCGAGGGTTCGGTGCGCGTCGTAATTACTACATGGCAATGGGATGGTGCGTGTTTCAGAAAATACGCGACAGATTGATGGATGCGAGGATGGTTGAGCCAATGATAATCTTCGAGAAACAGGTATACCTCGTCATCCAACTCCGCCAGATCATTGATCAAGCTTGATAGGACCGCTTGCGGGTCGATCAGGTTGTTCTCAAGGATCAACTCGGTCGCACCGAGTCCAACGGCCTGACAAGCATGCTGCAGGGCCTGAGATACATAGAAGAAAAAACGGGTGGCCTCGTCATCGTCTGAATCGATGGTGAGCCAGGCAACAGTATGGCCGCTCTGTCCCAATTGCTCGGCCCAGGCGGCCGCTAAAGAGGTCTTGCCGAGTCCCGCTGGCGCCTTTATCAAGCCAACGCGCTTGCCTGGAAGCTCGGACAGGATGGCAAGGAGCCGTGGACGCGCGACCAGCCGCGCGGGTCGCGGTGCCACGATCTTGGTAGCCAGAAACGGCAGCCGTCTGGTGCTGACCGTGGCGCGCGGGGGGCCAGCCCCAACTGCAAAGTGCCTCGAGCGCGGCTCGATCAAGGGCTCCCCCTACACGCGGTCGTCTCTCCCCCATTTGGGGGGTACCCTCAACGGCAGAAGTGTACGATCTCTAATGGCAACAGGGAAGGCAACGGTTACTCGGAGCGGTTGCCTCGATTCCGCGACTGCCCGGGCGGTCGGCTTAGGGCTTGCCACGCATGCCAAGGGTGGAACGGCGGCAAAAGTCCCAGACTACCAATCGGGCGTACATTTTGCTCCGTTCATTTGGTCGTTACGACCTGATCCAGCAGAGCGGGCCGGCGCACAAAGCCGACCAGCCCAATGAATCACCTCGCGCAAACTTGCGGGCATCTCTTGCTGAGCTTTGAATCCATGTCTGGCGCTGCTGCTTATGGAAAGCTGAAGTTTGGCCCTTTCGAGCTTTCGATTGGCGAAAGGCTGCTGCGGCGCGAGGATGTGGTGTTGCCCCTTGGTAGCAGGGCCCTGGACCTCCTGATCTATCTTGCCGAGCGTCCGGGCGAGGTGATCGCAAAGCAGGAACTGATCGATCACGTCTGGCCGGACGTAACGGTCGAGGAGGGGAGCATCCGGGTCCACGTGGCCGCGATCCGCAAGGCACTTGGTGACGGCCAGTTTGGCAACCGTTACATCGCAAACGTCAAGGGACGGGGCTACTCGTTCGTCGGCACCGTTGTCACTCTCCCAGGCGGCACGGAAAGCAGGAACGCCAAGTTCCGGCAGCAAGGCAGGCTCCCCGTGCGACCGATCATGATGATTGGGCGCGAAACGGTGGTCGGCGAGGTTAGCGACAAGCTCCGAAATGAGAGGTTCGTAACACTGCTCGGCCCCGGCGGTATCGGCAAGACGACCATTGCCTTGGCTGTTGGCCGCGCCGTTGCCGGGGAATTTGGCGGGAGAGTCCATTTTGTTGACTTGGAAAGCCTTACCGATCCGCGACATGTTGCGGGGGCTGTC
>Ga0209890_10000200_pt1 | contig 27566 bp, 19 predicted proteins | sample OrgsoiDNA2013049_FD_185799 | JGI IMG/M metagenome (GOLD analysis project Ga0209890, IMG submission 185799) | Permafrost soil microbial communities from the Arctic, to analyse light accelerated degradation of dissolved organic matter (DOM) -... | ecosystem: Environmental > Terrestrial > Soil >... | reverse complement strand
TCTCACAGGCACTCGACGGCCGGGAAGCTCACGTTGATTGTGCAGGGAGTGGGCGAATGGTTGTCCGAGATGGCGACCGTCAAGGTCTGGGAGCCTGCGGCGGCACAGACGTATTTCGTCGTGGCGGATGAAGCGGCGAGGAAGGAGCCCGCAGTCGCGCTCCAGGCGAAGGAGAGCGTGTCGCCGGTGTCGGCATCGGACGCCGCGACCAACACGTCAATCTGGCCGCCCGACGACGACGTTGCTTGGGGCGAAGTCTGCCATGAGGAGAGCACCGGGCAGTTATCGCCCGCCACGACAGTTCCCGTAATGATGATCGATCCGGGGGTCCCACCATCGGTGGTGACGTTGCCGCAGGTGATCGTGACGGGCACCGGCACCGGTGCTCCGGAGGTGACGTTGAACGGCGAGCTGGTTCCGCTGCAGGCGACGCCCTGGTTGGTGGTTGTCGTCATGGTGACTGTGTCGTTCATCCCCGTGGGAACGCTGACGTCGATCGAAGGCGTCGCCTTCGGATCGGACGTGTTCACGGTCCCCGAAGCCAGAACCACGCTGGCCGACGACAGTAGCTTCCAGGCGACCGAGCTGATGATGACGCCCCCAGGAAGGGCGAACGCCACCTCGATGTGACCTTCAGGCGCGACGTTGCCGCCGTTGCTGCAGCCGTAGGCCGAGAGGCTGGCTACGAGCGTCAGCACCGCCACGCGCTTCGTCGCCGAGAGGCGGCGGCGGTCGGTCGGCGTCAGCTCAAAAGACCTCGTTTGCTCATGTCCATCACGCATGGGGGACAGTAGTGTTCTACGCCGCGATCAAAGGCAAGCGACGCAGAGCGCGGTTCTGCAACAAGTTGGTTACGGCCATTCTTCGCACGTTCTTGGCGCGTACTTGCGTTGTGGCGGCTGCCCTTCGCGCAGCCCGGGCGACCGCCCGGGTCGCCGACCCGGTTCCCGTGTTAGCGTCGCGGGGCCATGAACCTGGCGGCGACGCTGCGCGGAACGACGTACCGTTTTCGCGATCTGAAGGATGTCCTGGCCAAGGCCAACGAGGAGAAGTCGGGCGACCGGCTGGCGGGCCTGGCCGCCGCCAGCGTGTCGGAGCGGATCGCGGCCAAGCGGGTGCTGGCTTCGGTGACGTTGGGCGAGCTTTACGAGAACCCGGTGGTCCCGCCGGAGGTCGACGCCGTCACGCGCCTGATCCTCGACGATCTGCAGCGACCGATCTACGACGCCGTGAAATCCTGGACGGTGGCCGAGCTGCGCGAGCACGTGCTGGCCGACACGACCTCCGGCGCCGAGCTCCTCCGCCTTTCGCGCGGCCTCACCAGCGAGATGATCGCCGCCTGCGCCAAGCTGATGACCAACCTCGATCTGGTCTACGCAGCACGCAAGATCCGCGTGGTCGTTCATGCGACCAACACCGTCGGTTTGCCGGAACGGCTGTCGGTCCGGCTGCAACCGAACCACCCGTCCGATTCCATCGAGGGGATCATGGCCTCGCTGCGAGAGGGGCTCTCCTACGGCGCCGGCGACGCGGTCATCGGCATCAACCCGGTCACCGACGATCCGGCGACGACGGCGACGATCTTGAACGCCACCGGCGACTTCATGCGCCAGTGGCGCATCCCCACCCAGAACTGCTGCCTGGCCCATGTGACGACGCAGATGAAGGCGCTGGAGGCGGGCGCCCAGCTCGGCCTGATGTTCCAGTCGATCGCCGGAACGGAGAAGGCGCTGCGCAGCTTCGGCGTGACGCTGCCGCTGCTCGACGAGGCGTACGACATGACGCTGAAACTGGGGCAGTGCCAGGGGCCGAACGTGATGTACTTCGAGACCGGCCAGGGCTCGGCGCTGTCGGCCGACGCGCATGAAGGGGCCGATCAGATGACGCTGGAGGCCCGCAACTACGGCCTGGCCCGCCACTACGCGCCTTTTCTCGTCAACACCGTGGTCGGGTTCATTGGCCCGGAGTACCTCTACGACGCCCGGCAGATCACCCGCGCCGGGCTGGAGGATCACTTCATGGGGAAGCTGCACGGCATCTCGATGGGGTGCGACGCCTGCTACACCAACCACGCCGACGCCGATCAGAACGACGTCGAGAACCTCGAAATGTTGCTCACCACCGCGGGCTGCAATTTCTTCATGGGGCTCCCCATGGGCGACGACATCATGCTCAACTACCAGTCGACGTCGTTCCATGACGACGCGACGCTGCGCCAGCTGTTCGGTCTTCGCCCCGCGCCGGAGTTCGAAGCCTGGTTGGAAGAGATGGAGATCATGCGCGACGGCAAGCTGACCGCCCGCGCCGGCGATCCGAGCCTGTTCGGTTAGGCCATGAAAGACGACCGAGAAAAGCCCAGGCTGACCGTCGACCGTAGCCGCGTCGAGGCGCTGGTGCGCGAGACGCTCGCGCGTGAGGTCGGTCCGGAGCGTGCGGCCACGCGCGAAATCGAGAGCGCGGGCGCGCTGCTGATCCCCCCCGATCGCGGCGTGGGAGTCGGCGAGCCCTATGACCCGCGCGTGATGCCCGAGATCTTGAGGTCGACCCCCGCGCGCGTCGCCGTCGGCCGCACCGGGCCGCGCTACAAGACCAACACGATGCTGCGCTTTCGCGCCGATCACGCGGCGGCCAAGGACGCCGTCGTCTCCGAAGTCGACGCCGCGCTGCTCGCGGAGCTGGGGCTATTCGAGCTTGCCTCGCGCGCGCCCGACAAGCCGACCTTCCTGCAACGGCCGGATCTCGGCCGCGCCCTCTCCGACGACGCGCGCGCCGAGCTGACCAAACGGATCGGAAAGTCGCCCACGCTGGTCATCATCTACGGCGACGGGTTGTCGGCCGCCGCGATCAACCAGCACCTCCGGACCTTCCACGGCGCGCTGGTTCCGGCGCTGGCCGCCCGCGGGATCGCCCACGCGCCGGCCTTCTTCGTGCGCCGCTCGCGGGTGAAGATCATGGACGAGATCGCCCGCCTCGTCGGCGCACAGGCTGCGCTCTTCGTCTGCGGCGAGCGCCCGGGCCTCGGCTTCGCCGACTCGCTCTCCGCCTACTACATCTACCAACCGGCGGCCGGAGCGACGGACGCCGACCGCGAGGTGATCTCCAACATCAACCCGCGTGGCCGTCCACCGGCTGACGCCGCGCGTGACGTCTCCGCGGCTATCGAGCGCATCCTTCGCGAAAAGAAGTCCGGCGTCGTGCTCGCCGGCGGCTGAGTCACGTCTCAGACCCGTCGCCCAGCGACGTCGTCGACGGCTCCAATGTAGGGCGAGACCGTACGTTCTGACCTCGCTGGCGGAGCAAAACGGAACCCTGACCGGGTTCATCTCGGAGCTCGTTCGGCCGAGGATGATCTGTCGATGGGAATGCTGCGCGGGCTTCTGCGGCGCGGAGGTTTACCGCTGCTGCTCGCGCTCGCCAGCCCGAAGATCGCGGCAGCCGATCCGCCGCGGTCGATCGCGCAGTACGCGCACGAGACATGGGGGACCAAAGACGGGCTCCCCGAGGGGCCGGTGTTGGCCCTGCAGGAGACGCGCGACGGCTTTCTGTGGCTGGGCACCCTCTCCTCGATCGTTCGCTTCGACGGTCTTCGCTTCGTCCCCTATGACGAGAACCGCCTGGGCCTCGGGCACTACAGCCACGCGCGCGATCTGCTCGAGACCCAGGATGGCTCGCTCTACGCGGCGTTGGCGGGGGGGGTTGCCCGTGGCGATCATGGCCACTTCGATTTCTACGACGAGCACGCCGGCCTCGATCACCCCTTCGTTTACGCCCTCGCGCCCGGCCCGGCGGGCGGAGTCTGGCTGGGAACCGGCGGCACCGGCGTCTGGCAACTGCGCGGCGGAAAGTTCACCCGCCACCCGGCCTACCTGAAGAATCCAGCGCTGCCGTCCCAGGTCAACGATCTCGCCGTCAGCTTCGACGGCACGCTCTGGGTGGCGACGGACAACGGGGTGGTCGAGCTGGGGACCGAGGTCCGCGTCCTGTCGACCGCGGACGGCCTGCCGTCGCCGGCGGTGCGGGTGCTGACCTTCGATCGGCGCGGTGGCCTGTGGGTGGGAACCCGGCGTGGACTCGCCGAGTGGCACGACGGCCGCTTCCGCACCTACGCGACCAAGGACGGCCTCTCGAACGACGACATCTCCGCGCTCTACGGAGATCGGGCCGGAGATCTCTGGATCGGGACGTACGAGGGAGGGCTCGACCGCCTCTCGGGGGGGCGGATCGAACAGGCCACTCCCGGCAGCGCGCCCACCAACGGCGGCGTGTTCGCGTTCACGGAGGATCGACAGGGCGCTCTGTGGGTGGGGACCGGCCAGGGGCTCGAGCGTTACCGCGAGGGGGCGTTCGTGACCTCCGGGACGGCCGCGGGGTTTGGCAACGAGGAGATCCTGAACATCGCGCCCCGACGCGCCGGCGGCCTGTGGGCACTCGATGGGGCCGGAGCGCTGTTCGTCTACGAGGACGGGCACGCGCGGCAGGTGGCGAAGCCGGGGACGATCCGCGGCGGAGGGATGCTGGGCTTCTACGAATCGGGGGACGGCAGCTTGTGGGTGGGCGGTCAGAAGCTTCACCACTTCCACGACGGCAACTGGGAGACCTACGAGCACCCCGGCGGCGAGTTCGCGATGATGATCGCCGACAAGGGCGGGCTGCTGGTCGCCCAGACCGCGGGCGACGGCACCAGCACGCTGGCGCACTTCGAGAACGGGCGGTTCACGCCGGTGCCGACGCCCGAACGCCTGGTTCACATCCAGCGCCTCGTCCGAGATCGGGAGGGGCGCCTCTGGATCAGCACGGGCGGTACCGGCCTGCTTCGGATCGGACCCGACCGAAGTCGCCTTTTTCGCGTCCGCGACGGGCTTCCACGCGATGTCGTCTACGGGCTGGCGGAAGACGAGGCGGGGAACGTCTGGGTCGCAACCCGCGGTGGGATGGCCCGCATTCGCGGGGATCACGTCGACAATCTGTCCGGGATCGAGGGGCTGCCGACGCGCGCGCCCTTGCAGGTGCAGCTCGACGACGCGGGCATGCTCTGGGTGGCGGGTGACGACGGCATTCGCCGGATTCCCCTCGACGAGCTGGTGGCAGCCGCCGATGGCCAGGCCCGGTCCGTCTCCGCGCGGTGGTTCACGCTGGCGGACGGCCTCAAGAGCCTGGAGTTTTCTTGGCGCTCCGCCGGCGCGGCGCGCACACCGGACGGGCGGCTCTGGTACGCGACCGGACGCGGCCTCTCGGTGGTCGACCCGCACGCGCTCCCGAAGGTGGCCGATCCCCCCGCCGTTCGGATCGAAGAGCTGGTCGTGGGAGGGCGCTCGACCGAGGTCGCACCGGCGATCTCGATCGGCGCCGGCCGCGAGCGGATCGAGATCCGCTACACGGCCCCCAGCATCGCCGACCCCGCCGCGCTCGAGTTCCGGTATCGCCTGGTCGGCTACGACGCGGAATGGGTGGAGGCGAAGTCGCGCCGGGTCGCCTACTACACCGGGCTCCCGGCGGGCGACTACAGCTTCCGCGTCGCCGTCCGTCGCGTGGGGGGGGCCTGGGGCACCGACGCCGCGGAGCTCGCGATGAAGATCGAGCCGCGCTGGAACGAGACCGGACTGGCCCGTTCGCTCTACGCCAGCGCGGCGGCGCTGCTCCTCCTCGGCTTCTATCGATTCCGCGTGCGCGGGATGCGGGTCCAGAAGGAGGTGCTGCAGAAGCAGGTCGGCGAGCGGACCGTCGAGCTGCGCGCCGAGGTCGCCGAACGCCGCAACGCGGAGGAAAACGTGCGGCGCCTCAACGCCGAGCTCGAGGCGCGGGTCAGGGATCGGACGGCGGAGCTCGAGACCGCCAACCTGGCGCTGGCCGCCGACGTGGCGGCGCGCCAGCGGACGGAGGCGGCGCTCGCCGACGAAAAAGAGAAGCTCTCGGTCACCCTCCGGAGCATCGCCGAAGGGGTGGTGACCGTCGACGTCGAGGGGCGCATCTTGATGATGAATCCGGTGGCCGAACGGTTGACCGGCTGGACGTCGGCGAACGCCTCGTCACGGTTGCTGGCCGAGCTGTTTCCCCTGACCGATCGCTTCAGCCGCAGTCCGCTCAAGCAAGATCCGGTTTCGCGTGTGCTCGCCGGTCGCGAGCTCAACGGCAGCGAGCTCGCCTGGGCGCTCGCGACGGGACACGAGCAGCGCCAGATCCTGGTCGACGTTTCGGCCGCCCCGATCCACGACGGCAAGCGGCGCGTGGTCGGCGCGGTGCTGGTGTTCCGCGACGTCACCGAGAAGATCCGGGTCGACGAGCAGATCCAGAAGACGCAGAAGCTGGAGGCGGTCGGCATCCTGGCCGGCGGCATCGCGCACGACTTCAACAATCTCTTGACCGGGATCTTCGGTCACGTCGATCTGGCGCGCACGGCTCTGCCGACCGGGTCGCCCGCGCTGCGCTGGCTCGACGATGCGCTCGAGGCGCTGGAGAGCGCGCGCGGGCTGGCCGGCCAGCTGCTCACCTATTCGTCGGGGGGGGCGCCCGCCACCGCGTCGCACTCACTGCGCGAGCTGCTCGATCGCAGCGCGCGCTTCGTGCTCTCCGGATCGGGCGTCTCGGTCGACCTCGCGGTCCCCGAAGACCTCTGGCACTGCGAGGTCGACCCGCTCCAGATTCGTCAGGTCGTCGACAACCTGGTGCTCAACGCGCGGCAGGCGTTGCCGCGCGGGGGGCACGTCAAGATCGCCGCTCGCAACACCGAGCTCGCCGCCGAGGCGCCGCCCGGCGTCGCCCCGGGACGTTACGTCGAGGTCGCGATCGGCGACGACGGCCCCGGCATCCCCGAGGCGATCCGCGATCGCGTCTTCGAGGCCTTCTTCACCACCAAGAGCGCCGGTACCGGTCTCGGCCTCGCCACGGTGCGCTCGATCGTCGCGCAGCACGGAGGCGCGGTCGACTTCGACTGTCCGTCGTCGGGTGGAACCACCTTTCGACTGTTGCTGAGGGTCGCCGACGCCGCGGCCGCGCCGCCACCGGCGCTCGTGCGCGGCCGTCCAGCCGGGCCCGCGCCGGGTGGCGCGCGCATCCTGGTGATGGATGACGAGGCGCCGATCCGGAAGCTGCTGAAGATCGGACTGGGGCTGGAGGGCTACGAGGTCGAGGTCTCCTCCGAGGGGAGCGAGGCCGTCGCCCTGCACGGGCGGGCGCGCGCGGCGGGCTGTCCGTTCGATCTGGTCATCCTCGATCTGACCGTCGCGGGGGGCATGGGCGGCCTCGACACGCTGGCCAAGTTGCGTGCCGTCGATCCCGGGCTGCGCGCCATCGCCTCCAGTGGCTACTCGCGCGACGAGACGCTCTCCGACCCGTCAGCAGCCGGCTTCGACGGAATTCTCCCCAAACCTTACAAGCTCGATGAGCTGGCGACGGTCGTCGCGCTGGTCCTGGGCACGCGCGACGACGGGCGGCGCGAAGCGGCGAAGGCCGCCCACTGACCGCAGCCGGGCACCTCGGCTGTTTCCCATGTTAGCGTCGTAGATCATGAGCCTGGCGGCGACGCCGTGAAATTCGATCTCCCGCCGCTCAAGCCTCGCGCGCTGGCCGTGCGGGCGATCCCCGACGCGGCCGCCGATCTGGCGAAGGTGCTCGAGCTTCCGGCCGACCGCCGCGCGCTCGGCATCGTCACCGCCACTTCCGACGACGCGCTCTTCACCGCGCTCGACCAGGGGACGAAGGCCTCGTCGGCCGACGTCGTCTACGCCAAGTCGTTCTACGCCGGCGCCGCCCACCCGTCGGGGCCGCTGTCGGGCGAGTGCATCGGCATCTACGCCGCGCGCGATCCGGCCGAGATCGAGGCCGCGCTCGCCGCCTGTCTCGCCTACCTCGAGAACGAAGCCTGGTTCTACGGTGTCGCGCTGGCCGGCGCCGCGTCACCGGTGGCGTTCTACCCGCACGTCGTCGCCTCGGTCGGCCGCTATCTTTCGGTGCTGGCCAATGTGCGGGTCGGCAGCGCGCTCGCCTATCTGATCGCGCCGCCGCTGGAGTCGGTCGTCGGGCTCGACGCCGCCTGCAAGGCGGGGCGCGTCCGCGTCGCGAAATGGTTCGGCCCGCCGTCGGAGACCAACTTCGGCGGCGCGTTGCTGACAGGTGACCTCCCGGCCTGTCAGGCGGCCGCGCGGGCCTTTGCCGACGCTATCGTCGACGTCTGCGGCGCACCTCTCCGCGGCGATCCGCGCCTTGTCGCAACGGGCGGCGCCCACGCCGACCTTTCGCGTCCGAACGCCACGGTCGCCGACGGAAAGTTCCGGGCGCTCGAGACGGGCGAGCGGTTCGCCGAGAAGCCCGATCACCTGACCCACCTCCGCGACGACGCCTCGCTGGTCCCCAAGACCCACCCGCGCATCGTCGCCCGCGGCAAGCTCGACCTCTTGCAGTCGGCCCTGCTCGACGCGCAGGTCGCCGCCGACGCCGACGGCGCGCGCTCGCTGGTCGGCGAGCTGGGAGAGATCCTCGAGCTCGCGCGCGCGCTGGTCGGCGCCGAGGTGACCGATCGCGCGCTCTCGCCGCCAACGCTGTGGGGGATGACCGGCGACCAAATTCGCGACGCCACCCATCACACCCGCGAGCTCTACGGTGTCCCTTTCATGTATCCCGACGTTCGGCAGGGACCGGTCGTCGCCAAGCTGTCGCTGGCGCGGGCGCTCGCGCGTGAGGCCGAGATTGCCGCGCTGGTCGCGTTTCCGCCCGCGGGGGGCCTCTCCACGGCGGCGCCCGGGCGACCCGATCTGGCGCACGCGCTCAATCGGATCTCGTCGGCGCTCTATCTGCTCGCGGTCCGCTACGTCGCCGGCCAGTACCATGACGGCCGGCGGCCGCTCGGGCCGGTCCGCGGATGGAGGCCGCCCGCAGGTGTAAAGCAAGACTCGAAAAAGGATCCGCGGTGACGCCGGCTGAGAGGGAATCCCGGCTCGCCAAGCTCTACGACGCCGAGATCCTCCCCGCCTACGCGGCGCGATTCGCGGCACTGCTCGCCCGCGCCATCGACGTGCGGCCGCGCGCGCGGGTGGTCGAGATCGGCTGCGCGACAGGCGCCTTCACGCAGGAGCTGGCGCGGCGGTTCGATCTCGACAGCCACCTGACGGCGTTCGACGCCGCGCCCGCCTTCATCGCCGAGGCCCGCGCCCGGATGGAAGCGGAGGCTGCACCGCACGCCAAGGTCGCTCTCGCCGCGCACCCCGATCTGCCGGAGTCGATCCCGCTCGCGGATCGCTCGGCCGATCTGGTGGTCTCGAACCTGGCCCTCGCGTCCGCTGCCAATCCGCGCGCTGCCGTGAAGGAGGCCGCGCGGCTGTTGGTGCCGGGCGGGCAGCTCGCCCTTTCTGCCCCGCTGCGCGGCACCTGGTCGGAGTTTCTCGATCTGTTCCGGGACGTCCTGCGCGAGAACGGAAAGCTGGAGAGTCTGGGCGCCGTCGATCGCTACGTCGCCGCGCTCCCCGACGGCGAAAGCGTCGCCCGCTGGCTGGCGGAGGCGGGCCTGAAGCAGATCGAGATCACCGCGGCGCGCTGGGAGATCCTGTTTCGGAGCGCGCGGGAGTTCTTCTTCGCGCCGCTCATCGAGCTCGGGCCGCTCGCGCAATGGAAGCGACTCTCCGGCCGTGGTGACCAGATGCAGGACGTCTTCTTCTTTACCAAAGAGGCGATCGACACGTACTTCAAGGACCGCGTCTTCGCGGTGACGATCCTCGGCGCCGCCGTCACCGGCCGAAAATAGAAACGCCCGCCTCGGAAAACCGAAGCGGGCGTTTGGATGCGATCGAAAGCGGTGTGACTACGCGGAGCCAGCCGCGCCGCCTGCACCGCCCGCGCCGCCGGCCGCACCTGCCGCGCCGCCTGCTGCGCCGCCTGCCGCACCTGCCGCGCCGCCTGCTGCACCGCCGGCCGCACCTGCCGCGCCGCCTGCTGCGCCGCCGGCTGCACCAGCTGAACCGCCTGCTGCACCGCCGGCCGCACCTGCTGCGCCGCCTGCCGTGCCGCCAGTTGCTTTCTTGCCGCCCGCGCCGGCGCTACCGCCACCCGCGCCGGCTGCGCCGGTCGTGGTGCTGTCGCTGCTGCAACCGCTGGTGGTCAGCAACGCTAGACCTCCAGAGAGAAGAGCAACGACTAAGAGATTTCGTACTTTCTTGAACATTGCAAACGGTCCTTTCCGGGGGACTTTTTTTTCGACGAAAAACCTGAAGTGGTCAATCCGATGCCGCTTTGTAGCACAGCCGTCTCAATCGACCAAGTGCTTGTTACGAAACACCTTCCGAGGGTCGCCCGAAACGTACGTGGCCTGGCCAGAGCTCCCGCGCGCGGTCGTAGAACGGCTCTGCGACGTCGCGATCGCCGTAATGACGCGACATGACGTCTCCCGCGGCGAGCAAAAACTCCGCTCGACGCTGCGGCTCGAACGTCGTGTCCGCCGCCAGCGCTTCGAGGGCGCTGAACGCCTCTTCCCACCGACCGTCCACCAACGCCAGAGCGCCCAGAATCTCCAGCGCCTGACGGCGCGCGTCGTCCGCGCCACCGTCGATGAGCGCGAACGCCTCCCGCGCGCGGCGAAGAATCCTCTCGTGGCGGCGTGCTTCCAGCGTCCCGAGCAGCCGCGGCTCGAGGTGCATCCCGGCCCAGCTCTCCGCGACGTCCCGGATGCCCGCCTCCGGCGCGTACGACGGGCCGCGGGTCACGATCTCGCCCAGCTTGGAGACCGCCGAGACCCGTTGCCCCACGTGCAGATCGGCCAGCGCCGACCGGACCAGCAGCGTCGCGCGGGGCGCCGGCTCGATCGAAGGACCGTGACGGTCGAGCAGCGCCTCGGTCGCCTTCCAGGCGTTGTCCCACTGCCCACGCTGAAAACAGATCGCCGAGAGCCGCTCCAACGTCGGGCGGTACGAGCCGTCGCGCGAATAGGACCGCGAATAGAGGGTGAGCGCGCGATCGATCTCGCCTGCCGCTTCGGCCGCGGCGGCGACCGCGAAGTAGCGCTCGGCGGCGTCGGGGATCGCCGCGCTGCGGGCGGCCAGCTGATCGAGCGCCTCCGCGGCGGCCTGCCAGTTCCCGGCGGCGAGGTTGAACCGTCCCCGCAGATCCAGCACCCGCGGCTCGTCGCGCAGCTGTCGGGCGGCATCGTCGAGCAGCGCGACGGCGCGCGCCGGCGCACCCAGCCGATCGCCCTGCACGACCGCCAGCTCCAGCAAGAGCGCCCCCTTGCGCGCCGATGACGTCGTCAGCCCCACCTCGCTCTCGAGGAGCTTGGCGACCTCCGACCAGTCCCCCTCCTTCGAAGCCAGCGCGCCGAGCGCCGCGATCGGCTCGGCCAGCGTCGGATCGAGCGTCATCGCGCGCCGATAGGCCTCACGAGCGGTGCCGTTGTCCCCCGCCCGCGCCGCGGCCCGGCCCCGACCGTAGTAGAGGGGCGCCGCGGCCGACGGTTCGAGCTTGGCGGCCCTGCGCCCCAGCTCTTCGACCAGCAGGCGCGCGCGCGGCGGCTCCTCGAAGAGCTTCTCGAGCGCACCCAGCGCCTCCATGTTGTGCGGATCGAAGTCGATCGCCGCCAGGACGTCGCGCTCGGCGTCGTCACGCCGGCCGCGCTCCGCGAAAGCGCGCGCCCGATCGAGCAGCGCGCGCGATCGGTCGGCCGCCGTCGGTGCCACCGCCGCCCGCGCGGTCTCCACGGCCAGCAACGGCTCGCGCCGCACGAACGCCGCCAGCGCCGGCGGATCCACCAGCGGCGGCAGCGTCGCCTTGGCGGCGGCGCCCAGCTCGACGTAGAGCCGAAGCGCCTCATCGATCTGTCCGAGACGCGCGCGCCGCAGCTCCGCCAGCCGCCAGAGCAACGCGGTCCGGTTGGGCGCGCCGCTTCCCGACGGCTCCGCCGGCAGCGTCGGGGCGCGCGCCGCCAACCAGGCGAGCAGCTCAGCGCAGCGCTCCCAGTCGCCGGTCGCCACCAGAAATCTCTCGGCGGCGGCCGCGGCTTGAGCGTCGGCCGGATCGACCTCCAGCACCGCCAGCCACGCCTCGGCGGCTCCCGTTCGATCGACGCCGGCGGCGTTCTCGGTCAGGCTGGCCACGTCGCGCAACAGCTGACGCCGCCGGGGCAGGTCGGTGGTGTGATCGAGCGCCGCCGTCGCCAGCGCCAGTGATTCCCCTGCGCGCCCGGTCGCGTCCAGCCGCCGGCGCGCTTCGTCGAGCACGGTCGGCGCACCGGGAAACTCCGCCAGCGCCATCAGACGAACGTCGAGCGCCTTCTCCGCCTCACCCGCCCCTTCGAGCAAGGTGGCGTGCTCGGCCAGCACCGCCAACCGCGCCTCCCCCTGGAGGGCGCCGGCGTCCTTCTCCAGCGCCGCTGACAGCTCGCGGCTGCGGCCGAGTGATCGCAGCAGCCGAACCCGCTCCGCGCGCACCCGCCCTCCGTCATCGAGACGGGAGGATCCCGGCGACGAGCTCCGCCGGGCCGAGCCCGGCTCCATCCAGCCACCCGACGCCGCTTCGGCCAGCGCGCTTTCGAGCACCGCAACCGCGCCGAGCACATCGCCGCGCGCCTCCAGCGTCTCCGCCAGCCGGCGGCCGAGACGCCCACGCCGTGCCGGCGTGTGCTCCGCCTTGTGCGCCGCCCTTAAGAGGTCGAGCCTGCGATCTCCGAGGTCGGCCTCGCCGACGGCCACCCGCGCCGCCAGCGTCTCGGCGAGCGCCAGCGCCGCGTCGGCGCCGGGATGCCCGGCGAGCGCCTTTTCCAGATGAGCGAGCACGGCGGCGACGTCGGTCTTCTTGCTGTCGCGCTTGCTCTCTTTCTTGTTGCCTGGCGCGCCCTCGCGCGCGAGGCGGCGCTGCGCCGCCAGGTAGTGCGCCTCCGGTGAAGCGGGCTCCGCGGGAACCGCGGGCGATAGAGCGGCGACGACCCCGGCGTCGGTGCGCCACTCGACCGCCAGGGCGCCGAGCCCAGCTTCCTCCGCCTCCTTCGCCAGCGCCAGCAGCGCGGGGCGAGCCTTCACTCCGTCGAGCGCTTCGAGGTGCGTGCGGCGCAAACGGAGCGCGTCCTTGACGAATCCCCCCTCGCGCAGCGCGGTGTCGAGCGCGGCGACCCGCCCGTTGAGCTCCGGTCCCGGCGCGGCCGCGCGCAGCGCCTCCTCACCGAGCCGCCGCGCCCGACTCGCCTGCCCTGCCCGCGCGTCCGCGATCGCCCGGTCCCAGATCGGCGTCGGGGCAGGACGCACGCGCCTTGCGCGAGGGGACGGCCCATGCGGTTGAGAGGGCGCCCCGCTCATCTTCGTCACAGGGGCCCCCGCGTCGGGGTTTTCGCGCAGCGAGGAGCGGGGACCGCGCCGCGCCTTCCCGACCGAGAGCTCCGCCGATACGGCCTCGGCCGCACGCGCATCGGGCGGCGCCAACCGATCGCCGAGCTGCGCCGCCTTTCGGGCCGCCGCGCGCCGGTGGTGCAGCGCCACCCGCTCGTCGCGCGCCAGCCCCAGCCAGGTGAGCGCGGCGTCGCGGGGGAGATCGGCGCCGAGCTGCGCCTCGGCGAGCGCCGAGACCAGCACGGGAGAGGGTGTCTTCCCTTCGGTCTTCCCGGCGGCCTTGCCGTCCCCCTTGGCCAGGCCGGCCAGCCAGGCCAGACGATCGGCCGGCGGCAACGAGCGCGCGAAGCTGAGCGCCGCGGAAATGAGCGCGCTGCTCGGGCCTCCTTCGCGCAAGGCGTGATCGAGCTCGGCGCGCGCCGCCGCCGCATCTCGAGCTCGCAGGAGCTCGGCCAGATCGACGCGCAGGCGGGCCCGCGTTCGCGGGTCGGTGGCTGCCGCGATGGAGTGCCTCAGCGTTTCCTCGCCCGCCCGCACGGGTCGAGCGTATCACGGAGGTGCCGACCGCCGCCGTCTGTTAGAGTGCGCCGCTCATGACGAAGCAAGAGACGTCGCAGACGTCGCGAGCGTCGCAAACGTCGGATGCCACGTTGACGACGGACCCGGCGTTCGCGGTCATTTTGGGCGGTGGATCGGGAACGCGGCTTTGGCCCTCGAGCCGACGCGCGCGTCCCAAGCAGCTGTTGGCGCTGGGCGGCCCCGAGTCGCTGCTCGCCGCCGCTGTTCGGCGCGCGCAGGCGCTGGTCGGGCTCGATCGGACATTGATCGTCACCGCGGCCGATCAAGAGGCGGCGGTGCGCGCCGCCATCCCGGACCTGCCTCCCGAAAACATCATCGCCGAACCGGTCGCGCGCAACACGGCGCCGGCCGTGGGCCTCGGCGCGGTGGAAGCTGCCCGGCGGGCCGGCCCGGCGGCGGTGATCGCCGTCTTCCCGGCCGATCCGTTCATCGGTGATGAACCGGCCTTCGATCGGCTGGTGCGTCTCGCGCTCCGGGAGGCGCGCGAGACGATCACCACCATCGGCGTTCGCCCCACGCACGCCGAGACCGGCTTCGGCTACATCCGCATCGGCGCCAAGCTGCCGCGCGACGGCGTCGATCCTGTCCACGACGTCGCCGGCTTCGTGGAGAAGCCCGATCTGCCGACCGCGGAGCGCTACCTCGCCTCGGGCGAGCACCTCTGGAACTCGGGGATGTTCTTCTTGACCGCGGGGCGCATGCTGGAAGAGACGCGCCGGCACCTGCCGGGGCTGGCGGCGCTGCTCGACGCCGCCGTCGCGGCCGAGGATTCGAAGGCGGCCGCCGCGGTGATCGCTGCCGGTTATAGCGGCGTGCCGTCCATCTCCATCGACAACGGCATCATGGAGAAGGCGAACGGGCTGCGCGTGGTGCCGGGCGCCTTCGGCTGGAACGACGTGGGGAGCTGGGCCGCGCTGCCGGCCGTCCGGCCTCCCGACGCCCGCGGCAACGTGGTGCTGGGCGGCGCGACGCTGATCGACGGCGACGGCAACATCATCGTCGCCGAGGAGGGCGCGCCCTTCGTCGGCGTGGTCGGCGTGCGCGATCTGGTGGTGATCGCCACCCGCGACGCTCTGCTGGTCGTCCCCAAGGACAAGGCCCAGGACGTACGAAAGATCGTGGAGGCAGCCAAGCAGGCCGGCCGCCACGATCTGTTGTAGGAACATCCTGTTGTAGGAACAGCGCTCAATCATGCCGATGAATCCCAGAGTCTTTCGCGAATACGACATCCGTGGTGTCGCCGAGAGCGACTTTCCCGACGACTTCGTGGCCGACCTCGGCCGGGCGACCGGCGCCTATTTCGCCGACGCGGGCGTCCGCCGGGTGACGCTGGGGCGTGACTGCCGGATCTCGTCGCCGCGCATCCACGCCACCTTCAAACGGGAGCTACTCGCCGCTGGGATCGACGTCGTCGACGTCGGCGTCGTCCATTCGCCCGGTCTCTACTTCTCGGTCTTCCACCTGGGCGTCGAAGGCGGCGTGATGATCACCGCCAGCCACAACCCTTCCGAGGACAACGGCTTCAAGATCGTCTGCGGCAAGAGCACCATCTACGGCGCCGAGATCCAGAAGCTGCGCGAGCGGATCGAGAAGCGTGCGTTTCGAACGGACGTCGCGCCGGGGCGGGCGACCGACCACGACATCATCAGCGACTACGTGGCGTACATCGCCGACAACATCAAGCTGGGCCCGCGTCGGATCAAGGTGGTGGTCGACGGCGGCAACGGCACCGGCGGCCCGGCCCTGCTCCCGATCCTCGAGAAGCTGGGGGTCGACACCGGCGAGATCTACTGCAATCCCGACGGACGATTCCCCAACCACCATCCCGATCCCACCGTCCCCGAGAACCTGGCCGATCTCATCGCGCGGGTGAAGGGGACCGGGGCGGAGGTGGGAATCGCGCTCGACGGCGACGCCGATCGGATCGGCGCCGTCGACGGCCAGGGGCGAATTCTCTGGGGCGATCAGCTCGTCATGCTGTTCGGGCGGGAAATCCTGACGAGGCATCCCGGCGCCACCTTCGTCAGCGAGGTGAAGTGCAGCCAGGCGCTGTTCGACGAGATCGCGCGCCTCGGTGGTCGGGCCATCATGTGGAAGGTCGGCCACTCGCTCATCAAGGCGAAGATGAAAGAGGAGAAGGCCGCGCTGGCGGGCGAAATGTCGGGGCACATGTTCTTCGCCGATCGCTGGTTCGGGTTCGACGACGCGGTCTACGCCGGCATGCGCCTGGTCGAGCTGCTCAGCCATTCCAAGCAGACGCTGGCGGAGCTCTACGACACGCTCCCGGTTCTACACAACACGCCTGAAATTCGGATGCCCTGCCCCGACGACATCAAGTTCGAGGTCGTGCGGCGCGCCGTGGCCTGGTTCCGCGAGCGCTACCCGGTGGTCGACGTGGACGGGGTGCGTGTCATGTTCCAAGAAGAGGCAAAGGCAAAGGATCAGCCCGCCGGCAAGAACGTCGGATGGGGCCTGGTGCGCGCCTCGAACACCGGCGCGGTCCTGGTCATGCGCTTCGAGGCCGACAGCCCCCAGCGCCTCGCAGAGATCAAGGCGCTCATGGAAGGGCGCCTGCGCCAGATCATCGCCGACGTCATCGCCGCCACCACGAGCTGAGCCGGAGAGCGGGGGCGTCTCGCCCCTTTACCGACGACGGTCCGGCTTTAGCTTGGCCAGGTGGTCGTCGTATGAGTCGTCGGGTTGGCGTGTTGGTGGGGATCCTCGCGGCGGTCGGCGTGGGTGGCGGGTGGGTGGCGTTCGGCGCCCGCTTCGGCGGGCACAAGTCGACCTTTCATCTGGAGAAGTCGCACGTCGAGCGGGGCGACGTCGTCGGGCGGGTCACCGCGACGGGCGCGCTGTCGGCGCTGGTGACCGTACAGGTCGGCAGCCAGGTGTCAGGGCGGATCTCGAACCTCTATGCCGACTTCGGCCAGCGGGTGACGCGAGGGCAGGTGATCGCGCGGCTCGACCCCCAGCTTTTTCAGGCAGCGGCGGAGCAGGCGCGCGCCAACCGCGACGCAGCGGTCGGGACGCTGCACGAATCGATCACCAAGGCCGACAACGCCAAGAAGCAGCTGGCGCGCGCGCAGGAACTGAAGTCGAAGAATCTGATCGCGGCGGCCGACTTCGACTCCGCCGACCTGCAGGCGGCCTCGTTGGCGGCGGCGGTCGACACCGCGCGCGGCGATCTCGAGCAGGCGCGCGCCAACCTCCACCAGGCGTCCGTGAACCTGAGCTACGCGACGATCATTTCGCCGATCAACGGCGTGGTCATCTCGCGCAACGTCGACGTCGGGCAGACAGTCGCGGCGTCGCTGCAGGCGCCGACGCTCTACACGATCGCCGAGGATCTCGGGAAGATGCAGGTGCACGCCGCGGTCAGCGAGGCCGACGTCGGGCGCCTGGCGCCCCAGATGCCGGCCAGCTTCGTGGTCGACGCCTACCCCGACGAGCGATGGAAGGGCGTCATCCGGCAGATCCGCGACGCGCCGCAGACGCTGCAGAACGTGGTGACCTACGACGCGGTCATCGACGTCGCCAACCCCGATCACCGGCTGAAGCCGGGAATGACCGCCAACGTCACCTTCGTTTACGCCGAGCACAAAGGGGTGCTGCGCATTCCGAGCGCCGCGCTGCGGTTCCTGCCGCCGCCGGAGCTGCTGGCGGAGTCGGGCCTGGCGGCGCCCCCGAAGAAGCACAAGAAGGACAAGCCAAAGGATCGCCCAGCGATCGGCGCGCGCACGGGTAGCGACAGGGCGCAGGCCGGCGACGACGCGACGGACGGTCCTGGCCCTCGTCGCACCGTCTGGGCGTTGCGCGACGAGCGGCTGGTGGCCGTCCCGATCGAGGTCGGCGTCACCGACGGGAGCAACGTCGAGGTTCGTGCCGGCGGACTCGCCGAAGGGGACGTCATCGTCACCGACGCGCTCGACAAGACCGAACGCGCCGAGGCCAAGGCCAAGACCAAGGGCGGGCTCTTCTGATGGACGACGCGGCCGCGCCTCCGGCGCTTGTCGCGATCACCGGCGTCACCAAGACCTACCGGATGGGGGAGTTCGACGTCCACGCGCTGCGCGGTGTGAGCCTGCAGATCGGCGAGGGTGAGTTCGCCGCCATCATGGGGGCTTCGGGCTCGGGCAAGTCGACGCTGATGAACATCCTCGGCTGCCTCGATCGCCCTTCGACGGGCGAGTATTTCCTCGACGGGGCGGAGGTGTCGCGCCTCGACGCCGACGCGCTGGCCGAGATGCGCAGCCAGACGCTTGGCTTCGTGTTCCAGAGCTTCAACCTGCTGGCGCGCACCACCGCGCTGGAGAACGTCGAGCTGCCGCTGGTCTACACCGGGTTGCGCCCGGCGCTGCGGCGCGCGCGCGCCAAGGAGGCGCTGGAGCGGGTTGGCCTCGGCGACCGGTTGCACCACCACCCGAGCCAGCTGTCGGGCGGACAGCAGCAGAGGGTGGCCATCGCTCGCGCGCTGGTCAATCGGCCGCGCCTCATCCTGGCCGACGAGCCGACCGGCAACCTCGACTCGCATGCCAGCCTGGAGATGATGGCGCTGCTTCAGCAGCTGGGCGACGAGGGGATGACCATCGTCCTCGTCACGCACGAGCCCGACATCGCCGCCCACGCGCGTCGGGTGATCGTCGTGCGCGACGGCCTCATCGAGCGCGACAGCATCATTGAAGACGGCCGCTGGACCGAGGCGCCACGCCAGGCGGGCCACTCCGCGGCGCACCCCCGGGGTGTGTCGCCGTGACCGTCAGCCGGATGCGCGCGGGGGACGTCGTCCGCGTCGCGGGGCGGGCGCTCCTGCGCAACAAGCTGCGCTCGTTCCTCACCGCGCTCGGCATCATCATCGGTGTCGCTGCCGTCATCGCCATGGTGGCGATCGGCGAAGGGGCGCGCGCCCGCGTCGAGCAGGCCTTCGCCTCGATGGGGACCAACGTCCTCATCGTCTCGTCGGGCGCCAAGACCGCGGGCGGCGCCAAGGCCGGCGCCGGCACGCTCCCCACGCTGACCTGGGACGATCTGCGCGCCATCAAGACCGATGTCGCCGACGTGAAGTTCGTCGCGCCGCGGGTTCACACCACCGGGCAGGTCGTCAGCGAGGATCGCAACTGGCTGACGGTCATCGACGGAACGACCCCGGAGTTCTTCGAGATCCGGAACTGGCCGATGCGCCTCGGGCCGGGGCTGACACCCGAGCAGGCTGATTCAGGAGCCAAGGTGGTGGTGCTCGGTCAGACGGTCTCTGAGCGCCTCTTCGGGGCCAACTCCGATCCGACCGGCCAGATCGTGCGCATCCAGAACGTCCCCTTCCTGGTGGCCGGCGTCGCCGAGCGCAAGGGGCAGTCGGCCGGCGGCGGCGACTACGACGACGTGGTCTTCATCCCCGTCACCACCTTCCTGGCCAAGATCCAGGGCGGGCTGCAGAAGTTCATCCCCGGCACGATCATGATCGAGGTCGACTCGGACGATCAGACGACCGCCATCGCCGACAAGGTGGCGGCGCTGCTGCGCGACCGCCACGGGATCGCCATCGGCGGCGAGGACGACTTTTCGATCAAGAACCTGACCGAGACCGCCTCGCGCAAGGAGGAGAGCACCCAGGCGCTCACCATGTTGCTGGCCAGCATCGCGGCGGTCTCGCTGCTGGTGGGCGGCATCGGGATCATGAACATCATGCTCGTCAGCGTCACCGAGCGGACGCGCGAGATCGGCGTGCGGGTGGCGGTGGGGGCCAAGCGCCGCCACATCCTGCTGCAGTTCCTGGCCGAGGCGCTGGCCCTGTCGCTGGCGGGGGGCCTCATCGGCGTGGCGCTCGGCCTCCTCGCCGCGCAGAGGTTGGCGGTTCGGTTCGGCTGGCCGATGTTGATCCGCCCCGAAGTGATCGCGCTGGCAGTCGGCTTTTCGGCCGCGGTCGGCATCGGCTTTGGCCTCTACCCGGCGCGCAAGGCCTCGCGCCTCGATCCGATCATGGCGCTGCGGTACGAATGATGATCCCGGCCGCCACCTTGCTGCTGGCGCTCATCGCCCGCACCGTCACGCTGGACGAGGCCGAGCGCGCGGCCGCCGCCCAGCGCCCCGACATCCGGATGGCCGACGCCGCAGCCGCGGCCGGCGTCGCCCGCGAGGAGCAGGCCCGGGCGCCGCTCTTGCCCCAGGTGAAGCTCGAGGGGCTCTACGAACGGACGACCGGCAACCGCCCCCAGAAGCCGGGTCACACCAACAACTACGGCAACACCTTCGACACCTTCAACTGGTACGAGAGTCAGGCCACCATCAATCAGCTGGTCTGGGACTTCGGCCAGTCACCCAACCGCTGGCGGGCGGCGCGGACCAGGGCGGTCGCGCTCGGCGACAGCGCGCGCTCGACGCGGCTTCAGGCGATCGCCGAGGTGCGGACGGCGTACTTCCGGGCCAGCGCGCAGAAGTCGCTGGTGGCGGTGGCGCGCCAGACGCTCGGCAACAGGCAGCGCCACCTCGAGCAGATCCGCGGCTTCGTCCACGCCGGGACGCGGCCCGACATCGATCTGGCGCAGGCGGTCGCCGACGAGGCGAACGCCCGCGTCCAGGTGATCCGGTCGGAGAATAGCTACGCCGTCGCACGCGCCGAGCTCAACCAGGCGATGGGGACCACCGGCGACACCGACTACGACGTCGCCGACGAGACGCTGGCGCCACAACCGGGCGAGGCGAGCGCGGTCGGGCCGCTCATCGACGAGGCGATCCGGGCCCGCCCCGACGTCGCCGCGATGGAGGCGCAGATCCGCGCGCAGGAGCTGACCGTGAAGGCCACGCGCGACGGCTACTGGCCGTCTTTGAACCTGATCGCCGGCGCCGCGACGGCCGGGCAGTCGTTCGAGAAGTCGCACGTCCTCAACAACTTCGGAACGGTGGTGCCGTACGGCGGGATGGCCTGGAACTTGTTCGGCGGCGTGCAGCTCACCTGGGAGCTGTTCCAGGGCCTCCTCACCCGCGGCCAGGTGCACGAGGCCAACGCCGCGCTCGACGGGCTACACGCGCAACACGACGCGCTCGTGCAGCAGGTCTGGGTGGCGGTCGAGCAGGCCGCGCTCGCGGTGCGCGCCTCGCAGGAGGCCCTGGTTGCGTCAGGGGAAGCGTTGAAGGGCGCCCAAGCCCGCCTGCGGATGGCCGACGGTCGTTACGCGGCCGGCGTCGGGAGCATCATCGAGCTCAGCGACGCGGAGCTGGCCGCCGAGCTGGCCGGCGCGCAGGAGGTCGGCGCCCAGTACGACCTCGCCACCGCACGTGCCGCTCTCTGCCTGGCGCTTGGAAGAACCTAGGTCACGAGCTTCCGGGCGCTAGAATCGCTTCGATGCGCTCGAGCAGGGTGAGCGGCGCGAACGGCTTTTCGAGGAGGCCGGGGCCAGGCCGCACACCCCGCTCCGCGAGCGTCTTCGGTCCGAAGCCGCTGATGAACAGCACCTTCACCGCGGGCCAGTGCTGCCTGAGACGTTCGACGACCTCCGGCCCACCCACCACCGGCAAACCGACGTCGACCAGCAGGAGGTCGACCGCCTTGCCGTGCGCGAACGCCCGCTCCTCGGCCTCGGTGCTGTTGCGCGCCTCGAGCGTGGTGTAGCCGTTCCTTCGCAGCACGCGCACCATCATCGGCCGCAACAGGTTATCGTCCTCGACGACCAGAATGCTCGCCGAACGCTTCGGCTGCTGCAGCGCCCACGAGTCCGACTGTTCGAGCTCGAGATTGACCTCGACCGGCGCAGGCAATGCTGCAAGAGGCGCCGGCGTTGCGCCGTCGCGCGGGCGAAACGCCGCCAGCCGGTGCGACACCGTGACGCCGCGATCCACCGCCTTCAGGATCTGCTCGACGTCGCCACGCGCCGGATCGCCCGGGCGGAGCTCCAGGCCGACGACCGTGGCGAAACCGCGGATGGCCGAGAAGACGTTGCGGAGATCGTGAACGATCGATCCGATCTCGTCACCAGCATCGCTGGCGACGCCGGCGACGCCAGCGTCGCCTGATCGCCCCGTCTTCTTTCTTTGCGCCAAGGGAGATAGCCTTTCGTTAGCCGTCTCCCCCCAGACGGACGAGCGTGATTCTCCAGCGCCATCGCGCTTTGTCAATTACCCTTTTGCGACCGCGGTCAGCCGTGCGGCGGGCGCTTGGGTCCGTGCTTGGCGATCTCCGCCTCCAGCGCGGCGAGCTCCTCGCGCAGGCGCGGCGTCGGCTCCGCGTAGACATCCTCGACCAGGCTGGCGAGCGGAGGCTTCGGCGGGCGCCCTTCGGCGTAGGCGAGCGCGGCGCGGATCTCGCCGTTGATCTCCTCCCGCGCCTTGGTTTCGAACGTCGCGTCCAGCTCCCCACGCGCTGTCGCGTAGCCGCGCAGTCGATCAATGGGATCGCGCCGCTCCCAGGCCTTGGGCTCCGCGGGATCGCGATAGACCGACGGATCGTCGGAGGTGCTGTGCGCGCCCCTGCGATAGGTCCGGGCCTCGATCAGCGTCGGCCCCTCGCCGGCCCGAGCGCGCGCCGCCGCCTCCGCCACCACGTGAATCACCGCCAGCAGATCGTTGCCGTCGACCAGCACGCCCCGCATCCCGTAGGCGATCGCCTTTTGGGCGAACGAAGGGGTCGCGCTCTGGGTCGAGGCCGGCACCGAAATAGCCCAGCCATTGTTGCGGCAAAAAAGAATGGCCGGCAGCTTGTACAGCGCGGCGAAGGTGGCGCTGACGTGGAAGGTCGGCGTCGAGGTGGCGCCGTCGCCGAAGAAGGCGAGCGCGACATCCTCCGTCTTTTGTAACTTGGCCGCCCAGGCGGTCCCCACCGCGTGGGGGATGTGCGAGCCGACGGGCGAGCTGACCGAGACGAAGTTCAGCCGCCGCACCGAGTGATGCACCGGCATCTGGCGCCCCTTCACCGGATCTTCGGCGTTGCCGTAGAGCTGGCACATGAAGGTGTTGAGCGGGTAGCCACGGTAGAACGCCGCCCCGATCTCGCGGTAGGCGGGATAGAGCCAGTCGCCCATCCGCAGCGCGTGCGCGGCGCCGATGTGGGTCGCCTCCTCGCCGAGCGAGGTCAGGTAGAAGCCCATCCGCCCCTGCCGTTGCAGGAGCAGCATCCGCTCGTCGAGCAGGCGGACCAGCAGCATCGTCCGGAAAAGACGGCGCAGGTCGTCGCCGGTCAGCGCCGGCTCGCGCTCCGGGTGGACGACCTTTCCGTCGTCGTCGATGACGCGGATGACTTCCAGCTTCACGGTGTGCCGCTGGCCCGTATAATCGTCAGACCTTCGACCTGTCAAGGAGCCCGCCCCCGTGCCCATCCAAATTCGCGACGTGCTGAGCTTTTCCGGACGAGACTATCTAGTCGAAGGGACGGTCGCCTACCTCCTGGCGGGAAAGCGGTCGGTGATGGCGCGCGCCGTCGATGGCGAAACGACAGTTTGGGTCGAATTTCCCGACGAGAAAGCCAGCCCGCCCGCCGACCGGCTGTTGGTGTTGCACGAGGTCCGCGATCTCGACCTGGCGATGCCGCCCCCCGAGAGCATCGACTACCACCAGCTCAGCTATGTGCAGCGGCTGGCGGCGCGGGCGGTGATCGAGATCGACGGCGTCGTGCCCGACCGCACCACCGGCGCGCTGCAGGTCTGGCGCTACCGCACCGCCGGCGATCGCTACCTGCAGATTGAAGAGGGAAACGGCCGCGTGTCCATGATGGCAGGTGAATCGGTCCCTCGTGGCATGATCGACCATCTCCCCGGACGCTGACTGCGATGAGCGGCAACAGCTTCGGGACGATGTTTCGGGTGACGACCTTCGGGGAGTCGCACGGCCCTGCCGTAGGCGTGGTGATCGATGGCTGCCCGCCCCGACTGCCGATTACCGTCGAAGAGATCCAGCTCGAGCTCGAACGCCGCCGCCCCGGGCAGAGCGCCATCACCACCCAGCGGCGCGAGTCCGACACGGTCGAGATCCTCTCGGGCGTGCGCGACGGCGTCACCCTGGGAACGCCGATTTCGCTTCTGGTTCGCAACTCCGATCAGCGCTCGGGGGACTATGACGAGATGCGGACCAAATTCCGCCCCTCCCACGCCGACTACACCTACCAGGCCAAGTTCGGCGTCCGCGCCTGGGAGGGGGGCGGCCGCGCCAGCGCGCGCGAGACGATCGGGCGGGTGGCGGCCGGGGTGCTGGCCAGGAAGGCGCTCGCCGCCGCGGGCGCGATCGATATCGTCGCCTGGGTGCAGCGGGTGCAGGACCTGGAGGTCGACGTCGACCCCACCACGGTGACGCGGGAAGCGGTCGAGTCGAACATCGTCCGCTGCCCCGACGGGCCCACGGCGACCAAGATGATCGCGCTGATTGATAACGCGCGAAAAGCGGGCGACTCGCTGGGGGGCGTCGTCGAGGCGGTCGCGCGCGGCGTTCCGCCCGGGCTCGGTGAGCCGGTGTTCGACAAGCTGGACGCCGATCTGGCCAAGGCGATGCTGTCGCTCCCGGCCGCCAAGGGGTTCGAGATCGGCAGCGGGTTCGCCGGCACGCACCTCACCGGCAGCCAGCACAACGATCCGTTTTACGACGCCGCCGGTCGCGTCCGCACGCGAAGCAATAGGTCAGGGGGCGTGCAGGGCGGCATCTCCAACGGCGAAGAGATCGTCATTCGGGTGGCGTTCAAGCCGACCGCCACCATCCTGCGCGAGCAGGAGACCGTCGACGAGAGCGGCCACGACACGACGATCAAGGCGCGCGGCCGCCACGACCCTTGCGTGCTGCCCCGCGCGGTCCCGATCGTCGAGGCGATGCTGGCGCTGGTTCTGGCCGATCATTTTTTGCGCCAGCGAGGCCAGTGCGGATAGCGGGCGCGCTGGCGCTCATCGCGCTGGCGGCCGTCAGCGGATGTCGGGGGCGGGCGGCCGAGCTCCTCGGGCGTTTCGACGCGTCGATGCCGGTGCCGCAGCCGCCGACCCAGGAGCCGCACGAGGTTCACTTCACCTACACGGCGCCTGACGCTGTCACCTTCGACTGGCGCGGCGACGGAACGACCGTGCGCTACTGGGCCAAGGATCTCCCTCCGCGCACGGTGACCGCGCACCCGGCCACCCCCACCCCGACCTCCATGCCGGGCCCGTTCCAGGAGGCGGTCGCCGATCAGCTGGTCCCGGGCCTCGAATACCAGTTCGAGGTCGGCCACCCGATGAAGCCCCAGGGGCACGCGTTCCGCGCCCCGCCGGCGCCGGGCGCGTCGGGCTTCAGCTTCGCCGCGGTGGGAGACTTGGGGGACACGGGCGGCCAGCCCGCGGCTGCGGGCGTTCATCGCAACATCAACCTCGCCGAGCCCTGGTTCGTGCTGGCGCTGGGCGATCTCTCCTACGCCGACCTCAAGAATCAAGCGGCCGTCGATCGGCATTTCGACGACGTCATGGTCTGGTCGCAGCGGGCCGCCTACATGCCGACCTGGGGCAATCATGAATGGAGCGATCCCGCGCGCGACGATCTGCGCAACTACAAGGGGCGGTTCGCGCTTCCCAACGCCGCCGCCTCCCCCGGCGCCCCCGCCATCAGCTGCTGCGGCGAGGACTGGTACTGGTTCGACTTCGGTTCGGTTCGCTTCATCATCTACCCCGAGCCGTACACGCACGACACCTGGGTCGACTGGGCCGAGCGGGCCGAGCCGCTCTTCGCAGAGGCCGAGGCGAGCCCGCTCATCAAGTTCGTGATCACCGCCGGACACCGGCCGGCCTACTCGTCGGGGCACCACGGCAGCGATCCGCAGCTGCGCGCCATCCTCGATGGCTTCGGCAAACGGTTTCCGAAATACGTGCTGAACCTGAACGGGCACAGCCACGTCTACGAACGAACGAAGCCGCAGGCGCACGTCGTTTACATCACCGCGGGAACCGGGGGGGGCGCGCTCGAGCACGCGGCGAGCCCCTGCCTGTGGGACGTTTGCAAACCGCCCTCGTTCACCGCCTTCCGCGCGATTCACCACGGCTTCGTCAAGGTTTCGGTGCGACCGAAGGAGCTGCGGATCGAGGCGATCTGCGGCCCAGCATCGACAGGCAACGAGGAGATCTCCTGTTCCGCCGGCGAAATCTTCGACGAGGTCGTCATCCCGGCCGGTGGCGCCGTCGAGCCCCTCCCGGAACACCGCCAGGCAGACCAGCTGTTTCATTGATCGACGAAGGTGGAGCAAGCGGGTCGCCCCGCCGGGCCTGTCGCGAGTCTCTCGCAAGTGTCTCTTGGCCAGGCGGTGTTACGCTTCAAAGAACCGGATGCCGGAGGCTGCCCCCATCCCCTTCTTCACGCTGCCGAACCTGCTCAGCCTGGCGCGCCTGCCGCTCGGCTGGCTGTTCTGGGTCGTGCTCGGACCGACGCCGGCGCGCGCCGCCGCGGCGCTCGGTGTCATAGGCGCGGCGGCGGCGACCGACGTCCTCGACGGGACGCTGGCGCGCCGACGCGGCACCGCGCTGGCGGGCGCCGGCTCCTGGCTCGATCCGATCTGCGACAAGCTGTTCGTGGGCGCGGTGCTGGCGGCGCTGCACTTCGAGCGCGGTGTGCCGTTCGGAATGCTGGCGCTCATCGTTGCGCGGGAGCTCATTCAGCTCCCGATGTCGATCGTTTATCGAACCATCCCCACGCTGCGACGCTGGCTGCGCTACGACTTCCGCGCCAGCGTGCTCGGCAAGGCGGCGACCATCGCGCAGTTCCTGGCGATCGGCGCGCTGGTGGTCGGCCTCCCCGCGACCCTCCCCATCTGTCTGGCGTTCGCGCTGGGGATCGTGGCGCTGATCGACTATGTGAGGCGCGCCATCGCCATCGGCCGCGCGCGCAGCACGACAGCCCCATGAGCGAAGCTCCCAGCGAAGCTCCGAGCGAAGCTCCCAGCGAAGCTCCAAAAGCGCGCCGCTTCCTCCCCGCACCCGGCAGCCTCCGCTATCACCTGCTGCTCGGCGCGGTGGCCCTGTTCATCCTGGGCCCGCTCGGCGGCGTCACCGCCGCGTACATGACCTTCAGCCTGGGGTTCTCCGTCGGTGCCCAGGTGCTGGCCGGCATCCTGGGAAGCGTCGTGACCTACGGTTACGGCGCCGAGGGGAAGCACGGCGCCAACTACATCCAGACCATGGCAGCCTCGGTCGCCGATCTGGCGGGCATGTGCGTCCTCATCCAGGCGATGGTCTGGCTGGGGATGCCGCTGCCGCCCGGCTGGAAGCTGGGGCTCTACTTCGGCTGCATCGGCATGTTCGGGATCGGCGTCGGCATGCTCTACACACCGATCTTGGTCGACCGCCTGCAGCTCGAGTTTCCCTCGGGCCACGCGGTCGCCAACATCTTGCGCGCCCTGACCGACAAGCGGCTCCTCCGCCGCTCGATCGGCAAGCTGGGTGGCGGCACCGGCGCAGGCATCGCCATCGCGGCCCTGGTGTCGCGCGTCGCCTGGCTGGAGCGCATCGGCATCTCCGCCTCGACGGTCGGGGCCGGCCTGATCGTCGGCTCGCGCATCGGTGTTCCGGCGCTGGTGATGGGCGGCGTGGGCGAGCTCTTGGTGCCGCGCCTGCGCGCGGCCGGGTACCTCGGCCCGCACGATCCCTTCCGCAAGATCGGTTTTCTGGTCGGCCTGGCGATGATCATGGGCGCGGCTGTCGTCGACCTGGCCGTCATTGGGCGCGAGGCGGTGCGCCGCATGCAGGCCCGCCGTGGCATCCCGCGGGC
>Ga0209890_10000199_pt1 | contig 27572 bp, 26 predicted proteins | sample OrgsoiDNA2013049_FD_185799 | JGI IMG/M metagenome (GOLD analysis project Ga0209890, IMG submission 185799) | Permafrost soil microbial communities from the Arctic, to analyse light accelerated degradation of dissolved organic matter (DOM) -... | ecosystem: Environmental > Terrestrial > Soil >... | reverse complement strand
GAAATACCCTGTCATTCCGAGCGAAGCGGAATGATTCGCAAAGCGAATTATTCTGCGGAGTCAGGAACCTGCTTTTCGCCGGCACCGCCAACTGCCTGGTTTTTCCACGCACCAAGCTCTCGCGCCTTTCTCCGTGACTCCGTGTCTCCGTGGTGAACGCTTTTCCTTGTACAATTTCACCTTCACCATGCCAAAAACCGTAGGCATCGTCTCCAAGCCGCACAAGCCGGAAGTCGCCGGAATCACGCCCGGCCTCATCGCGTGGCTGCGCGCCCACAACTACGATTTCATCGTTGATCCCGAAACTGCTCCCCATGCCGCCGGCGCACCAACCGTTTCGCGCGAGGAAATGGCCACGCGCAAACTGGAGTTCGTCATCGTCCTCGGCGGCGACGGCACTCTTCTTTCCGCCGCCCGCGCGGTAGCCAAGTCCGGCATTCCCATCCTCGGCGTAAATCTGGGCGCGCTCGGATTCCTCACCGAAGTTCCCCTCGATGAACTCTATCCCACGCTTGAGAGCATTGAAAAAGGTTCGTGCGGCGTTTACCAGCGCTCTATGGTCCATTGCGAAGTCAGCCGCAGCGGATCCATCATCGCTACCTATGACGCTCTCAACGACGTCGTCGTGGGCAAAGGCACCATCGCGCGCCTGAATCACTGCGACGTTTACATCGACAAGATTTTCGTTTCTCGCTATCAGGCCGACAGCCTAATCGTTTCCAGTCCTACTGGCTCGACGGCATATTCGCTGGCCGCCGGCGGCCCCATTCTTATGCCCAACGTCGAAGCGTTTGTGATCACTCCGGTTTCGGCGCATTCGCTGACCCACCGCCCGCTGGTGGTGCGCGACACCTCGGAAATTGAAATCGTCGTCCTCACCGGCGACGAAGAGGCCTACCTCAGCATTGACGGTCAGGCCGGAATGCAAATGCTCGACGGCGACCGCGTCTTCTGCCGCAAATCGCAATATCAGGTCAATCTCCTGCACACCAAAGGCACGTTTTTCGACGTCCTAAGCGGCAAGCTCAAGTGGGGACAGCGTTAGTGCCGGAAGGCAGCCTCGCAGGATTTAAAGAGGAATTTTTCCAGGCTGGCGCCGTATCGATTCACTACGCCGAAGGCCCGCCCAACGGCCCGCCGCTGGTTTTGCTGCATGGACTGGCGCGCGATTGGAAGTCGTTTTCGGTTTTACTTCCAGAACTTTCGTCCCACTTCCACGTCTTCGCTCTCGATTTGCGCGGCCATGGCGCGTCCAGCCGCGTCCCTCGCGGCTACCGCATGCCGGACTACGCCGAGGATGTCTCCGCCTTCCTGAAACAAATGGCCCCTGGCGACCCCGCCATTTTTGGACATTCTCTGGGCGCGGAAGTTGGAATGTGTGTTGCAGCGAATGAAAATTCCGAGGTTTCCGCACTCATCCTCGGCGACCCCGTGATCTCTCCTGAACACTTCGCCGCCAGCATGTACGACCCGCTCTTCCTCCAACTCCATAAACTGATTCTGCGCGGTGGTTCCTCGGAAGAACTTGCACGCGGGATCGGAAGAATTGAACTTCAAGTCCCCGGCTTCGACGAGACCCTGCACATCGAGGAATTGCCGGGAAACACCGAGACGGTGCTGCTGGAGTGGGCGCGGTCCGCCGGGCTCACCGACCCCGAAGCACTCACCATGACGCTCGACGGAAGGTCGTTTGCAGGCTGGGATCCAGCTCAAATCCTGCCGAAGATTTCCTGTCCCACGCTTCTATTGCAGGGAAATCCGGAACTCGACGCACTGCTCACCGACGACGACGTCAAGCTCGCGCTCCAACTCTTGCCGAACCCCAAGCGCGTAAAGTTTCCTTTGCTGGGTCACGCCTTGTTCATGCAGCAGCCGAAGCCGGTGCTGAACGTGATACTTGCATTCTTGGATTCGCTTTGAAAGAAGCGGATTTGCTAGAGCTCAAGCCGGAGCAGATCGTTCACCGTTTCACGTTTGCGAATCACCCTTGCCGTTTTCCCCTCCACGAGCACTTCCGCCGCCCGCGGCCGCGTGTTGTAATTCGAGGCCAACGCCATCCCATACGCCCCCGCATCCAGGATCGCGAGCAGTTCGCCCTCCTGGACCATCGGCACCTCGCGCCCCCGCGCAAAAAAATCTCCCGACTCGCAAACCGGCCCCACAATGTCCACAATCTCGGATGAAGACTCGCCGGCAACCACCGGCACAATCTGATGCTCAGCCTGGTACAGCGACGGCCGGATCAGGTCGTTCATTGCCGCGTCCACCACCAGGAATTTCTTTTTCCCATTAGTCTTGCGATACAAAACGCGTGTCAACAAAACTCCTGCCGCGCCAACAATCGACCTCCCGGGCTCTAGCAGCAGGGTGACGCCCAACCCGCGCAGCGGCCCCGTCAACGCCCGCGCATATTCGCTCACCAGCTTATCGCCATCTTCCCCACCGGAAGCCCGGTAGTCGATCCCCATACCGCCGCCCGCGTCCACGTATTCAATCGTGTGGCCGTCGCTCCGCAGTTGCCGCACCAGCTCCGCAACCCGTTCCATGGTGGCGGAGAACGGAGTGAAATCCGTGATCTGCGATCCGATGTGCACGCTGACCCCGGCCACCTGCAAGTATTTCGACTTCGCAGCCCGCGCGTAAAGCTCGCGAGCTTCGCCCAGCGGTACGCCAAATTTGTGCTTGTGCAGCCCCGTCGAAATGTATGGATGAGTGTCCGCCGGAACGTCAGGATTCACCCGAAACGCAATCTTTGCCGCCCGCTTAACTTTCGCCGCGCACTTCGCCACGGCTTCCAGTTCGGACGCGCTTTCTAAATTGAACAGCAGAATGCCGGTTTTGAGCGCAGCTTCGATTTCCGCAGCCGTCTTGCCCACTCCCGAAAACACAACTCGCTTCGCCGCGCGCTGGTCCACTCGCAGAACCCGCCGCAGTTCGCCTCCCGAAACCACATCGAATCCGCACCCAAGCTTCCCCAGCAGCCGCAGAATACTGAGATTCGAATTCGCCTTCACCGAATAGCAAATAGAATGCTCAACCCCGCCGAAAGCTTTTTGAAAAGCCCGCACCCGATCCTTAATCATTCCCGCCGAATAAACATACAAAGGCGTCCCGAAACGTTTCGCCAAATGCGGCAGCGGAATCTGTTCAGCGCGCAGCACCGCCTGCCGAGCGCTGTTTTTCTTACCAGGGCTGGGACTGTAAACAAATCCGGGAGGACGCTGGACCGCGGTGCGTTTGGCTGGGGTGCGTTTGGAAGTTTCGCTCACTTGCGCTTAGCCGCACTCGCTTTCACTTTGATTGCTACCACGGTTTCGTCATCGAAGGTTTCCACCCCGCGAGAGTGCTCGGCCGCAGCCTTGAAGATTGCTTTCACCATGGCCTCGGCGGAATTCGTGCATTGTTCGGCAATAACTTTCTCCAGCCGCGTGCGTCCGAAAAGATCTCCGGCTTTATTGGTGGCGTCGAGAATGCCGTCGCTGAAGAACACAAAAACGTCGTCGTCCTTCGCCTGAAAGGTGAATTCGTCGTAATCGGCGTCGTCGAACAGTCCCAGCGGAAGACCGGTGGCTTCGATGAGCTGCGTCTTACCGTTGTGGCAATACACCGGACGCGGCAGTCCCGAGTTCGCCACCTGCAAGGTGCGGCTCACATCGTCCCACACCGCATAGATCACCGAAACGAACTGCGCCTCAATGCGGCGCTCCGCCAGTGAGTAGTTCACCGCCGCCAGCATCTCCGCCGGTCCCGGCTCGATGGGCGCATGGGACCGGATAATCCCGCTCACCAGCGCCGCATAGATCGCCGCCGGCGCGCCCTTGCCGCTGACATCGCCAATCACCAGCGCCATGCGCGACTGCGAATAGTTAATGAAGTCATACAGGTCTCCGCCGATGGCCCGCGCCGGAGAAAACTTCGCCGCGATATCCAGATGTGCCAGCTTCGGACGCGACTGCGGCAGCAACCGGAACTGCAACTCCCTCGCCAGCGCTAGGTCCCGCTCCAGACGCCTTTCCTGCCGCGCAATCTGCTCATACAGCCGCGCGTTCTCAATCGCAATCGCGATCTGCGCCGCCAGCGTCGTAATCGTGCGCTGATGATCTTCTGTAAAAAATCCCCGCCGCGTGTGCTCCAGATCGAGCACTCCGATGACTTTGTCCTTATAAATCAGCGGAACCGCCAGCTCCGAACGCGTCTCAGGATTGGTCTCGATATAGCGCGTATCCTTTTTCACATCCTTCACCAGCACTGCTTCCCGGCTCTGTGCGGCATATCCAACCACACCCTTGCCCAGAGGAATGTCGTGCTTGAGATGGATGTTTTCCTGAAAGCGCAGCGAGAACCGGTGTTGCAACGTTTCTCCCGCCGCGTCCAGCAGCAGAATGCTGAACATCTGATAATCAATCAGCCGCTGCAGCAGTTCGCCGACTCGCTTCAGCACCTCGTCGAGATTCAAAATCGACGTAAGCTCGCGCGCAATTTCGTTCAGCAGCAGCAGCGTCCGCGCCTGCCGAGTCACGCGCGTATAAAGCCGCGCATTCTCGATCCCCACCGCCATGCGCGAGGCGATCAACGTCAGCAGGCTTTTGTGCTCTTCGGTGAAGTGGTCCGGCAGCGGCGATTCAATGTCAATCACCCCGATGACGCGGTTCTTCACAATCAGCGGGACGGCCAGTTCCGACCGCACATTCGGCACCGCGGAAATGTACCGGGGATCGGCGCTGACATCGCCCACCAGCACAGCTTCCCTCCGCTGCGCCGCCGTCCCCGTCACCCCTTCGCCGACCTTAATCCGCATCCGGTCAGCCACTTCGCGCGAATGCCCCACGCTGAACCGGAAGTAAAGCTCCTGCGTCTTTTCATTCAGCAAAAGGATGCCAAATATCTCATAATCAATGACTTTGCGGACAAGCTCCGCCACCCGCCGCAGCGTGGTGTCGAGGTCGAGCGTGGTGTTCACCACGTCCGCCACTTCCAGCAGCAGGGGCTCGATTCGCGATTGCAATTCAGGTTGGACGGCCGTCATCTCCACACTTCAATCATATCAGCCGGAAAACCCGTCGTTGGTCGTTGGCCGTTGGCCGGCCGAAAGCCAAAAACTACAGCGCAGGCGCTTTTGCCGACGACCGAAGACCGACGACTGATTCTAGGTTTTGGCCAACGACCAACGACGAACGTCCAACGACGCCCTTAAACATCCGGCACCACACAAATATCCGGCAAATTCCGGTACTGCTCCGCGTAATCCAGCCCGTAGCCGACAACGAACTTTTCCGGAATGGTAAAACCGACATAATCCGCCTCGACTGCCAGCTTCCGCCGCGAAGGCTTATCCAGCAGCACCGCAACCCGAAAACTCTTCGGCTGATGCCCCAGTAGCAGCCGCTTGATAAACGTCAGCGTCAGCCCGGTATCCAGGATGTCTTCCACCAGAATCACATTCTTGTCCCGCAGCGACCGGTCCACATCCTTCGTCAGCCGCACTTCGCCGGTTGAATCCCAAACGTTCCCTTGCTGCGACGGACTCCCGTAGCTCGCGACCCCAATGAAATCAAACGTGGCGTCCAGTTTCACTTGCCTCACCAGATCGCTCAGAAAAACCGCTGCCCCCTTCAACACGCCGACAAAGATGACAGGCTCACCCGCCGAGGCGGCGGTAATCTGCTTGCCGATTTCGGCAACCCGGCTGGCAATCTGCTCTCGGGTAATCAGCACCTCAAGTTCAGTCACGGAGAAACATCTTACGCTTTCAAACCAAACTCGCGACATTGAAGGAAACTCGCCGCGTCACTAGAATGATCGCAACCCAGATGAAGCCAAAAGCTAGGAGCTAAGAGCTGATGAACCTCAACGGCATCAAAATCACCTGGCTCGGACACGCCACCTTCCGCATTCAAACTCCGAAGGGCAAGACCATCCTCGTCGACCCCTGGGTCATGCAAAACCCCGCCTGCCCGCAAAAAGAAAAAAACGTAAAGTCCTTGGACGTCATGCTCATCACCCACGGCCATGGCGATCACATCGGCGACGCTGTCGAGATCGCCAACAAGCACACGCCCAAAGTCGTCGGCATCCCCGAACTCTGCGGCTGGCTCGAGAAAAAAGGCGTCAAGCAGATTTCCATGATGAACAAAGGGGGCACCCAGCAAGTCGGAGACATCAAAGTCACCATGGTCCACGCCGACCACTCCTGCGGTATTCAGGACGGCGACCAACTCGTCTATGGCGGCGAAGCCTGCGGATACGTCATCGAGTTCGACAACGGCCTAAAGATTTACCACGCCGGCGACACCAACGTTTTCGGCGACATGAAAATCATTCGCGACCTCTACGCCCCCGACATCGCCATGCTCCCCATCGGCGACCATTTCACCATGGGCCCCCGCGAAGCGGCGTACGCATGCGACCTCCTGAAGGCGAAAACCGTAATCCCCATGCACTTCGCGACCTTCCCGGTGCTGACAGGAACTCCGAGCGAGTTGAGCAAACTAGCCCGCGGCGTACAGATCCTGGAAATGAAGCCAGGACAAACCATTGAATGATCCCTCTACAAACTCTGTCATCCTGAGCGAAAGCAGATCATTCGCCTCAGCGAATGATCCGCTGAAGTCGAAGGACCCCTACAATCTCCATCTGAGGATGCCGCGCAAAGGCATTCTCTCAACACGCCAAAGGTGATAAAACCATGCCCGACGAAAAACCCAGCTGGATGATGCACGGCATCACCGCCGAACCCATCGAAACTTATCTCTACTCCCTGCTTCCCGGGCGCGACGAAGTCCTCGCCGAAATGGAAGCCGCCGCCGCGAAACGCAACATCCCCATCGTCGGCCCCGCGGTTGCCCGCGTTCTGCACCAACTCGCACTCATCTCCGGCGCGAAAACTGTCTTTGAAATGGGCAGCGCCATCGGATACTCCACCATCTGGTGGGCGCGTGCCGTGGGCGACGGCGGCCGCGTCATCTACACCGACGGCAACCGCAAAAACGCCGACGAAGCGCGCGGATATTTCGAGCGCGCCGGAGTCGCCAACCGCATCACCGTCCACGTAGGCGACGCCCTCGAACTGCTCTCCGAACAAAAACAGCAATTCGACATCATCTTTTGCGACCTAGACAAAGAAGACTACCCCCGGGCCTTGCGCCTCGCGCTTCCGCGACTGCGGAGAGGTGGACTCCTGGTCGCCGACAACGTTTTGTGGAGCGGGAAAGTAACCGAAAAAGATCCAACCGAGGCTTCGACCAAAGCCATCGTAGAATTCACCCGACTGCTGTATGCATCGCCCGATCTGTTTACGACAATCTTGCCAATCAGGGACGGAATTGCAGTCGCCATAAGAAAATAAGAGGCAGTTAAAACCATGTTCACAAAACGTGCTCTGATAACTGCAACTTCTGGAATAGCGCTTTCCCTCTTCGCGCTTGGATTGAGCGAGTGGATTCGGAGCGACTGGGCTTAGATTCCTGATCTGCCCGGCTTTTTCTTTGCTGCGTTTACTCCGGGTTTTGGAGTCCATGGCGACGTACGCGCGTTTAAGATTTTGATGGGAAGCGCCAATGCGGTCTTTTACGGCCTGATCGTGTACGGGATTTATCCGATTGTCATGCGTCAGAAAACGCCACACTGAGGGGTCAGATCGACTTCACCGGGATCCCCGTCACGTCCTCCACCAGCCCCACTTCCTTTTGCAGAAACGGCTCAGCGTATGTGACTCCTGCCATCATTCCGTAGAACCGGGCCATAGATTCAATCCGCGCCCGAATCTCATCCCGCGCCGGGAAAATATCCTTCCCCGCCTCCTGATCGCTGAACTGCGACTTGTAGGCCATCAGCGACTCAAACCGCGACTCAAACTGATCGCTGACGTCCACCACGAATGTCGGACGAATGTCGAAGTAGAGCGTTGCGTAAATAATCTTAAACGGCCGATGCGACGCGAGTGAAGTGTGACTCTGCTGTTCTCTAGCCACCACCGAAGCCACTGCCGACGCGACCTGGCTGAATGCTGACTGCTGAGTGCTGAGTGCTCTCTCGATATCCAACTTCGCCAGCCCCGCCAGAAAACACGCCTCGTATCCCAGCTTCGACGCCGTGTAGTGGTCCGGATGCCGCCCTTCCCAATAAGGCAGAATCACCACTCGTGGCCGCTGCTCGCGGATCACACGTGCAACCTTCAGCCTGTTCTCCCAATTGTTTTCGACGCGCCCATCGGGAATGTCGAGCGCATCCCGCCAAGAAACCCGCAGGATTTTCGCCGCTTCGTCCGCCTCGCGCGCCCGTTCTTCTGCGCTCCCGCGCGTCCCCATCTCGCCGCGTGTCAGATCGAGAATTCCCGTTCGATGCCCACGTTCCGCCATCTTGAGCAGGGTCCCGCCGCAAGTCTGCTCGACGTCGTCACGGTGTGCGGCAATGGCCAGTACATCCAGATTCATAGGACGTTTAGTTTACAGGAGCCCTTATCCCTGCTGGTCGAGAAACTCCTTCAGCCGAGCGTACCCCGCCCGGCTCACCGGCAGACGAGCGCCGTCATTCAGGATAACCACGTGACTGTCTTTGCTGTAAGGTTCGAGCCGAGCGACCTGTTCGAGATTCACTAAGTACGAACGATGAATGCGCACAAAGTCATTCGGATCCAGTGCCGCTTCCAGGCTTGAAATCGTCTGCTGTTTCAGATGTTTCTTTCCCTGGCTGGCGAGAGCGACGTAATCATCCTGCGCCTCGGCATAATCCAGCTTCGCCACCGGAATAATTTGCACTCGCGTTCCGTCCTTCACCACGATGCGTTCCGCGTATTGCCCCGGCTCGCGCATCGCAGCCGAAAGCTCCGCAGGCGCTGGCAGCCTCTGCCCCATGCGTTCCTTGGCGCGCTCGAGCGCGGCGTCAAAGCGCTCCGCTGTAAAAGGCTTCAACAGATAATCCACCGCGTGGACTTCAAACGCCCTCAGCGCGTGCTCATCGTGAGCGGTAACGAAAACAATGGCGACCTCAGACCCAATCAGCTCCAGCACCTCGAATCCATCCAGCTTGGGCATTTGGATATCGAGAAACAGCAGGTCCGGCTTCAATTCGCCGGCCATTCTCACCGCCTCAAACCCATTCGCGCATTCGCCCGCAATTCCCACCTCCGGATGCGCCTTCAACATCTCGCGAATCACCTGCCGCGCCAGTTCCTCATCGTCCACGATGATCGCCCGGCACTTCGTGTTCGCCTCTGCGCTCATGCCAATTTCTCCGCTGACATCTCCGCAGCTTTCTCCGCCGGAAGTTCCAGCGAAACCACAAACCGGTCGCCATGGGTCCGCACATCAAATCGCGCGCGACCACCGTAAGCTGTGTCCAATCGCTGCCTCACATTCTTCAGTCCAATGCTGGCGCCTTTTCGGCTCGGCCTCTCGGGGTCAAAGTTGTTTTCGATCTTGAAGGATAGAGACAAAGGTAAAGATAAAGACGAAGACGGCCTCTCCGCCGAACCCCGCCCAATCTCAATCCGAATCCACCCGCCTTCCGTCAGATTCGAGATCCCATGCCGGACCGCGTTCTCCACCAGCGGCTGCAGCAACAGCGGCGGCACCAGGCATTCCAGAACCCTCGGTTCCACCTTCTCCTCCAGCTTGAGCCGCGCGCCAAAGCGAATCTGCTCCACCGATAAGTAAGAACGGATCAACGCCAGCTCTTCACCCAGCGGGATCAGCGCCTTTTCTCCCAGGCCCAAGGTCTTGCGCAGAAAATCCGCCAGCAGCACGCACATCTCGCGTGCTTTCGCGGAGTCGCTGGTCGTAAGCGCGCTGATGGAGTTGAGGCAGTTAAAAATGAAATGCGGGTTCACCTGCGTCTTGAGCGCCTTCAGCTCCGAATCCCGCGCCAGCACTCGTGCTTCCGCTTCACGCTTCTCCGCTTCATGCGAAGCCTGGTCCGAAAGCAACACGTAATGCAGCGCAACTGCCAGCAGGTACAGCAGCACGCCGCTTCCAAAAATCAGCGGATAGTCCTTGCCAATTTGCTGATCCAGCCCCGGAAATACCGCGGAGAGCGCAAACGCCAGCCCTTTCGCGACTGCGATCCAGATGCCGCCCGCAACCACCGCCGCAGAAAGGTGCGTCAGCGCCAGCCGCGAAAAACTCGACGTCTCCAGCGGCGTCCCGCGGCACGAGTACCACGCCGAGAGACAGATGAACGCATAGACGATGCAAAGCGGAATTGCCAGCACCGCGGCCCGCGCCCAACTCAACCCTCCCAGTGCCGCCAGCAAGTACAGCAGTATCGCGCCCAGAGGAATCCAGGCGAGAACATAAAACCCGAGTCGCCGCAGCTGGCCAAGAATCGGATGCATAGATCGACGTCAGTTCCTGATTTCAATTCCGCCGAACATTGCGACGCCCCTGATAATCAGCGTCTTCGTCGGCTTCGAAGGGTCGGGTTGAACGTGGCGGGTCTTATCCTCATAGGCTCCAAAAATTCCCACGCCTTTCACCGACACCAGCCACGTGTCCGGCACCCGGATTTCCCCGCCCCCGAAGATCGCACTAGAGTCGAGTACCGCGTGATCGCCGTCGATGTCAGCGTTTCGGAAGTCAACCTTGTATCCTCCGAAGACCGCGAACAAACTGCCGCCCTTAAAGTTCTTGGTATTCACCTGCCGGTCGCCGCCGCCGAAAACATACACTGCATCAAAGTTCGGGTTGGTAGAAACTCCGGGCGATTCCTTGCCCAGCGCCTGCCACAACATCGCCACCCCCGCCACAATGATCAGCACCGGCCACAGGTCCCAGAAATTCAGGTGCGTGATGCCCATTTCGTTGAGCTGCAGAATTACGCCCAGCCCGATAAAAACAGCGCCAGTCGCGCGCCCCCCCGCATATGCGATCTTGACAATGCCGACGACCACGAAAATCATCGGCCAGAAGTGGATCGCAAACCCGTTCGGCAGATAGCCAAGCTTCTCCAGCAACAGCACCGTGCCCACGGTAATGAACACCACCGCTCCAATCACCGGCCCCCGGTCACGTCTCTCGTTGCTGCTACTGTCCGTTGAACGATTTTCTTGGGGATTCATTTGCCACCTCCCAGTGAGCGAGACGCCCTTTCCCTCGGCGAGTCGCCGCCAGGCTTCCGGCTGAACAAAACCACCAGCCCCGCCACAATCAGCAGCGCCGGCCACCAATGCGCTACCGCACTCAGCGCCGTACTATTCACCCGCGCCGCGAGCGTCTGCAGTTGCGACTGCACAAAAAAGCAACCCACACATCCCAGAATTGCTCCGGCGATTGTATCTTCTGTCCACAGAGTTTTGTTGCCGCTGCCGGTCATATCGCTTCTCCTTACCGCTGAACTATCGTGAAGATAGCCGTACAGTGGCAGCCGTGCCTCAGTTTTTCGGCGAACGGCGGCCCTTTACCGGCGAATGCCGGAATCTATCGGGATGGAGCCAGGAAGGGATGTTGCTTTTTTGAATGTGGGGACGGACGCCCTCGCCCATCCCAGGGCCGCAGGCCCTGGATTTTGACTTGTCTTGGCGACGCCCCCACAGGAATGGCAGGGAGTTCGCTCCCGCTACTTCTTCACATACTCTCTCGGATCGGCCAGCGGCTCCAGATCCCGACCCGCGAAAATCTGCTCGAATTCACCAAGCAGTTCATCATGAATCAATCCATTCGAGGCCACCGTCTCGCGGCTGTGCAACTGAAACGGCCCGCCATGAAAGTCGGAAATCCGGCCACCAGCTTCTTCGACGAGCAACACTCCCGCCGCCGTGTCCCACGGATTCAGATTAAATTCCCAAAACCCGTCCAGCCGTCCGCACGCGACATAACACAAATCCAACGCCGCCGAGCCCGCCCGCCGCACTCCATGCGAGCGCAACGTGATCTGGTGATAAAAATAAATATTCGGATTCTTGTGCCGCTTATGACTGGGAAACCCCGTCCCCACCAGCGATTCAGAAAGCTTGGCGGTTTTCGAAACGCGAATCGCCCGGTCGTTTAAGAACGCGCCCCGGCCCCGCTCAGCAGCGAACAGTTCATCCCGCGTCGGGTCGTAACAAACTCCAGCCACCGTCTCATTCTTGTACTGCAGCGCTATCGAAACGCAGAACACCGGAAACCCATGCGCAAAATTCGTAGTCCCATCCAGCGGATCAACATACCACCGATACTCGCTGCCGGTATCGCGCAGCCCCTCTTCCTCTCCCATGACGTCATGCCCAGGCCACAGCTCGCGAATACGTTCGCGAATCAGCGCCTCGGACTTCCGGTCCGCCGCCGTAACTAAATCAGCCTCACCCTTGTATTCAATCTTGATGTTCTGATCGAAATACTCCATCAGCAGCGCGCCAGCTTCGCGAGCGATGGTGGCCATGGCAAGGAGGTATTCCTGAGAATTTGTCATCAATCCCGCTTCACAACTTTGATCCCCAACGCCTTCAACTGCCCCTCCGCCACCGGAGTCGGCGCGTCCACCATCAAATCCACCGCCCGCGCCGTCTTCGGAAACGGAATCACCTCGCGCAAACTGTCCGCCCCAGCCAGAATCATCACAATCCGGTCCAGCCCCAGCGCAATCCCGCCATGAGGAGGCGTCCCATACTCCAGCGCTTCCAGAAAGAATCCAAAGCGCGCCTTCGCTTCTTCGTCACTCATCCCCAGCGCCTGAAAAATCTTCCGCTGAATGTCCTGACGATGAATACGAATCGATCCCGACCCCAACTCCGTTCCATTCAGCACCACGTCATACGCCAGCGCGCGAATCTCCCCCAACGGCGACTTCGGATCATGCACCGAATCAATGTTCGCCTCCAGCTTGGCCATATCCTCTTCATGCAGCGTGGTAAACGGATGGTGTGCCGGATTCCATCGCTTCTCGCTCTTGTCCCAATCAAACATGGGAAAATCCGATACCCACAAAAACCGAAAATCTTTCGCCGGATCGCCCGTCTTCTCAAACGCCTTATGCTTGGCCGCATATTTCTGCGCCAGATCCAGCCGCAGGAATCCGCACTTCTCGCAGAAATGCTGCACACTCTGGTCCCCGCCCTCAGCCTTGGCAGCGGCCAGCAACCAAAGATCATCCGCCTCTATGCCCGCGGATTTCACAACCTTCCCTGAGATCGCCGGATAATCCTTCGCGAACCGCTTCGGATCCGTCATCAGCTGCACAAACGACGGCCCCTGCACGTGCTGATACGCCCCGTACATCCCAATCGTCCGCCGCTCCGTGCCCGAAATGTCTCCCGCATTCGGAATGCGAATCACCTGCACCGGAAATTCTTTGCGGATCTTGAACTTCGCCGCAAACTCTTCCAGTTCTTCCGGCGTCATCGCCTCGCGCACGTCCACCATCGCCGGCAGCCGTATATCCGGCTTGTCATTGCCGTATCGCCGGATGGCATCGTCATAACTCATCCGCGGAAACGGCGCCTTGATTTCCGATCCCGCCGACTCGAACGCAGCAGTAAGAAATCCCTCGACGACCGCCCACACCGTATCCGTCTGCGGGTACGTCATCTCCAAATCAATCTGCGTGAACTCCGGCTGTCTATCGGCGCGCAGGTCTTCGTCGCGGAAGCAGCGCACAATCTGAAAATATTTGTCGAATCCCGAAATCATCAGGATCTGCTTGAACATCTGCGGCGATTGCGGCAGCGCATAGAATGAGCCCGGCTGCACCCGGCTGGGGACAAGATAATCACGCGCCCCCTCAGGCGTTGACCGCGTCATGAACGGAGTTTCAATCTCGAAGAACCCTTCGCCGCAAAGATAATCGCGGATCGCCTTCGACACCTTATGCCGCATCTCGATATTGAACTGCATGGCATCGCGCCGCAGATCAATGTAGCGATACTTCAACCGCATCTCTTCATTTGGCAGAACGGTTTCGCCAGGCAAAAACGGCGGCTGCTTCGATTCATTCAGCAGACGCAACTCTTCTACCACCAGCTCAACTTCACCCGTAGGAATGTTCTTGTTGACCGTGTCCCGGTCGCGCTGCTTGACCGTCCCGATGACGGCGATCACGTACTCATTGCGTAGTTGTCCAGCTTTGTCGTGCGCGGCCGCATTCAGCTCGCGGTTGATCACAACCTGCGTCACACCAGTGCGGTCGCGCAAATCAATAAAAACGATGCTGCCCAGGTCGCGCCGCCGGTTCACCCATCCCATGAGCACGGCCTTCTTCCCCGCGTCGGATGGACGGAGAGCGCCGCACATATGCGTGCGTTTCAAATCGCCTAAAAAGTCGAGCAAGCTTTGCCTTTCAGAAAGGAATACGCCGGAAAGCCGAATGGAAGATTATAAACGGACGGATGATTCCGCGCCCCGCCCCATCGGGATCGGGTAGTGGTGCACTGCACCACTACCCGGGACTGTCATTCCGAAGCGGCGCAGCCGCAGAGGAACCTGCTTTTCGCCAGCAGCGCCTTATTTCTTCGTCGCTGTGCCTTCCATCCCCGTCATCCAGTTGGTCCCGTCCGGAGACAGTTCATACTTCATCGTGTAAGACTTCGGCGACACTACCTTCATGGTGAACCGGCCCTTGAAAGTCTGTCCGCCAAAATGCTCTTCGCTGGTCCAGGTCCAGGTATCGCCATTCACCGTTCCCGTCGCCTTCTCGGCCTGCCCCATGCTGTCGAACGCGGTGTAGGTATAAACCTTGTTGTCGGAGTCGTAGCCATACACGGCTATTTCTTTGCTCTTGCCCATTGGCCCCAGATCGGCATCGCTGTGCGTGATCATGAAGTATTTCCCGTCCATCCACTCGCCGTCACTGGTCTGGGTCCACTTCGTCGAAGCCGTTCCCGGAGGCCCCATGGTGGCCGTCCCCTCTGCCGTCCAATGCCCCGTCATGAAATCCAGCTTCTGCAACTCCGGCGCCGGTGGCGGAGGCGCCTGCGCCTGCAACGAAACCGCGGTTAAGAGTGCACTACACACAAACAACGCTGCCCGCGATACACGCCTCATCTTGATTTCTCCTGTAAGTTGATCGATCCCCGGTTCGCCGATGTTAGGCCGGGACCGTGAGCTTCGTCAATCATCCGTGGATTCTTGCCGCCAACTCCGCGCGCGGAACCGAAACCTGCTCCCCCGTCGCCAGGTTCTTCAGCGCAAACGCATCCGCCTTCACTTCATTCTCGCCGACAATCAAAATGTATTTCGCTCCCGCCTTGGTCGCCGCCTCAAACGATTTCTTCAGCCGGAAAGTTTCATCGCCCAGCTCGACCACAACATCGTGACGCCGCAACTCCCGCGCCAGCCGTGCCGCCTCCTTATTCGTGCCCGTGCCCAGCGGCGCAATGTAAACATCCGGCTTTCGCACCACCGCCTCCGCGGACTCACTCAGCGCTAGCACCAGCCGGTCTTCTCCGATGGCAAACCCAATCCCCGGAGCTGCCGGCCCACCAAGCATTTCCGACAGACCGTCATACCGCCCGCCGCCCAGAATCGCGTTCTGCGCGCCCAGAGCTCCGTGCGTAAACTCAAACGCCGTGCGCGAGTAGTAATCCAGCCCACGCACCAGCCGGTCGTTCAACTGAAACTCAACCCCAACCGCCTTCAGGATTTCTTTCACTTCCTCAAAATGTTTCCGGCACGGCTCATCCAAAAACTCGCTGATGCGCGGCAGCTTCTCAATAATCGGCTGGTCCTCCGGAACCTTGCAGTCAAACACTCGCAACGGATTCGTCACCGCCCGCCGCTGGCAATCTGCACACATTTTCGACGCAACCGGCTCCAGCGCTTTGCGCAACGCCTCGTTGTAAATCGTCCGATCCTTGGCGCACCCAATCGAATTCAGCTCCAGCATCCAATCTTTAATTCCCAACCGGTCAAGCAGCGTCGCCAGCAATTCCAAAATCTCCGCATCCCGCGCCGGAGACTCGCTCCCCGCCGACGCCGGCCCAATCACTTCCGCCCCAATCTGATAAAACTGCCGGTACCGCCCCTTCTGCGGCCGCTCCCTGCGAAACTGCGGCCCGATGTAGTAGAGCTTGTTCAACCCCCGATCCCAAAGTTTGTGCTCGATGTAGGCACGAACAACGCCAGCGGTATTCTCCGGACGCAGCGTCAGCGACTGCCCCTGATCGCTCTGTGCCCGCCCGCGGTCCTCCCACGTGTACATCTCCTTCGCGACAATATCCGTCTCTTCCCCCACGCCGCGCGCAAACAATTCCGTGGACTCGAAAATCGGCGTGCGAATTTCCTGGAAGTTGTAGGCGCGAAATACATCGCGCACCGCCGCCTCCACAAAATTCCACAGTGCCGTCTCCGGCGGAAGTAAGTCGCGCGTCCCTCGTACGGCCTTAATCATTTCAGTCCTTGGTTCTTGGTCGTCGGTCGTTGGCCAAATGCTAAGTGCTAAATGCGCTACTTCTCCGCCAAATAAGCGTCCTTATACCCCAAATAATTCTTCGCGTACCGCATAATGCTCTCAGAATCCGCAGGCTCAAGCATCCTTCGAAACTTCCCAGGAGACCCCATCCACAACGACCCCGGCTCGACCACCGTCTTCTCCGGAATCAGCGTCCCCGCCGCAATAATCGACCCCGCTCCAATCCGCACTCCGTTCAAAATAATCGACCCCATCCCGATCAGGCACCGGTCTTCAATAGTGCATCCATGCAGAGTCACCGTGTGCCCCACCGTCACATACTCGCCGAGATAAACCCCATACTGCTCCTTCATCCCATGCAGCACGCTGCAATCCTGAATATTCGAATACGCCCCCACGCGAATCGCGTGCACGTCCCCTCGCACCACGGCGTTCATCCAAACGCTGGTGTGTTCGCCGAGCACCACGTCGCCAATAATCTGCGCCGACTCGTCCACATAGCAGGACGCGGGAATGGTTGGTGTGATGTTTTTGTATGAACGAATCATTTTAGAAATCGCACTTGGCACTTAGCATTTGGCACTTAGCCAACCCATCCCCATGAAAGAAGGACTTACAGGAACCCGAAACGGCTAAATGCCAAGTGCTAACTGCCAATTGCTGCCCCCGCTGATCCTAACAAATTCCCTTTACGGGACGCGCCCGAGCTTCTGTTCACACGTCACAGCAACGGACAGGGCCAGTTCGCCTTCGAACTCCTGCCCCCAGGCGACTACACCGCGCGCGTAACCTCTGAAGCAATGTCACCGCAGATCAACTCGGCGCAATCAACGTCTATGAGAGCGAAGCCTCCAGCGCCTATCACGGCGGCACCATCTCACTGCGCCGCCAGGATGACTCACGGCCTTTATTTCCGCCTGGGATACACCTACGCCCACGCCATAGACGATGGCCGGGACGCGTTAGTCGCTGGCCGCCCCGCAAACCGTGCAGAATTCCAATTCCCCCAGTTCCGAGCGAGGAAACAGCGTCACCGATCAACGCAATCGTTTGGTCTTCTCCTGGATTTTTGAGATCACCGCCCTGAACGGATCTTTCCAAAGGCTGGAAAAACTCCGGCGCCTTCACCGCCGGCAGTGGACGTCCCGTAAATGCCACCGTTATCGGCGACGCCAATCCGGGCGACAACGGCAACAACGACCGCCTTCCAGGATTCCGCCGCAACTCCTTCGTGGGCCCCGACTACTCCACCACCGACATGCGTCAGTCGCGCCGGCTTTACGCCAAGAACGGATGGCGCCTGGAATTCACCGTCGAGTCTTTCAGTCTGTTTAACCGCTTGAACGCCCGCTACCAGATCACCGACGATGGCCTGATGAGCAACGCAGCCACCTTCAACTACGGCACTAAACAGATTGGAATCAACTACTTTCCCGCCTACTGCCAGGTGCCGACAAACTTCATGAAGGCGACCAGCGCCTACGCTCCCAGGCAGATTCAGCTTGCCCTGCGCCTGGGATTCTGAGTTTGCCGATCTCCAAAGCTGACCCAAACTGGGAGGCCCGCGACCGCAACCTCCATATAGTTCTTGACTTTACCGGCTTTCCTTGCAATAACTAACGGGTCCAAAAAGGACCGGTTTGGGGGTGTAGTTTCTTTGGCAGAAGTCAGATTGCAGGAAGGCGAATCACTCGAAAACGCCCTGCGCCGCTTCAAGCGTAAAGTGCAAACGGAGGACATCATTAAAGAAGTAAAACGTCACTCCTTTTACCTGAAGCCCGGCGAGAAGAAACGGGTAAAGGAAGCGCTGGCACGCAAGCGCGCCCGCAAGAAAACTCGCAAAGAGCAAGACTAAGAAATCGAGGGTCACAACTCCGGTTGTGGCCCTCTAGTATTCCCATAAATGGCATTCATTGTCCGGCAGGCTTTTTAGATGTAACCCCGCACCCTTCCCCGTGCGGACGGGCCGAACCCAGGGTTGTTATTGAAGATTGATGATTAATTAAGGGGGCTAGAAATTACGCATCGGCGCGGACCCCAGTTGTTGGCGCTCGCGGCGATGCTCCGGGCCTAAGGAGCTCTCCATGGAATTCCAGGACAGAATGCTGAAGTGCGTTGACTGTGGCAGCGATTTTGTTTTCACCGGCGGGGAACAGTTATTTTTCCACGATAAGCAATTCAGGAACGAACCCAAACGCTGCAAAACCTGCAAGGCGAAACGGGTTTCCGTCCTGGGACCTTCGCCCTCACGCCAGGGTCACACCAAAGTTGAAACCCACGCTGTCTGCTCGCAGTGCGGCAAGGAAACCACGGTCCCCTTCCGCCCAACTCAGGGCCGCCCCATACTTTGTCGCGAATGTTTCCGCGAGCGGCGCCACGTAGCCAGCGCTTAGGATTGAACGTGGAGCGGCAACTACGGCGGTCGTGTCGGGGCAGAGCCTGCCCTGAGCGAAGCCGAAGGGTGCGCTCTCACCTGCCCTGCGATGAGGTGCTGGGGTTCGTGAGTTTTGCGTTGTCTTTGAGTGAATGCGGATAGCTGAAGCCCGGCGCCCGCTTCTTCAGTCGCCCAGCAGCGACCGTGTGATGTCAACCCACTCCTGCTCCAGCGAATTCCGCGCCGGCTTCTTCCCCGCCCGCCCATACCAATACCCGGCGTTCGACGCATCACCTTCTTTGCGATGCAAATACGCGTGCACCCAAGCGCACGCTAGCCCTTCGTCTTGTCCAGCGGTTTCGTGCCCCCGCGCCCAATCCCCCTTGGCGTCCCACCACAATCCAGCCAGCGCCGCACTCAACTCGCGCGGCGGCGCATCAAGAAGAAGCGACTCGCGAAATCCCTGCAAGGTCATAAAAAGCAAATTTTCCGGGATCTGCAATTGGAGCCTGAAGCCCGTACTAACTGGCCTTCTGCTTCTCGTCCTGGTGTTGCACCAGCAACGCCTCAATCTGTCGCAGCAAATCCTGCGTGCCGATCGGTTTCACCAGCAGCGATTGCGCTCCATTGTGCTTCCAGTCCAGATTGCGGGGAGGATAAGCCGTTAGCAGCGCTGTGGCCGGACGATAAGGTTGCGCGCTCGCGGCTCGCATCACGTGGAAACCCGCGTCGTCCGTTTCCATACGCGAGTCGGTGATCACCATTTCAAACACGCCGGACGCAAGCTTCTCCACCGCCTCCGCCGCCGATGACGCAGTCTGCACTTCGAATTGATTCAGTTCCAGCACTGCCTTCAACGTCAGCAGCACCGTCGCATCGTCATCCACCAGCAGGATCCTGCGCTTCATCATCGCCTCACAACCCTGATGCCGCTGCTCCACTCAATACATTTCAGCGCCAGCGTTGCCTTCGCCCATCCCCGCCGCGCATACGCTAGTATAGTTCCGTGTCCAGCTTTTACGTCGAAAATTTCGGCTGCCGCGCCACCCAGGCCGACGGCGCCGCCATCGAGCAGCAGTTCCGTGACCGCGGATTCGACCGCGCCATCCGCCCCGCTTCCGCGAAAATCGTTGTTCTAAACACCTGCGCGGTCACCGCCTCCGCCGAGCAGGAGGCCCGCGCCGCCCTCCGCCGCATTCGTCGCGACAATCCCGCCTGCGAAGTAATAGTTACCGGCTGCTACGCCCAGCGCACTCCCCACGAAGTCGCCGCCCTACCCGGAGTCTCCTTAGTAGTAGGGAATTCTCACAAACACAATCTGGCACAAATCGCGCTGCTCGCGCAGCCTGAGAAGGACACTATCGAGTCAGGTTCCTTTGTCCCGATTGCAAATCTAAGCAGCATGGATTTAAGCAGAGAAGATCGATCGCTCTTGGGCGACTCTGCGTTCCCCGAAATTTTCGTCTCCGACATCTTCGCCCACACCGAACTGCTAGCCGCACCGGTGTTCGATTCCGCCAACGATCGCACCCGCCCCAACCTGAAAGTCCAGGACGGATGCAACAGCCGCTGCTCCTTCTGCATAATCCCGTCCGTCCGCGGCCGCAGCCGTTCGCTCCATCTGGATGAAGTATTGCGCGAAGTAAATCAGCTAGTCGCCGCCGGATATCGCGAAGTCGTAATCTCCGGAATCAATCTAGGCCGCTGGGGCCGCGACCTCTCGGGCGAGACCGAGCAGACTGTGTGGGGCGGGCGCCCTCGCCCGCCAATGCTGGAAGATCTAGTGGAAGCCATCCTCGACCAGACGCGGTTAGAAAAACTCCGCATCTCATCCGTCGAACCGATGGACTGGACCGACTCCTTCATCCGCCTCATGGCCGAGAACTCGCGCATCGCCAAGCACGCGCACGTGCCAATGCAATCCGGCAGCGACTCCGTCCTCCGCCGCATGCATCGCAAATATCGCCCCTGGCACTATCGCGAGAAGATTGCAAAAATCCGCGCCGCCATGCCCACCGCCGCGATCGGCGCCGACGTCATGGTCGGATTCCCCGGCGAAACTCCCGCCGAATTCGAAGAAACCCGCAGCATAATCGAAGACCTGCGGTTAACGTACTTGCACGTCTTCACCTTCTCCGCCCGCCCCGGAACCCCTGCGGCCACCATGCCAAACCAGATTCCGGTGAGCATCGCCCGCGAGCGTAACCAAGCCCTGCGCAACCTCGCCGCCGAAAAGAAAGAAGAGTTCATGCGCTCGTTCGTCGGCCAGAGCATCGAGGCAATAACACTGAACGGCGTCTCCGAAAATTCCGCCGGCCCCTGGACCGAAGCCCTGACCGACAATTATCTGAAGATGAATTTGCAAGGCCGCCACGCTCCCAATCAATGGCTCCGCGCTCAAGTCCTCGATGTCACCGATGGACAACTGCTAGGCAAAGCCGCATGAGCATCCCATAACCATGCCCATACCAAATTCAATAATATTAAAAGACGATGTCGTTCCGAAGCCCGTCAGGGCAGAGGAACCTGCTTTCCCCCGCACTGATGTGAAGACCAAACTCGCATCCCTGCGGCCCGTGATCACAATCGTCCTGCTGCTCGCTTCACTCTGCGCCGCGCAAACCCCGCCAACCCCGACGCCGGACGCAACAAAACCCATCCCCTTCCTCGCCCCGCTCCCCCAGGACACCGGCCTCCCCGGCCTCAAACAACAACTCCGCAAACTGCAAACCACCGGCCGCCTCATGATGGTCGTCGCCCATCCCGACGACGAAGACGGCGGCACTCTCACGCTGGAAGCCCGCGGCAAAGGCGTGCAAACCCTTCTCCTCACCCTCACTCGCGGCGAAGGCGGACAAAACGAACTCGGCACCGGCCTCTTCGACAAACTCGGCATCCTCCGCACCCTCGAACTCCTCGCCTCCGACAAATACTATGGAGTCGAGCAGCGCTTCACCCGCGTCGCCGACTTCGGATACTCCAAGACCCCCGAAGAAACTTTCCAGAAATGGGGAGGCCACGACGTTCCCCTCGCCGACATCGTCCGCGTAATCCGCACCTTCCGGCCCGATGTTCTGGTTGCGAGATTCTCGGGAACTGACAACGACGGCCACGGCCATCATCAGGCGTCCGCGATTCTGACGCGCGAAGCTTTTCGCGCGGCCGCTGATCCCAATCGCTTTCCCGAGCAAATAAAAGAAGGCCTTCATCCCTGGCAGGCCAAGAAGCTCTACATCGGCAACGTCTGCGGATTCCGCTCCAACACCTGCGCCGACGAAAACTGGACCGTAAAACTCGACGCCGGCGAAGTGGACCCCGTCCTCGGCATGTCCTACGCCCAAATGGCCGCCGACGGCCTCGCCCACCAACGCTCCCAGGGCCACGGCGGATACAAAGTCTCCCCCGGCCCCCACAATTCGTTTTATAAGTTGGTTGATTCAGTTTTGCCGAATACGAAAGACGCCATCGGCCACGAAAAAGATTTCTTGGACGGGATTGATACGAGTTTTAGGCCGCCTGAAGTCCTCAACAGCCTTACAGTCGATCCGCTCACGGCCGCGAAGTTCGATATCGACAAAGCGGCGCGCAATACCACGAACGATCCTTCCACCGCTTTCGGGCCGTTACTCGACGCGTTAATGGAACTTAACCGCGTTTCCGGCATTCGTGCCGAACTTTCAGACATTCAGACTCTCACGACTCGACTTCAAGCAAAAGAAGACCAACTGCGCGCCGCAATCAACTTGGCACTGCGTGTTTCGGCTGAGGCGGTGTCGGACGGTCCAAGTGCGGTAAGCCCCAGAGATCAGGTCAAATTCCGCGTGCGATTTCAAAACGGATCTCGATACAACGTGCGAACCAGCTATGCCGGGCCGCTGCCACGACTGGATGTGGGCAATGATCCCGTGCATATACCTGTGCTGGCCGGGCAACAATACTCGAGAACACTGTCGTTCCGCGTCCCGGACCTCAGTTCAGTTGAAACGCGGCCCTACTGGCATCGCCAGAATCCCGAGACGGATAGCGTAAACATAATCGACAACCCCCAGTTTCAGACGCTGCCGTTTCCGCCGTCTTTAAATGAAGACGTTGCCTATACCGTCCCGCACCACGCTACCCCGCAGAGTGGCCCGTCTTGGCTAGTGCCGTGGCCCGGAATGTCGGCACCCCTAGTCGCAGAGGCGCGTCTCGAAAATGGAAAACTGGAGAAACAGCAGTTGGCCGTCGTCCCGCCCTTCTCCGTCGCCCTCGAACCCAGCGAACAAATCCTCCCCGTCGCCGACGGAAAAGAAACCGCAGTCAAAGTCGGCGTCAGCTCCAACCTCACCGGAGCACCCGCCGGGACCCTGCATCTCGACCTCCCCGCCGGATGGCGCGCCGAACCCGACAGCTTGAAAGTCAGCCTGCCCAAACGCGGCGACCAGCAAGACTTCACCTTCAAAGTCTTCCCCGCGAATTTAAAAGAAGGCCGCTCCGAAATTCGCGCCGTCCTCGACGCCGGCGGCACAAAATACGCCGAAGGCTACACGTTGGTCACCCGCGAAGACCTCGGCAGCGCCTACTACTTCCAGCCCGCCGTCCAGCGCGTCAGCATCGTGGACGTAAAAATCCCCGCCAACCTCAAGCTCGGCTACATCCTCGGCGCCGGTGACGACATCCCCACCGTCCTCCAGCAAATCGGAATGAACGTCACCATCATCCCCGCCGAAAAAATCGCCACCGACAATCTCGCGCAGTACAACACAGTCGTCCTCGGTGTCCGCGCCTACGACGCGCAAAAAGATGTCGTCGCCAACAGCCAGGAGATGCTCGATTACGTCTCCAACGGCGGCACGCTGGTGGTCCAGCACAACAACGACATGGGAGCCTTCAACAGCGCGCACTTCACGCCCTATCCGGCAACGCTGGGCCGCACCCGCGTCTCAGTCGAAGAAGCGCCAGTGACGATCCTCGCCCCCGACAATGAAGTTTTCCATTACCCGAACGAAATTTCACAAAGAGATTTCGACGGCTGGGTCCAGGAGCGCGGCCTCTATTTTATGGACAAATGGGACGACCATTACACCCCCCTCATTTCCTGCCACGACCCGAACGAGCCGGACCAGAAAGGCGGCCTGCTCTACGCCAAATACGGCAAAGGAATCTACATCTATTCCGGATACGCCTTCTACCGCCAATTGCCAGCGGGAGTCTCTGGAGCAATCAGGTTGTTCGTGAATATTGTGAGCGCGGGTGCGGCAGCTTCTAGCCACTAGCTTCTAGCTGCTAGCAATCCAATATGTATGCACCCATTTAAGCTCTGTCATTCCGAACGCCGCAGGCGAGAGGAACCTGCTTTTTCGCATGCACAAGATGAACAGCAAACATTTCCACCCGCGCAGCAAGCAGCAAGAGATTGCTAGAAGCCAGGAGCTAGCAGCTAGAAGCTGAATGCCCGACCAAAAACTAATCCGCGGCCTGGGGCTGGCCAGCGCCACCGCCCTGAACATGATCGACATGATCGGCGTTGGCCCCTTCATCACCATGCCGCTGGTGGTCGCCGCCATGGGAGGCCCACAAGCTCTCCTGGGCTGGATCGTCGGCGCGCTGCTCGCCATCTGCGACGGCCTGGTCTGGGCCGAACTCGGCGCAGCTATGCCCGGCTCTGGCGGATCCTATGTCTACTTGCGCGAAATCTACGGCCCGGCCCGCCTAGGCAAGCTGGTCTCATTCCTCTTTATCTGGCAGCTTTCCTTCAGCGCACCGCTCTCCATTGCCTCCGGCGCTCTCGGATTCGCCAAATACACCGCCTACCTGATGCCCAGCCTCGAAACCCAATACGCCGCCCGCCAATGGGTCCTCCATCTCCCGCTGCTCGGCCCGCTGCAACTCGGATGGGTCATCGCCGGAACAACCTTCGTGGCGATCGGGATCGTGCTCGTCGCCGTATTCCTGCTCTACCGCCGCATCACCCGCATCGGACAAATTTCGAAACTGCTGTGGCTTTTCGTGATGGCCACCATCGGCTGGATCATTTTCGCCGGACTCACTCACTTCAACAGCGCCCGCGCCTTCAGCTTCCCTCCCGGTGCCTTCACGCTCGACAAGAATTTCATGCTTGGCCTCGGCTCTGCCATGCTGATCGCGACTTATGACTACTGGGGCGCCTACAACGTCTGCTTCCTCGGCGGCGAACTCAAAGATCCCGGCAAGACCATCCCCCGCGCCGTCTTGCTATCGATTCTGCTGGTCGCCGGTCTATATCTCTTGATGAACCTCAGCGTCCTCGGCGTAATCGATTGGCACGAAGTCACCGCCGCCGCGCAGTCGAACAACAAGCTCTACATCTTTTCGACATTCATGCAGCGCATTTACGGCGGCTGGGCCGCGAACCTTGTAACCGCGCTCATCATGCTCACCGCGTTTGCGTCAGTCTTTTCGCTCGTGCTGGGATATTCCCGCGTCCCCTACGCCGCCGCCCTCGACGGCAATTACTTCAAAGTGTTCGCGCGAGTCCATCCCGTTTATCAATTCCCCCACGTCTCACTGCTCGCGCTGGCCGGAGCCGGCATCCTGTTTTGCTTTTTCCCACTCGCCGACGTAATCTCGGCCCTGGTAGTGATTCGCATCCTTCTGCAATTCATCGTGCAAGCCGTTGGACTCATCGTGCTCCGCATCCGCAAGCCGGACATGCCGCGTCCCTTCCGCATGTGGTTGTATCCGATTCCCGCACTCCTCGCCATCGCCGGATTCGGGTACATCCTCATCGCGCGCCACAATTTCCTGAAAGAAGTCCGCTACGCCGCCGTAATCCTCATTGCCGGCCTCATCATCTATGCCGTCCGCGCCTGGCGTAATAAAGAATGGCCCTTCGGCCCGCGACTCTCCTCTCACGTCGAAGCTCAGGCAGGCTGATGGCCGACTCGTTCCACACTCCCGTCCCCCTGGCACGCGCCAACGGCTCAGCCCTCGATCCCCTGCGCGAACCGCTTTTCCGTTCGCTCTGGTTCGCCGCCGTAATTTCCTACACCGGCACCTGGATGCAGAACGTCGGCGCCGGCTGGCTCATGACTCAGCTCACCATGTCCCCGTTAATGGTGAGCCTGGTCCAAGCCGCCAGCACTCTGCCCGTTTTTCTCGTCATCCTCCCCGCCGGCGCGCTCGCCGATATGGTGGACCGCCGCCGCTTCCTCCTCATCACCCAAGCCTGGATGGTCGCCGCCGCCGGCCTGCTCGGAGTCTTCACGCTGCTCGGCTACGTCACTCCGTGGATCTTGCTGCTCTTCACTTTCATCCTCGGACTCGGCGCGGTAATGAACGATCCCGCGTGGCAAGCGCTCACCCCCGACATTGTCTGCCGCGAAAATCACGCCCCCGCCGTCGCTCTCAATTCCGTCGGCTTCAACGTCGCGCGCGCCGTCGGCCCCGCGCTCGGCGGATTAGTCATCGCCGCAACCAGCTCCGGCGTCGCCTTCCTGCTAAATGCCGCTTCGTTTTTCGGCGTGATCTTCTTTCTCTATCGCTGGAAGCGCCCAAGTTTCGAGCAAGCCCAGACCGGACGCGTGATGGAATCAATGCGCGCCGGATTTCGTTTTCTGCGTTCCGACTCGCTGGTGCAATGCGTCCTAATCCGCACCGGAGCCTTCAGCCTCGCCGCCAGTTCTCTGCTCGCGCTCCTGCCGCTGATTGCCCGTCAGTTTCAACACGGCGCCACCGGATACGGCCTGCTCCTCGGCTCCTTCGGCCTAGGCGCGCTGGCCGGAGCCGCCGTGCTTCCCCATTTGCGAACTCGCTTGTCGGTTGACGGCGTAGTCGCCGCCGCCATCGTTCTCTTCGCCCTCATGACCTTCGCCGCCGGACGCATCCACATTTTTCTTTGGCTCAACCTGGTACTCTTCGCTAGCGGTGCAGCATGGATCGGAATCCTCGCCTGCCTCAACGTCGCCGCGCAAACCATGTCGCCGCCGTGGATGCGCGCCCGGGCGCTTTCCATGTATCTATTAGTCTTGCAGGGCGGAATGGCACTGGGCAGCGCTGCCTGGGGAGCATTGGCGACAAAGGCCGGCGTCCCGGCTACAATGCTCTGTTCCGCAGTCGCCCTTCTTTTGGGCCTCGTCACCGTGCGCCGTTACCGCCTCACTGTGAAGGAACTGGAATTCGCCCCGTCGGTGGTAAGAGACTAACTTCCAATTGGAATAAAACTTTTTCTGAGGAGAAACACCAATGCGTAATGCGAAGTTGCTGTTAGGAATTTTCGTCGCACTCTGTTGTTCCGGATTCGCTCTCGGCCAAACGGCCATGCCCGCCGCAAAAACTGACGGCGATGCCCTCAACGCCATTCTCGATATCGGCTCTGGCGAGTTCATCGGCGCCGCCGACGCCATGCCCGAGGACAAATACTCCTTCGCCCCCACGGCTGGCGAGTTCAAAGGCGTCCGAACCTTTGCTCAAGAGGTAAAACACGTCGCCGCCGTCAACTACATCTTCGGCGCCGCGATTTTGAACGAAAAACCGCCCGTGGATGTTGGCGGCGAGAGCGGCCCCGACTCGGTCAAGAGCAAGGCGGAGATCATGCAGTACTTGAAAGACTCGTTCGCCTACCTGCACAAAGCCCTGTCTACGATCAATGACAAGAACGCGCTGGATGAGATCTCTTTGTTTGGAACGAAGCTGACGCGCCTTGGCGTGGGAGCGTTCTCGACGGCCCATCCCTTTGACCACTACGGCCAGATGGTCGAATATCTGCGGATGAATGGAATCATCCCCCCAGCCAGCCGTCCACAGCCAAAGCAGTAACGCAATTCGAGGCCACGGATTTACGCGGATCAACCCGGATAAACCTTTTTGTCGTTTTTGTCTTTATCCGTGAGAATCCGTGCGAATCCGTGGCCAAGTTTTTCTC
>Ga0209890_10000198_pt1 | contig 27666 bp, 29 predicted proteins | sample OrgsoiDNA2013049_FD_185799 | JGI IMG/M metagenome (GOLD analysis project Ga0209890, IMG submission 185799) | Permafrost soil microbial communities from the Arctic, to analyse light accelerated degradation of dissolved organic matter (DOM) -... | ecosystem: Environmental > Terrestrial > Soil >... | reverse complement strand
ATTCCATTTGCTTTGGTGGCATGCGCTGGGGTGCACATCTGCGGAGGAAGGAGTTGCCACTCCCGGTCATCCCGAGAATCAGAGTGTGTGCAACGTCGCTGGTATGCAGGTTGAGGAAGTAGGGCGTGCTGTTGTCGGTTTCGAGCACAGCCAGGTACTCCGTGCCGAGATGCGCGTTCGTCTTCTCGCCAGGAAGGATCGTAAAGAGAAAAGACAGGTCGGCGTAGTTCGTGTTCAACAGATACAGTTGGCGGAGGTTCAGCGCATAGTTGCCCGGTACGGTGGCGAAATAGGCGTTCAGCTGGTTATAAGTCTCCGCAAAAAGATTGCCGTCCGCGTTGGTGAAGACGCCAGTAAACTCGGCCACAAGCTGATCGAGTTCCGTTCGTGACCGGCCATACAGCACAATTGTGAGCGAGAAATCGCCAAGCGACTGGCCGTCCCCCAGGGCGCGCAGGCAATCCCCAAGATTTTCGATGTCGGCCTGCTTGGACTCGTCCACCAGCACATCGCGCGGGTTCGTCGTCGTGGCGTCGTTGCCCATCTGAGAGACAAATCCTGTCTTCGACATATTGAAGTGGCGGCGGCGCTTGTTCACTTCTTTGCGGGCTTTGTCCGCGGGAAGCGGCGTCCACTCCGTGACGACATAGAAGTTGGCCGGAATCTTCAGAAGCGCGTCCAGCACCAGGGGCCGCGTCTCGTTGATGGCCTCTTTCATCGTCAGCACACGAACGATGTGATCGCCTACCCGCAGATGATCGCGTTCCGCTTCGATGTCGGAGTTGACTACCTGATAGTCGAGAAACTGCGTGGACTGCGGCCTGCCGGCGACACGCCAGTCGTCATAATTCAGCAACCGGCGGAAGAACATGAACTGTCCCTGTTGATTCAAGATCTCGATTTGCATGAAGTCAGAAAGCTGCCGAGCGAATGCCTGCACGCTCTGGTCGAGTCGTCGAAGATCGTGCTCAATATGCTTACCCAATAGGGTTTTCATGCTGTCATTGGTGAACTGCACTCTTAGTTCGCCAACCGCGCCCGCGGGATCGCGCAAGATTCGAGCGATTGCGGCGCCCACGCCGGTCTTCGACCGCGCGCCTTCGAGCAGAATGCAGTAAAAGATCTCCACCTGATAAAGATGATCTCGCTTGGCTTCAAAGAACTTCCGCCGCTGGTCGATCGCCGCTTCTACAATCGGATCGTCATATTTCGCGAAGGGTATATCCGGGCGGTTCGATTTGAAGAGATATTGGCAAACATGGAAGCCTGGGCCAAAAGCTTTGAGCGCTGCCTCCAACCGCTTCACCGCATACTCCTGCTCCGAGCGGTCAAGACTTTCGTAGTCCACACCGGAAACACTGAGAACCATGCCTAGATCGCCGCTTTTGGTAAGGAATGCCGTCTCATTCCAGAAGCCATAGAGGTTGATGTGGTCGTTGAGCGCCGCACTCTCCTTCCACGGCTTGATGACCTTATCGAGACGCAGCATCACACCACCTCCACACGGGGGACTTGCTGTTTGGCGGCGTCGTAGCGCAGCTTGCAGCGTTCGGACTTGGCCAGGATGCGGAGGAATGCCGGATCGCTGTTCGTTACCCAATGGCCGAAGGCAAATCCGCCAATGAAAACCGCGATACCGGCGAGGATGGAATTGAAGAGATTGAAAGATCCCACCGCGCCGACGCAGACGAAGTAGAACAACGTGCGCTCCACGCCCAAGTAAGTGAGAGGCTTATGCAGGCTCTTGAAGACTCGATTTGTGCGCTGCTTCTGCTGTGACTTGTCTGGCATAAGTTCCTTGCTTACAAATAGAGAACAAGTACCTGGGGAATGCGCTACACGCCCCAGAGCCAACTCAGGACATTCACGGCGAGGACGGCAATGCCCGTCCCGGCGGCAACTCCGGCGAGTGCCTTTTTCGCACCAGGTTCGCCGTGGGCGAACCCGTAGCCGCCGATCACTATCGCAACCAGACTTGCAACCTTCGCAATCGTGCCGGTGAAAAGGCTTTGAATGGCAGTAAAGCCGGTGTCGAACGGTGAACCCTGTGCCATCGCTGCCACAGGCATGACGAGCAATAGGGCAATCAGGGTGGCGGTTGGACGCGCCCATTGCGACCGTGCAACGTACCGGATTCGGCGGATGAGACTGACTGAGTACCAATGGTTCATTTGCAGCTCCCGCAGCACCTCAAATCAGCTGCTTGTGGCGCAAACGTAACTCGGCTCAATCGCGATGTCCAACAACTTCTCGTCCGCGTGATATTCCTGGGAGGAATAACAGCCGAACATGGCGTCGCGACCAAGTAAATCGCGCCTCTCGGCCCGATACTCTCGGTAAGGAATCTTCCTCGGAAAGCGATTGGTCGGCAAATGTGACTCGGACACCGCTACACGGAGGGCGTCTTATTTAGACGGCCCTGAGATGCCGTTGTGCTGGCGGACGCGCACACATGTTTTCCCAAGCCTGCGTCCAAGTGCCTGCCGATGAAGCAGATGAGGCTGTCGCTGTCTGCTTAATAGCGCCTCTGAAACGGCGGCTCCACATCCGCGAAGCGATTTGCTTAACGAAAGTTGATGTGACGAATCGATCTGGTGCTGTCTGATATTCCCAGCAGGAATATCACGCGGACGAGAAGTTGTTGGACACGGCGGCGGAAATGAATCAAATTGGCTCACATCGCCGGTTCCGTGCGGACTCGAACAGCCAAACGGACCGCAGAGGTGGAACGAGGGTTCTATGTCAACCCAGCCTAATCGGATCACTCCACGCGAGCGCTCACATTCGGTTCGAGAGGCGCCCGTGAGCCAGAAATACGCTGCTCGCTTTCTCAACATGCACCCGAAAACTGTACTGCGCAAAGCTCGTGAAGGGACACTGCCCGCTCACCCGGTGGGTACAGAACGTAAGCGCTGGCACTTTTATGTGTCGGAACTAGATGATTGGCTCCGGTCTCAGTTCGTCTGATCCAATCCCGCCGGCGATCGCAGAGGTGCGGTTTTGATCTATTCAATAGCGGTGGCGCGACTGTTTTGCTGCCGCAAGGCCGATCGCCATTGAATCGCGAAGTTGATTGTTGGCTCTTCGTAGCGACAGTGGACATGGGGACGTGCAGTCGGGTAGATTCAACCCACCACCTGCGCTCTCGCAAGGAGGAATCCATTGAAGAGAGCGCGTTATCAAGAAGGTTGTTTAACACGATCCAAACGAAAATCTGGTGCAGTTTGGGAGTATCGCTACAGAGAACGGCAGCCGGACGGCAGCAAGAGGATGCGGTGCATTGTCGTGGGAACTGTTGCCGCAACTAAGACAAGGGCAGCAGCACTTCAGCACATCGAGGTCCTTCGAGCTAATGTGAACCGAGAGATCATTGAGACGGGCAGTCCCACGATTACGACTTTCAAGTCGCTGATTGAACACTACCGCGACAGAGAGATGCGGATGGACAACCACGATAAGAAGGCGTACTCGACCAAGAACCGGAACGAAAGCTACTTGCGCAAGTGGATAGTTCCTCGCTGGGGTGAATATCGCCCGAGCGACATCAAGTCGGTAGCAGTGGAGGAGTGGCTGGACAGCCTTGTCCTCGATGCCGGCAACAAGAAAGGAAAACCACTAGCAGGGGGCACCAAAGTCAAGATCCGCAACATCATGAGCGCGATCTTTCGCCACGGTATGCGACATGAACTTCTTCCGCGAGTCGAAGCAACCAACCCGATGAAGTACGTTCGGCAGAGCGGAAAGAGGCAAAGCATTCCTGTGGTGTTGGAAGTCGAACAATTTCAAAGCTTGTTCGGAGCTCTCCAGCAAAGAGAACGGACCATGGTGTTAGTAGATTGCGGCAGCGGCTTGCGTTGCGGCGAACTGATCGGGCTACAGTGGCGGGACATCGATTTCGCCCGCAAACAGATGAGCGTCACTCGGTCGGTTGTTGAGATGGTCACCGGGAAGGTGAAAACGGAGGCATCGCAGAAAACGGTGCCCTTGGATGACTTCACGATCGAAGAATTGTTGGCGTGGTACCGAATCACGCCATATCAGAAACCAGAGGACTGGGTATTTGCCAGCGATTCACCCCGTGCCGGGGCGAGACGCGGCAAGCAGCCCTACTGGCCGATGACGATCATGCGGATGTTCATCAAACCGGTGGCGAAAAGGCTGGGCATCGGCAATATCAGCTGGCACACCTTTCGCCATACCTACTCATGCCTTTTGCACGCCAATGGGGAAGATCCCAAGGTCGTGCAAGAGCTACTGCGTCACTCTTCCATCAAGGTCACGATGGACATCTACACGCAAGCGGTGACTTCTGCGAAACGGAAGGCACAGTCGAGGGTAGTGCAGATGATCGTTCCCAAACCCACGCTGAGGGCAGGAGATGCGCAGCACCTGTCTTAACGTTACATACCGTTACATGGAGAAGGGCGCCAACTCCCATGCAAGTTGTTGATTAGATTTGGCGTCCCCGACGGGATTTGAACCCGTGTTACCGCCGTGAAAGGGCGACCCCCTGACGGCTTTACAAGAACTTAGAGGGCGCAGGTGGTACTGTAAGGACCTCTAAGACACCGGCGGGAGCAATAGGAGCAGCTTATCGTTACATGATCGTTACATGAAGAATGAGGAATGTTTGCCCACTCAAACGAAGCAGAAAGGGCTGATAAAATGATGCCTTGCCGCCACAGGACACAGGAGGTCGAAACTCATGGCGAAGAGATTAGCACCGCGCGGCTCGCACATCAAGCGACTCGAATCACGAATCGATTCCAGTAACGCAAAGACCGAAAACAAACCTCCAAGTCCTTCGGCGGAAAATATTCCCGACCTTAATGTCGCTGTGATGCCAATCTTTAGGCACCTGAATTACTTGGACGAATTTGTCTCCGCCCGCCGTGACAATGAGCTGAAACTACGCAACACGCACGCGCGGCTCACGCTCACCGACCGCGAATGTCCCTTCGCAGACGTTTCGATCCGGCGCCAATACACTCCTTCGGTTGACTCGCCGAACGAGATGCCGTGAAGGATTTCGGCAATCACCTCGGCGGTTTGGGAGACCGTCATACCCGGACGGTTGAAGAGCAGATTGCCGTCGGCAAACGCGACGCGGCCTTTGCATACAGCCTCTGCGGTTAGAATCGCTCCGCGAAACGCATACCAGCATAGGTCAGAGCCCTCCTCGTTGCTTATGTATTCCTACGGTGGATTGGATTCAGCCCAATCGCAAGAGAAAGCCGTGGTCCCATGAAGTGACAATCTCTTTACATTTGGTGGGAACATCCAAGTTGTTACTGGGCTTTGTTCCGCTGCGCGAACTGACCTGGATGACAAACGGTTGGCGATCTTCTTGCCACTATCAGTGCTCGACGATGAGGAACCCAATCGGAAAAACTGGTCCGCGTCCGCGCCAGACAGCGTTTGGGCTTGATTCACAATCCGATGTAGATCGCTGGATGAGCGACTCACCTGGCGCACCTAGTGAAATCTCTTCAAAACTAAGGAGTCATCCATTCCCTATGCGGTTTCTCCTTTCGATAAAAGATATTTGGAGCCCTCCGGCGTTAGCGTAATCGCCTAAGGCAGCGTAAAGGCAACGATCGCGTCCCCTACCGGATTTGGCGGAAAGCCCGCTCGATCAGGCACGTTTCCACCGAATCCATTGACTATGTATTCCCTTCCTTTTACAACGTAAGCGACAGGAGCGGCTTGCGCCCCGCCCCCGTCTTTGATGCTGGTGCCGTCGAAGGTAAACAGCATCTTGCCGGTGGCGGCATCCACGGCATGAAACTTTCCGTTGCCCTCCCCAAAGAAAACTAGGTCTCCAGCGATCAATACTCCCGACTTTGCCGGCTGAGCGATCTTGATCTTCCAGACAACCTTGCCGGTGGTGGTGTCGGTCGCGCCATAGAGGCCAAAGTTGGTGACGCCCTCCCTAGGAGTAAATTCGTTGAACTTTGAGCCCAGAAAAAGGCCTTCGGAATCCGGACCTTGATTGTTCAAAAAGGTTTTAAAGGCGGCGGGCTCGTAGCGTGTGCCGTAATAAACGTATTTTGTTCGCGGGCTGTAGCCTTGAGCAATGCCTTCGCAGCCACCGTCATCGCCAGGTACGATCAAGATTGTCTGATCCGTCGGCGGCGTGTATTGCGGAACCAATTTCATGCCTGGGGGCAGTTTGCTCATGTCGATAGTTCCGGGCACGACGTGGAGCGGGGTGAGTGGCTCCACGGAGGAAACTGGCTGCGTGGGAGAGGCGTGCTGCCACTCGGGATCGGTGGGAACATTGACTTCTGTAACCGGGAAAACCGGCGCTCCATTCCGGCGATCGAGAATGTAGTAATTCCCGTTCTTCGCGCAGTGGCCCAGGGCCGGTACGATCTCGTCTTTGTCTTTAGGTCTTGGCATGGAAAATAGGACTGTCGTCATGGTGCTGTCGTAGTCCCAAAGATCGTGATGAGTCTCCTGGAAGTGCCAGCGCACTTTGCCGGTCGCGAGATCGAGAGCCACGACGGAAGCGGAATAGAGATTGTCGCCCTTGCGCAGGTGGCCGTTGATGTCGGGAGAAGGGTTACCGGTGCCGAAGAAAACCAATCCCATTTTTTCGTCGATCGAGGGATTTTGCCAGGCCATCGCGCCGCCTTGCTTCCAGGAATTTCCCGCCCATGTCGTTTCTTCGGTAGTGAAGAAGCGCCAGGCAACAGCGCCACTATCGGAATGCAGAGCGATCACCTGTCCGCGAACTTGATACTCACCGCCCGACAGCGAAACGATTACCAAGCCTTTGGCGTACTGAGGCGCCATGTTGATAGCGACACGGTTATGAAAGTCGGCAACAGCGGTCCTCCACAGGACGGTGCCGGTATTCGCATCTAGCGCAACTACCACATCGTCGAGCCGGCCTAAGATCACTTCGCCAGTTCCCGGAGTTTTTCCCGGGACGAAGACGACTCCGCGGTTGTTGCGGCCACAGCAGACTTTAATCTCATCCAAGGAAGGCATTTCGCCGGGCATTTCGAGCGGTTTGTACGACCACTTCAATTCACCTGTCGCCGCGTTCAAGGCGAAAACATCATCGTGTCCGTCGCTGACGTACAGCTTACCGTTCACGGCGATGGGGGAGGTTTCCAGTTCTGCTTTCTCGTCCAGCACCTTGGTATGAAACACCCAGGCGACCTTCAGATTGGCCACGTTACTAGGATTAATCTGATCGACATTCTGATAGCGCGTGTTGGCTAAGTCATTGCCGTAATGGAGCCAATTAACTATCGTCGGGTCGTCCCCTGGGACCGGTGGTTGCACAGTAAGAGGCCCACTGCCCATCAGGAGACCACTGATTACAAAGACAAACGCACTGCAGCCAAGAAAAAGAATGCACGCTTTCATGTTGTTTCGCTCCTCGGTGGTTTGGGCAGGTAGCCAAATTCGGGCAGCCGCGCTTGGCGTCTGCCGAATGCACTTTCGTCGAATGCATTTTGAGCGAAGTTGTGCTGGCGAATGTCACACAGATGTAAATTGTTTGCACTTAATTAGCGCGACACGCGATTAGCCATCTCGAGTGTGCATGTGCAACGTTGAACCTGAACTGCTTCAACTGCGCGGATATGGGGGCCGACGCAATACCTGACATTCCTGAGAGTTGTTGGCCTGTGGAGCCTTACCCAGATGCCGCATCAAGGAGTATTGTTTATTCCAACTTATTCTAGAACCGAGCCCAGAATTTATTTTGGATTGGTTGACACACCTCCGGACGAGCTCGCGATGAGCGACCGGGTGGTCCGCTTCAAGATGAGGGCGGCTGGCGAATACAAGATCGGGGTGCGAGCGGCGGTGACAACTGGAAGCATGGTTACATTTATCCAGCCGGCGAGAAATATGCCCTTATCGTCCGTAATTTTTTGGTCAATCCCTTGTTGGTGTGGCGAATGTGGCGGGATGACGTCTTCCGAGATTCGCAGCGAGATTGCCACCAAGATCGCTGCGAAGAACTACGTAGTCGGCTATGCACATCGAACTCTGAATGCCGTGAGGTTCGACTTCCACGAAGCCGGCTTCTGAATCGCGTCGAAGGGGGTTTGGCCCATAACTTTCAGAGTCGCCCGCCCGCAATCGGATGCGAGCGCTAATGGAGCTCCCAACCTGCGACAAGCCGACTTCAAATGCAGAAGCGTCTTGAGTCTTTGGCGGAAGTCCTTTAGAGGCTAAAACCCTCACACAAGAAATCGGTTATCGCAACCTGGATTGCAGAAAGGATGAAGGCGCCGACTCTTCGATAACGCGTAAAAGCGATCGTATTCGGCAATCCCAACTGCCGTTAAAAAACCTGCCATGTCCCCGACAACGGCATCAGCAGTCGCTGCTCAGTTGATCAAAATACAAAAAATTGACACTCGTCTGACAATCGCCGAGACGGGTGGGCCGAAGATCATCCGACGAGAGCTAAGCAGCGCCTGCTCTGGCCCTGCCCGGTGCTATTGGTTAGGTCAGAGCGAATGAATGTGTCCAGGGTTGAATGCTGCGGTCGCGCAGACAGGTGGCCACAAAATGGGTCTCGGGTCGAACACCCCTGATGAACAGACAGTTACTCAGCGGCAATCGCCGGAACTGACGAAACGGATTCTGGTGGTCGAGGACGATCCATCAGTCCAAAAAATCCTAAAACGGCTATTTGAGGCTGAAGGCTTCGCTGTCGAGGGGCGCCTTGATGGGCAAGCGGGTCTCGACAGTTTTCACGCCGACGCCCCTGCCCGGATCAGGGTGGCTCTGCGTCACAGCAACCCGCCTGCCAGAGAGAATGAGGTGATGTTTGATCGCATGGTTGTGAACTTCGAAAAAATGGAGGTCACACGAAATGGTGCGTCAATAGCTCTGACGGCCCGTGAGTTCAAGACTCTGCGGTTTTTCGTTCAAAACTCTGATCGCATTATCACGCGTGCAGAGTTGTTGAATAAAGTTTGGGGCAACGAAAATGGAGAAACCGCCACACGTACTATCGACAATCACATTATGAAACTCCGTCAGAAGTTGGAGGAGGATCCAGGTCGTCCGATCCACTTCCGAACGGTCCACAGGTTCGGCTATAGATTCACGTTTTAGTTTTCCTTCCGAACTCAAGTTCTGGAGTGCGCCCTGCAATATCTCCCTCGGCTTCACAGGCTAGGGCAGATCTGCAGGAGGCCACCGACAACAGAGAATCGGCCGGCACTTTCGAGCAATGTTGGCTGCATGACTCTCCCGACAAACAAATAACAATCTCTTTACATTGCTGTGACGGTTGCCCAGCAGCGATTCCTCATACTTGTCAACTGGTATTGTCTTGCTGGAGAGAACCCAAATGTCCGTCGTGAGAAAGTCTGGAATTTCTATGATGTTAGCTGCGCTCTGGCTGTGTGCGTCAGGATCGAATGGCGCGGCACAAACATATACCGGCACCGATCTCGGGGTGACATTCACCACGCTGCATAGTTTCGACGGCACAGATGGCCGCCTATCCTTTGCGGGGCTGGTCCAGGCCACGAATGGAAGCTTGTACGGGACAACGTATTATGGCGGCGCAAAGAACTCTGGAGAGGTCTTTGAAATCACTCCCAGCGGAACGCTAACGACGTTTCACAGCTTTTGCTCCAAAAGCGGTTGCACAGACGGCGAATACACGTACGCGACCCCGATCCAGGGCACCGATGGCAATTTCTACGGGACAACGTACCTGGGCGGATCCAAGGAATTGGGGACGGTCTTCAAGATCACACCAAGCGGCACCGCGACCACGCTGCACACCTTCGGCGGCCCGGATGGTTCCCAGCCGTTAGCGGGGCTGGTCCAAGCCGGAAATGGGGACTTTTACGGTACAACGTACATCGGCGGGTCGGAGGGCAAGGGAGAGGTCTTCAAAATTACTCCAAATGGCGCACGCTACACAGCTTTTGTTCGCGAAGTGGCTGCACGGATGGGGAGAACCCCTTCGCGGGGTTGATCCTGGGAGTTGATGGGAATCTCTACGGGACGACGTTCGGCGGGGGCACGGCCAAGGGCTTTGGGACGGTCTTCAAAATCACTCCAAGCGGCGCGCTCACCACGCTGCACAGCTTTTGCACGAAAAGCGGTTGCCCGGACGGCCAGTTCCCCCAAACGGGGCTAGTCCAGGCCTCCAATGGGAATTTGTACGGAACGACCATCAGCGGTGGGGCCTACGGCGACGGCACGATTTTCAAAATCACCACAAGCGGCACGCTCACCACGATTTACAACGTTTGCTCTCAAAGCGGCTGCCCTGACGGTAATTACCTAATTGCGGGGCTGATCCAGGCCACCGATGGGAACTTGTACGGGATCATGGACGTGGGGGGAGCCAATGGGAGTGGGACAATCTTCAAAATCACCCTGAGTGGCACCCTGACCACGCTTTACAATTTTTGCTCTCAAAGTGGTTGCCCTGACGGCCAATATCCGGGAGGGGGGCTGGTTCAAGCCACCGATGGGAATTTGTACGGGACAACGGCCGATGGCGGGGCCAACGGCGAGGGCACGGTCTTCAGCCTGTCTGTAGGTCTGGGGCCGTTTGTGGAAACCGAGCCGACCGCCGCGAAGGTGGGAGCGACCGTCAAGATTCTGGGCACCAATCTGACGGGGGCGACCAGCGTCAACTTTAACGGCAACGCGGCAACTTTCACGGTGGTGTCGAGTTCCGAAATCACGACCACCGTACCCGCGGGCGCCACCACCGGCGAAGTCCAGGTCGTAACGCCCAACGGCACTCTTTTGAGCAATGTGTCGTTCCGGGTGCCATAGGCCATAGGAAATAAATAGGAGCGCGGAAGCGGCGGAGGGTCAATGAGACGTACGAAGCTGGCGTTGGGAACTCTGGCAATCGTCATCTGCCTCGGACCAAACAACCTCTACGCCCAACCCCAAGCAATCGACGTGAACAAGTCCAGTTTGAAGATTCGAGTCTTCAAATCCGGCGCATTTTCTGCGTTTGCACACGATCACGAAATACAAGCTCCAATTGAAGAGGGTAAGATCGATTCTTCCGCCAGTCCAAGCGTTCAGCTCCGCGTGGACTCGCGCAAGATGCGTGTGCTCGACCCTGAGATCTCGGTCGACAAGCGTGCCGAAATCCAACACACGATGGAAGGAAATGCGGTTCTCGATGTGGAGCATTTTCCGGAGATTTCTTACCGTTCTACCGCAATCACCAAGACAGGGGACGCTCGTTGGGAAGTGCGTGGGAATCTAAACGTGCACGGAAAGAATCAACCGGTTGTTGTGGTGGTTTCTTTAGAGGCGGGACACTACCGCGGTTCCGCATCTTTCAAGCAGAGCAACTTCGGCATAAGCCCCATAAGCATCGCGGGCGGAGCCGTTAAGGTCAAAGACGAAGTCAAAATAGAGTTTGATATCGTTCCGGTCAAATGAGGAATGCATCGCGCCAGGTTCCGACTTTTGCCCGAACATCCCCTGAGTGACGACACAGAGGAGTGGGAAAGTCCCCGTGAATCTGGACCGAACGATTAACCGTCGCGGCACATAAGCGATACACTGGTGCCTACCTGAAGCCCAGGTTAAGGCGAATTGACAGTGGAGCTTACGTTGCAAGAACGGTGCGGTCTGCGTCATGTTGGGGCGTTAGCAGTATTGGTTTCGATACTCGGCTGCGTAACAGCCGCAGTTCCCTCCGGAAACCCGGAGTCAGGCCCACTGAAGCAAGTTGCGGACGTACCTCTGCCAGGTCCCGCAGTCCGCTTCGATTATCAGAGTCTCGATGCCTCTCATGGGCGCCTTTACATCGCGCACATGAACGCCGATCAGCTCGTCGTTTTCGACACTAAGAAACGGGAAGTTGTGGCGAACCTCGATGGCTTTCCTAACGTTCACGGTGTTTGGGCAGTTCCAGAGTTGGGCAGAGTCTATGCATCGGCCACCGGGGAGCACAAAGTCGCCGTTGTCGATATGGAAACCCTCAAGACCATTGCTAAGACTGGACCGGTAAAATATCCGGACGGCATCGCCTACGCTCCCGGCGCGAAGCGAGTCTTCGTATCCGACGAACATGGAAACGCGGACGCGGTGATCGATGCGACGACCAACTCTCTGGTGGCCAACATCCCTCTCGACGGCGGTGCGGGTAATACCGTCTATGACCCTGGCTCCGGCCACATCCTCGTTGCGGTTCATGAGAAGAACGAACTCGTAGCAATTGATCCGGCTACTGCCAAGATTGTCGGACATTATCCAGTCCCTGGAATCGAGAGCCCGCACGGGATTGCCCTCGATGTCAGCGCTAGGCTGGCGTTTGTGGCTGGAGAAGACAACAACAAGCTTGCGGTGGTCGATCTCGCAAACATGCAGGTACTGGCGACGTACCCAATCGGAAAGGACCCGGATGTCCTCGCGTTCGACACTGGACTGAAACAGTTGTATGTCTCGGCGGAATCGGGAAACGTGACCGTCTTTCGTGAGGACGGGAAGACGCTTGTCACCGTTGGTTCGTTTTCTATGCCGCACGCGCACACAGTTTCCGTCGACTCAGACACCCATCTGGTCTATTTCCCCCTTCAAAATATCGATGGTCATCCTCTTTTACGAATCATGGAGCCGAGCCGAACGAAGTAATTTGCTGTCCTGCATCTCAGATTGCGTCGCACGTTTCAGGCGTGCCGGAGCACCAGCCCCGCTACCGCCGCGCAGGCTATGAGAACCGGCTCAGGAATCTTCCAGCGAAACAGTACAGCAAGACTGACAGCACAGATCAGAATTGTAGGGAGATCGTAGACCGACCGTCGTGCAAGAACGACTACCGCACCGGCGATGGCGCCGGTTGCCGCTGCGGTCACACCTCGCACGAACGCATTCAGCTGCGGGTTTTTCGCCCACCGTTTGTATGAGGGAGCCAAGAGCACGACGACAATGTAGACGGGTAAAAATATTCCGAGTGCTGCTGCCGTCGCTCCTGCAACGCCCGCGACCAGATAGCCGATAAAGGCAACCGTGATGACCACAGGTCCGGGCGTGATCATCGCCACGGCGACCGCGTCGACGAACTGACGGTCGGTCAGCCAATGATGCCCTTGCAATGCGTGGTTCTGAAAGAAAGGGAATTGTGTAGCCATCCGATTATCCGATTCCAGCAAGCGCTTGCCTGACTGTTCTCACCCACAGGGGCGGGTTATCTGCCGCGCAATTGTAATCTGCTCCACTGACATCCTTATCTCGCCGGCGAAGGGATGCCACAATCGGAACTCCCGGCAGGATCTCTCGGAAATGAGCGGCAAGGTTGCATCGTTCTTCCCAAGGTGCCCCATGCCCAATCAGAACGACACCTACTGATTCATGCGAGAGATCGAGACTTCGCGCAGCACGCGAACCGAGAGCAGAAATCACTGGATGTCCAAGTGATTGGAGGATCTCGTCACGGATTGACAACAGGCTCTCGCGAAATTCAATTTGCACTATCGTTGTCATGGTTCTCCGGAGCGTCGGCCCTCGGAACACTCTTGCGCCGAGACTCGGCGCAACCTTGGCTCCTTCAGGTGGGAACACCAAGTTTTGGCAGTAGCCATTGCGTCAAGACCACATAGGCGACAAGGAATGCCACTCCCCAAACCCAATTGGGCATGTTCATTTTCTCCTATCTGCCGACTCCCAGTTTCCGTAGGAACGTCATCATCGGGCACCAGTTCGTGAATCCAGACTGAAACAGATTGAGACCAACAAAAGCCGTGAAAAGGAACCAGTACGGGTTTACGTAGTGCCCAAGTGCCAGGGACAACAGAATAAAACTGCCAGCAATCAAACGCAGTGTTCGTTCCACAGTCATAACATTTCTCCTTCGGAACTACAGGCTATTCTGCGCAATTTTGCATTGCGGTGTTTCGCATTGAGCGACATTTTCCGGCGCGTGCGGATGCATCGGTGGAAACGACTCTCCCCTCTGCGAGAGGTAATAAAGGACTGGCACTGCCATCCGCGACAGAACGGTAGACGCGACTTCTCCCGCCATCAATGACAAAGCCAAGCCCTGAAAAATCGGATCAAACAAGATCACGCTCGCCCCCACGACGACTGCGGCTGCGGTCAGCAGCATTGGGCGGAAACGGACCGCACCCGCATCGACAACGGCATCCTCCAGCGCCATTCCTTGTGAGCGCCGCAATTCAATGAAGTCGACAAGAATGATGGAATTGCGGACGATGATACCCGCCCCAGCGATGAAGCCGATCATCGAGGTCGCAGTGAAGAATGCTCCCATCAGCGCGTGGGCCGGGAGGATACCAACCAGTGTCAGCGGAATCGGCGCCATGATAACCAGCGGAGTGATGAACGAGCGAAACCAACCCACGACGAGCACGTAGATCAAGACCAAGACTGCCGCAAAGGCGAGTCCCAGGTCGCGGAAGACTTCCACCGTGATGTGCCACTCACCATCCCACTTCATGGAGAAGCGGTCGGTGCGTTCGGGCGTGGTTGTGCCCTTGTATTGCTTTACCCCGTAGCCATCGGGCAATTTGATTTTGTCGATGGCCTCGCTCATCTTCATGATGGCGTACACAGGGCTCTCTTCTCCGCCCGCCACATCTCCCGTCACGTAGACGACTGGCTGCAGATTCTTGCGATACACGCTGGTATCAATCGTCGTTTTGTGAAGGGTCGTGACTTCCTGCAGGGCGATTTCGCCACCGGAGGGGGTCGGCAGCTTCAGGTTGCCAAGGTCTTCGATCCCAGAGCGATCCGGGCGCGCCAGTCGCACTTCGATAGGGATATCCTCGCGGGAATGGGAGTCGTGGAGCAAGCCGGCGTTAGCTCCGCCGAGCCCCACCTGCAGAGTGCGTGTCACATCGACGGGTGAGATGCCGTGGAGAGCTGCCTTGTCCAGATCCACGTTCATGTCGTACTTGGTTTGCGGGTCTTCGACGTACCAGTCCACATCCACGACGCCTGGCGTTTGCTGAAAGATCTTCTTGACTTGAGTGGCCAGCTCAATTTGCCCCTTATAGTCAGGTCCGTAAACTTCGGCGACCAGTGTTTGCAACACGGGCGGACCGGGCGGGACTTCGGCTACCTTGATGCGCGCACCGAACGGCGCGGCAATCTTGTCCAACTCCGGCCGCAATCGTCGTGCGATCTCGTGGCTCTGCGCCTTGCGATCATGCCGTGAGAGCAGATTCACCTGGATATCAGCCTGATTGGGCTGAGCGCGCAAGAAGTAATGACGCACGAGGCCGTTGAAGTTGTAAGGGCCGGAGGTCCCGGCATAGATCTGATAATTGATGACCTCGGTCTGCTGGCCGAGATACCGTCCCAAGGATTGCGCCACGCGGGTCGTCTGTTCCAGTGGTGTGCCATCGGGCATGTCAATAATGACCTGGAACTCGCTCTTGTTGTCGAAGGGGAGCATTTTTACGCGAACCCACTTTAGCGGGACGAAAGTCATCGCCGCGAACAGCAACAACACGACACCACCGAGAAACATCCAGCGGCGGCGTGCATCGCGGATGAGCGGGTTCATCATCCGGCGGTACAAACGAGTGGTCCAGCCTTCGGTCTCGTGCCCGGAATGGTCGCGACCGCTTGCGTACTTTTTCAGCAACCTCAAAGCCGCCCACGGCGAAACGACGAAGGCCACCATCAGCGAAAACAACATGGCTGCCGAAGCACCCACTGGAATGGGGCGCATGTATGGGCCCATCAGGCCGCGCACGAAGGCCATGGGAAGGATCGCGCCGATTACTGCGAAGGTGGCAAGGATCGTGGGATTGCCAACTTCGTCTACCGCCTCTACTGCGACTTCAGATAAGGATCGCCCTTGGCTTTCCGGCAACCGAAAATGGCGCACGATGTTCTCGACCACAACGATGGCGTCGTCGACCAGGATGCCGATGGAGAAGATCAGAGCAAACAATGTGACCCGGTTCAGGGTATAGCCATACAGGTAGAAAACGGCGAGTGTGAGAGCGAGCGTGACCGGCACCGCCAGAAGTACGACGCCCGATTCGCGCCAGCCCAGCGCCAGTGCAATCAGCAATGTGACCGATAACGTTGCGATCAGAAGGTGTTTAAGAAGTTCGTCGGACTTGTCTTTTGCGGTCTCGCCATAGTTGCGAGTGACCGTGATGTTCAGATCATTCGGAAGCACATAACCGCGTAGAGCATTGATTTTGTCCAGCACACGCTCGGAAATGTCAGTGGCGTTCGTACCTTTACGCTTGGAAAGCGTGATGGTTACCGCGGGATATTCTGCGCCGGCTGTCTGTCCTGCGCCGCCTCTGGCATTGGCAAACAGCACGTAGGCGTTTGCTTCGGCAGGGCCGTCCTCAAGCTTCTCCGCTACATCGCGCAGGTAGACGGGACGTCCGGCGTGAACCCCGACGACGACCTGACGCAGATCTTCGAGACTCGTGAAAAAAGCGCCCGCTTCGACCTGAAACTCGCGATTGTCACGCGCAAAACTGCCGGCTTGGCCGCGGCTGTTCGCATTCTGGAGTTGCCCCACGATGGCACCCGGTGTGAGGCCATAGGCTGCCAGCCGTTGTGTATCGAGTACAACTCGTATTTGCCTCGGCTGTCCCCCGATGATCCTGGTCTCGGAAACATCGTTGAGCGGCTTCAGTGAATTTTCCAGTTCACCCGCGATTCTCCGCAGGCGGTAAGAGTCATAGTCTTTCCCCCACAAGGTCAGGGCCATGATGGGCACGTCGTCGATCGAGCGAACCTTGATGATCGGTTGTGAGACGCCCGGCGGGATGCGATCAAAGTTTGAGTAGAGCTTGTTGTAGGTCTGTACGATCGCATCTTCTTCTTTGGCGCCGACATAGAAACGCACGACCAGCATGCTCACGCCCGGATGACTGATCGAGTAGATATACTCAACGCCCGGCACTTCGCGCAGTAACTTCTCCATGGGAAGGCTGACGCGCTGTGCCACCTCGTCAGCTGACGCACCCGGCATCTGAACAAAAACGTCGAGCATTGGCACCACGATCTGGGGCTCTTCTTCCCGCGGAGTCTTGAGAATGCTGAACGCACCCAGAAGCAGCGCAGCGACGATCACCAGCGGTGTCAGTTTCGAATCAATGAAACTGTGGGCAATGCGCCCGGCCAGGCGCAAGCCCTTCGCGAGCTGTATCACCGATTTGGATTTGCTGTCACCCATTACTGGACCTCAATCCGTTTGCCATTCAGGTCGACGGCACCCGGTTTGGCCACGAGCCGATCGCCATCCTGGAGGCCTGTCAGCACTTCGACCTCAGCCCCGGACGGCTTCCCCAAAGTGATGTAGCGCAAGCTCGCAACCTTATTTTGGTCCAGCACATAAATGCCCTGCAATTGACCGCGTTCGACGACCGCCGAGCGCGGAATCAACAGCGCCTGCCGCTCGCCACGAGAAAACTGAGCTCGCCCGAACAGCCCCGAACGCAGATGTGTGTCTGTGGGCAAATCGATCTTCACCAGGAACGTGCGACTCGCGGGGTCCGCGGCCGGGACGATTTGTACGACCTTGCCCTTCAGCCCCGCGTTGTCGAGAGCATCGATGACGACCGAGACCTGCTGTCCTGTTCGCACATACTGGAGATCATTCTCGTTGACAGTTGCTTCCAGTCGATAGCGGCGCACATCCTCGACCGTGAAAATCGGCAAGCCCGGTGAAGCCAGCGTGCCGGAATCGGCTTTCTTCTCCGTCACCACGCCCTCGAACGGCGCCCGAATCCGCGTGTAATCCAGAGACGTGCGTGCCTGGCTCAATGCTGCCCGCGCCTGGGCCTGGCCTGCCTTTGCCATATCGCGTCGCGCGAGTGCCGCTTGTTGACGGGCTTTCACCTCGTCGAACTCCTGCGGACTCACGGATTTCTTTTCGAAAAGAGTTTGGTAACGCTTCAACGTTGATTCCGCCAGGGCTAGGTCGGAATCTGCTCCAACCAGTTGCTGTTGAGCGGCAAGGTCGGCTGCGGTAGCGCGGTCTACGGCGGCTCGCGGCTGGGAGTCGTCGATTACGGCGAGCACTTGACCGCGCTGAACGTGGTCTCCTTCGTGAGCCCGGATCTCGACGATGTTCCCCATCATTTGGCTGGCGGCGTCGCTGGTCTGGGCGGCACGTACCGTCCCTACCGCTTCCAGCAAATCAGGCACGTTGGCCTGCTGCACGGCGAGCACGGGAATGTTCCGCACGGTTTCCGGCGACGGAGCCGTGCGCGTTTGCTCGCTAGAGCAGCCGGCGAGGCTAATGGCCGCGAGAAGCACTAATAGCGAAAGTCTCAGTCTCGTATTCATACGATTCATGGCATCACCACGGGAGATTGCGGATTCAAGCTTCCGCTCGCCAACTCCAGGTTGGCGTAGCTGGTCTGGAAGTGATAAACGGCCTCCCAGTAGTCGGTCTGGCTGCGGCGCGCCGCATCTTCAGCGCCCAACAAGTCGGTAATCGTGGTCAGTCCGCTGTCGTAGCGGTCCTGGTTGATGCGCAGACTCTCCTGTGCCTGGGCGATTGCCGCTCGGGCCACTTCGATCTGCTGCCGGTTGGCGTCGGTCTCGTAGTGGGCCCGCCTGACTTCGAGGCGAACTGCGTCGCTAGCTGCCTGCTTCATTGCCACGACCTTTTCTTCGAGGGCTCGCTGCCGGGAGAGTTCCGCCCGTTTTGCACCGCCTTGAAAGATGTCGAATTGCACTTCGATCCCGCCCAGCCAGTTGTTGCCCCCGCCCCCGGCAATGAACGTAGGGTTATCCATTTCCCACCCGGCAAATGCGTTCACCCGCGGACCGAATGACGACTTGGCCGCCGACACGCTCTGCCGCTGGGCCGCCTCCTCGGAGGCAATGCGCTTCAAGTCAGGCCGATTTGTGAGTGCCTGCTTTTCAACATCCCGCACGGCCGGCATCGAAAACGTGCGTTCAGCCAACCCTCCGGTGAGCTGGAACGAAGAATCAAGCGTCATACCCATCGCCGTGTTTAGCTGAGCCTGCGCCACTTCCAGAGTGTTCCTGGCCCGGATCACTTCCTGCAGTCGCGCTGCCATGCGCACCTTCGCCGTCAGCAGATCCGACTCTACAGTCAGCCCGCTGTCGAATCTCGCCTGGCTACGGTCCATGATCGATTGAGCAGTTTTGACGGACTGGTCGGCGACTTCCAGTTGCTTAGCTGCCAGGAGAACGTCGTAGTAGGAAGTCACGACCCGGAAGACTATCTCCTGATCCGTGCGGTCCAACTGGTGTCCCGCAGCCTCGTTCATCTGTTTGGCCTGATTGACCCCATGCCAAGTGGCGAACGAATCAAACAGGTTCCAGGTTCCCCCAAACCGAGTCGCAAAGTTGCCGAAAGGCAGCGGCGTATTCAGCTTGTTCAACGTGAAGTCTGCCTGGATAAAACGCTGCTGTCGTAGCTTGCTGCCGAACACGTACACGGGGTCATCACCCCGAGTCGCCGTTTCGGAAAAACTCAAATGGGGCATAAGGAAGGAACGCGCCGCGCGAACACTCGCAGAGGCTACCTTCGTATCCGCAATCGCCGCCTTGCGCAGTGGATTTTTCTCCAGCGCGATATTCACCGCCTGCTGCAGGGTGAGGGACGAAGGCTGCGCCTCTTGTTGAGCTGAGGCTGCCCCCAAAGGCAGCCACGCAACGGCGAGGCTCAGAACCACTTTGAAGAAGCTTTTCAACCTTGCACTCCCGCAGCCTGAGCCGGCTTTACCCACTCGGTCTTGTCCTCAACGATTTCGTAGCTTGTGTGAAAACTCGCAGTCTTCTGCACCATCGCTCCCGCCGAGCAATACTTTTCCTCGGAGAGACGGATGGCCTCCTCCAGCGCCGCCACGTCAATTTCAAAGCCGGTTACCACATGGTGGATTCGCACTGCCGTGAACACCTGGGGCGGACGTTCCGCTTGATCGGCTTCGACCCGCACTTCGTAGCCGGTGACTTTTTGGTGGTACTTCTGGCGGAGGATGGTCACGACATCGAACGCAGTACATCCGGCCAGCCCAGCAGCGACAAGTTCAATCGGCTTCGGTCCGGTGCCTCCGGCTGCATCGTCTAACAACAGGTGATGGCCGCTTCCGGTCTGGGCTACAAATTGGCGTTGCTGCTTAAGTGGTTGAGTCAGTTCGACTTTGGCTGTGATCATGATTGCCTCCTGCTGTTCGTATCGACCAAGCACACGGAATAAATGCAGGAAGTTGGATTTTGTTACAGGAAACTTTTGGCGATACGCGGAGTTCCGCGCTCTTGCCACCTATATGATTAGGAATTGATAATGCGGAGAGGACTTCAAAATGAGTCTTCGTATCAAATTTCGTCCGACGCTCTTTTTCCGCATCTTTGCGACTGTCGCCATTGCACTGGCATCCGTGGCTTTCGCGTATCAGGCGAACCTCATCCCGGCCTCCCGCCTGGTCAACCCCGACGAACTGGTCAAGATTCTTCAGTCTGCCAAGAGCGAGAAGCCGCTAATGATTCAAGTGGGTTCCCACGTCCTTTACACGCAGGCGCACATTCCCGGCTCGGAATACATTGGCCCAGCTTCCAGTGAGACTGGCTTGCAGTCCTTGCGAAAGCGAGTGGAATCCTTGCCGCGAAGCAAGTTCATCGTTCTGTATTGCGGGTGCTGCCCGTGGAGCCACTGTCCGAACGTCAAGCCTGCCGACGATGCGCTGCGTGCAATGGGCTTCACCAATGTGAGAGTTCTCTATATTGCGGACAACTTCGGGACGGATTGGGTCGAGAAAGGCTATCCGGTTGGCAAGGGAGACTAGGGAACTGAACGCTTCCTGGCTGAGGTCGGCATATTGAAGAAATGGATTCTCCGCGGCCTGGCACTGATCGCAGTGGTAGCAGGACTCTATTTCATGGCCCGTCATCATGGCGGGTTCCCCGGCGCAAGGGGCACGAGTATCGGCAAAGAATCCTTGGCCCCCGATTTCTCTCTTCCAGACTTAACGGGACAAAAACTAGATCTCTCATCCTATCGGGGCAAGGTCGTCCTTTTGGACTTCTGGGCAACCTGGTGCGATCCATGCCGGGAGGAGATCCCGCATTTCGTTGAACTACAAAACAAGTACGGTAACCAGGGCCTGCAAATCATCGGCGTTTCTATGGATGACGGACCGGAACCTGTACGCGAGTTCTACCAGCGCTTCAAGATGAACTATCCGGTTGTGATGGGCAATGCGCAGACGGGTGAACTTTATGGCGGAGTTCTCGGATTGCCGATCGCATTCCTGATCGGGCGGGATGGCCGGATCACCGCCAAACATATTGGCGCAACCGACATCTCACTCTTTGAAAAGGAGATTGCGAACCTACTCCGAAAGAGCGCTGGTTCTACCTAGACTGCCTTGCAGCCATGTACTACTGGCGGATGTTCTTTGCGACCATGCGTTCGTAGTCAGCAAGTACCTTCATGCGCAGTCGCACCGCTTTCTGGCGGTCAGGGCCCTCTGAGGGTGATCTTCGGCACTGCTCGATCGTTGCCTTGAGACTAGCGAGGAATGCCTGGCATGGTTCGCAGCCGTTCAGGTGTCGCTCCAGTTCTTCACAAAGCGAATCGTCCAACTGGTCGTCTAGATAGTTTGAGAGCTCGGCAAACATTGCTTTGCAGCGGGCAGGTCTGGGCTGATCGTTGCTGCGTGGTTCGTGAGAAGGTGCCCGCGCAGGGATGACTGCTCTCCCCGAGCGTAGTTTCAGGTCTTTGATCAATTCTTTCCGGACAAACAGCCTGGCGCGGTGGAGACGAACCCGCACTGTTCCAGAGCGTAGTCCGGTGATCTCGGCGACCTCTTCGTCCGTCAGCCCCTCCATATCACGCAGCACCAAAACAATGCGGTATTGTGGCGGCAGATGCTGAATGGCGTTGCGCAAACGACCCGCTTCTTCACTCCGGATGGCAAATACTTCGGGGTTTATGCTCCCGTCGGTTCCCATCTGCTCAAGTTCCTTCCGATCTGGCATGAGTTCTTCCAAAGAGAGGTCTGGCTTGGGAGCAAACTTACTCCGGCGTCGACTCATGAGGCAGCGGTTCTTTGCCACCTTGTAGAGCCACACCATGAGCGCCTTGGGATTGTCGAATTTGGGGAGGTGCGGAACCGACTTAAGCAGTACTTCTTGCATGGTGTCTTCCGCGTCCTCGCGCTGGCCGCAGACGCGCATGCTAAAAGAGAACACGGTATTTTGGAGTAGGCTCAGAGCCTGCTCCAAAGCTGCATCATCACCCCGGCGCAAGAGCTGCACGGCTTGCTCTATTTCAGAACGCATTGCGTTCAATGTAGCACTTCTGTCGCGTGCCTTTGGTGATTGCCATCAAGGCGCGAAATAACGAAGCACTGGTGATACAAGACTCTGAAGGATCGTCAGCCAAGGATAAGACCGACGATCCATCACCTTAAAAGATGGACGGGGATCCTCATCATTTCTGGACTGTCTCAGCGTCCCCAGTGTGATGCTCTTCAATCTGAAAACGCAAGAACTCATGCACGGCTTTCAGAGTCTCGGGGTTGGCAGCGCTGATGAGTACCTTGCCGCCGCGATCCGTCTCGACATACTTGTAAGAAAGATCGCCCTTCATACGCTGCATATCAGGAACGCCGGGTAGAATCTTTCCGTGCGTCATCATCGGAGAAGAGAAATCCCCCTGCGCAAAAGCTTTGGATATTCCCTGCAGGTGCTGGCGGATCTGATCCCTAGTGGTCGTATCGGCTGGGTCATTCGTTTGAACTTCGATGACACCACCGGACGCAGTGAGTTGGAAATGGTGGGTTGTCTTGACTTGGCTGAAGCCCATCGCCATCTCGCCGTGCTTCATCATCTGACAGTGATGCTCAGCGGGACTTTCCTGTTTATTTTCTTGTTGGCCGTACGCGACTAAGGCTACCGCCAGGAACGCTGCGAATGCTGCTGCTTTCATATCCGACCTCGCTTTCCATTCTTCTTAGGTGACGTAAGAGGCGTACGGACCAGCGTCGGCTCGTCCGCCAGAGTCTCCAGCAATCTTGCTTGCTCCCCTTCGCGTGCGCGATCCAGCTTGGCATCCCACTTTTCAAGAATTTGCTCAAGTTGCTTGCGCATAACGGCTAGCTCTCGGAGTTTCTCTTTGACCTGTGCGAGTTTTGCCTGGGCGATGGAGCGGACTCGGTGGCAAGGAACCCCTCCTTGATCACGAATCTTCAGAATGGTCGTCAGCTCTGGCAAGGAGAATCCGACACTCAGTGCACGACGAATCAGGCGCACTCGCTCCAATGTGTGGCCAGGGTAGTCTCGATAGCCCCCAGCGGTTCGCGGAGGCTTCGGCAGAAGGCCCAAGCGTTCGTAGTGGCGGAGAGTGTCGCTACTTAGGCCCGCAAGACGTGCCAATTCGCCTGATTGCAAGAATTCCTCTACCTCTTCAAGTTGAGGTTACACCCTGGAACTGATTCCAGGGTCAAGCTTGTTTTTTCGGGGAAGTTTGGCGAGAGGGGCCATTTGGCACCCAGGGGAAGATGGCGCTATTGTTCACCGCCTCTGAGGGCAGCCCAATCCACTGGCAAATGTATGCTTAGCGTTCATAATGGGTCAATGTCTTCGACCGCGCTGGCAAACTCTCGGGATTTCGTCCGGCGTGTCATCTGGATACAAGTCATCACGATCGGCTGGATGACGGTTGAAGCCATCTTTGCTCTCGGTGCTGCATGGCGCGCCCACAGCCCGGCATTGCTCGCGTTTGGCGGCGACAGTGCCATCGAACTCCTCTCCGCAGTGGTTGTTTATTGGCGGTTTCGGTCAAAGTGGAGTGGCAAGCTGACAGAGCAATTGGCAGCCAGAATCACCGGTGGCCTTCTGTTCGCATTGGCGGCGTACGTAGCGCTCGTCGCCGCATTGGCACTTCTTGGACATCGTGAAGTGCGGCCAAGCTTTCTTGGGATTGCTGTATTGAGTGTGGCAGCGGTTGTGATGCCACTGCTGGCACAGCAGAAGCGCCGGTTGTCCGCGGCGACTGCCAGTGCTGCCCTGAGAGCGGATGCGGCGGAATCCGCGCTGTGCGGTTACTTGTCGATCATCGCGCTCGCAGGCCTGGCTGCGAATGCTTTTTGGGGGATTACTTGGGCTGATCCTGTGGCTGCCCTGTGCCTGATCCCGTTGGTTATGAGAGAGGGCTGGCAAGCTCTCAAGGGAAGACCGTGCGACTGCCGCTGACAATGCCCAATGGAGGTAACCTTGATGACTGCGACCGATCGAACCCATCTGCGTGACAAAGTGCGAATTGCTTATTCGGCAGCGGCTGAAATGCCTCAAGAGAAGCATGCGTTCCCAGTTGGTCGCGCATTTGCCGTGAGCGTCGGCTACCCTGCGGAATTGCTAGACCAATTGCCCGCAGTCGCTTCCGACGCTTTTGCCGGGGTCTCGAATGTGTCTGTCTTTGCGGAGATTCCATCAGGTGCGACAATTCTTGACCTAGGGTATGGCGCCGGACTGGACGCTCTAATCGCGGCACGTAGGGTGGGTCTGTCAGGCAAAGTAATCGCTGTCGACTTCAGCACGGCGATGCTGGACAGGGCGCGTCAAGCAGTAGCAGAGGCCGGCGTAAGTAATCTCGAATTGCGCGAGGCGGGTGCGGAACAATTGCCTATCGCCGACGAAGAGATCGACGTTGCCATGGTCAACGGGATCTTCAATCTGAACCCTGCAAGAGACACTATTTTCCGCGAGCTTGCACGGGTAGTCAGACGCGGTGGAACGGTTTTTGCCGCGGAACTGATCCTTTCGAGGCCGTTGCCGCCAGAAGCCCGAGCCAGCGAATCGAATTGGTTTGCGTGAATCGCGGGTGCGAAGGAAGGAGTTGCCTTCCTGCGCGAGTTCAAGGAAGCCGGATTCTCTGACGCTGTCATTCTCAGGCAGAGTTGTAATGCCCGCACTAAGGATCCGCACGTGTTCGCGGCGGAAGTCCGCGGGATAAAGTGAGGGGATTCTCCAAATCAGGCAAACCCCGGCTTGAGGGGAGATTGTAAGGTGCCTCACGACATGAGCCATTCTGCACAGTATTGGAAGAGCCAGTGAGAGAACCTATTGGTGTCTTAAAAGGGTAGTCGGCCGCCAAACCAGACGGCCTGACCTACCCTCTTGAAACAAGGCCGATCCAGACACGGTTTGCCCGGCGACCCGGTCGTCTTCATAAAGCTGCAATCAGCGACCGGTTGAGTTCGGATAAACGGCACGTTGTCAGTCACCAACTATCGGACATACAAGCGGAGAGAAAGATGGAGACAAGGAAAAGGAATAGGGCCTTCCTTGGTATTCTGCTTTTCTTGTTCGGTGGCGGTGCCGTTCTTCAAGCTCAGATGGACGCCTATTTCACTGCGATCAGTCATCCTGTTCCGCAGGACACGATGATGGTCATGCTGCTGTCGGACTTCCAGTCCGCCCGATCCACCAACGATTTCTTCACTGGCATGAGTATGGTGCAGTACGGCGTCACCCCGCGCTGGACGGTGGGGTTCATGATGGAGGGGCAGAAAATCTTCGGTTTGCCTACCACCTACGGCGGGCTGCGGATCAATAGTTACTTTCGCGTGCTTCCACACGATCACCTGCTGAACTTCACCCTGTACGGTGAGTATGAAGGCCTGAATGGGGCGGGGTTGTACAAAATGGAGGTTGCCGGATTCGGCGGCGAAGATTTGAATGAGCCGCTGGCACAGGCGCGGCGCACGGCCGTCCGCACCTTCGAGCAGCGAGCAATCATGTATCACGATTGGGGACGGGTGAACCTTACCTTCAACTTCATCAACGAGACGGCGCTGGAAGGCGGCGAGAACGACTTCGGCTATGCCTGGGGAGTGTTTCGGCAGGCTGCATATAGGGCAATGGGGGCAGGCAAGGACATGGCTGGAATGCCGGGCGCGGAAAGAGAGAAAGCGCCTCCGCTATTCTCGCTTCAACGGCTGGGCTATGGGCTGGAGATGATAGGAGCGCTGGGCAACACGGACCAGTTCGGCTTCGACTGGCAACGCCAGCAGCACTACGTCGGTCCTGTCTTCAGCTACGCCGTATCGAAGAACTGGACCGTTCACGTGGAGCCGACAATTGGGCTCTCCGACGTAAGTGATCCATTTGTGCTGCGAATGGGAGTTGGATATTCGATCGACCATCTTCTACATCGGCGACCACCGACTCCGTGAGCGACGATGCAGGCTCGGCTCTCACCAGGCTGAGGTGAAGCAAGCCGAAGTTGTTGCGATAGCTAATTCTGATTCTATCAGCAATCGATTTGAGAACACCAAGGAGAAGAAGCAATGACAACGACAAAACTGCTATTCGTATCGATTCTCGCGTTACTGCTAATGAGCTTTCACGCTACACCACTGCAAGCCCAGGACGCCATACCGAGTTCCGGCATGGACATGAAGAGCATGAAATCGCAGATGGAGCAGATGCGTACGCAGATGGAACAGATGCAGACTCTGATGAAGGACAACATGGCTAAAATGGCCGCCGCCGATGCCGCCATGAAGAGCCACATGGAAACGGAACAAGCCAGCATGAAGAGCCAGATGGAACTGCAGCAGGCGATGCTCAACCAGTTACAAGCTATGACGGATCACATGCAGACGATGACCGACCGCATGGCCATGATGCCGGACCCGATGGAGATGCACAAGAAAACCGGGGCGACGGCGAAGAAAGATAAAGGGATGGCGAACGATCAGAAGAAATGAGTGTGACAGTGTCCCCTATTCTCAAACAGCAATCCGGGAGGAGGTCCCGTGCACGGATATGGTATGGACGGGAGGGAACATGGGGTGGATGTGGATGTTCGGGTTGGTGCTGATCACGCTCTGGCCCTGATATTCCGAGCACGCAAGTGAAATCTGTGTGCTCCGTACGTAATATTTGGAAGCAGATGCGGCAGGCGAAAGAAGGGATAGTGTGATCTACCAGAAATCATCGAAACACTCGCCACAGGAAGTTGAGCAGAGTCTCCGCGAAGCCGCGCAGCGGCATAAATTCGGCGTCCTTCACGTTTTGGATCTTAAGAACACTCTGCATGACAAGGGGATCGATCTAGACAGCGAAGTCCGAATCTACGATGTCTGCAATCCGCTGGCAGCATCGCAGGCACTGCACCAGGACATGGCCACTGCGACGGTACTGCCGTGCCGGATAGCCGTCTACAGCAATGCCGGTGGCAGTACGATTGCCACGGTGAAACCGACGGATCTTTTCGCCACAACCGGTCTTGCGCATTCGGATACTCTGGCGCGAGACGTTGAACGAGAACTTCTCGCTATCATTGACGAAGCGGCAGCGTGAAACAATGAGGAGAATCGTCCGAAGATTTTGCTTCGCAAAAGGTTTTCCTTTTTAGAGGGCCGCGTGTTGCAGCCTCAGTCGGCGAAGCAACTGCGCGTTCGCGGCCACGATGATGGTCGAGAGACTCATAGCGACTGCGCCAACGCTCATGGGCAGATCGAGTCCCCAGCGGACGAAAAGGCCTGCTGCGACCGGAATGGCGACAAGGTTATAGGCGGTTGCCCAAACCAGATTTTGGATCATCTTTCTGTAAGTAGCACGAGATAGTTCGATCGCTCCCACAACGTCTCGGGGATCGCTGCGCACGAGCACGATTCCGGCCGACTCAATCGCCACATCGGTTCCCGCACCGATCGCGATTCCAACGTCCGCAGTTGCCAGCGCTGGCGCGTCGTTCACGCCATCGCC
>Ga0209890_10000197_pt1 | contig 27717 bp, 25 predicted proteins | sample OrgsoiDNA2013049_FD_185799 | JGI IMG/M metagenome (GOLD analysis project Ga0209890, IMG submission 185799) | Permafrost soil microbial communities from the Arctic, to analyse light accelerated degradation of dissolved organic matter (DOM) -... | ecosystem: Environmental > Terrestrial > Soil >... | reverse complement strand
CAACTCTGGAATGCGGCGCAGATGCAGATGGTTTCCACCGGATGGATGCACAACTATGTGCGCATGTACTGGGCCAAGAAGATTCTCGAGTGGACCCGCTCGCCCGCCGAGGCGCACCGCATCGCCGTGCTCCTCAATGACAAATACGAACTCGACGGACGCGATCCCAACGGCTACGCCGGAATTGCCTGGGCCATCGTAGGGAAGTTCGATCGTCCGTGGTTCGAGCGGCCCATCTTCGGGCAGATTCGTTATATGTCGGGCGAAAGCACGGGCAGGAAGTTCGACAGCAAGAAATACATTCGGCAGAATCTGTCGACAAAATTGTTCTAGTTCGAAAGGCTTATCGTTTCGGAAGGATGAAAGCTGCGGTAAATGGAGTGGTAGCGACTTCGGACTCTTTGCGGTAATCCAGAATGCGCGAGGTCAAGGTACGCGCGCCGACAATTCTTACATCCGCGACCGCTTCCATGCGGGTCTGCATCCACATTCCATCGAGGTCAGCAAACTCCAGCTTGATGCGAACGCTCTTGAGCCACCACGAAGGCGTTTTTTCAGCCTCGCCATCGATCTGACGAACCAGGAAGGAGTGCTGGTCTACCCAGACTTTTCCCCGGATCAGGTTTTTATCCGTTCGCTTTGGCTTCAATCCCAGGACGTAACATGGTTGTCCTTCCAGCATCGCTTCGCCGATGTAGTCAAAACTGTAGTTATCTCTGGTGATGGCGCGTCCGGCCTTGTTTTCTGCGGATGAGGCTTCCACCTCATGGTCCAGGATGCGGCGCACCAATTGCTGCCCTCGGTTGCTGCCCTCGGACCTTTGAATTCTGTAGGCTTTGGAGGTTGGGGGTCTGAAATTGACTTCCGCCACTACCTCGGAATCAGGCTTGGAATCCTGCGCGCTAAACAGGCGGTACTCGCGGATGACCTGATACGAGACTTGCGGGCGTACCGCCGCCTGTGCCGTTTGCATCGACTGAATGATGTCATCGACCGACATCGAAGACGCGGGGCCGATCTGCTGAGCAACTCCGACGGAACCCAGCAGCGCGATCAAAGCTCCATTCATCACCCAACATTTCCCAGTGCCCACTTTGCGCCTCACGATCCTAGGATGCATAAAGCACGTTCTGGGCCAAAGGAAAAGCAAGTAGAGGAAGGAATTGTTTGCGAGTGAAGGGGAATCGTGTGCAAATTGTACGGCTCGGTTGACTACATTCTGCCTACGCGGAACAACGTAAGTTATGTGCGCCTTCACCGTATGCTCGCTGCGTCGAGAAATCTTGACCAACCGAGCATAATTACTCGACAGACGCAGGTCATAGCATTCGAGACTGCGTGGTTACGGTCGTGCAATATCCGGACGGTGTGGATACGGTCCGTTTTCGTCCGGTTTGGCGCCTACTGCTTTACCGCCGTTGGGTAAATTCCCTCCAAAGGCTTGGTGTGTTGTTCCTCGAGTTCAGCATGAGGCAGAGGTTTGCGCGGCAGCATCCCTTCGCGCTGGGCGGTGTTGTACACGAAGATGGCCATAATCACCGCGGCCTGCTTCATGTCGGACTCTGACAGGCGCTCGTACGTGTCCTGGTTGGTGTGGGCGCTGCGGGTCTCGTAGTCGCGCGGGTCCTGGATGAACTGAAATCCGGGCAGACCCACCTGATCGAAGGAGACGTGGTCGGTGGATCCGGTATTGCGCATCGTAACGGTGGTAAAGCCGAGATCGCTGATGGGAGCGACCCACTGCTGAAAAATCGAAGCCACAGCGGAGTTGCCTTCGGTGAAGATGCCGAGGAACCTGCCGCCTCCGTTATCGGTGTTGAAATAGGCATCCAACTTGGCATGGTCGGGCTTGAGCGTAACGGGTCCCGTCTGCTGGCGCACAAATTCGGGCACGACCTGCTCTTCCGGCTTGGTCGAGTAGGAGCGCGTCCCGTAATGGTTGCTGACGTATCCGGACGATCCGAAGATGCCCTGCTCTTCGCCACCCCACAGTCCGATGCGGATGGTGCGGCGCGGCTGAATGTTGAGGGCGCGCAGGATGCGCATAGCCTCAAGCGCGATGATCGACCCAGCGCCGTCGTCGGTGGCTCCCGTGCCGGCGATCCAGCTGTCGAGGTGGCCGCCAAGTATCACGACTTGATCTTTCAACGCTGGGTCGGTGCCCGGGATGTCAGCGATAACGTTGCTGCCGGGCTCGTGTTCCCCATAGAACTTGGTGGCGATATTCAGCCGCACGGAAACAGGAACACCATGGGTCACGAGCCGGTGTATGCGGCCGAAAGACTCGCTGGCGATGACGGCCGAGGGAATAGCCTGCTTATGTTCAGGGCGATACACGAACCAGCCCAGAGAATGCCCGGTGTCATCGTGAAGGACGCCACCCGAACCGCCGGGACGAAGCACAGCGATGGCATGCTCGTCTGCGAAGAAGTGGCCAACTTTTTCCAGAAACGCCATCTCTTTGAATATCTTCTCCCAAAAAGCGGGGTCGTTGGGTAGCACGTGGCTGTCGCCCTGGTCGCCATCGAGCGGGTAGGAGCGGAAGTGCTCGAGTTTGGCCGCGTCGTAATGCTCGAGCGGGTTCGATGGGTCGGGATGAATCTTCGGTGCGTCGCCGTAAAGGATGATCTTTCCGGACAGCTTGCCCTTCCACGTCTCAAAGTCTTTTTCGTCATTGAGCGTGGGGACAGCGATCACCTCGGCGCTAGCCTCGCCCGCGGTGGCGGGGGACCAAGGAGTCGCCTGCGCCAGAATCGTGGCGGTGGAAGGCGCAGTCATCTGCACGGAGGTCCCGATCTGTTGCCATCCCATGCCAAACTCGCCCCACGATTCGGTATGCGCGTTGGACGCGCCCATGCGGCGGAGTTGATCGACCGACCACTCCTCGGCCTTCGCGAAGTCCGGCGAACCGGTCAGGCGCGGGCCAACGCCGTCGAACAGGCCGCTGGCGTACTCCATGATGTGCGAGTGGTTAAGGCCCTCTTCACGGATGCGCGCGATGGCATCGAGATCGAGAGTTTCGATCGCGGGCTCAGTGGAGGCGGGAGGAGTTTTGGGCTTCTCCGCCGCGAAAGCACACAGGGAGATCGCAAGCACACCAGCAATCACGATTTTCATGGCGAAGTCGATGATACGTGAGGCTCAGGGGAGTCTCAACCGCAGTCACCAGTCGTTATACGTTGCTTTTGGATGTAAAGGAGAAGAGATTCCAGTGTTCCCCATCTCTCACAATGAGAACGGGATGTGTGTCTGTGTCCGTGAATTTCGAGATCGCACGCGCCCAAAAGCCGCAAGCCGAAACATTGGACTGCATCACGCGCACTTCCCATGGTCCTGGGAACCGGCTCCATATTTCACGCGCGATTTGAGTTCCAATTCCTCGCCGGCGACAGCCGCGAATCACGAAGAATTCCGCCATATCCCAAGCCGTCTTATCTCCAGAAACTTCCGAACCTCTCTTGACTAAAACAAATCCAGCCAACCTGCCATCCACCCTCACCAGAAACGGATGTCTGTCGGGCTCACTCCAGTAAAGCGGGAGACTGGCGTAGACGAACCTGCCGTCCGGTCCCAGATCCACGTCGTGAAATTCGCTGAAATCGTGCGCGTACAACTGAAGCAAGTTGGCGAGGATCGGCTGCTGCTCAAGCGTGGCGGGGACGACTTCAACATGCGGGGATGGTTTCTCTGCGGGTGCGGACATCATCTAAAACGCCTTAGCGGAATCCAGCAGAATCGTGACCGGCCCCTCATTCACCAATTCCACCTGCATCATTTCCTGGAAGCGGCCAGTTTCGCAGCGCTGGCCCGACGCTCGGATGCGCTCGACAAAAAACTCATACATCCGTCGAGCGTGTTCGGGCGGTGCCGCGGCATCGAACGACGGGCGCTTGCCGCGGCGCACGTCTCCGTACAGGGTGAACTGCGAGACCGCAAGTACGCTGCCGCCTGCGTCTTGCACGCTGCGATTCATCTTTCCGTCGTGGTCTTCGAAAATGCGGAGGCCGGCAATCTTCTCCGCCAGGTACGTGGCGTCGGCCTCAGTGTCTTCGTGGCCTACGCCCAGCAGGACCAGCAAGCCCAGGCCGATCTCACCGCTGATCCAATCGTTGACGGTGACTTTGGCGCGGCTGACGCGCTGTACTACGGCACGCATGCGACTTTCCTCATCTCTTAGTGAGCTTCGGCCAGCATCGATTCATGTCCGGCAACGCACTGCCAGCGGCGCTCGCGATACACGTACACATCGGTGAAGCGCACTTTCGCCACGACTTTGCCCTGCGCGTTCACGGCCGCCGCCAGTCCTCGAATGTAGCCGAAATCGCCGCGCACCTGCGCACGCAAATCCGAGAGTTCATGATGGACCGCAGCATGGTCGGCGGCTTTCGCCAGAGTAGTCGCGCGGGAGGTGAGTGAACCGTCGGGACCGGCGTCCTCGAACTCATCCGCCAGAATGCAGGCGAGAGCAGCTGTGTCCCGTTGCTCCAGCGCCCGGGCCCACGTCTGCTCAGCCTGCATCAAGGCGTTCCCGTCTTTCGCCTGGCCGGTCGCACAGGGCGCCGCAAAAACCGAGGGACAAAGCAGCAAAAGCCACAGCGCATATTTCACAGCAGACTCCTCGCAGGCTCCAGCCCTTCCACCGAACTGGGACGAACCCATCATACCCCGGTCAAACGTTTGACCCCGGCAACGCCGTGCCGTTAGGATTCAGAAGTGCAATCCCTGGCCAACAGAAGCTGTGCCGAAAGTGGCATCGCTCTTCCTTTACACTAATTCACCGGGACAATTACACTACACACTCGCCTTTTTTCGTATCGCAGTGCGTAAGTTGAACCAGAGTTGTGGAGAGCAAGGCCCCAAAGCGGGAATCTAAAGCTGCGATTTCGCAACGACGGTAACCGAATTCAAATCTAATTTGTGGCAAGCGAGGAGAAACATGGCAGACGTAGCCGAGAAGGTAAAACAGATTATCGTGGAGCAATTGGGAGTGGATGAGGGCGAGGTCACATCGAGCGCGTCGTTTGTGGACGATCTGGGCGCGGACTCGCTCGACACCGTCGAACTAGTCATGGCTTTCGAAGAAGCCTTCGACATCGAGATCCCCGACGAAGACGCGGAGAAGATTCGCACCGTGCAGGATGCTGTGGATTACATCGGCAAGCACGGGAAAGCGGGGAAATAGTTGGGACGCAGGGTCGTAGTTACAGGCCTCGGATTGATCTGTGGCGTGGGCAATTCCACCGACGTGGTGTGGAAGGCCCTGCTTGCAGGTAAGAGCGGTGTCGGGCGCATCACCGGTTTCGACCCCACTGCCTTTGCCTGCCAGATTGCCGCCGAGGTCAAGAACTTCGATCCGCTGAATTTCATCGAGAAAAAAGAAGTCAAGAAAATGGGGCGCTTCATTCATGTGGCGATCGCAGCAGCCGATGAAGCCCTCAAGATGTCGGAACTGAAGATCACGCCGGAGAACGACGAGCGCGTCGGCGTTCACATCGGGTCGGGGATCGGAGGGTTCGACATCATCGAACGGGAACACCTTGCGCTCATGGAAGGCGGCCCGCGCAAAATTTCTCCGTTCTTCATTCCGGCCGCCATCATCAATCTTGCCGCCGGGCAGGTTTCCATGCGCTGCGGGGCCAAGGGACCGAACGAAGCGACCGCAACGGCATGCACCACCAGCGCGCATTCCATCGGCGATTCTTTCCGCATCATCCAGCACAACGACGCCGATGTGATGATTGCCGGCGGAACCGAGGCCGCGATCACGCCCATGGGCGTAGGCGGCTTCGCCGCCATGCGCGCGCTCTCGACCCGCAACGACGCTCCCGAGAAAGCCAGCCGCCCCTGGGATCGCGATCGCGACGGCTTTGTGATCGGCGAAGGCGCGGGCATCATGATCCTGGAAGAGTTGGAATTCGCCCGCAAACGCGGTGCCCGCATTCTTGCCGAGATCGCGGGCTACGGCATGAGCGGCGATGCTTACCACATGACGCAGCCTGCGCCGGAACACGAAGGCGGCTTCCGCGTCATGCGCAACGCGGTGCGCGATGCGGGCGTAACTCCCGACGTCGTCGGGTACGTCAATGCCCACGGCACCTCGACCCCGATCGGCGACACGCTTGAGGCGCACGCTATCCGCAACTTTTTTGGTGAGCGCAAAATCGCAGTAAGCTCCACGAAGTCGATGACCGGGCACCTGCTCGGCGGAGCCGGAGGACTCGAGGCCGGCATTACTGTGCTGGCACTGCGCGATCAGATTCTGCCTCCGACGATCAACTTGGAGAATCCCGACCCCGATACCGCCGGCATGGACCTGGTTCCTAACCACGCGCGCAAGGCGGAAATTGAATACGCCATGTCGAATTCGTTCGGCTTCGGCGGAACCAACGGCGCTCTGCTGTTCCGGCGCTGGAGCGAATAAGGTCTCCTCTGCGATTTTCCCTCCTTTCCTCCTCGCTCCAAACCCCTGATTTCATGCGGGTTTCGGCTCGTAATGTCCTCTCTCCTGCATCCTCGAAAAGAGTAACGACACTTTGGTACTTCGCTCGTTGACCCTTTGTGTCTTTTCAATGATGACGACCGCCTCCACAATGGTTTTGAAAGTGGAGTCTTCCCCTACCCATGGATAAAGCTTTCGCCACAAGCATTGCACCCGTCTTTCCCCCGCGGAAAGCAGCCGCCCGTACCGCTCTTGTGGGCTTGAGTGAACCGGCCCGCGCGCTATTGTCGGAAGGCTTCCGGCAGTTCGGCATTGAAACCGTGGTCGTGACGGCAAACGCTGCCGAGCGGCTGACCAAGGAAAAGTTCGAGGCTTGCGTGCTGGCCCTGGGAAGCGGCGCCGACACCGTGATGGAAGCGGCGCGCTCGTCGCCATCCAACAGCCGCTGCGTTATTTATGGCGTCGGCGGAAACGCGCAGGAAGCGATGCGCTACTCCAAGTACGGCATCAACGCCATGTTCAACGAACCGCTGGAGCGGCCGGCCGCGCTCAAGCTGATCCGCGCCACGCGCATGCTGGTGCTGCACGAATTCCGGCGTTACGTCCGCATCCCGGTGATGACTGAGGTCTCGATCGTTGGCGATGGCCGCCGCATCAGCGCGACCAGCATCGAGCTGAGTACCGGAGGCATGTCGGTCAAGAGCTCCGAAGACTTTTCCATCGGCGCGAACGTTGAGGTGTCTTTCTCGCTGATGACTTTGCCTCGCGTGAACCTCAAAGGAGTCGTGAGCTGGTGCAAACCCAAGTCGCTCGGAGTTCGGTTCGACTCCGCTGACGACCGGCGCCAGAAAGTTAAGATCTGGATCGACTCGTACCTCGAGAACTGAGTGGTCGCGCGCTTGCCATTACAATATCCTCGTGTCTGAGGCCAGCACTCGCAATGTGGTGGCGCCGCCGCTACCTCCCATCGACCCGAACCGTTTCACGCTTCGCCAGCGCATCGTCCTGCGCATCATCATCTTTCTCGGACATGCGGTCATTCGGCTGATCGGGCCAACGTTGCGCATCTCCGTCTCCTACGAGGAAGGCGCGCAGGAAAAACTCGACCAGCGCCCGCTGATCGCCTCCTTCTGGCATTCCTGCATGATCCCGGCGACCTACATCTTCCGCGACATGGGCATCCGGGTAATGAGCAGTGACAGCTACGACGGCCAGTACATGGGCCGGATCATCCACAAGTTCGGCTTCGTCGCCGTGAAAGGATCGAGCAGCCGCAATGCCGTGCGCGCCCTGCTCGGCTTGCGCCGCGCGTTGGAAGAAGGCTGGACGGTGGCGTTTACGCTTGATGGTCCACGGGGACCGCGGCACAAAGTAAAGCCCGGCCCGGTCGCACTGGCACGATCGTCTGGCCTGGCCCTAACTATGTTCCACGCGGCGGTCGACAAAGCCTGGGTGCTGAACAGTTGGGACCGCTTGATGATTCCAATTCCCTTTTCACGGGTGCTGGTGCGGGTCGGAAAGTTGATGCCCGTGCCGGCCGATGCCACGGACGCAGACCTCGACCGTTACACCGCCGTTCTGCAGGCTGGACTCGATCGAATATGCGAATTCGCCGAAGCCCACGTGAACCGGGTCGGGGCTGGCGAATTCCCCTACTACAAACGCAAAATTGTTGATTGACGATTTTTGATTGCTGATTGAAAACCGTGCGCCAATACAGTGATCAATCAAAAATCATCAATCAACAATAGGTTCTATTCGAGGGTTGATCCCAGCTGCTGGTAGCGGTACTTCTTGCCGTCCCAAAAGACGACCGAGGAAGTCTCTTCGCCCTCGCCCTTTTCTTCCATGTAAACCCCCAGGATGGTTTTCTTCTTCATGGCGAGCCTTTTCACGGTCAGGCTCTTGAAAGGCAGATTGATGAGAAGGAACTTGGCCTTGGGAGTTTCGGCGCGCCACGCGTCCTTTTCGGCGCCGTGGATGATGAGCAGGCTCAGGCCGCGTCGTTCGGGTTCGTCGGAGGAGAAAGTGGACGTGACCTTCACGTCGCTATAACCGAGGAAGGTGTTGTAGGGATCGGCGACGACGAAGCTGTATTCGTCCTTGTCGGCCATGGGGTTCTTGCATCGGGCGGCGACCACGAGATCTTCAGTGCCATCGTCGTCCATATCGGCGACAAACTGCGGCGGTCCCGGCAGCAGCGAGCAATTGTCCCCAAACTGCTTGTGGATGAGTTCATCCGTGACCGCGGGCACCGGAGACTTCGCGTGAGCTGGCGGCGGAGGTGGTTGCTTCTTCTGTGCGGCAGCGGAGACGGTCAGCAAGAGAGCGAGCGCTGGGAGGAGGAGGAGAAACCTACTGGACGACATGTATTTACTCTAGCCCGGTTTTGCGCGCGGCGGTAGAGACACAGTAGTGACGGAGGTAACGGCAGCTGTTGCTTGTGTGGGGCCGGGTCTTTGACCCGGCCATGCCGAGCGAAGCTCGGCTCCTATCACGCTTCCCGGTGATCCAGACCTTTCAACGTTGGAAGTGCTCCCAGCCCTTTGGCGCAAGTTCGTAGGCGACGCCTTTGGGACCGCGCACGAGAATCAACCGCGATCGGGTAACGTTGCCGATGTGGGTCAGTGCGACTCCAGCAATTTGGGAGGAAACGCGTTTGCCGGGACGAGCCGTGAACAGAAGTTCGTAGTCCTCCCCGCCGTGCAGGGCCAAGTCGAGGTCAACTTCCCGGGCGGGCTTGCCGACGCTGGCGCGGGGAATGAGGGCTGAGTCAAGCTCGGCTCCAACCCCGCTCTCTTCGCACAAATGCGCCAGGTCGGTCGAAAGGCCGTCACTGGTATCAATCATCGCCGAGGCCAGGCCCTTCTCGCGGAGAATCCGGCCCAGTTCGATTCGGGGCTCGGGATAGAAATGCCGCGGATAGTCGCGCGGATTCACCTTTTTCTTGGGCTTGGTTCTCATTCGCAGGACCGCAGCAGCCGAGCCACCGAGCGCTCCGCTGATAAAGACCCGGTCACCGGGCCGTGCGCCAGAGCGCAGCACAGACTTGCCCTTGGGGGCTTTGCCGACCACGATGATGTCGGCCAGGATCCCATTGGGGGATTCGGCGGTGTCGCCTCCTGCGAGGGTGGCGCCGAACTTTTCCGCCAGGCTGATCAGGCTGCGAGCGAAGCGTCCGACCCAAGCTTGGGGCAAGTCCCGCGGCAGGGCGAGTGAGAGGAAGGCCGCGACCGGCTCTCCGCCCATGGCGGCAATGTCGCTCAGCCCGCGAGCCAGGCATCGGTGCCCGACCGATTCCGGCGGATGCCAGTCGCGCCGGAAGTGGATGCCTTCCAGCGTGAAGTCGGTCGTGACCAGCGATTCGTATCCCGGCAGCGGGCGCAGCACGGCGCAGTCGTCTCCAATTCCGGTACAGATGGGAGTCTGGGTGGGGCGGGCAGCCTTGTACGACCGCCCTCGCCGGCTAGACGCAGCCATCCGGCGAATCTGGGCAATCAGCGCTTTTTCCAAAAGCGGCATGGCGCAATCACTATACCGCCGGAGCATGAGATGCGCGTGTTTGATGCGGGATCGACGAAAGAGGTTGGGCACAACTGTGGGCCGCCAATCCTTGTGTTTTGTAACAAAGCCGCGTTCCTTTCCACCGGTCCAGAAGCACTCCCGGTAACCTGTCCCTTGCCCCCTCGGTTACCCGGTCTTCGGTAACCGGAAATGGCCTTGTGCGTCGTTGACAGGGGGAACCCAGTTTGTTACCGTTAACCAGTCATTCACAATAACCTTTGGCCTAGCTAAGTTCTGCAAGCAGTTGGCATTGCAGACAAACACTTATTTCAGGCGATGGCCGCAGTTCTGGTAGGTGTAGGGCGCGAGAAAGCTTCCATTTCCAAGATGGGAGCGTAGCCCGAAAAAAGAATCAGTGGTCCGACCAGGCGTTTCGGCAACTAAGAGACTGGGCTTGGAGTTCCGGACCTGATTGCTTCAAGACTTGGTGTTTCGGGATCTCGGTACAGGCTTTCGAGGAGCGACTTGCAGAAACGTTTTTACATCCTTTTTGTGGCCCGCGGGGACGACGGCCAGTTGCGCAAAATCTCCATCCCCGTGCATTACCTCTACGTGTTCGTAGTGGGCGCCGCAATCGGATTCCTCAGCCTGACCGGCATTGCCAGTTCCTACACCCGCATGCTGCTGAAGGTTTCCCGCTACAACCAGTTGCGGACGGAAAAAGATCAGCTCAAGGACAATTATTCACGCCTGGAGCAGGTGGCCAAGGAGCGCGATGTGCAGGTGGCATCGCTGGGCTCGATCGCCGGGGAAGTATCCGCCCTGTACGGGCTAAAGGCGCAGCCCACGTTGGTCACGGCGACCTCGGACGAGATTCAGGCCGCCGATGTCAGCTCATCGCTCGACCAGTTGCATGCCTTGCGGACTTCGGCCCTGACCGGGGCCACGATGGTCGGCCTGACTATGGGCCTGACCCGCAATGCGACGACAGCGGACTGGTTCAAGGCCAACTCAGCCCCCAATCTATGGCCGGTGGAAGGCCAGGTGACAGGCAGTTTCGGGGAGCGGATTGATCCATTCAACGGTGAAGGCGCGTTCCACAGCGGGGTGGATATTGGCAGCACCTATGGCGCCCCGATTGTGGCTCCGGCTGATGGAAGAGTGACATTCAGCGAGATCATGGGCGGCTACGGCAAGGCGATCATGATCGACCACGGCAACGGCATCAGCACTCGCTACGGTCACCTTTCTGGCTACGCGGTGACGGCCGGGCAGGCAGTGCATCGCGGTGACGTGATTGGCTATGTCGGAGAGAGCGGACGCTCCACCGGACCGCATCTTCACTACGAAGTCCGCATCAACGATACTCCGGTGAATCCTTATAAGTACCTGCGCATGATGGTCGCTCACAGCGGCGGCTTCACTGCGGGAAGCTAGAACTCAGCCCTCAGCATTCAATTCTCAGTCACAATTCTCTGTTTCATGATCCCCCACGGCCGGTCCTCCTGACTTTTTTCCCCGGAAATGGCATGGCGAAAGGCATTACTGGCGTAATGACTTGGGCCAACGAGGGTAAGGAATCATAGCGATGGGAGAGATACCATAGTAGGAGTCCATCTCCAGCTTCGTGGCGGGTCGAAAGCCACGGCTCGAGAACTACTCTATGGAGAATCCTGAGAGCAAGCGGTTTGGCCGGTACGAGGTCGTGGCTGAATTGGGCCGCGGGGCTATGGGTGTCGTTTATCAGGCCCGGGATCCCCAGATCGACCGCCTGGTCGCGGTGAAAACGGTTGCGCTGTGGGGACAGGAGCCCGAAGAAGAACAGGAATTTCGCCTGCGGTTCCTGAATGAGGCGCAGGCCGCGGGGCGCCTGCACCACGCTGGCATTGTTGCCATTTTTGACGTCGGGGAGAATCCCGACAACCACGACCCCTACATTGTCTTGGAGTATGTTGTGGGGGAAGCATTGAATCGGATTCTGGCACGAGAGAAGAAACTTCCGCTGGTCAGAGCTCTGCAACTGGCGGAAGAGATCGCCGAGGCTCTGGACTATGCTCATGCCCAGGGCGTGATTCACCGCGACATCAAGCCCGGAAACATTCTTGTAACCGGGGAAGGCCACGCCAAGATTGCCGACTTCGGCATTGCCAAACTGAATCTGGCTCACTTTACCCTGCCCGGACGGGTGCTGGGAACCCCGGCATACATGGCTCCCGAGCAACTGAGCGGCGAAGGCGTGGACGGCCGCTCGGATCTGTTCTCTCTGGGCGTCATTCTGTATGCCATGGTCACTGGCCATTCTCCCTTTCAGGGAAACAGCGCGACCACCGTGTGTTTCAAGGTGGCAAACCGTGAGCCGTTGGCGGCGAGCGCCCTCGATCTGAACTTGCCCCGGGAATTGGATGAAGTAATCTCGCGCGCGATGGCGAAGAATCCAGAGGAGCGCTACCAGCGAGGCGCGGAGTTTGCCGAGGATGTGCGCCAGTTGCAGCAACTGTTCAAGCCGGTGTCGACCACGACTTCGCTGCGGACAACGGCGCCGCCGACGGGGACCAGATCCACCGGGACTCGCCCGGTGAAGACCGGACAAACCACTTCCCGGATGAATCCCGTCGTGGAGGTGGCGCAGGCAGAAAAGATCGTCCGAACTGTCATTCGGAAAGCTCCGATCAGGGACGTGATTCTGGGTGTGGCGACGCTGGTCGTTCTGGTCTTCGTGGGGGCTCAGACGAAGCTGTTGGCACCTTCTCCCAAACCGGGGATAACCGCTGCCGCAACAGGTTCCGACGGTGTGCCGTCCAATTCGGCAAAAGTGGTACCCAGCGCTGAAACGAGTTCGGCTGCGGTTCAGGTTGTGCCAGTCGCCGCCAGTGCTCCTTTACGAAAAACTCGAACTGCCGCGCCATCCGGTGCGCGCCAAATCGTAGTCCCGACCTCCACTCTGGACCTTGCGGTACAACACCAGTTCAAAGATGCCACTCTGTTTGTTTGGGTCGATGACAAGCTGGCGTTGACCCGTCCGCTGCATGGAGGAACTCAGAAGCGGCTGGTGGTGTTCAACGGGATACGCGGAGTGGACTCGGAAACGCTGAAGGTTCCCGCGGGAAAACACGTCCTCCGCGTAAGGGCACTCTCGTCGGACGAAACGATCGATCTCTCCCGCACGATTTCATCGGAGTTTCTGGGCGGCGGCGAGAAGTCTCTGCAAGTCACCTTCGACAAGCACAACACCGTCATGCGCCTCAGCTGGCAGTAAGCCCGCGCGCCCTATTGGCGCAACCCCATCCAATTTTCGGAGACCACCAGGGAGTTCCCGGGATTCTGCGGATCATACTTCACCGAAGTCTGCAGGCCGAGGCGACACGAGTGGAGATTGATCCAGTGCCGCAGGTAGGTGACATCCTGCGAGCATTCGTAGGACACGCCGGCCACATCGTACTTATAGATCAGCATGATGGCAGCATGGTAGCTGCTCGTAACCGCCAGTTCCTGCACGTCGATTACGGTTCCGTCGGTGATGCGGCCGGTTCCCTCGAGCCATGCCCTGCGCTCGCGCTCCAGCTCGTCGGCAGTTTTGGGCTTGCGCCGCAGCAGAGCATACCCGCCTAGCAATGCGATGCCGCTCGTGGCAACCAGCCCATAAATTCGAAGTGAATCCATACGGAAGTCGGGTCAAACCGGCGCGGGCGTGCCGCCCAGTTCTTCATCAGCATAAGCTGAAAGCGCGGTGTGGGGAAGTGGTTCGGAGGTTACGGAGGTGCCAGAGGCTGTGAAAAATCTTGACCTGCGTTGCGATGCGAGAAGACTTCCGGTTTGTTCTAGAATCAGCCGGTCTGGAATCTTGGCGGTGACCAGAGCGGGAGGCAAATGAAAAGCGCGACGATTTCCGCGGCGATTCTTCTGTCGATATCGGTTCCGATGTCGTTGGCCGCGTTAGCGGCGGCAGCCAGAGGGCACGCCGATTCCCTTTCGGGAAGTGCGGCTGATCAGCAACCAGATCACGACTGGCCTTTATATGGTGGGACGACGCTGAACAACCATTTTTCCAGCCTGGCGCAAATCAATCGTGACAACGTGAACCAACTAAGCACTGCGTGGACGTTCGACACCGGGGAGACTGGCGGGTTGCAGTCAAGCCCGATCGTGGTGGGGGGAGTGCTGTACGGGCTGACGCCGTCGGAGAAAGTGTTTGCGCTGGATGCGGCGACGGGAAAACAGCTATGGAAGTTTGATTCCGGAATTCTCGGGACACAGCCCGATCGAGGACTGACCTACTGGTCCGACGGCAAGGACAAGAGAATCCTGGTTGCGGTGATGAATTTTGTTTACGCTCTGGATGCCGCGACCGGAAAGACGATCGCGAGTTTCGGGAAAGACGGGCGAATTGATCTACGCGAGGATTTGGGGCGCGATCCTGCGGCGCAGTCCATTTACATGACCACCCCGGCGGTGATTTACAAAGATCTGATGATTGTCGGCGGGCGCGAGGCCGAGACGCTGCCGGCGTCTTACGGCGATGTGCGTGCCTATGACGTGCGCAGCGGCAAACTGCGGTGGACGTTCCATACCATTCCGCGTCCGGGCGAGTTGGGCTACGACACTTGGCCGAAGGAGACTTGGAAGACCAGCGGCGCTGCGAATAACTGGGCCGGCATGACGGTGGATTTACAGCGAGGAATTGTTTATGTCCCCACGGGTTCGGCGGCGTTTGATTTCTATGGCGCGGACCGCGTCGGGGACGATCTGTTCGCCAATTGCCTGATCGCTCTCAACGCTGAAACCGGCGAGCGCATCTGGCATTTTCAGGGAGTGCGGCACGACCTGTGGGATCGCGATTTCCCCGCGCCCCCAGTGCTCTTGACGGTGGAACGCGACGGCAAGAAAGTGGACGCGGTCGCGCAGACGACGAAGCAAGGCTTTGTCTTCTTGTTCGACCGCACCAACGGGAAGCCTCTGTTTCCCATCGAGTGCCGGAACTATCCGCCCAGCGATGTCCCGGGAGAAGTAGCCGCCCAACAGCAGTGCCTGCCCACGAGACCGGCGCCCTTCGCGCGGCAATTGCTGACGGAAAATCTGCTGACCCAGCGCACGCCGGAGGTCCATCAATGGGCGCTGGACAAATTCCGCAGCCTTCGCAGTGCAGGACAGTTTGTCCCGTTCGGCGTGGGGAAAGATACAGTTGTATTCCCGGGATTCGATGGCGGAGCAGAGTGGGGCGGGGCGGCGGCTGACCCGGAGACGGGAATTCTCTACGTCAACGCGAATGACGTGGCCTGGACCGGGGCCCTCGCGGAGAACACGGCTGAGAACAGTCCCAAAGCTCTGTACCTCGACCAGTGCGCGGTTTGCCATGGCGAGAAGATGGCGGGATCGCCCCCGGCAATTCCTTCGCTCGTGGCCATCGGCGACCGGATGTTCGCGGGCGACGTCGCCAACAACATCAGGAACGGAAAGGGACGGATGCCAGGCTTCTCGAATCTGGCCGACGATCAGATCTCCGGATTGCTGTCGTATCTGATGAGCGGAGGTACAAAGGAAAACGACGCCAAGGAAATGACAAGCTCCCAGCCAGCGCCGCCGACGATGAAATATCACTTCACGGGATACCGCAAGTTTCTAGACCCGGACGGCTATCCCTCAGTGGCCCCGCCCTGGGGAACGTTGAATGCAATCAATCTCAACACGGGCGAGTATGTATGGAAGATACCGCTGGGCGAGTATCCAGACCTGGCAGCGAAAGGCCAGAAAGACACGGGTACGGAAAACTATGGTGGCCCGGTGGTGACAGCCGGCGGGCTGGTGTTCATCGGCGCGACGAACTTCGACAAGAAGTTCCGTGCGTTCGACAAGTCCTCCGGCACGCTGCTTTGGGAAACCACGCTGCCGTTTTCCGCAAACACGACTCCGGCTACCTATGAGGTGCACGGAACGCAGTTCGTGGTTATCGCGGCGGGAGGCGGCAAGGATCCGAAGTCAAAGTCAGGTGGCGTCTACGTGGCGTTCGCCCTGAAGAAGTAGCGCCGAAGCGCGAGCTTTCCTTCGTGGACCTTCGTGGTTATAGGTTTGAAGGAAGGCGCCCTACTTGGTCTGGCTGCAAACGTCTTTGCTGACCAGCTCGACGAAGCCGCCTTCGGGATTCTTGCCGAACTGGTCGTCGTGGGTGGCTTTCTTGCTCACGACGAAGCGTCCACTGTGGTCGCGGGAGTAGAACCATTCCGTCGTGGGCGCGGCGGCCCCGCTGGTGCAATTAAACCGTACGCGCGCCCGCATCTCGACGAAGGGTCCACCCTGCGGAAGTTCGGAAGGCTCTTTGAACTCAACGCGTACCAGCGCGATACGCTGATTGTTCTTGAGGATGCGTACGGAACTGACCGACACTTTATCGCCGGCTTCGGTCTGACCAATGGTGCGCCAGTCCCCAGCGGCGAAGACCACAAGGCTGACGACGAGCACCGGTGCGAGTATGATGGCGGCGAGAATAATGAGGGCTTTTTTCAACGCTGAGCTTTCCGCAGGCGCGAATTGCACGTGGTCACTGTCGTCGAAAAAGGAGATTCTGTCAACCATTCCAACAATTAAGGCCATCAGCAATTGAATGCCCGTGCTATGGTTATGGGCGCGATGGACGGGGCATCGAACCCGTAATTCTTATGGAAACACTTCATTCCACGATGTTTACGTCGACCGTAGGGCCGCTCTTCCTGGCGGCTTCCGTCCGTGGCCTAGTCGCCCTGGAGTTTGATGCCCGCCTACCCGGTCAGCAGACGATTCGTCCGAACCCACGCGATCTGCGGGCGGAGACGAAGGGCGTTCGTTTCGAGGAATCTGCGAGCGCGATGCGGCCGTACATCCGCGAACTGGAAGAGTATTTCGCGGGCCAAAGACGCGCATTCACCTTCGCGATCGATCTGCGCGGGACAGATTTTCAGCGGGCGTGCTGGCAAGCGCTGCTGGCGATTCCCTACGGGGAGACTCGCTCCTACGGCGACGTCGCGCGGTCGGTCGGCCGGCCCCAGGGTTTTCGCGCCGTGGGCATGGCGAACAATCGGAATCCGGTCGCGATCGTTGTCCCGTGCCATCGAGTGATTGCCTCGGATGGAACGCTGTGCGGCTACGGCGGCGGCCTCGACGTGAAGCGGAAACTCCTGGAACTGGAAGGCGCGCTGACCGGGACGTTGGCCGCATAGGAATTGTTGAATCTTGATTGCTGATTGATAGGCCCACTGCGTACGCAGTGTTTCAATCAACAATCGACAATCAGAAATCAACAATGGCATTCCGACCAAGACGAGCCCTTTGACGACTCAAAGCAAATCATCCGCGCTAAAAAAGGCGGGCCTCTTCTATCTCGTCTTCGTGATGTTTTCCTACACCACGGGCGGGCCCTTCGGACTCGAGGACATGGTCACAACCTCGGGCCCGGGCATGACCCTGATCTATCTTCTGGTCCTGCCGTTTTTCTGGTGCATCCCAGTATCGCTGGTGTCGGCGGAACTGACGACGGCCATGCCGGTCGAGGGCGGCTTCTACCGCTGGACCCGCGCGGCCTTCGGCGACTTCTGGGGATTTCTTTCCGGTTGGTGGAACTGGTCCGCCTCGTTCCTGCTGGGCGGCGCGTATGCCGTGCTGTTTACCGACTATCTGGTGTACTACTTCCCCAAGATGACGTGGTGGGAGCACTACCTCGTCTCGGTGGCGCTGATCGTGGTGCTGACGTGGATCAACGTGCGCGGCATCGAGATGGTTGGGCAGCTCGCGACTGCACTTGAAATCTTCATCTTCATCCCGGTGATGACGATGATCGTCATCGCTCTGTTGCACTGGCGCCACAATCCGTTCGTGCCATTGGTGCCTCCACATCAGCCGACGTTTAAAGTCTTCGGCGTGGGGCTGGCGCTGGGTCTGTGGCTCTACTCGGGATACGAACAGCTCTCGACGGTGGCCGAGGAAGTCGAGAATCCGCAACGCGCCTATCCGAGGGCGCTCGCAGTCGTCGTGCCGCTGTCGATTGCAGCTTATTTTCTGCCGACATTTGCGGGCCTGGCCTCGGCGGGCAACTGGGAGAAGTGGCACACGGGATTCTTCTCAGACGCCGCCAGCATGATCGGCGGCCCGTGGCTGGGCACGTGGATGACTCTGGCCGCGATGGTGGGCAACGTGGCATTGCTGAACAGCACAGTGCTCACGACAACGCGTATGCCCTTCGCCATGGCGGAAGACGGATATCTGCCCCAGGCGTTGACCCGGAAACATCCGCGCTACGGAACGCCGTGGCTGGCCATTGTAGTGTCGGCGGTGATCTATGGCCTGCTCGCGTGGCAGAGCCTGGCGGAACTGATCTCGGTGTACATCTGGCTACGATCGGCGACGACGGTCTTGACGGTGCTCTCGGCGTGGAAGCTGAGGCGCACGCAGCCGGAACTCAAGCGCTCGTTCAAGATTCCCGGCGGGCGCCTAGGATTACTCTACGTGGTGGGCGCGCCAGTGGTCATGGCCGCGGTTGCGCTGCTGGGCAGCGATCGATTCGGCTTGATCGGCGGAGCCGTCGCGATCGCGGTCGGGCCGGTGGTGTACTTCGCACTTCGGCGCAGGGCGACCTGAGATTGCTCTGTCATCCTGGGGCCCGCGGTCTTTGCGGCCCGAAGGATCTATGCAATGAGCGGGATTGCATAGCTCCTTCGCTTCGCTCAGGATGACAGGGCACGGTGACGTTACGTTCGCGACGAATTCTTCGGCTGAGGCTTCTTACGAATCTTGGCCCAATACTCTTCTCGATCTGCGGCATTACTCACCGAAGATGAAACGCCCCATCTCATCCCCCAGTTGCTTCGCTTCCTTTGGATCGGCCGCTGCCCGAAAGCGTTCCGCCAGAGCGAAAAAGGCTTTCTCTTTCTCCTTCTGCGCTTCCAAGCCCTGCTCAACCAGCTCGACAAGCACTCGATTGTCGCTAAGGCGCCTTTTCTTGGCTATACGCTCGACCTGCTCGGCCAGCCGCGTGGGCAGGGTCACGCTCCTTCGAACTTGCTTGGCAGCTGCCATGACACCATTGTACACCGTTATGGTGCATTCTGTGCAAGGCTTCGCGCGGCTAGTTGGATTTTCGGAACAGGTAATTGTTGCGAGTGTTGGGATAATCACTTTGCCAGTAGCGCACGATTTGCAGACCGGCATCACTTGCGAGCGCAATGAACTCCTCCGGCATGGCGAAGAAGGAAATCGCGGTGCCAGCCTCGATGACCACTGCCTTCCCGGTGATCTCCGACCAGGCCATGCGGCGCAGCATTCCGAACCAAGTCCTCAATCCATTCTTGCGATACAGGTGAGCCAGCGCTTCGCGACGGCTATTGAATTGCGGCGGGGCTTGGCGCTCGACAAAAGGAATCTCACCGACGAAAATGCGCGCGCCGGGTCTGGCGACGCGGTACATTTCCCGGAGGCTGGCCGGAATGTTCTCGCGGGGAACCACCAGCAACACGCTGTTACACACGACGACGGAAGCGCTCGCGTCCGGCACCGGCAATTGATCGGTGAGTCCCTGACGAACGTTGAGGCCAGTCTGGCGCACCAGAGCGACTTCTTCCTCGGTAGCGAGTAGTCCGAGAGCGCTTCGTACGCCGCGCTCCTGGGCCATGCGAAGGAGGATGCCGTCTCCGCAACCGATGTCGAGAAGGTCGTCGCCGGACCGAAGCTCCACCGCCTCCACGATGTGCTCGTGGATCAGTCTGGTGATTTCCTTTTTGTCCCTGCCGCGCAGCGCCAGGTCGTGCAGATCCCGGGCATGCTTTGCGGTTTCACGGCAGTACTCTACGTAATCGTCCGAGTGAGAATTCATGGGATGCAGGAATTCTAGCTGACCCAATCCAAGAACTTGTACCACACTCCCGCGAACGGCAGAAACCACGGCTTCCCGTTGTACATCCCCAGCGGCGCACCGGGGAACGGGATACCCACAAACGGATTCTCCGGCTTGTCTCCCGCCATGAGTTCCGCAATCTTCTGGCCCTGATACGTAGCCATGGCAACGCCGTGCCCCGCGTATCCGACAGCGTAGTACATGCCGTTCATCTGTCCCGCGTGGGGCATGATGTCAAAAGCAAAGTCGAGCGTGCCTCCCCAGACGTAGTCGATCTTGGCATCGCTGAGCTGCGGATAGACATCGATCATGCCGCGACGCAGGATTTCCGCGCTCCGGCGGACGGTCTGACCGGTCTCCGGGAAGAATGCGGCGCGGCCACCGAACAGCATGCGGCGATCGGGAGTAAGCCGGTAGTAGTACAGATAGTTCTTCGAATCGTAGATCATCCGGTTGCGCGGGCTCAGGTCGCGGGCCAGCGCTTCCGGCAGAACCTCCGTGGTGATGATGAACGAGCCGATGGGGATGAGCTTCTTCTGCAGCGCCGGCGTTGCTTTCCCTGTATATCCGCTGGTGCCGACGAAGATCTCGTGCGCCCAGATCGGGCCGCGAGAGGTGGCGAGCTTCCATCCCTGCTCGCCTTGCCGCGCATCGCGCTCGATGGATTCGACGCGCGTGTGCTCGCAAATCCCAGCGCCGGCTTTCATGGCGGCGCGCGCAAGTCCGGCAACATAGCGCGCGGGATTGGCTCCGGCGCTGACCTCATCGACCATGCCGCCGTAATAAATCGTTGAGCCTATCTCCGAACTCAACTCGTTCTTTTGCACCACGCGAAGCGTGTGTTTGAACTCGCGGGCGATGACTTCGGCCTGGCGGGCATAGTCGTCGAAGTGCTTCTGTTTGCAGGCAACTTCGAGATGCCCGCAGCGGACAAAGTCGCAGTCGATCTTCTCTTCGTGGACGATCTGTTCCACGCAATCCATCGACGCCAGCGATGCGGCGTACATGCGCTGGGTGAGTTCGCGTCCATACATTGAAATCAGCTGATTCACGCCCAGCTTCATGCCGGTGAGGACCATTCCACCGTTGCGAGAGCTGGCGCCCCAACCGATCGTCTCGGATTCCAGTACCGCGACTTTCGCCCCGCGTTGGGCGAGCGTGCGCGCGGCCGAGAGCCCCGTGAAGCCGGCCCCAATCACGGCCACGTCGACAGCTTCAGGAATATTCGAGGCATCCACAACGGGAAATTCGGTGGTAGTGAGCCAGTAGTTATGTTCTTGCAGGGGCATAGGTTACGATTCCCAATTACAAGCCAAAGACAAGCCAATGACACCCAGAGGGCACGGAAGCACGCAGAATCTGCCACTGGGTTGGGGGCGACCGAGCATTTTAGCGTAGCCGCGCCCAGCGGTACATGTCCTCCCGCCCCCAGGAAAGCGTCCATCCGGCCCCCTCGGTAATCTTGCCCCTGTTACTGGCTACCCCTAGTCTGAAGGAGATGGCCATTCGCTGCCTTTTGTTTTCCTCAGACGAGGGAACGGCTACGCCCATTCTTCAGGCGCTGGCCGCTCTGGACGTGGAGGGAGAGCACTGCTCCGAAGCGGTGGCCGCCGTCGAGAAAGTCACCCATCAAAGCTTTCAGATCGTCATCATCGATTGGGATACCCAGCCGGAAGCTGCTCGGCTGCTGACGGCAGCCCGCGAACGCAAAGCCGCGGAACGCCCGCTCACCCTTGCAATCGTGAGCAATGACGTCAGCGTTCCGGCCGCGCTGCAGGCCGGCGCGAATTCGATACTGCGCAAGCCCATACTCGACAGCCAGGTCACAGATACTCTAACCACTGCGCGCCATCTGCTCCGCGCAAAGCAGGAATCGGCCGCAACGGTCGCGCAAGCCGCCGCAGCCGGAGCCTCTTCCGGTTCGACAACCACGCTCCCTGCCAGGGTAGAGCCTGGAACAGAAAGAGCTCTGCGGGCAGGTGAATTCTTGCAGTCAGCCCCACCGGCTCCGGGCGCGCAATTCGAGACCGAATCGAACCTGCATGAGTCTCTGCAGCCCACCTCGGTCGAACCCGTCGATCCCCTGAAGGATCTCGAACCGATGGCCGCCTCCGTGGCTGAAGAGAAGCCAGTTCCGGCTCCGCCGCCCCCTCTCCCTCCCAGCGAACCCCGAGGCCTGGAGTGGTATATCAAAACGCGAGGCGGAACGCTGCCTTCGATGCCTATGCCGGCGCCTCCGCCTGAATCGCCCGCGAAGGCTGAACTACTCGGTTTCGAAACGACTTCCTACTCCCCGCCGCCTGCCGCGAATTCGGATGATTCTGCGCCGGGGTCGTCGCCCGAAGCGAAGCCGCTACCGCAGCCGGCGCGAGAGCAAAAGCACGAAAAGAAGAAAGAAGCGGAACTCTTCGCCTACATGGCAGGAGAGACCAGCGAATCCGAGCAGGCTCCGCGGTCCGGCTTCCGGTTCAAAGGGGCAATTATCGCGGCGCTGGTTCTGGCCGCCTGTGCGATAGTGGCTGCGCCCCAGGCGCCTTGGCATCCGAAAATGAGGGTGGCCTGGGCGGGCGGGCAGCGGGCGCTTCGCGGATGGCTGAACCCCCAGCCGGTCTCTCCGGTGCAGGCGCCAGCGGCGCACGAAGACTTTGGCCGCGCGGGGGATGAGTACAAATTGCCCGTCGCCGAGAGTATTCCGGATGCGACCACCGATCCTTCGCAGATTCAGGTGGTTCCGGTGGTCGACCCGACGATTAAGAAACCGAATAACATGGGGGCGAATGCGGAGCCCGCGGTACAAGCGGATCCTGCGAACGCGACTCCCAACGACCAGACGCCGCCTTCCGGAACGCAGGTCCCCGCATCAACTCCCGAGACGGTCCAACCTGTCAGTGGACCGGCCGGAGGAGGAACTCTGGCATCGCCGGGCTCCGCTCCATTGCCGGCTCCCGCGGTTGTCGCTCCTCCGACCCCCGCACCCCATTCGGATCCTCCTGCGACTCCGCAGCCTTCTGCGTCGTCCGGCCCCTTCGTTCCCTTGCATCCCGCACCGAAGAATCCGCCACCCCGTAACCCGTCCCCTGCAGGTAGTGTTCCCTCGAGCCTGAAGTCGCAAATGGCCTCGATGACTCCCGACGCCAGTGGAAACAAGCCGCCAGAGGCTGCCATGCAATCGATTGAGCCGGTCGCTGTTCCCGAAGCCACCGAGCGTGCTCTCCTGACGGACCAACCCGCCCTCGACTATCCCGCCAGCGCCGGGGCGCAACACGGGACGGTCGTGCTGCAGGTCCTGATCGGCCGCGACGGCACGGTACAAGATGCCAAGTTCCTGCAAGGCTCGCTGGCGTTTGCGCGAGCCGCGATCGACGGTGTAAAGCATTGGAAGTTCAAGCCCTACGCTATGAACGGGCGCCCAGTGTCGATCCAAACCCAGTTCACGATTGCTTTTAAACCAGCACCGTAAATGGAACTGGTTTGTTTTGTTGAGCGCAGGCAGCACTACCAACAGGCTGGATGACAGTTCCCCGTTTCGTCCGTCTGTCTGGTAAGCCCTTCCTCGGCCTTCGATTACCGAAGAGGCTCAAATCAAGCAGCCGGGGGGATGCAACCTGCATCTAGAGAGATATAATAGGAAGAGTTTCTCAGGAAGCAGTTCCTTCCAGAAGAAGATCAAAAACAGATGTCCATGAAAACCAAAGCAGCGATTCTCGTCACCTCCTTTGCCGTTTTACTGTTCGTCGTTGTGGGTTCCATGGGAGGCGTGCACGCTTCCTCCAACGACGGCTCTTACCGTCAACTGCAGGTCTACAGTGAAGTGCTCTCGCGCGTACGCAGTGAGTACGTGGAAGAGCCGAACATTCCCAAGGTGACCGACGGCGCGTTGCATGGACTTCTGGAGTCGCTCGATTCCAATTCGAGCTATATGTCGGCCGATGCCTACAAGGCTTACAAGAATCACAAGGCGGAATCCAAGGGCGGAATCGGCGCCGTAGTGTCGAAGCGTTTTGGTTACGCGGACGTTGTAGCCGTGTTGCCGGGATCGCCCGCCGAAAAGGCCGGGATCGAGCAGACCGATATCTTCGAATCGATTGAAGGGCAAAGCACGCGAGAAATGTCGCTGCCCGAGATTCGCAGCCTGTTGGCCGGAACCCCGGGATCCACCCTGAACGTCGCGGTGGTCCGCGCGCGCAAGGCTGAGCCGCAGAAGGTCGCAATTATCCGCGACGTCGTAAACATTCCTCCGGTTGCCGACAAAATGTTGGACGACGGCATCGGCTACGTGAAGATCGAAGCCCTGACCAAGGGCAAGACGCAGGAGATTGCCTCAAAGATCAAGTCGCTGGAGAAATCCGGAGCCAAGAAGGTTCTGATTGACCTCCGCAACTGCGCCGAGGGCGAGGAATCTGAGGGTGTTGCGGTGGCGAATCTGTTCCTCAATCACGGCACGATCACTTACCTGCAAGGCCAGAAATTTCCCCGAGAGGCATTCAATGCCGAACCGGCGAAGGCGATCACGGCTCTTCCCGTCGCCGTCCTGGTAAACCGCGGAACTTCGGGCGCTGCCGAGATTGTTGCGGCCGCGATTCTGGAGAATGCACGCGGCGACGTTGTCGGCGACAAGACCTTTGGCGATGGCTCGGTGCAGAAGACGATTGATCTGCCCGACGGTGGCGCCTTGATCCTCTCCGTCGCGAAATACTATTCGCCCAGCGGAAAGGCCATTCAAGACGTAGCGATCACGCCCAACGTGCAGGTCGCCGATGTCGCAGACGATTCCGTGGGTCCGGACGATGAAGAAGGCGCCGCCACTCCCGATCAGGAAGCCAAACCCAAAAACACGGTCGATGATCAACTAAAGAAGGCCGTGGAAGTGCTGAAAAGCCGGACCAGCTAGGATCGAAAACGTAGCGCCGGCGTCCCGCCGGCTGTCGCGGGGGCGACTCGCCCCCGCGGTCATTCGCCCTCCAACCGCAGCGATTTTCTTTAACCGCCCTCTTCCGCTTCTTTTCACGCGTTCGCACCGGCCAAGTGTGAATGCGAAAATGCTATCCTGACTTCGACTCCCAATGAAGTCTTTCTACGAAACGCTTCCACCCGTGGAAATCGGCGGACGCCGCCTCGTTGGCCGCGTCCTGTTCGGTCTGCTCGTGCTGGTTGCGGTCCTCGTGGGAGCGACGGCCGGACTCCTGCTGGTGTATACCACCGACCTGCCCCAGGTCGACGCGTTGGAAGCGTACCGCCCCAGTTCCATCACCGAACTCTACGACGATCACGGGCGCGTGATCGGATCGTTCGCGCTGCAACGGCGCGTGGTGGCGGGATACGACGATTTCCCGCCCGTGCTGCGCGATGCCCTGGTCTCGATCGAAGACAAGGATTTCTACCGGCACTCCGGCATTAACTTCTGGCGGATCGTGGGCGCCGCCTACCGCGACGTTGAGTCGGGCGGCAAGGTGCAGGGAGCGTCTACGCTCACCATGCAACTGGCGCGCAATCTTTTCCTGTCGCCCGACCGCTCGTTTCACCGCAAGGTGCAGGAAACGATGCTGGCCATCCAGATCGAGCGCCGCTTCACCAAGCCGCAGATCTTCACGCTGTATGCGAACCAGATCGCCCTCGGCCACGGCGTTTTCGGCTTCGAGTCGGCGTCAGAGTTCTACTTCAGCAAGCCGGCCAAGCAATTAACTCTGGAAGAGGCGGCCTTGCTCGCGGGATTGCCCAAGGGACCGACCTTATATTCGCCGATCAACCATCCCGACCGCGCGCAGAGGCGCCGGAATTTGGTGATCAACTCCATGCTGGAGGATGGCAAGGTAACCGCCACGCAGGCCGCTGACGCGCGCTCGGCGCCGCTGGTACTGCATCTTGCGCACGATCCCAATTCGCTCGCACCTTATTTTGTAGAGGAGATCCGCCGCTACCTTGAGGGCAAGTACGGCGCGGATCAGGTTCACGAGGGCGGCCTGAAGGTTTACACCACGCTCGATGTGGAACTGCAAAGAGCCGCGAATCAGGCGGTGCTCGACGGCTTGGCTACCTATGAACGGCGCCATGGTTGGAAGGGCCATCTGCAAAACGTCGTGGCGGACGGGGTGGTTCTCGACAAGTACGTCCATGCCGACTGGGACGACGAGCCCGAGGTGAACGGGTACGTCCACGCGCTCGTGACCTCTGCGGGAACGGGCATCGCCACCGTGAAGTTTGGCCGATACCTCGCCGCCCTCGGACAGCCCGACGTTGCCTGGACCCAGCAGAAACTGGCCGACATCCTCAAGACCGGCGACGTCTGCTATGTCAAGATTCTTTCGCTCGGCACCAACGGCGCAGCGCGCGTCAGCCTCGAGCAGGATTCCGGCGCCCAAGGTTCGCTGCTGGCCATCGACAACGCCAACGGCGGAATCAAAGCAATGGTAGGCGGACGAGACTTCAACGAATCGAAGTTTGATCGCGTCACCCAGGCCATGCGCCAGGTGGGGTCGTCCTTCAAGCCCTATGTCTACACGACAATCATCGACGGCGGGGCCAGTCCCGACGATACGATTCTCGATGAACCCGTCAGCTTCGAGACTCCTTCCGGACCGTACTCCCCGCACAATTACGACGAAAAATTCGAAGGCATCATCACGCTGCGGCGCGCTCTGGCCCAGTCGCGCAATATCCCCGCGCTGAAGCTGGCGAACAAAGTTGGCATCAAGGCCGTGATCGACTACGCCGGCCGCTTCGGCATCACCGCGAAGCTGCCGCCGTACCTGCCCGTGGCGCTCGGGTCCGCGGAAATCGCGCTGATCGAGCAGACCTCGGCCTATAGCGTCTTTCCCAACGACGGCGTGCGCGTGATCCCTCGCTACATCACGCGCGTGACCGACTATGAAGGGCGCGTGCTCGAAGAAGATTTTCCTGACGTAAAAGATGTAATCAGCGAGCGCACCGCCCGCATCATGACCTCGATGTTGCGAGAAGTGGTCCTGCACGGGACAGGAGTCGCCGCCGCCAAACTCCCATTTCCGGTGGCAGGCAAGACCGGGACGACCAACGATTTCACCGACGCCTGGTTCGTTGGATTTTCACCCACCATGACCTGTGGAGTCTGGGTCGGCTATGACGAGAAAAAGTCGCTAGGGACCAAAGAAACGGGAGCGCATGCGGCGTTACCCATCTGGATGAACTTCATGACGGTCGCGATGGCTGGCAAAGACCCAGGAGATTTTCAGCCGCCGCCTGTGGCAGCGCACGCCGCCCAAAAGGTGGATACGCCGGATGCAGCCCCGGCCACCGAAGAAGCGCACTGAAGCGGTGTTAGGAAACCCATGTGGGGACAGCCGCCTCGGCTGTCCCGCCAAGCGCAGCGAGGCGTGTTATTGCAAATCGATCGCTCTGCGATGCAGTTCGGAGGAAGCAATGCGAAAGAATATTTCTTTCTTGTTTACTGTCATGTGCCTGGTGGCGATAGGCGCAGTCGCACAGGACACGGACTACGGCGTTAAGTTGGTGGTGCCCGCCCCTTCGCCGCGCGGGATCCCCAACAGTGCAGCCGTCGCCGTTGAACACGTCCTGCGCACCCAACAGGAAGCCTGGAACCATCACGACCTCGACGCCTTCATGGCCGGATATTGGAACTCCGCGGACTTGACTTTCTTCTCCGGCGCCAAGCAAACCAGTGGATGGCAAGCGACCCTGGACCGCTATAAGGCGACCTATGCGAGTCCCGGCCATGAGATGGGAACGCTGGAGTTCTCCAACCTGCGCATCGAGATGCTGGGGCCGGAAGCGGCGTTCGTCCGCGGCGCCTGGCATCTCACCATGCCAGACGGCAAAACTCCTCACGGACTGTTCACGCTGGTGTTTCGCAAATTTCCTGACGGCTGGAAGATTATCCACGACCACACATCGGCCGCGGAGTGAGCTGCGTGTCAATGAGCGTAAA
>Ga0209890_10000196_pt1 | contig 27872 bp, 21 predicted proteins | sample OrgsoiDNA2013049_FD_185799 | JGI IMG/M metagenome (GOLD analysis project Ga0209890, IMG submission 185799) | Permafrost soil microbial communities from the Arctic, to analyse light accelerated degradation of dissolved organic matter (DOM) -... | ecosystem: Environmental > Terrestrial > Soil >... | reverse complement strand
TTGCACTTCGGGACCCTCAGAGGGTCCCGAGCCCCCCGCGATGGGCTCGCGCGAGCCAAGCTCGCGCTCCCCCGACGCGATCATTGCGCCAGCGGTTTCCCGCCGCGTTGGTATTTGACGACGGCGGCGTTGTGCTCGGCGACGGTCTTCGAGAAGTAGTGCATACCGTCGCCCTTGGCGACGAAGTAGAGGAACGCCGTGTGGTCGGGCGCCATCACCGCCTCCAGCGCCATGCGCCCCGGGTTCGAGATTGGCCCGGGCGGCAATCCTTCGTGGGTGTAGGTGTTGTAGGGGTTCTCGCGATCGTCGAGGTGGATGCGCCGGATGCGCCCGTCCCACTTGAGGCAGGCGGACGAGCGCGGCGTCGCCACCGTGCAGCCATAGATGATGGTCGGATCGGTCTGCAGCAGCTTGGGGACGAAGGTCGGCATCCGCAGTCGGTTGATGAAGACCTGCGCGATGCGCGGGCGTTCTTCACCGCGGCCGGTCTCCTTCTCCACGATCGACGCCAGGGTGACCAGCTTGGCGTCGTCGAACCCCAGCGATTTTTTCAGCTCCGCGACCGTCTTGGCGTGCGCGGCGCGCAGCTCGGTGAAGACCTGGCGGTGCCGGCGCACCATCGGGATGAGCGCTCGCGCCGGCGGCGTGTGAGGTCGCAGCCGGTAGGTGTCGGGGAAGAGGTAGCCTTCGAGCGTCGTCCCCGGCAGACCCAGCTCGGCCGCGAACGCCGGGTCGGTCGCCTTCATGACGATGGCCGCCTTGCTGGCGATCCCGGCGGCGTCGAGGATCTCGGCCACGTCGACCAGGTTCTTTCCCTCGGGAATGACGACGGTGACCAGCTCGTCGGCAGCCCCCTTGACCAAGGTTTCGAGGATCTGGCGTGGCGTCGCGGGCGCGACGATCTCGTAGCGGCCGGCCTTGAACCGCCCCGCGACCCCGCGCTGCCCGGCATAAAGACGAAAGACAGCCGGGTTGCCGATGAGCCCCGCTTTCGCCAGCCGATCGGCGACGTCGCCGGCACCCGCGCCGTTGGGGATCTCGATCTCCACCCTCCCCTGGGCGGTGCCGCCCGATCGATCGCCGTAGTGCCAGGCGATGCGGACGGCGACCGCCAGCGCGGCCATTCCGAGCACTGTGGTGATGGCGAAGACGATCAGGGCGCGTTTCTTGGCGGCCTTCATTTCAGATCCCCTACGTCCCTCTCCTGCGGGTGCGTGTCCAACCAGCGGCGCAGGATGATCGCTGCAGCGACTTTGTCGACGACCTCGCGGCGCCGCGCCCGCGAAAGGTCAGCGGCCAGCAATACCTCCTCCGCCTCCACGGTGCTGAAGCTCTCGTCGCAGAGCGAAACCGGGACGTCGAGCGCTGCTCGAAGCCGCTCGGCGAACGCCTCGACGCTCTTGGCGGCGCGACCGTGCTCCCCTTCGGGCGAAAGCGGCAACCCGAGCACGACCCGTCCGGCACCGTGCCTCCGCACCAGCTCGGCGATGGCGTCGAGATCGCGCTGCCCGCCTCTGCGGGGGATCATGGCGTGCGGCTGAGCCGTCATCCCCAGCTCGTCTGTGAGCGCCACGCCGATCCGGCGGGCGCCGAGGTCGATGCCGATAACCCGCGAAGGCACGGTGGACATCTTAGCCCGGTGGAAGGGGCTCGTTGTATACCGTAGGTATGGCCGACCATCCGAAACCTCCGGGCGATCCCTCCGTTCCGCAGATGCAGATCGACGTCGACGACGCGATCGCGCAGGGGGCCTACTCGAACCTGGTCCTCATCAACCACAACGACAACGAGTTCGTCCTCGACTTCGCCTACATCCAGCCGGCCGCGCCGCGCGCGCGGGTCCGCGCCCGCATCATCTCGTCCCCGCGGCACACCAAACGCCTGCTGCGGGCCCTCGAGCACAACGTGCGCCGCTACGAAGAGCGCTTCGGCAAGATCGAGGAGCCCGATCCGGTCCCCTCGTCGGGCACGATGATCAGCTAAGCCGGCCCTTGAATGGCGCACGTCAGCTGACGTCAGTTGCAGTTGGCTTTCAGCTCACTGCGCCTTCCGGCGTCACGAGGGTGCCGGTGCGGGTGTCGAGCTCCGCGAGCGCGCCGTAGGGGAGCGCCACGTTGCGCGTGCCGTGCCCGAAGGCGCCACCGCGCACGACCGGGATCGGCAGGCGGCCGAGGCGCTCGACCAGCACCTCCTCGGCGGTGGGCGATTCGGCGCGGGTCGGCTCCGGCTCGCGACAGCTCGAAAAGTCCCCCAGAACGACGGCGGAGACAGCGCCGAACACGCCTGCCAGATCGAGGTGAGTGATCAGCCGATCGATCCGATAGGGGCGCTCGCCGAGGTCCTCGAAGAAGAGGATCGCGCCATCGAGATTCGGCAGGTAGGGCGTTCCGACGAGCCGCGAGAAGAGCTCGAGGTTTCCCCCCAGGAGGGGTCCGCGCGCCCGCCCGGGGATGATCTCCTCGAGGCCGTCGAGGAGCAGCGCCGGGCCGGGAGTCTCCAGCCGCTCCCAGAGCGCGCGCTGATCGTCGTTCGACAAGTTCGCGAGCTGCGTGACCACCGGACCGTGGATCGACACCAGGCCGCCGCGCGCCGCGGCCGCCAGCAGCGCCGTCCCGTCGGAGAAGCCGCAGAGCGGGCGTGGGCGGAGCGGGAAGACCTCCGGCCGAAGGAACGGGAGCAACCGAAGGAGGCCGTACCCACCTCGCGCCATTATCACGGCGTCGACGTCTGGCTCGGTGAGCGCGCCCAAGAGCGCCGGCAGCCGCTGCTCGTCGGGCCCGGCCAGGAAACCGGCCCGCGCAAAGATCGCCGTCTCGTCCCACCGGACTTCATAGCGGGCGCGGAGCAGCTCCAGACCTGCCAGGAATGCCTCGCGCGGCACGGGCCCCGACGGCGCGACGATCCGGACGACGCCCCCAGGACGCAGGCGCGGAGGGCGGATCACCGGCGGCGGCGGCGGCGCTTGCCGGCTTGCCCGGGTTGCCCGCTCTGCTCCGCGTGCTCGCCTTGCCCCGCCTCCCCCTCTCCTTGCTCGGCGGACGCCGAGGACGATGGCGGAGCGGACGCCTCGACGGGCGAAGCTCCCGCGACGACGACCGGCGCCTGTTCGGCGGTGGCCTTCACCGCAGGCGCAGGCGCCGTCACGGCTGCGGGCTCGGGCGCGCGCGCCGGCTCTGGCGCCGACGCCGGCTTCACTGCGGCGGCGGCCGGCTTCGGCGCCGGGCGGGCCGCCTCGGCGGAGCCGATGAACTTGACCTGCATTCCGGCGACGGCTGGATCGGCCGACTCGAACACCTCGACGACGCGGGCTGCCTGGTCCACGCCGTCGCCCCGCAGGACCAGCGATGTTCCGCTCGGCATCGGCTCGGCGAACCCGATGAACGCGCCAGCGGTGTCCCAGTCGCGCACCTTGGTGGAACGCCCCAACAGGACTCCGGCGTAGCGAACTTCGATCACGTTCTCCACCTGCCGATATTACCACGCGCCCGCCCGGCGCCGAGGCCGCCTCCGGGCAGCACGTCGTCGCGCATGGTTCGCCTCGCTCACCGTTGCCTTGCGGCAACGCGCTCCTAGCCGCTGTAACATCGGGCGATGCCGCCACCGCGACGCCTGAGCCCCGCGTCGCTGGCCCGCTCCTCCGTGCCTTTGTCGCTGCTCGTGTCACTGACGACGACGCTGGCCGATCCCCGCGTCGTCCGCGCCGAATCCGCGAACGCAGATCCCTGGTTCGGGCGCGACAAGCTGCTTCACTTCGCCGCCTCCGGATCGCTGGCTGTCATCGGCTATGCCAACGCCTCGATGCTCACCGAAAATCGACCGGTGCGCATCGGCGCCGGCGCCGCGCTGGCGGTCGGCGCGGGGGTCGCCAAGGAGCTCTGGGATCTCGACGGCCATGGAGACGCCTCATGGCGCGATCTCAGCTGGGATCTCATCGGAGCGGCCACTGGCCTCCTGGTTTCCGTCGGCGTCGACTGGGCGATTCACCAGATTTTCCGACCGGCGCCCGGCCGAACACGATAACGGGTCGACGAGCCGCGCGCGCGTCGGTACGGCACCTCTTGAACTTGACCAACCTGAGGCTTAAGGTCGAGCCAGAGATGCGTCGAGAGTCGACTGCCAACTGGAACCGAGGAGGGGCCATCGTTTGATGACGCGCGCGAGACGAATGTGGGGGGTGTTGGTGATCGGATTCGGCGTGGGGGCTGCCCTTGGCGGTGCGGCGCGGGCCGGTGAAGAGGACGACCTGCAGCGCCAGATCGATACCCAGAAATCAACGGTGGTGGATCTGGAGCGGCTCGACGATCTGAAGGCGGTGACCGACGAGATCGGGCGATTGAGGTCCTGGCTCGACGAGGCTTGGGGGCTGCGCGCCAAGCACGAGTACGACGAGGTCCGTACGGTCCTCGACCGGGCGCTCAAGCAGGAAGATCTGATCAGGGCGGAGATCGTCGTCTCCAAGCTGCGCGCGCAGGAGCTGAAGCGCGAAGCGTCGATGAAAGAGATCAAGGAAAAGGTCGCGCACACGCGGAAGGCTCTGCAGGAGACGAGCGAGAAGAAGAAGGCGCTCGAGAAGGCGGCGCAGTGAAGGGGGGCGCGCTGCCGATCGCCGTCGCGCTGCTCGCCGTCGGCGCGGCCTGTGCGACGCCGCCCAAACCGCGTGAGCTCGAGGCGCTGGACAACCTGCGTACGACCAACCAGGCGAAGCTGCCCGAGGTGGCGAAGCGGGCGCCTGACCTGATGGCCGAAGCCGATCGGCGCGGCAACGCCGCCCACGAAGAGTGGCAGTCGAACGACCTCGACGAGTCGCGCAACAACGCGTTGATGGCCCAAATAAAGCTCAAGACGGCGATCGCGCTCTACGATCAAGATCAGCTCAAGAACCAGATCCAGACGCTCTCCGGTCAGCAGGCGCAGGCGGAGGAGGAGTACGCCAGCCTGGCCAAGGATCTGGCGAGCGAACAGGAAAAGGTCGCGTTGCTGCAGAAGTACGTCGACGCGCGCAAGGCGGCGGAGGCCGACAAGCAGCAGATGTCGACCGAACAGCAGAAGGCAAAGGCCGACCATGACAAGCTGTCGCAGCAGCTCTCGGCGGAGCAGAAAATCGCCGCGGCCCGAATGGCGCTGCGGATGGCCGACACTGTCGAGGCGGTGCAGTACGCCCGGGATCAGTACAGCGCCGCCGGCGATCTGCTGGCCAGGTCCGAGGCGGCCCTCAAGCAAAACGACTTTGCGGGCGCCGAGGCCGCTGCGGTCGCCGCCAAGAAGAGCGCCGACGATGCCGCCGTCGCGGCTAAGCCCTCTTACGAAAAGGCCGAGGAGTCGAGCCAGAACAAGGCGCGGAACGAGGCGCTGGTTCGCGACGCGCCCACCATCCCGGGCGTCAAGGTCCGCATCGATCCGCGCGGGGACCTGCAGCGGCTGGTGATCGTCGTCCCCGAGATGTTCAGCAAGCGCGACCCGAACATCGCCCCCGGCCACGACTACGTGCTGGACGCCGTCGCCAACCTGCTCAAGAAGTACCCGAGCTACCCGGTCCAGCTGGTCGGCTACACCGACAACCGAGGGAAGTCGACCGAGCTCATCGCCATCTCGGCCGCGCGCGCGCAGGCGGTCTACTCGGCCCTGGCCGAGCGGGGTGTAGAGACCAAGCGGCTCATGGTCAGTGGCCTCGGCGGGGAGGACCCGTTCGTCGACAACAAATCGGCGAGCGGGCGCGCCAAGAACAACCGCGTCGAGATCGTCTTCCTCTACCATTAAGAGACGCCACCCCTCCGGTAACCGGGGTATCGTCCCGGCGTGCGAGGCCCTGAGCGCGGCATGAACGGGAACAGGACCCTCGCCAGGAGCTCACAGAGCTCACGCCTCATCCTGATGGCCGTGGCGACCGCGCTCGCGTTGGGGGTCGCCGGTTGCCACAGCAGCCACGGGGGGGGCGGCGGCAAGGTGGACGGCGGCCCCGACGGCAAGTCGTGCGGCGACGGCGGCGCGCGCAAGACCAACGGCGTCGCCTGCGGCTGCCACGCCGACTGCTCGAGTGGCTTCTGCGTCGACGGCGTCTGCTGCAATAGCGCCTGCACCGAGAGCTGCAAGTCCTGCAACACCCCCTCCGCGCCGGGCGTCTGTTCGTTCGTGGCGGCCGGCGTCGCACCGAGCGTGGCCAGCGTGTGCCCGCAGAACCCAGCCTCGTCCTGTGCCCTCGACGGCACCTGTGATGGCAAAGGGGGGTGCCGCAGCTACGAGCTCGGCACGGTCTGCCAGGCAGGGACCTGCAACGGCGCGGCGGTCGGCGGCATCCGGGTCTGCGACGGCGCCGGGACCTGCACCTCCGGCCCATCGATCATCTGCGCACCATTCAACTGCGACGGAAAGACGAACGCCTGCGTCGGCACCTGCGCCTCTGACTCCGATTGCGCCCCCAACACCAAATGTGTGGCCGGGAGCTGCGGCCTCAAACCGGGCGGCGCCGCCTGCACGAACCAGGGGCAGTGCGCATCCGGGCACTGCGCGGACGGCGTCTGCTGCAACAGCAGCTGCACCGGTCCATGCGTCAGCTGCAATCAAAACGGCCGCATCGGGACCTGCGAGCCGACGGCGCTGAACGCGCCCGATCCGCACAAGGTCTGTGCGCAGACGGCCAAGTCGACCTGCGGCCAGACGGGGAGCTGCGACGGCATCGGCGGCTGCGCCAAGTACGCGGCCGAGACCGTCTGCCTCCCCGCCACCTGCAGCGGCAACCGAGAGAACACTGCCGGCACCTGCGACGGGCTCGGAAGCTGCCGGCCCCAGGGGGTCCAGGAATGCGGGACCTATGAGTGCGCGGGCGGCGCTTGCATCAATCACTGCGTCACGGACAACGACTGCGTGAGCGGCCACAGCTGCGTCAACGGGAGCTGCGGCCCCAAGTCGATGGGACAGCCCTGCTCGGCGGGGAATGAGTGCGCCTCCAACTTTTGCGTCGACGGCGTCTGCTGCAACTCCGCCTGCACCGGCTCCTGTCGGAGCTGCGCGCTGTCGACCTCGCTCGGCACCTGCGCTTCGAGCCCCGCCGCCGCCGCTGACCCCCACGGCGTCTGCACCGATCAGCACGCCTCCTCCTGTGGAACTGACGGCACCTGCGACGGCTCGGGTGGCTGCCACAAGTACCCGACCGGCACCGCCTGCGCGTCCGAGAGCTGCAGCGCCGGCGTCTACACCCCGACCTCGACCTGCGATGCCACCGGAAAATGCCACGTTCCGGACGCGTTCGCCTGCGCGCCTTTCGTCTGCAATGGCGCTCGCTGCTTTTCCAGTTGCACCGACAGCAGCTCGTGCTCGACGGGGAACGTCTGCACGGCCAACTCCTGTGGTCTCAAACCGATCGGCGCCTTTTGCTCGAACAATGTCGAGTGCAAGTCGGCGTTTTGCGCGCAGGGCGTCTGCTGCGCCACCGCCTGCGCGGGCGCCTGCCGGTCGTGCGCCATCACCGGAACGATGGGACAGTGCACCGCCGTCGCCTCGGGCCCCGATCCTGCCGGCAGCTGCATGGACAAGGGCGCGCCGAGCTGTGGCACCGACGGAAAATGCCGGGCCGGCGCCTGCGAGAAGTACCAGCAGGGGACCTCCTGCCAGAACGCAACCTGCCCGACGTCGGGAACGACCTTCACCCCGGGGGGAACCTGCGACGGCGCCGGCACCTGCGGGATCCCCGCGTCGTCTTCCTGCTTCCCGTTCGCCTGCGGGACGAACGCCTGCAGGGCGACCTGCGCGACCGACGGCGACTGCGCGATGCCGGCCTCCTGCATCGCGGGTTCCTGCGGGCTCAAGCCGAACGGCGCCGTCTGTTCGAGCGGCACCGAGTGCAAGAGCACAGTCTGCGCCCAGGGCGTCTGCTGCAGCACCGCTTGCAACGGGACCTGCATGTCCTGCGGGCCGTCGGCTTCGGGACCGGCCGGAGTCTGCTCGCCGGTCGCGGCCAACGGCACCGACCCGGCCGGGAAGTGCACCGCCCAGGGGGCCGCCAGCTGCGGAACGACCGGCTTCTGTGACGGCAACGGCGCCTGTCAGCTCTACGCCGCCGGCACCCAGTGCGCCGACGCCTCCTGTCCGGCCGGTGGCGTGACCGCCACCTCGGCGCGCACCTGTGACGGGGCCGGCATCTGCAAGATGGCCTCGACGCAGTCGTGCGTGCCATTCGCCTGCAATGCCGCCACCCTCACGGCGTGTGTCGCGGTCTGCGCCAGCAACGCCGACTGCTCGCCGGGGAACGTCTGCAACGCGGGCGCCTGCGGCCTCAAGCGCCTCGGCCAGCTCTGCGCCGGCGGCGCCGAATGTGGCAGCGGCAACTGCGTCGACGGCGTCTGCTGCTCGACCGCGAGCTGCGGCACCTGCCAGGTCTGCAACCTCGGCGGAACTGGTTCTTGCCTGCCGGTATCGGCGGCGACCGTCGAGCCGCACGGTGGTTGCGCAGCGACGAACCCGCCCTGCGGAAACGACAGGACCTGCGACGGCAACGGCGGCTGCCGCAACGGCACGCTCGGCACCAGCTGCGGCACCGCGAGCTGCAGCGGTTCGACCGCGAAGCCGATCGGCGCCTGCGACGGCATCGGCAATTGCGCGCAACCGACGATGAGCTGCGGGGTGTACACGTGCGGCTCCTCTACCAACGCCTGCCTCACCATGTGCGCTACCCCCAGCGACTGCATCTCCGGCTATACCTGCCAGTCAGGCTCCTGCATCAATCTCAAGGTGCTGGGAGCGTCGTGTGCCTCCAACGCCGAATGTCTCGGCAACATCTGCACCGATGGCGTCTGCTGCACGGTGCTCTCCTGCGGCAGCTGTCATTCATGCGCCGTCTCGGGGACTGGGATCTGCGGCCCAGTCGGAGCCGGCCCGGATCCCGCCGGCGTCTGCACGAACCAGGGCCAGACTAGCTGCGGCACGACCGGCCTCTGCGACGCCGCCGGCAACTGCGCGACCTATCCCGTCGGCACCTCCTGCGCGGCAGCCGGGTGCCAGGCCTCGGCGCCGAGCCTCAACGCCGCGGCGACCTGCGACGCGGCCCATCACTGCACGCCCGCCTCCGTGACCGACTGCACCCCCTTTGCCTGCGTGAGCGCCGCCTGCAACACCGGCTGCGCCGTGTCGACCGACTGCGCCACCGGCTATGCCTGCGCGCCCAACCCCGACGGCGGCCCCGGGACCTGCGTCCCCGCGGGGTGATCGTTTGCGAGTGATGCGGCGCCGATCGCCCTAGGAGGGCGTTGCCGTCAGGCAACGGTGAGCGAAGCGAACTGTACCCGACGACGTATCGCCCGAAGGCGACTTGGCGCGGCACGACGCCACAAACGCTTTTCGTATCGGCCGGTTGGCCCGATTTCCGCCGCTTGGTTTCGACTTGGCACCCGTGCTAGGGTGTGCCCCTCCCCTAGCCCGTCGGCCTGTCGCTTCGCCGCATTTGGGGTTATCGCGCATGCCCACCGTCCGCGAATACGAAGCCGCCCTGCAAAGGAATCCGGCAGACACCGAAGCGTTCGTCGCGCTGCGGAAAGCCTACCGTCAGGCGCAGAAGCACGACCGTCTGGTAACCCTCTACGAGACGCGGGCCCAGGGGATCGAGGACAACGCCAAGGCCGGCGAGCTGTTCTATCTGGCCGCCGAGCTCCGGATCGACCAGCTGGGCGATGCCGAAGGGGCGGAGGCCGATCTGGTCAACGCGGTCGACCGCGATCCGGGCCACATCCGGGCCGCCGCCCGCCTCAAGGATATCTACCGCGAGCAGGGGCGCACCGCCGACTACATGACGATGCTGGAGATGGAGGCGGCCGCCGTCGCGCGCACCCGCGATCCCGCCCGCATCGCCGAGCTGGAAGCGGAGATGGGGCAGCTTTTCCTCAACCACTTCGCCAAGCTGGAACGGGCCGTCCGTAACCCGCAGCGGGCCGGCAAGCTCGCCCCGGAGCACCTCAAGTCGATCGAGTCGGCCCGCAAGATCTACCGGGCGCTGGGCGATTTCCGCGCGGTCGTCCGCCTCTATGAGCTGGAGCTGGAAGGGACCACCGACGCTCGCCGGCGCGCCGATCTCCTGCTGGGGCTCGGGCGGGTTCTGGGCGAGAAGCTGGAAGAGCTCGACGCGGCGGCGCAGCGCCTCTCCGAAGCGGTCCGCATCCGCCCGCGCGACGAAAAGGCGCTGGAGCTCCTGGCGGGCGTCTACGCCAACCCCAACTGGATCGGCGCCGACGGCATCGAACGGGCGGCGGCGATCTATTTCCAGGTCGGGCGCCGACGGCAGGAGGCGGGCGACATCGAAAACGCGATCGCTTCGCTGCGAAGGGCGCTGCAGGCGGTCCCCGGGCACTCCGAGTCGTCGGAGCTGCTCGAACGCGTCTACTACGATGCACGCCGGTTCCAGGAGCTCGACCGCTATTACCGCGAGCGCATCTCGGTTGCGGGGGCCGAATCGGAGCGGGTCGACTTCCTCTACAAGCGCGCGCAGCTGGCCGAAGGGGAGCTGGGCGACAAGGCGGAAGCGCAGCGGATCTACAACGAGATCTCGCTGATCGAGCCGCCGGGCGGACCGGCTTCTGAGAAGCTGGTGGAGCTCTATCTCGAAGGGCACGACTACGCCAAGCTGGCCGAGTTGCGCGAACGGCAGCTCGGCGCCGTCGCCGAGCCTGCCACCCGCGCCCGGATCATGCTGGAGCTGGCGGCGCTTTACAGGGACCGCCTGGGCGACGCCGATCAGGCGGCCGTCTACCTGCACGCCGTGCTGGAGCTCGAGCCGGAGAACCAGATCGCGCTCGGAGCCTACGCCGAACACTTCCGCGAAAAGGGCGACTGGGCGGCGCTGGCCGACCTGCTCGAGTTCTCCTACGAACGTGCCCGCGTCGCCGGAGCCGCCCTCGAAGAGCTGCTGCCGCGGCTGGAGGAGATCGCCTCGGTCACCGAGAAGCAGCTCGGCGATCCCGAGCGGGCGCTGGCCGCCTGGCAGCGCGCCGAAGAGATCGCGCCCACCTTCGCCCGCGCGCGCGAGTCGCAGCGCCGGATCCTCCTCAAGGCCAAGAGCTGGGATCGGCTGGCGGCGCTGCTCGAACGGGAGGCCGCCGCCCAGAGCGAGCCGAGCGCGCGGATGGACATCCTGCGCCGGGTCGCTCAGCTCCACCGCGAAAAGCTGGGGAACGCCAAGCGCGCCATCGACGTCTACCGGGAGATCTTGCGGGCCGATCCGCACGACGCGGTGTCGATGCGCGCGCTGGTCGAGATTTACGAGCGCGAAGGGGACTTCGCCGGTCTGGCGAACGCGCTGCGCGAGCAGATCGAGCTCACCACCTCCAAGCAGGAGCGGGTCGGCCTCCTGCGCCGGGTGCTGGTCATCTATGACGAGCGGACCGGCGATCTCGTCCAGGGGCAGTGGGCGGCCAACGAGATCCTGCAGGCGGTCCCGGGCGATCGGGACACGCTGACCCGCCTGGAACGGATTTTGGAGCGCGCCGGCCAGCCGGCCGATCTGGTGCGCGTGCTGGAGCTGCATGCCAACCACGCCGCCAACCCGGACGAGAAGCTGCAGCTTTACCGCCGGATCGCGGAGATCCTCTACAGCAAGCTGCAGGACCCGACCGGCGCGGCGGCGCGGCTGGAGGAGGTCGTCCGCCTCGATCCCGACGACGCCAAGGCGCTCGCCGGCCTGGAACAGATCTACACGGCGCTCGGGCGCCACGAGGACCTGGCGCGGGTGCTCGACCTGGAGGTCGAGCGGGTCATCGCCGACGCCTCGGCGCAGGCGGAGTACCTGCGGCAGCTGGCCCGGTTGGTCGAAGGCACGCTCGCCAACGTTCCGCGGGCGCGAAAGGCCTGGGAACAGCTGTCGGATCTCCTGCCGACCGACACCGAGGCGCTGGAGGCGCTTTCGCGTCTCTACACCGCCGAGAAGGACTGGCCGATGCTGGTCCGGATCCTCGAGCGGCAGGCGCCGCTGGCGACCGAGCCGGGGCGGTCGGTGGAGCTGGCGCTCGAGCGCGCGCAGATCTTCGACGAGAAGCTGCACGACGTCGACGCCGCCGCGGAGGCGCTGGAGCGCCTGATCGCCGAGATCGACCCGCGCAACGCCGAGGCGCACGCCCGCCTGCGTGCCTACTACGAGAAGGACGACGACTGGGCGAAGGTGGTCAAGATCGCCGAGCGGCAACTGGGGCTGACCGACGACCGCGCCGAGCGGGCGCGGCGCTCCATGGAGCTGGCGGCGCTCATCCGCGACAAGCTGGGCGATGACCGCAAGGCGATCGCAATCTACGAGCGCGTGCTGGAGATCGACCCCGACGATCTGCAGGCGCTGGAGGCGGTCTCCGGGCTCTACGGCAAGACGGGGAACTATCAACGGCTGGCCTACGCCGACGAGAAGCTGCTCGAGAGGGCAGAGGATCCCGAGGCACGGCGGACGCTGCTGCTCCAGATCGCCGACATCTACGAGACGCACCTCGACGACGCCGCGCGGGGGTTCGAGTGGTACCGGCGCGCCTATCTGGAGGGGCCGACGGCGGAGAACCTGCAGATCGTCGATCGGGCCGCCGAGCGGCACGGGCTCTACGACGAGCTCATTCAGATCTACGAGGGGGCGCGCGAGCGGGCCGTCGAGCCGTTCGAGCAGCTGGCGGCGTCGCTCAAGATCGCGCTCATCTGCGAGGAGAAGCTGAACGATCCCGCGCGGGCCTTCCAGACGCTGGTCGACGCGCTGCCGACCGATCCGGCGGGTGACGAGCTCCTCCACAACCTGGAGCGGCTGGCAGAGCGCACCGGAGATTGGAAACGGCTGCTCGACGTCTATGCCCAGGTGGCGCGGGCGCGCACCGAGACGGAGGAGCGGGTCGAGCTCCTGCGGCTGCGGGCCGAGGTGCGTGAGAAGCGAATGGGCGATCCGTCGGCGGCGCTCGACGAGACGCTGCGCAGCTTCGCCATCGAGCCACGCAATCAAAAGACGCAGGAGGAGATCCTCCGTCTCGCGCGCGTGACCGGCCGCTGGGAAGAGGCGATCAAGGTCCAAGGCCACCTGTTCGCGCTGGCCGAGGAGCTGCCCGAGAAGCTCTCGGTGGCGCGCAGCGCCGCCCATCTGGTGGAGTACGAGGTCAAGGACCTGGTCCGCGCCTTCCGCGCCTACCTGAACGCGTTCCGACTGGCGCCCGACGACGAAGAGGTCGTCGCCCACCTCTGGCGGCTGGCGACCAACATCGGCCGCTACCACAGCGACGACGACTCCGCCCCGGCGGTGATCGAACGCGCCAACGCCGGGGAGGCCGAGGCCGAGACAGAAGAGACATCGAGCGCGAGCTCGAACGGCGTCAGCGAGGAAAATGACGGCGACGGGCTGGACGTCGTCTCCGAAGAGGTCGACGTCGAGGTGGAGATCGACGCCGGCGACGAACCGGGCGCGAGCTCGCTCGAACCGGGCGCGAGCCCGGTTGGAGATAGCGAGGCGGTGGTGATGCCCGTTCACGTCCACCAGGCGGCAGACGCCACCCTGGACGAAAGTGGCGCCATCGGCGACGGCACCGCCACGGGCGACAGCACCGACAAAATCGAAGACGCCGATCTGATGACCCCGCCGCCGGCGGTCGCGACCAGCGCCGAGTTCAGCGAGGAAGCCGAAGAAACAGAGGAAGCGATCGAGGAGATCGGCGACGACGAGCTCCTGGAGGAGGAGATCGTCGACGACGAGATGATCGCCCGTCCGCCGTCGCTGCCGCCGACGGCCCCCACCGATGGGGATCACCCCTACGCCACCCCCTGGGAGGAGCTGGCTGCCGCCTACGAGTCGCTCCCCGCCGAGGACACCGACGATCGTTGGGTCTACCTGCGCAAGATTGCCGAGGTCTGGGAGAAGGGGCAGCACGACGTCGACCGCGCGCTGGAAGCGCTGGAGCGCGCCTTCCGACTGGACATCACCGACGTGGAGGTCCGCGCCGAGCTGGAACGCATCGGCGCCGAGTACGACAAGTGGGAACGGATCGCGGAGATCTATCTCGGCGCCATCGACGAGTTCGGCGCCATCGAGACGTCGGTGACCTTGCACCACGATGCGGCCCGTGTGCGCGAGCGGCTCGGCCAGACCGACCGGGCAGAGGAGCTCTACCGCGCGATCTTGCGGCTGCGCTCGGACGATCCGGTGGCGATCCAGCGGGTCGAGGAGATCTGCCGCGATCAGCAACGCTGGGAGGACCTGGCCAACATCCTCGAGCAGCGGACCGGCAACCCCACGGAGGCGCTCCCCACTGGTCCCGAGCGCCGGGCCCGCCTGCGCGAGCTGGCCGGTCTCTACGAGGAGCGGCTGGAACGCCCCTACGAGGCGATCGATACACTCGAACGCCTCCTGCGCGAGTCCTCCGACGAAGAGCGCGGCACGGATGATCTTCCTGCCGAGCTTCCGCCGGCAGAGGAGACCCTGGCTGCGCACGAGGCGCTAACCCGGCTCTACTCGCGCATTGGCCAGTGGCCCAAGGTGGTCGAGAGCCTGCAGAGCCGCGCCGACCTGACCAGCGACAAGACGAAGGCCCGGGCCCTGCGGCTGGAGGTCGCCGCCGTCTACGAAAAGGAGCTGGCGCTCCCCGATCGCGCCGTCGAGGCCTACGAGGCGGTGCTGGCCGAGATCCCCGACGACGCGCAGGCGCTGGAGGCGCTCGATCGCCTGCACGAGGCGAGCGGACGGTTCGACGACCTGCAGGAGATCCTTCAGCGGCGCGCGGCGCTCGCCAAAGGCAGCGAGAAGATCGAGATCGTCCGGCGGCGCGTGAAGATCTTGCAGGATCGCCTCAACAATCCCGAGGCGGCCGCCGGGGCCCTGCGTGAGCTCGGACCTGAAGCAATCGCCGACGACGACCTGCTGGCCGTGCTGCTTCGCAACCTGCGGCGGGCCGGTCTGGCGCACGAAGCGTCCCGCGTGCTCACGCAGCGGATCGAGCTGGAGCGGGGACGCAAGGGGGGTGCGGCCAACATGGCGCGCATCACCGAGCTGAACCTGGAGCTCTCCCTGCTCAAGCTCGACGATCTCAACGATCCAACGGCCGCGCTCAAGGAGGTCGAGGCGGCACTGCAGGCCTCGCCCGACAACCCCGCCGCCCTGGGCGCGCTCGCCCGCCTGCACCTCAAGGCGAACGACTTCGCCGCCTATTCTTCGGTGCGGGTGCGCGAGGCCAAGGCGCTCGCCGGAAGGCCCGAGGCGGTCGAGGCGCTGCTGGACGCCGGCCGCGTCTACCGCGAGCAGCTCAACGATCCGGCCAAGGCCCGCGACGCCTTCGAGGCGGCGCTGCGTGAGGCCCCGGACAGCGCCGAGGCGCTGCACGCGCTGGCCGCGGTCCTGTCGGCGGAGGCAAACTGGGACGAGGCCCGCCGCGTGCTGACCCGGCAACTCGAGATCACCAACGATTCGAACGCGCGCGCCGCGGTGTTGAGCGATCTGGCGCGGGTCGCCTGGGAGGGGTTCAACGACGCGGCGGAGGCGCAACGCCTCCTGGACGAGGCGCTGGCGCTGGTCCCCGACCACCTCCCCGCCATCCTGGAGATCGCCGACATCTACTACAAAGAGGGTCAGTGGGAGCAGGCCGAGAAGCGCCTCACCGAGGCGGTTCGCCGACTCCGCCACCAGCCGCAGCAGGCGGCCAGGCTTTTCCAGCGGCTCGCCGAGGTGCACGAGAAGACCGGCAGGCTCGACGAGGCCTACCGCCAGCTGCTCGAGGCCGACAAGATGGGGCCTGGCCAGCTGCTCACCAAGCTCTCGCTCGGCGAGAACCGGTTCCGCGCCGGCAAGTGGCGCGAGGCCGCCATGCACCTCGGCGCGCTCGCCGATCACCCCGACGCCGCAACCTACCCCGACGAGGTGGCGGACGCCCTGGCCCACGCGGCGCAAGCGGAGGTCAAGCTGCGCCGGCCTGAACGGGCCATCGAGCTTTACGAAGCGGCCCTCGGGCTGCGCGGCGGTCACCGGGCCTCGCTGCGGGCGCTGGCCGATCTGGCGCTGGAGCGCGGCGAACGGGAGAAGGCGTCGAGCTACCTGCGCCGCCTCGCCGACGAGTCGTCCGACCGCGCCGAGCGCGCCCAGACGCTGGAGCAGCTGGGCGATCTGTACGTCGAGCTCGACGACGAGGTCCAGGCGCTCAAGGCCTACAGCGACGCGCACAAGGCCTCCGTTGCGCCGCCGGAGGAGCAGGTCGCGCTTCTGGAGAAGACGCTCAAGCTCCAGCGGACGAGCGGAGACTCGGACGCGGCGGCCGAGACCTCGGCTCTGCTCATCGATCTGGTCAAGGATCCCAAGGAGCGCGCCGAGCGGCGGCGCGATGCCGCTCTCATTCTGGCCGAGCATGGTGAGGTGAAAGAGGCGGCGGCGCTGCTCGACAAGGCGCTGGAGGAGAATCCGCACGACGAGGCGGCGCTCTCCGCACTTTGTGACCTCGGGGACCAACTTTCTCCCAGCTTCGGGCTCGGCGAGAAGCTGGCGCACGCGCTGGCCGAGCTGCCCGAACCGGCCGATCAACCGGCTGCCCGCACGCGCCGCGCGCGTCTCTGGCAACGGCGGGGCGAGCTCGTACGGGCCCGCGATCCGAAGGGGGCCATCGCCGCCTTCGAGCAAGTGGTGGCGCTCACCCCCGATCAGCTCCCGGCGCGGGAGGCGCTGGCGGCGCTCTACGGCGACAATCCCGAGCACGAAGCGGCGGCGATCGAGAACCACAAGCAGCTGCTCGACGCCGACATCACGCGCTCGGCGTCACTGCGCGCGCTCGGCGCCATCTACGCGCGGCGCGGCCTTGCCGATCGGGCGCGCTGCTGCCACGAGATGCTCGCCTTGCTGGGGACGGCGACGCCGCCGGAGCTGGCTTTTCTTCAGGCCAACCCTCCCCCCAAGTTGAAACCCGACGACCCCTACTCCGCCACGCTCGACGAGAAAGATCGGGAGCAGCACCTGGCGCACGGCGAAGCGATGTTGATGTCGGAGATCTTCTCCTGCCTTTGGGCCGGCGCGCCCGGGCTGATCGGCCAGCGACTGGAAGACTTCGGCGTGTCGGCGCGCGACAAGATCTCGCCGATGGCCGATCTCGACCTGGGGAAGATCTACGGACAGGTGGCCAAGGCGCTGGGGAACAAGAAGACCGCCCTCTACGTACGGGCCGAAGGCGCTGCCCACGCGGTGGAGATCGTCGTGCAAGCGCCGCCGGCGCTGGTCGTCGGCCCCGCGCTGGCCGGCGATGAGGCAACCCCTGCGGAGATTCGCTTCCAGATCGCGCGCGGCATCGAGCTGACTCGCCCGGAGTACATCCTCGCCGCCGGCGTGCGGCCGAAGCAGTTCACCGCGCTCTTCGCCAGCGTGCTGAAGGCGTTCCACCCACGGCACGCCAAACGGCGCGCCACGACCGGCGACACCGCCGCCGAGCAGGCCGCCAAGTTGAAGAAGAACGTCCCCTACAAGGTCTCGAAGCAGCTGGTCGAGCTGTTCCAGGGACTGGGGACGACCTCCTGGAGCTCCCTGCGCTGGCGCTCGGTGGTGCACCAGATCGGCAACCGCACCGGCCTGGTCCTCTGCGGCGACCTCGGCACCGCCGTCCGGATCGTGATTCGCGACGCTGGCGTGCTCCCCGACGCCGACGGCCGGCCCGCCACGCCGGAGGAGATTCGCCGGATCGCCGTGATGAACGAGCCCGTTCGCGAGCTCCTCCGCTTCGCGGTCAGCGACGACTACTTCTACCTGCGCGAGAAGCTCGGCACCGCCATCGCCAAAGCTGCGGCGGCTTAACCGCGTCGAGCTGGAGGTCGCAGGAACCCTCCCAGGGTTCCTGTTCTAAGGTCCCCGCAGGCGGTCGGTCCAGGCGGCCAGATCGCTTGGCCAGGGGCTGGTAAACGACAGCGGTGCGCCGCTGGACGGGTGCGCGAAGCCGAGGGTGGTCGCGTGCAACGCCATCCGGGGCGCCGCGGGCGAGAACCGCGCGCCGTAGCGATCGTCGCCGATCACCGGATACCCGGCCGCCAGCACGTGCAGGCGGATCTGGTGCGTGCGGCCGGTCTCGAGGCGACAGGCGACCAGCGTCGCGCGCGCTCCGAATCGCTCGCGGACCGCGACGTGGGTCACCGCCGGACGTCCGTTCACCGGTTTGTCGATCAGCGCCAGCTCGTCGGGGAACCTGCCCGTCACGACCGCCAGATAGGCGCGTTCGAGATCGTGCGCCTTGAACCGCTCGGAGAGGACCCGGTTGGCGTGCGGCGTCTTGGCGAACACCATCAGGCCGCTGGTCTCGAGGTCGATCCGGTGGACGACGAGGATGCGCGGGCCGTCGCTTTCCCGCCGCTCCAGGAGCGACGCCAGGTTGTTGCGGTCGCTCTCCGGCGTCGGCGCCGCCAGGAGACCGGCCGGCTTGTCGACGACGACCAGGTCTTCGTCCTCGTAGACGACGGCGTAGGGCGGCAGCCGGCGCTCGTCGTCGTCGCGCGCCGCCCTCCCCGGCCGCCCGGTCGCCCGCGCCAGCGCGCCGCCCAGAACGGCCAAGATCGTCTCGCCGGCGTAGGCAGGCCGCCCGGCGACCTTGACCCGCCGCCCGTCGATGAAGACGCCGCCGATGTCCAGCAGCACCCGCGCCTGACGGCGCGACAGACCCGGCACGCGTGCCGCCAGCACCTGATCGAGCCTGCGCCCGGCATCGTCGTCGGCGACGGTGAAGGTGACGCGTTCTGGTCCCGGCATCGCGCCAGAAGCTAACACCCGAACTCGACCCCGGCTAAGGTAGTCTCCGGCCATGGATCGCAAACAGAGGTTTTTCGTCTATCTGACGGCCCTGTTCGTGGCGGCGCTGCTGGTCAGCGACCTCATCGGTGGCAAGTATTTCCGCGTCGGCGGCCTCGACTTCTCGGTCGGGATGATCCCCTTCCCTCTGACCTTTCTGCTGACCGACATCGTCAACGAGTTCTACGGCACAGAGGGGGCGCGGCGGCTGACCTACGTCGGCTTCGGGACCGCCATCTTCGTCTTCGCCGTCATCAACATCGCCATCCACCTGCCGACCAGCCCGGAGTCACCGATGGCGGGCGATCTCTTCAAGAACGTCTTCGGCTGGTCGACCCGCCTCTACGTCGCCTCGCTGGTCGCCTACCTGATCGGGCAGCTGCTCGACATCTCCATCTTCTTCCTGGTGCGGCGCCTCACCGGCGAGCGTTTCCTCTGGCTGCGCTCGACCGGATCGACGGTCGTCTCGCAGGCGGTCGATTCGCTGGTGGTCAGCTTTGTCTTTCTGTCGGGCGCGAAGTCGACCGGCTTCATTCTGCGCACGGCCCGCAACGGCTACCTGGTCAAGCTGGTGCTGGCCGTCGGGCTGACGCCGGTCATCTACCTCGGACACGGCATCCTTCACCGGCACTTCCACGTGAAGGAAGTCTTGGTGAAGGACCAGACCGCCGACGAGCCGCTGACGACGTAGACGCGCGAGGGAGAGACGGCTTCGCCGCCTCGAGCTCATCGCGGGGGGCGCGGGACCCTTTGAGGGTCCCGATCTAGACGAGGCTCAGGCGGGCGGCGGCGGCGCGGTCGGGAGCACGGGCGACGACATCAGGCCCAGCTTCGGCATCTCCGTCAGCACCAGGGGCAAGAGCTCGTCCATCCGCTTGACGTAGAGGATCTCGATCTCGTTGCGCGGCTGCTCCGGGATGTCGATGACGTCCTTCCGGTTGCGCTCTGGAAGAATGACCCGCTTGATCCCCGCCCGGTGCGCGGCCAGGAACTTCTCCTTGATGCCGCCGACCGGCAGCACCAGCCCGCGCAGGGTGATCTCGCCGGTCATCGCCACGTCGCTGCGAATCGGCTTGTTGGTGAGCAACGACGCCATCGAGACGAACATGGTGACGCCCGCCGACGGGCCGTCCTTAGGGATCGCGCCCGCCGGGATGTGGACGTGGATGTCGATCTTCTCGAGGAAGTTCTCTTCCAGGCCCAGCCAGCGGGCGCGCGCGCGGATGAACGACAGCGCTGCCTGCGCCGACTCCTTCATCACGTCGCCGAGCTGGCCGGTGAGGACCAGCTGCCCTTTTCCGTTCATCTTGGTCGATTCGATGAACAGGATGTCGCCCCCGACCGGTGTCCAGGCGAGGCCCGTGGCCACACCCGGCTCGGCCGTTCTCTCGGCGACCTCGGAGATGTACTTGGCGGGGCCGAGCAGGTCGCCGATCCGTTCGGCGGTCACCGTCTCGGTCGGCTGCGCCTTACCTTCGGCCACCAGCACCGCGATGGCGCGAATCACGTTGGCCGCTTCGCGTTCGAGGTTGCGGACGCCCGCCTCGCGCGTGTAGCTGTCGATCACCTCGGCCAGCGCCGCGTCGTCGAACACCAGCTTCTCCTTCGAGAGGCCGTGCTCCTCGAGCTGCTTCGGGATCAGGAACTGCTTGGAGATGGAGAGCTTCTCCTCGCGCGTGTAGCCCGGGAGCTCCAACACCTCGAGCCGGTCGCGCAGGGCCGGCGGGATCGGGTCCATGATGTTGGCGGTCGCCACGAACATCACCTTGGACAGATCAAACGGAACCTCGAGGTAGTGGTCTGAAAATGTATGGTTCTGTTCGGGGTCGAGAACCTCCAGCAGCGCCGCTGCTGGATCGCCGCGGAAGTCGTGCCCCAGCTTGTCGATCTCGTCGAGCATGAAGACCGGGTTGTTCGAGCCCGCCTTCTTCATGCCCTGTATGAGCCGCCCCGGCAGCGAACCGACGTAGGTCCGCCGGTGACCGCGGATCTCCGCCTCGTCGCGCACGCCGCCGAGCGAGATGCGGATGAATTTGCGCCCCAGCGAGCGCGCGATCGATCGTCCCAGCGAGGTCTTGCCGACGCCGGGCGGGCCGACCAGACAGAGGATGGGCCCCTTCTTGTCGCTCTTGAGCTTGCGGACCGCGAGATACTCGAGGATGCGCTTTTTGACCTTCTCGAGGTCGTAGTGGTCGGAGTTGAGGATGTCGCGCGCCGCCTGGATGTCGAGCTTGTCCTCGGTCGAGACCGACCAGGGGAGCTCCACCAGCCACTCGAGGTACGTCCGCGTAACGGTGTACTCGGCCGACGACGGCTGCATCACCTTCAGGCGATCGAGCTGCTTTAGCGCGACCTTCTCGGTCTCGGGCGGCATCTTGGACGCCAGCACCTTCTCGCGGAAGTCGTCGAGATCGCCGCCGGTCTCGTCGATCTCACCCAGCTCTTCTTTGATTGCCTTCAGCTGCTGGCGCAGCACGTACTCGCGCTGGTTACGCCCCATCTCTTCTTGAACCTGGCTGTTGATCTTCTCCCGGACCTTCAGCACCTCGTGCTGGCGCGACAGGAACTGCAGCACCTTGCGCAGGCGCGCCTTGAGGTCGAACGTCTCCAGGACGTCCTGCTTCTCGTCGACCTGTACGTCCAGGTTCGAGATGATGACGTCCGAGAGCTGCCCTGGCTCGACGACGCTGTCGACCAGCGCGCTCGCCTCCTTGGGGAGCTCCGGCATCAGCTTGATGACCCGCTTGGCGACGTCCTTGACGTTCATCACCAGCGCGTCGAGCTCGACGTCGGTCGATGGCGAGTCGGGCAGCGCCTGGACCCGCGCGGTCATGAACGGATCCTGCCCGCCCACTTCCAGGATGCGAATCCGCGAGACCCCCTGCAGGATCACCGAGAAGTTGTCCTTGGCCAGCTTGATGACCTTGAGGATGCGGGCCGCGCAGCCGACCATGTAGAGATCGCCGGCGCCCGGCTCCTCGGTGCGCGCGTCGCGCTGGGTGACGATGCCGATCACGGGGCGCTCCTTGGAGATCGCCTCCTCGACCAACTTCACCGACTTTTTGCGCCCCACGTCGATGGGGATGATCGAGCCCGGGAACAGCACCGAGTTCCGCAGGGGGAGAATGGAGATGACGTCGGGGACCTCGACCGGCCCTTCGGGCACCGGCTTCTTGGTGGCCATGTTTCGATCGTATACGCGACGCGCCCCTTTCGCCAGTCAAGCGGAGACGCTAAGAGCGAATCGCGGGCGCTCGTCAGCCGGCGAGCCGGGTGCCCGCCGCCGGCAGACCAGGCCCATGGTAAAGTCGAAGTCTATCTTTCGCAGGAGGATTCCCTCATGCGCCTCGCTTCGTCCTTGGTCGGTTTGTCGTTCTCTGCCGCGATCTGCGCTTCGGCGCACGCGCAGACCGCTCCGCCAACCGCGCCCGCCAGCGCCTACGAAGAACAGTCCGTCGGCGTCCGCAACTTGACCCCGCTCACCACGGCCGAACGCTCCGCACTCCCCGACGCTCCCTGGGACGCTTTCCAGGGGAGAGATCACCATCCGATCGACGAAGAGGCCTTCTTCCGAATCGTCGGGCGTGATGACCTCCTCGGCCGGTACCACCGCAAGGCGATCGTCAAGAAGGGCCTGAGGATCGGCGGCGGGGCTCTGATCTTCAGCGGCCTGATCTTCGCCGCGATCTCCACCAGTTTGAGATTCGGCGGGGCCCAACCTGCCATTGGCTGCGTGGGAACCGACTGCTCATCCGCCAATTCCCGGGGCCCCAGCCCCGTCTGGGGTCTCGCGATCGCCGGCGCCGGCGCCGTGTCCCTCATCGTCGGGCACGGCGTCGCCCCGACGCCCATCGATACCGAAGAGGCCGACGGCCTCGCACGCAGCTACGACCGGTCCCTGCAGAGCCGGCTCGGCATCTGCGAGACAACCGCGCGCGAGTAACGGCCCGCCAGTCGTCGAGCTTGTTCCCGCAGCTCCGCGTGTGTAGACTTCTACACATGGCGACCAACCTGGCCCTCGACGATGGTCTGCTGAACGAGGCGCTGCAGATTGGAGGCGAGATGACCAAGAAGGACACCGTCACGCAGGCCCTGCTCGAGTACGTCCAGCGCCGCAAGCAGGCCCGAATCCTCGACCTCTTCGGAAAGGTCGACTTTGATCCCAAGTACGACCACAAGCGGCAGCGCCGCCGTCCGTGAACGTCCTGGTCGACACGTCGGTTTGGTCGCTGGCGTTGCGCCGTCGGCGATTGACCGAAGCACCAGAAACCTCCGAGCTCGCCGAGCTGGTCAAAGAGGGGCGTGTCTCTCTCCTCGGCCCCGTCAGACAGGAACTGCTGTCCGGAATCGTCGACGAGAAGCAGTACACCGTGCTGCGCGACCATCTGCGAGCATTCCCGGACGTCGCTCTCGAACCCGCCGACTATGAAGAGGCGGCACTCTTCTTCAACCGATGCCGAGCCCGTGGCGTCCAGGGTTCGAACACCGACTTCCTCATCTGCGCGGCAGCAGCGCGGCGCCAGCTCGGCATCTTGACGACCGACGCCGACTTTCGACACTTCGCCAAGGTGCTTCCAATCCGCCTTCACGCGCTACGTGCGCCGTTGGCTGGTTGAGCAAGCCGGCTCTGTTCAGCGGCGAACCCTGCGAATCGGCTTCTTTCGAAGGTGCGCTCGAAGAGCGTCGTTGACCGCTTTCGTCGTCTTAAAGACGTCCGCGACGTCAGGATCGAGAATGACGACGTTTGTTCCGCGCGCCAGGCGAGAGACATACTTGCCGCGAACACCGGGGGAGAAATCGTACTCCGCCCGCATGTTGTCGCCCGTGCGTTGGCGCTTCTTAGACGCCGGCATAGATCCTCCGCGTCGCCTAGCGTCCCCGCTTCTCGCTGATGGGCTTCGGCTGCGGGGTGAGCGTGTGGACGGTGGCGCCGACCGACGGGGCACCGCCGGCCAGGGCCGGGCCGCCGACGTCGCGCTTGATGCCGTGGTGGGCGAGCACCTTCATCTCGATCTTGCGGGCCACGTCGGCGTGGTCGCGCAGGTACTGCTTGGCGTTCTCGCGCCCCTGCCCGATGCGGTCGCCCTCGAAGCCGAACCAGGCCCCTGACTTTTCGATCGCGCCGCACTCGGCGCCGAGGTCGACGAGATCGCCCTCGTGGCTGATCCCCTCTCCGTAGAGGATGTCGAACTCGACCTCGCGGAACGGGGGCGCCATCTTGTTCTTCACGACCTTCACCCGGGTCCGGTTGCCGACCACCTTGTCGCCGTCCTTGAGCGCGCCGACACGCCGGATGTCGAGCCGCACGCTGGCGTAGAACTTGAGCGCATTGCCGCCGGTCGTCGTCTCCGGGCTGCCGAACATGACACCGATCTTCATCCGGATCTGGTTGATGAAGATGACCAGGGTGTTCGACTTGGAGATGGTGCCGGTCAGCTTGCGCAGCGCCTGACTCATGAGCCGCGCCTGCAGACCGACGTGTGAGTCGCCCATCTCCCCTTCCAATTCGGCGCGCGGCGTGAGCGCCGCGACCGAGTCGACGACGACGATGTCGACCGCGCCCGAGCGCACCAGCATCTCGGTGATCTCCAGCGCCTGCTCGCCGCAGTCGGGCTGCGACACCAGGAGATCGTCGGTCCGCACGCCCAGCTTGCGGGCATAGCCGACGTCGAGCGCGTGCTCCGCGTCGACGAATGCACAGATCCCCCCCAGCTTCTGTGCCTCGGCGACCACGTGCAGCGCCAGCGTCGTCTTGCCGGAGGACTCCGGTCCGTAGACCTCCATGACGCGGCCGCGCGGCAGCCCGCCGACGCCCAGCGCGATGTCGAGCCCCAGCGAGCCGGTCGGAATCACCTGGACCTCGGGGGGCGCGATCCCCTCGCCGAGCCGCATGATGCTCCCCTTGCCGAACTGTTTCTCGATCGTCGTGACGGCCAGGTCGATGGCCTTGTCCCGGACCGGATCGCGATCGCGCGCCGGAACGGCGGCCGCCGCTTCCTTGCCGTCGCCCTTGATGTCGGGCGTGTCCGAAAGCTTGTGCGCGGTCTTGTCCGAGATCTTGTCCGAGGTCTTTTCCGAGGTCTTTTCCGAAGTGGTCGCCATGTGTTCTCTCCTGGTCAGTTGGAATCTTCGGGAAGCGCCAACGCGGCCCGGTGCCGCACAAAGTACGTCGACCCATGATGATCGGGGCCGCCGCCGAGCTGGCTCTCATAGACGTGAATGGTGTGGATGTAGGCGACGCCGAACGCCCGCCCCGCGACCCGCGCAGTCGGGACGCTCGCGTCGACCGGCGCCTTCGCACGACCGACGGTCACGTGCGCCTGAAACCGACGCGAGGACGGCTCACCCACGCCGACCCGCACGGCAATCTCCTCGACGATCGAAGCGATTCGTTCGAGCTCGCCGGCTCTATCAGTCACTTCTGCCCACAGCACGTTCGCCCGTCGCATCGACGGGAATGCACCGATGCCATGGACTCCCACCCGGAAGCGCGGCATCGATGCCAGCGCCGTCTGCAGCTCCGAGCCGAACTCGGCGAGCTTTGCTTCGGCGACGGCACCCAAGAACTTAATCGTGACGTGAAGGTTCTCGGCCTTGCGCGACCAACGCACCGTCTGCAGTGCCGGTTCGCGGGCCAGCTCCTCAACGGCCGCCATGATGTGTGCCTGCAGTTCGGGCGGCAACGGCACCGCCACGAAGCTGCGGATCGTCCGGCCGGGCTCGAGGGACGCGCCGTCTGTCGTCATCGTTTGCGTGTGTCGAAGTAGCGCCGCGCCAGATCCAGCGCGTAGTAGGCCGCTGCCGTCCGCACCCGCTCACGCCCACCGGAGAACAGCTTGGTCGAGGTGCGGGTCGTCCCCGGGCCACAGATGGCAAAGCAGACGGTGCCGATCGGCTTGTCGGGAGCGCCCCCTTCGGGCCCGGCTACGCCGGTGATGGCCACCGCCACCGTCGAGCCGCAGACCCGCTTGGCCCCCTCGGCCATCTCGCGCGCTGTCGGCTCGCTGACCGCGCCGAAGTCGGCGATCGTCTCGGGCTTGACCCCGAGGACGCTGGTCTTGATCTCGTCCGCGTAGGCCACCACGCTGCCCCGGAAGAAGTTGGTCGCCCCCGACTCGGAGGTGGCGAGCTCCCCCGCCAGGCCGCCGGTGCAGGACTCGGCGAAGGCCAGCGTCGCCTCCTGGGCGCGCAGCGACTTCGACACCGCGGCGACGAACGTCTCCCCGTCGACGCCGTAGATGCCGGGCCCGATCCGCTTGCGGATCTCGCCGTCCACCTTTTCCAGCGTGGCGCGCGCCCCTTCCGGATCGGCGTCGCGCACCACCAGCTTGACGTGGTTGACGGGCATCGAGGTCCGAAAGTGCAGAGTGGCACCCTCGACGCCGGTCAGGATCCCGGCCAGGCGATGATCGATGTGCGACTCACCCATTCCATAGAGGTGCCAGGTGCGCGTGGCCGGCGCCGGCACCCCGGCCTCGGCCAGCTGCCGCTTGAGTCGCGAAACAACCTCCTCGGTGAAGATCTTCTCCATCTCGCGCGGGACACCGGGGAGAAAGAATGCCTCCGCGACGCCGAGCCGCATCACGAACCCCGGCGCGATGCCGGCCGCGTTGGAGAGCGCCTGCGCGCCGTTCGGGACCCGCACCTGCCGCAGGTTGTTGGGCGTCATCTCGAAGCCGTGGGTGGAGAAGCGCTTCTTCATCGCCTCCAGCGACGGCTCGTCGGCGTGGGTGCCGGTCGCCAGCAGCTCAGCCACCGCGTCGACCGTCCGGTCATCCTCGGTCGGCCCGAGCCCTCCGGTCGCGATGATGAGGTCGACCTCCGCCCGCAGCCGCACCAGCGCCGTCCGGATCGCCTGCGGATCGTCGGAGACGACGACCTGCTCGGTCAGCTCGTACCCGAGCTCGAACAGCCGCTCGGCGATGAAGGCGTCGTTGGTGTTGCTGATCTCCCCGCGCAGGACCTCGTCACCGATCGCCAGCAACGCCGCCCGCTGCGCCACCACCTTGGAACTAGACATTTGAGCAGTACCCTAGCCGCCGCCGTTTTCCATGTCAACGATCAGTAGCGGGAACCCTGACAGGGTTCCCACACCCTCCCGCGACGGGCTCCGCCGGGCCAGGCCCGGCTACGCCCACGCGATCGTCTATCGTCTCGCATTGATTGACGCCTTTGGGGGACGCCGGTACGCTGGATGGTTCCGATGCGTATCCGCTACGCCGCGAAGACCGACGTCGGTATGAAGCGAAATCACAACGAGGATTACTTCTCGTTGATCGAAGACGAGCAGCTCTTCTTGGTGGCCGACGGCATGGGCGGACACGCCTCGGGCGAGGTCGCGTCCAAGATGGCCGCCGACGTCATGACGGAGTTCTACGCCCGCACCAAGGACGACGAGGCGACCTGGCCGTACAAGATGGACCGCCACCTGTCGTACGTCGAAAACCGGCTGGTGGTCGGCATCAAGATGGCGAACCAGCGCATCTTCCAGGCCGCCAGCAAGGAGGTGAAGCTGAAGGGGATGGGAACCACCATCGTCAGCGGACAGGTGGTCGGCGACAAGTTCTACATCGCGCACGTGGGCGACTCGCGCTGCTACCGCGTCCGCGGCACCGCCATCCAGCAGATGACGCGCGACCATTCGCTGCTCGAGGACTACAAGGACGCCAAGCCGAACATGTCCGAAGAGGAGCAGCGCAAGTTCCCCCACAAGAACGTCATCACGCGCGCGCTCGGCATGCGCGAGCACGTGCAGGTCGATGTGCTGGCGCACGACATCCAGGACCGCGACACCTTCCTCCTCTGTTCGGACGGCCTGTCGGGCATGGTCGAAGATCCCAAGCTGCTCGAGCTGGTCAAGAGCGCCGCCGATCTCGAGACCGCAGTGGCGAGCATGATCGAGGCGGCCAACGCCGCCGGCGGCACCGACAACATCACGGTGCTCGCGCTTCAATGCGCGAATTAGACGCTCCTCCGCGACCGGGAGGTCGCCGTCAGGCCGGCTGAAAGCGCGCGCCGCCCGATTGGGCGGAGCCGGCGAGGTCGAGCACGAGGCGACCGGGCGTGGGTGGACCGCCGGAAGGCATCCAATCGGCCTTGCGGGTCTTTCCCTTGATGACGAGATCTCGAAGCTGGGCTTCGGTCA